>ENA-ORUB01000028-ORUB01000028.1-human-gut-metagenome-genome-assembly--contig:-NODE-28-length-172104-cov-82.141814_pt1 | contig 172104 bp, 257 predicted proteins | sample MGYA00241918_ERZ509200 | MGnify/ENA primary metagenome ERZ509200 (study PRJEB26280, sample SAMEA2338853) | human gut metagenome | biome: human gut; feature: human-associated habitat; material... | reverse complement strand
GTAGAGTTTGTAGAGTTTGTAGAGTGTTATTATCTGTAGAATTTCTTACAACTAAGTTATCAACTTCTAATGTAGATTGGTTTCCATTATCATATAATCTAAAGCCATTAGCTTGAGATGCTCCGATTGACTAAAATATGGTAGAGGACACAGGATTAGAACATATAATTATATCATCCTTAACTATCATTTTCTAGTTCCCATTTACTAATACTTTTAAATTATTCTTTGTAAGAATGCATCCATCAGAATCTTTTTCGTATATGTGAAAAGAATCAAAGGCTATAGAATTAGATATACCTTCACCATATATAACTAAAGCTCCTTCATTAGAATCTTCTTTAGCTATTATGAACTACTTAGAATAGGGAGTTGGTATAGACATTTCATATTCTGATAATTGACCTCCCTGCACTATATAAAGTTTCTACTCAGATTCGATATATATTATACCATCTTTCAAGCTAGTATCCTTAATATCCTATAAACTTGGATATATAAAACCTATATTAGTTAAAGCTATATGCTTTCCATCAGAAGAGGTTTCCTGTGGACCAAGAAAAGAAACGTATGTAGTTCCAACATCTCCTTTTAAAGCTATTTGTGTTCCATTTATAAGAAGAACTACTCTACTGTCTTCTCCCTCTCCGATAACATAAATACCATCCTTTACTCCTACTTCTTTCTCCTTATATATAAATTTAGCATCCACATTTATTTTTCCATCTTTTATAAGATCAATAAATTTGGATCCATACTGTATTTTTACCTTACCTTTAGTTTTTATAAGGAAGTCTGCAGAAGAAGATCCGGCATTGTTATAAGTACTTCCGAACAGATTATTCTTTTTGGAGGCTTCTAATTCAGATATTTTAGCTTTTAACTGCAGAATTTCCTTTTCTAAGTCCATTATCCTAAATATTTTACAATTCCATTGTAGTGAATATTTACAATAGTTTCCTTACCTTTCTATGAAAGCAGGAAGGAAACATCTTCTTTATTATCTTGAAATAAATTCTCAGTTAATACTGCCGGACAAATGGTGTCCCTGCACATAGCAAGGTTCTAAACCCAGTAATGTTCACTCGGAATTGCTCTATTCCCCTTAAGATTAAAGAATAAAGCCTAATCATATAAGTTCCTTGCTAACTTCTTAGAGTTCTACGAAGCATTTCGGGAAACAAATACATTCCATCCTGAAGCTGAATGCCATTTACCATCACACCCTGCGGCATTACAATGCACAGAAATAGAAATTGCCTTATTGTTATTTTCTCTGCATACCTTATTTATTCGCTTACATCTCTCCTTTAAAGAAATATCTTTCTCTTCCGGGGTGACTATGTATACTTTGTATCCATTCGCTTTTAATTTATCTGCTAGCATATTAACTATTTCTCTGGCATACTTATATTCCCTAAGTTTTTTATCAGGACTACATTTACCAGGAGTATCTACTCCATGACCATTGTCTAAACATATAATATAATCACTCTTAAATGTTTCCATAATTTCTATAAATTAATTAGTTTGCATTGCAATTATAAATAATAAATGCCTGACATCCAAATAAAATGAACATCAGGCATATATATTAGATCATATCTTCCCATTCTATTGGGATTCCCTGTTTAGCCATATCAGCATACCATCTATTAAATATTAAATCAGATTCCTTTTCAAATAAGTCCTTTATAAACAGAACAAAATGCTTTTCATCTGCAATACTAGAACCATAAAATACATTTCTACACCAATTGGCTACATAAACAATGTCGTATAATTTAGCATTTGGTATTTCTATGTTATGGGACTAGAGTAAATTATCTAACTGCTCTTTTGAAAATTCCTACTTATCAAGGCAACTACAAGCAAACTCACTCAGCTTTCTATTAAAGTGAGGACCATAGTACCTCAAATAATTGAGAAAACTCTCAGGTTTGATATCATATTCAGTAAAATCCTATTTCATAATATTATACAAAAATAGGCGATGACAACAAACTTGCCACCGCCTACCTATTTATTAATAATTATATCTTCCTTTAGATTTACGAGGCATAGAATCCTTATAATTTGGACGTCTATCTCTCATATCCTCATCTTCATCTTCGTAGTCATCATCTTTATCATACACTTCTGAATGTTCAGAAAGCATCTTTATAAGTTTACAAGCAAGTAATTTTATTCTGTGAAGATGTTCGATTGTATCTTCATAAGAGTCTTCCTTAATTTCGATAAATCCTTTCATAGCAATAATGTTATTTATTTCCATCCTTCTAGAGTAGGCTCAGTATCTTGTCCATCTTAGATTCTATACCTCCCATTTTATCCTTTAGGTTATTAATATCTTCATCCCGTTCTTTTTCCTTAGCAAATCTAGGATTAAGTTCCTTAAGGATACTTTCACAGGAAGTTATTATATTATTGTGATAAGTAACACTATCCACAATACTCCTACTGCTCTATAACATATTGTCAACCTCATTTGACATTAATTCTTTTGTTTCTGTTATAACAGCATTATTATAATTAGCTACAGACTAAGAGGACGGAACGTTCTTAAAGTCCATATTCTAATTATTAACCTTTACATTAATATCAATGGTTGATCCATTCATTAAAAAATTACTACTATAGTTGGGTTGTGTTATACTTACTACTTGTCCTACCTTCAGAACTGGGTTTTCTCCCTTTTCCAAGATGTAAACCACACTGCCCTATCTCAAAGCTGAAAACATATTATAAATTTTATAGATTAATTAATTGTAAGGTATTAGTCTAGCTTTCATACCAAACTAAGTATATCCCAGTTCCCGATATATCTGCTACAGTTGCAGGAACTCCGTTTACCTTAATTAGTGGCTGTTCATTATCTCCAGAAGTAGTAAACACTACTGGAAGAGTTGTAGTAGTTCCCGTTGGAATAGGCTACGCTAAATTAATAATTAATAGTCCACGATAAGGTCTTCCTACATTTCTGTGATTGTTAAAATCATATTGAACTTTAGAAGATGTAACAGTCACAGATAATGAACGAAGTGTAGGGATACCACCAGTATTTACATTAATATAAGCAGGTAATATCATATTCCCTCCTTTCTCAACCCCATAGTGAGTTATTTCCACATGAGCATCCTCCTAATCCATAGTTTGCTAGATTATATCCATAAACTAAATTAGTAGGAACTGCTGTTGCACAACTATATGGAAGTGTTACGGTCTCTGGAAGTTTACACTTAACCCCATTTATATCACTCTGCAAAGTAGCTAGAGCACCAGCTAATGGTGCAGTTGCAGACTGAATCATTTGACTGAATACTGCAGTTTGATGACCATTATTTATAGCAACGTCCTTCTGAGAATTTGACTCCCTTAGCGCATCTATCTTATTTTGCATTTCTCTCATCTCTGCATCTCTCTAACCTGCTAAGATTGAATCTGTTGCAGATTTTATACTATCTCTAATGTCACAAGTTTGTCTTTGTGTTTCGTAGGCAATAGAAGAAAAACCTTTCTCCTGTCCATTTGCAACTGTATTTATTGCATTCTGCAGAGTGTTTGTTTGCTGGCATGTTGCTAGCCTATTTTCGCAGCAACAATCTGCAATTTTACTAGCAATTTGGCAATTACCTGCCTGTACTGCATTAATAATTTGCTGAGAAGACATGCCAACTTGGTTTCCTACTCCCTAAATCTGTGACATAACTCCGTTAATGGCGCCCTAAACATCACCAAGAGTGCAATTAAGGGTTGTAGCAAGCTGACTAATAGCGTTACCATTTCCTTGAATAGCTTGCATTAAAAGTTCTCGACCAGCATCATTGTTAATTAAGTTTCCTAAATCTGCTCCTACTTGACTTACTCCACGATTTCCTCCGAAACCATTCCAGCCATTTCCTCCCCATCCCATAAGGAAGAATAAGAATATTACCCACATGAACCATCCACCTTCTCCTCCGAAGCCAGAATTATTCCTTGTGGCAAGTAATACATTAGGATCTATTCCCCTCTACTGAAGTAGAGGAGCTAACATTGATATTAGTCCGTTGTTATTTGTTCCATTTTCTGGGAACATAAAAACTTTACTGTCAGACATAAAATTATATTTAGAAGATTGTTATAATAAAAGATCTATAATGCTAAAGTGAATCTGGTTTTAAACTGAAGCGCTTCGTAACTAAATTAGTACAATTTTGTAACAATCAAAATTACAACTTATTTTAATGAATCCAAATTAAATAATGTTAACAAATGTTAAAAATAGTAGAAAAAATTTCTAAGTTGGAATATGTATATAAACAAGAAAAGCCTGGTCATAAGACCAGGCTAGCTTTGATAATTATTGAAGAATAAATATTTAAGAACGCTAAACATTCTGTCCAGAATAGCTTATCTTTAACATTAAGGGCAAATATAAGTAATAATACTATTAGCAATAATGCTGGAATCAATAGTGTTCCAGAAACTATGTTCCAAACTATGGATAATATACAAGTTATGCTAGCTCCCGCTATATGAGGGATTCTATCTTGCCCTAGATACCTTGGGCATAATCCAACTAATACTAAAGCTATTACTGATAAGAATGGGAGAAATTGAAAACATATAGGACTAATCTCCACCCACGCTGGGAAGGTGAGAAATGCAATTGCCACTATACATGCAGTAAAAATATTTCCATTATTAAGTAAATAATAGCTCTATGATATACAGTCTGGTTTGTATTTAATTCTAATGTATACTGTATATCCAATATATATAGCAAGTGATAGTATTAAACAGGATAAAGCAAAAGTGGACATTAGATTGTAAATGATAGCTTATCTGGATAACCAGCAGTATAGTCATAAGCCTTTACTTTAGATACATCAGTTAGCTAACTAACTGCTAACTTATGCTCTGCAGTTTTGTTATAACAAGCCAATGCATATAGCTCCAAAGAGCTTAACATTTGAACTGCTGCATCACAGTTAATGGTAATGCAAATTCCATTCAACCATAAAACTGATTCCTCTTTTCCAGCATTCTTCTCAATATTTATAGAGTTCATAAGTCCAACTCTGGTATCCTTACTTAACCAAACCTAGACTCCATTTAACATAAACCCATTAACATCAGAAGAAGTATCATACTAGTCAATCTCTCTAAGCACTAACTCTTTAGCTCTATCTAATGGGGATTTTTCTGGAGCAATATTAAAGTCAACTTTTATATTGTAATTAATGTCTTCTATCTAGTCGTTAGTTCCCTCCGATAAGAGAACGTCATAAAGGCTAGTGTTGCGTTCATCTTTATATGCTCTAAGTATTGCCTCAAAGCACTTAGATAAAGTAGGCTCTCCAGAAATTCTTACTTGAACATAAGAATATCTAGTTTCCTCTGTTTCTTCTCCTTCCATAGAAGAGACCTTAACTACTTTCTCCTCTACGTCGTAATTATAATACCAAATACCATTGTTTAGTGATTCAAAGCTTTTAGGTTCAATGGTAGATTCAATTTTTGTCGCTGTAAACATTGTTCAATTTTAATTGATGCAGGATACTTAGGTATTGAATTTAAATAAAGAGCTATTTATTCTAGCTTCTTACCTCATATGCTCTCTTATTATACATAAATTGTAAAACAAAATACTTTCTATGGGGCACTATATTAACTAAGTAAATCCATTTCCCTTTAAACTTACTTATATTAGTCTTTATTCCATTCCAACCTGAGTATCTAAAATTAGTTTTCTCTTCTATCTTTTTTAGTAAGTTCTTAGAATCACAATACTTTAGCCATCCAGAATATGACGCCATTCGTGATATGTAAGTTTCCTTACTTATTTTCTTATTACAATAAGCATCTACTAATTTCCATAGTCTTAGCTTAATACTTTTCCTTAGTAATGTATGATTATGGTAACAAACATATCCTACGAAGTCTATGCCTCTAGACTCTACAGGGTATATTTGATAATTATCCTTTACATGTAAATCTAATACTTGAGTAAGATATATTTTCATGGCAAGAAACCATGATCGTAACTAATCCTTATTACTAGACAATAGAACAATATCGTCTGCATATCTATAATAATAAGTAACTTTTAATTCTTCCTTAATCCAATGATCAAAGTATGTCATATACAGGTTAGCAAAGAACTAAGATAAATAATTACCTATTGGTACACCATCAGCAGAGTCTATGATTTCATCAAGAAGATTCAATAAGGGTACGTCTTTTATTTTCTTCCTTAAAATTCCCTTTAGGATGTCATGATTGATGCTAGGGTAAAATTTTCTAATATCAATTTTCAGACAATACACTGTACCCTCTGGGTCTTTCCTTAAATCACTCTACAACTTCTATACTAAACTATGAATACCTCTTCCCTTAATACAAGAATAAGTATCTCTAGTGAATACCTTAGTCCAGACAGGTTCCATTACATTCATAATTGCATGATGAGTAATTCTATCTGGATAGTATGGAAGCCTAAATATTAAACGCTCTTTAGGTTCATATATTTTGTAAGTAGTGTATTCAGACGTGTGATAATCTTCTTCCCTTAATGCTAAATAGAGGGCATAATTGTCTATCTCTCTATGTTCGTCATGTTTTCTTACTCCATATCTATTTCTCTTACATTTTCTAGCCTTTTCATCGGCTAACTCAATATTCTTCTGGTCATAGATTTTGGGATACAAGTCCTTAACTCTCTTCACCACAGTAATACGATTTTTATATTATGCTAACCGAGCATTCACTTTCGTTACTAACACAGTTTATTTATATACTTTATCTTTTGCCAAGTGGCAAGGATATACACCCTCAGGAAAATTTAATAGCTTGCCGAGAGGCGAAGCTAAATAAGAAATATAAAAGAGAAAGACATGAAACTAGAAACTGACTGGAAGCTGATATTCGTCCAGGTGTTAGACACGCTGTTATTCGAGTTGAAGTTACTGAGACCTGCATTCGTGCTGTTATTAGCGTTACTGCCTACGATAAGTGTTTTGTTTATCGACAAATAGTACTAGTACATGAGTTCCAGCAATCCTCTCAACGAAAATCAGTAAAATCACGTACTTTCGTTGGATGCATTCCTAAAATGTTTCAAAAATAAATAATAGGAAGCAGGAACTAGATCCTGCTTCACTATTATCTACGTGTTTACATACTAAGGAAGTAATTAAGTTAATTACTTTTCTCTTTTATTTATTTTACCTTTTTGCCTCTATTATTTATCTGAAGAGACAGACAGGAAACCAGAAACCGACCGGAAGCCGATACTCGTCCAGGCGTCAGACACGCCGCTATCCGAGTAGAAGCCACCGAGACCCGCATGCGCGCCGTTAAGAGCGCGACCGCCCACGAGAAGCGTACGTAAGTTCTTGTCTCTACCTCCTGTCCAGTGATAATCACAAATGTATTTAGTAGTATCACCTCCCATAACATGAGGAATTATATGGGCTGCGTCTCCTAGGTCAAATGACTTAGTATATCCGTCCTGATGTATTTCCTCTCCAACCTTAATATAAGAATCATTAAGAGTGTCTGCATACTTACTAGCATCCTGGCAAGTATATACATAGTTCATGTTATTAGGATGATTATCCGCGTCAACATCTATTATAATTCCATCAAGATTAGTCCAAATGTCTCCAAATGGATTATCAAATCCTCTCCATCTTGCCATTTGCATTGTCTGTGCAGCTCTTACAGTACTATCAGCACCATAAGTGAACTCAGGAATAGTTAGGGATACAAGTCCTGTTCTATTTCCAAGAGTATCACCATAGCCACAAGGAGTTAGTGGATAAGTTCCATTGTACTCATTCCATTTATCCATAGTGGTAATACTAGCTCCCATACCTCCCTGACGATAACCTTCATCTGTGAGAGTTGCATTATAAGCCTCCTGTGAGTTAAAGTTAGCATACTCTACCACATAAAGCCAATAGAATATGTTCTTATACTGGTCATAACTTAACATTTGAGACTTAGCATTTCTAGAGTATGTTCTCATAGTAGCTCTGGAAATATTAGTCCTAGGCTTACCTAAGTCTGTTCTGAATGGATCAGTTGCTAAATACTGATCACTCTCACTTCTATTTCCTCCACCTCTACAGTACACATTAGTATTTACTACAGAGATAGCACTATTTACAGTAAGAGTACTAAGGTATCCCATGTGCTCTGGAACAGTATTTAGAACTGTACTTCTGTAAGCGTCAACTAAGATTTCTGGTTGATAAGTATAAGTGCCATCAATCTTAACAGTAGACAACCATACTTTAGCTACATTGCCAGCAACTGTAGACTTAATATAGAAAGCTGGGCAATATACTCTTACTGTACCATCATAACCATTCAGAACTGCTCCTAGTTCTATAGATTTTGTAGCACTCTATAGAGAAAGAGCTCTAAGTTGGTCATTAACAAGAAGGGTTGCTGTATTAGTACCAGTATCGATGCTGCTAATTTGGCAAGCTACTCCATCAACCTTTACCCACTATTTATCATACTGTAAAGTATTGAATACATCGGCTACTATAGTATAAACATCACCTGCTACAGTTAGTTCTACTGACTTAGTAATAGCTTCTTTTCTAAATCTCCAATCAGATTCATTTAACCAATAGATTACTTTATCTCCTTGGGCAATACAACCTTTCAATTGAGATTGAATAGGAAGAGACTTATGAAGAGACATGTTACCAATACGAGTAAGGTGTGGGTCAACTACAGTCGTATCAAACTGTACACCATAACCTAATACCTCTTCAAGACCAGTAAACATATTTGCTAGATCTTCCCATTTAGCTTCTCCACTAGCCTTCCATGCTAGTATTTGCCTTTCATGACCATCTTTAGGAATAGCTGAATAATACTTTCCCTTTGTCCAAATTTGATCTGAGTCCTCAATAAAAGCTATTGAAGTATCTTTAATGTCACCTGCTTCAAGTCTAGACTTGAAACCATTCTTTGTTTTTGCTTGAATAAATATTCGTTCAATTTCCGCCATAATATATTAGCATTATTAAATAGAATTATTTGTTAATCTAAGGTTGCCCAGGCTAACTTACTATTAATCTAATCTATAGCAGCCTTAACTACCTTATTCTACACTGTATTCTCAGTTTCTTTTAATTCTGAATCTGGGAGATTTAATTTTGCTAATTTACTAATTTCTTCTCTTGGTACCAAGGCTTTTCCCTACTCTATATCAACTTTGTTATTTATGGCAGATTCTACCCCTTCTAATTTAATTCCTTCCTAGGTGACTTTTAAATAACTATCACTTCCTTCAACTAATTTAATAGAGAAAGTATTATCCTATAAACTCAACCCATTTCCAGCTGAGTACACATCAACCAGAGACTAAACTGGAATATATACATGCTCACTGGTAGAATTGATTATGATTAAGTCAATATATTTATCTCCTATTCTAGCCCCGGCGTATGGGGTATCGGCCACAGTAACAGTTTTAACCGATCCAGAATTAACAACACTATCTTTAGGAATCTTAATCGCGCCTATCTCCTTAGCTCCCTACTTTAAACTGTATACTTTAGAATATGTTGGGGAAGGTACCTCTGATATACTAACTACAGCATTAGCATTTCCAGTAGATATGTTATCAGATAGATCCCTTATGGAGTTAGTTAACTCTTCTTTAGTAGCATATGTTTCCCTAACTAGATTTCCGGCAGCATCATACTCAGCTGCGAAGTATCTTACTTCCCCCTAAAAATTAATACTCTTTATAAAATCCATATTAGTCTATAATTTCCCAATTTAATGAATTTATTTTACTCTTATCACTCGCAGATAAAAGCCCTGCTGTATCCTCGGTGGCTTCTGGTAAGCTTATTACATCTGTTGTAATATCTGTGCCAGTAGTAGAGGGATGTCCTATAAATAATTCTCCAGTCGTAGAATCATATACTAGATTTCCCATGAACTTGCCTATTGATAAGGTAGATCCATCTGCAATTTGCACATCAGTACTTCCTTCCTACTTCTTGATATAATCAGATGCCATCTAGTCTAATCTGCCCTCTAACTCTTTTCCTTTGTTTCCGGGATATGCAGTGGAATCAGTCTCTCCTAAAGCTATTGAAGTAGCAATTTCTGTATACTATGTTCCAGTCCATCTGTAAGTTAGATTTGTATCAGTTGATACGTAAATTTTTCCAGTTTCACCGTACTTAGGAAACTCGTCCTTAGTATCATATTCTAGCACATCATCCACATAAGATGGCAACTAAGCAGACGGAACTCTACCAAGTCCATCTAAAGTCGCAACTCCTAATGGTTTACCCATCTCAGACCTTTTTACCTAGGCATCATTACTCACATTCCCAAGTCCAACTTGACTTTTATTAACACTATGCGGATTTTCTATATTAGCTATATGTGCAGCTGCTATAGCAGCTTTATTCAAAGCTTCCTAATTCAACTGTTCTTGAGTTTTATTAGCCTTAGCATCTTGTACTTGATCTGTTCTAGCAAGGATATTATCTCCACCATCCCTTCTTAGAACACCGTAAATTCCTATTTCTCCTTTATTTACTGCCATAATTATGAAATTGTAAATTTAACAGTTCCCTCATTAATTGTATCTGTACTTCTATAGCACTTATAAGTTTCATTAACTGTTTGATTTACAGGAGCTTCCATTGGTACAGCAAAACCACTTGAAGTAACTTCATTTACACTCATAGTGTTTGGAACACATAACCATAAATATTGACCACCTGTAAAGGTAATAGAGACATCGCCCCTAGGACTAGAAGCTATCGGTCTCTTGTTGGGGGCAGTAATTATACTAGTTCTATCAAAGACTTCCCCTCCCTCCCCAAAATACATTGGATAGTAGGCATTTACTGTAAATGTATCCGACTACTTAGTAATTCCTTGATTTACTGCAACAACATAGTATGATTTGCTATCACTAATAGTGTCAGTATATTCTTTATTTACCTACTCTAAAGTAGCTCCTCCAGATTTAAGTTGCATTGATGTAGGAGTAGCTTCTTTATCATCATAGACATACTTCCACGACATAGTAATCTAAGCATTCAAACCCTTTTCAATTATTGAAGGACTTCCAGACAAAGTTACTTTAGAATGTTGATTATATAACACTTTATTAATATCAGCTAGCTTAGAATTTACCTATCCAAAATTTGAATCAATTCCAGAGATTTTAACTCCATTAGAAGATACACTTAGATAAGTTTCTGAACTTGGATCTTTTTTAACCTTCAATTTAGACCCCTCTACTTCAAGCCCATCAGAATATTCTTTTTCAGAAATAAACTTTGATAGATTAACCTTTACCATCGTAAAGGTACCATCAGCCACAGCTACTGAATATATCATATACTAAGCATCAGTTTCTATTTCTGAAGGAGTTCCAATATTTATCTCTCCTGTTTCTAAATCTACAGAAGCATTCTCATATCCTAACTTAATATCCTTTAGAGATTTATCCTTAGGTATATCTATTACAACCCCAAATGGTTCTCCATTTGCTTTAAGCTGGTAGGACTTCAATACATCATTGCTTGAAGCGGTAACTTCCTCTATCTATAAATTATTCAATTTATCTACTATTCTCTCTATTCTATCAAGAGTAATCTTGTCAGTTGGTGAAGTCAGTTGTAACCAACCATCATCTACTCTAGTATAAATACTTCCGTCAGTTCTTTCCCAAAGATGATAATCAGTTGGAGGGGTATTATTTCCCCTCCAGACTGAAATGTTTTTATTTAAATCCATAGATTATTAAGTAGTTCTATAGTTATTATTTCTATCTTCTAGTGACTTATTAGCAAATATCACAGTATTTGCACTATATCCATCAAATACATATTTATCTGCATCCTTTGCAACCTTATTCTTAGTAAAGTTATCACTAAAAGTAATATACTAATCTCTTTTAATGTTATTTAAATCCTAAGTCTATGCACTGCCATTAACACTAAAGGCTCTTTCCAAGGCTGATATAATCTTATTTTTAAATAGCTATGAAATAGTTACTCTGCTATCTGACGTTCCATTAAACCTACAATACCAGAATATACCTGTAATATTTAAAGCTTGAGTAAGCGGGCTAAATACATTCAGATTAATATTTGCTGGATAAGTAGTTCCATAGAACGTATGATACAAATTAGATACTCTAGGAGCATATTTGAAGAATGTTTTTGGAATTAAGTAAGAAATATCCTCTTCAGTTGTATAAGTAGATAGTAACTTACAATTTTTAAACATTTCTTGTAAATCTGTTACCTAACTAACTGGTTTAAGCAAATATGGAACTATTCGTCCTTTTATACCATAATCAACTATCTGCGGAGTCATATATGTCCATCCTCTGTTTCCACCCTAATGACCGCAATTGCAGAATAATCCTTTTATTAAGGTACTAGTGGAATTAGTACAATATCTTAGTAAGTCTGGAGGACACATATAGTTAAGGGTAGTTGTTATTGTTTTATCATTGCAGAACTAAATATCATAGGTAGACCTTGATAAATCATACGGTTCATCTAAATTTTCTCCCTAGTATCCTTCTGGAATAGTTACTCCATCATACTCCCATATGATAGTTTTCTCCAAGTCATTATAATTTGCTTTAATTACAGTGCCATTTACTATTATGTGTGTTAATGGTAGGTAATCAGGATTATTTTCTATAGAAGGAGTATTATTTGAATATGCATCTAATCTGCAGTTATAGAAGCAATACTACATATCTACTATATTTGTATTTGGTACAAAGTATGTGAACTATATAGTTTGTAAATCTTCTGAACTTATACCTACCTAATTTCCATCTTCTCCTCTAAGAGTTGGGTCATATCTGTATTCCGTTTTCTACTCATTCCATAGATTTGCTCCAGTGTACTTGACCGTTCTATTAAATCCTCCATGATAAAATAAACGCTTTGGAATACTTCCCTATACGTGAATCCCAGAATTATAGAACATATATGATACATTATTTAAATTTGGACAGTTTGCAAATCCATCAGAGGTTAATCTAAATGTAAATTGAGAATTATAGAATAAACCAATTACACTCTCTAGTTTAGAGTTATTAAGGAATAATACACTAGGCAGCTCTACTACCTACTTTAACTAATCCGCTACTATATCTTTAAAGAAACCTTCCATCCAAATGAGCTCTCTGTTGGCAGAGAATATTCCATAGGGGAAGTCAGTTGAATCGAGGGACCTTATTATTTCTGAACCAGAAAATGGAACGGTACTTATAGACCCTCTAAAGTCTCCTGACTTTTCGTATCCCCAATACTGGAGATTCGTGAAATCATTTAAAATATCTTCCGTAACTTTAAATGTTGCCCTGTCTAACTATCCATGGACTGTATCAGAATTACTATCACCAGTTCCAACGAAGGAATTTCTAATGCTTCTAACTTTAGAAGGGAATCTAAAGAGATTTTTAAGTTTAATATCCCCAGTAGCATAAGTACTAATAAAGCAAGCAGAGTAAGATGTTGCTGGACAAGATAACTAACCAGTCAAATCGTAGTTTATAATCTACGTATTCTATGCAAATCCAGATAAAGATGATATGTTTGGAAGATTAGCAAAATAGCTATTAAAGTTTCCTATAGTTGAATAATTAGTCCCTAAGTAAGAGATATCTGGAGGACTTGATAAGTTATTAATATTATCAACTGCTAATCTAATTCTCCAATAATTGAGGCCATTTATCTTATAATTACCAGATTTTCTTCTAAACTGGAATCTATCTCCATATAAAGATAGACCACTAAATATTTGTGTCATTCCAGTACAGTTGACTAATGGGCTAAATAAACCATTATCATCAAGTACAGAGTTACCGTCATGATCTGGGCTAAATACTCTAAATGTGTTCATTTCGCAATCATAGAAGCAATAATCTAGAGAAGTAACGTTACCACAGTTAATAAAGGTATTTCTATTTAAAGAATTATCACAAGTATTTGTCCAACCAAGTTCCAAAGTAGGAATACTCTAAAACATGCTGCTACAATTAGTAAGATTTCCTATATTATAGAACACATAATAGACATCCAACAAAGTACAGCTTGTTTTCTAAAAGTTGCCATAACCACTAGATATAGCAAAATTTAAATTAGTAACTCTTGCACCAGATTGAAATTTTGGTTTTCCATTAGAGATAATAGAAGCGACCTCTGTAAAGAATTTAACTCTTCCAGAAGAATCAACCATATTAATACCAAGGTATTTTCTCTCAGGTCCCAGAATAGAGAAGTTAGTACAACCCATAAATACCTAATTAACATTTATTTTAAGGTTTCCATAAACTCTCTTTAAATTCTGATTGTAGAAACCTACATTAATGTTTATAGGAGCATTCTAGTCATTTGTAAACTAAATATATTCTACTTTATTATTCTCTCTAATATCAAATCTACCTATTGATTTAAAAACTCTTAAGTCTATAACATTATTATCCTAAGCCTAATTGTTATACTTTATACACTTTACTTTTGTCTTTCTTAAGTTAAGTGTTTGTATAGTGTCTTTAGGATTTATAATGTTTATCTCAGTAAGAGATTCACATCCATCTAAAATAAGACTCTCTAGACTATTTCCAGATATACTTATAGAAGTTAACTTAGAACATCCAGTTAAATCAACTGAGGTTAAGTTAGAACTGACTACTTCTATAGTTTGAATTGAATCATTATTAGTACACTCAAGAGTTCTAAAGGTATCAGAATTAATCTCTACAGTCTTTAAGTTACTCTATGAGGCATTAAGTGTTAATGACTATAATTTATTGCAGTTACCTATACTTAATGTAGCAAGCTTATTACATCCAGTTAAATCTAAATCAGTTAATAGATTCTGATATTTCAAATCAAGAGAAGTAAGCTAAGAATATCTTATATCCAATAATAATATTGGAATGCTATTATTTCCCTAAGGTAATTCTATTTTACTTACACAAGAGTTATAGAGATTTAACTTCTATAACTTAGAATACCCACTTGTAAGGTTTAGTACATAGTTTATAGGCTTACTCTTAGCAGTATTTGATAAATCAATTTCTCTCAATTCAGACTTTCCATTATACGTGAAACAAGCAGTTGCATCAGGAGTTGTAGATAACTTTTCACAATTTGATGCATTAAATATGGTAAGATATGGTAATGCACCACTGCTGACCTTCTCAAAGTATATATCTTTTAGAGTCTATTCTGCGTCTCCTAAATTCTAAATGGCATCAGAATAGCTAATATCATGAGATACAGTTTGAGTTGTTGGAGAACTAGCTCCCCAAGCAACCTATGTGTTTGCATTTTCATTTAGGATAACGAATATGTCATTGCTTCCTTGGTGTGCAACTTTACTAATTATTGGATAATTAGAAGTTAATTTAAATGAAGGTATAGATCCAGAAGATATGTTAGCATTAACAGAAGTAATAGTTATAGTAGCATCAGAACCCATACTTACGTTAGTTCCCAATGCAGTGTATACTGAATCCAGGAATTTAACCCTATTCTTCATCCACTTTCTTACCTACTACTACCTACGACCATGTAACTTAGATGCCTAGTTTTGAAGAGTTCCCTAATTCTGATACTTATTTAAATACTTTGTAAAATAGGTTAAATTAAACAAGAGTTCTCCACAACCTTCAGTCTATGCTAAGAAATACTTATTATAGTATAATGTAACCATATCTTCTAGAGTATTAATAGCATATTCTGTATTGGCGTACTTATTTTTCAAACACCTTATGAAGGAATGCCATTTAGCAGTAAATAAACTTCCTCCCTTTCCATAGTTTTTGCTATAGTTAACTGCATCACTATCAAAATACCACAATTTATTATTTTGTCCAATTATAGATTTTTTAGGATCATCTGGCATACTAGAAGTTTCCTATACAACACCATTTACATTCTCAAGTGTACTTAGCCAAACTGATTCAGATACTTTTAATTCTCCCTCATTATCTCCACCTATTCCAGTATCAGTGTCATATATACCAAGCAGAGGCACTTCCCACTGTCCATCCTTTGTTTGGTAGAATTTAAGTGGCATATTCTTCATGAAATTATCTATAAGTCCGAAGAACATTGCAATAACAAAGTACTAACTATAGGATTCAATATTTAGTTCAGAGAGTACGTCTGCTAAATCATCACCTTGATTTAATAATTGATTATTACCCTCCTTTTTAGTCCATTGTATACCCTCTGTTGTCATCTTAGACTCATATATCGGGTAAGTACTATTAAAGAAGGTATGCTTCAATAATTCTGAATTTCCAGAAACACAATAACGTCTGTTTGTAACTGGTAGAGCTATAACATTTCTGATAAATTTCTTAAAAGGTTCTAAACCTGTAACAGAACTTACTGCATCATTACCCATATTAGTGTACTTTATCTATGCTACTTCATCATAGTATACTCCATTTTCATCTGCCTACCAAAACAATCCAGTTAAGGCTGCATTTGATAAATCATTCTTTTCCTGGAACTTGTCTAAGATACTAAAGGATTCATTCTTGTTCATCTCAATCCAGTATCCCTTATTGACATTAACGCCTATGTTTACTCCCTCAGCATAATAAGGATAGGTTATGTTATTGTCTTCTATACCAGAAATAGAATTAATTACTTCATATCCCAAATTTCTAGGGGATTGACGTCCTAGGATAAATTGATAAATACCCATGGAATGCAAACCAGTATCAGAAGCAGATTCTCCCTTGAATCTCAGAATTAAAAACATAGGGAATCCTTCAACACCATGCTTTAAAGTAGCTTTAGGGAAGTACTTCTAAATAGGAGATCCCTTTCTCTATTTTTCTTGTATAAAGGACTCCTTAACTGTATTAGCAAATGGATACCATGATTCTGTATTAGCTAATGACCCATCGGAATTGTAACTTAATCCAAACTCTTCATTAACAAACTTACCTATAGAGGCATTAAGAGAGTGTGATGAGTCTACAATGTCAGCTTTAAGAGTATAGTTCTACTCTGGGAACCATGTTTCCTTAGGAACGAAAATTGTATTATCACTAAAAGTAATCTGCAGATTCTTGATAGCGTCAGCCAGAGTAGAAGTACCTTGAATGTCAACATCACAGCTTCCCTTAATAATACTCTAATTTGAATTATTCTAATCATAATATTGGAAGCTACAATTCTACACCTTTGAGATAGGTGCTCTAGGAGTAATAAAATTAGTCCATGTCCAGTCATTACTCTTACTAACATCAATAAGCATTAGAGGTATAGGTACACTATAATTCTGTATATCCTCCTTAATTTCTGCGTTTGTTCCAGAAGTGCTTACTAGGTTACTGAATAAGAAATTCCCGTTGAAATTTTCATTATTATTATCAAATTCCTCATCAGTATTATATAGCAGTGATTTATGTTGCTTATTCTCATCAGTAGTTATAAAGTTTCTCCTTAGTCCCTCATTAATAAGATCAGAATTAGGCTAACTATTTCCTACTAAATTGGTTAATGCCTGATCATTAAGATAGTCATACAAAACCTATAATGGATCCAGACATTTATTGTAAAGAGATACTCTGTAAACACTCACATCTGTATAATACATTTCTTTATCATTTTCTACCTGAGCCGCTATATAGATTTTATTCTCAGTAGAAGGGATAAGGCTAGCTACATTAATATTCTCAAATACCGCTTCAACTACACCATTTATATATACGAATACATTTCCTTGATTGGTATTTTGTACCTACTTGTATGTAATGGTAATATTCATTAACTCCTAATCCTCTAGGTCAAAAGTATTTTGAGCAATATATAATTTATGGTCTCTTATAATTATACCCGATGATGGTGTATGTTCTGTATTAGTCTGAGCGAACTATAAAATAGTTCTATCATCATCTGGGTGGAAATCCGCTTTATAGCAAATTGATAAGGTAAACTATTTAATGGCATCAGTATAGTAATCATACCAATAAGACTACGAGCCTGTATTTTGAATTACACCATAGGCTGCATTCTATAGTCTAAGAGATCTATTATCTTTTACCTATATTTCACTACTATTAATATTTGGATTTTTAATAGTTAAAATAGCATTCTGCTATTTCCATTGATTATTGGATATACTTCCAAAGAAAGTCTAAAATGAAAATATTGGTGTTATTCCATGTTCTAATAAATCACTTTCTGGTTGCTATGTTGTACCATAGAAAGTTTTCCTATACTCTATTTGAGATTTACTGTCTTTAATTTCTATAGTAAACTAAATATCTTTATTTAATTCCTATGTAGTAATAGTATATGAAGTATTCTCATATAGAGTATTATAATAGCTAAAGGTTGTGATTGAGTCCCAATCAAGTTTTTCAGAAGGATCTGAATAAATCTAAACTTTAAATGTTCCAGAAGTGTAATATACTGTAAAAGGCATTAATAATACAGTATTCTATCCAGGGTTTATATATATAGTACTCCTATTATTCTGATCCTCACTTAGTGAAGGACAACTAATTATAGGAGTTTCTGCAGTTAAAATAATTCTCGAATTACATTTCTGAGATATAATTTCCGGAGTTTGTGCAGATTGCAAATAGGCAGTTAGAGTATTATTTCCTACCTGTAAATCAATGCCAGCATCGACTATATCAGATAGATTAATAGGCAGATCTCCCTTTAGATATGTAAATACATATGGGTCACCTATCTATATATCATTTATATATAGTACATATGTTCCAAGTACTCCAACTGAATAGTTATAAACTATTTGAGATTTATTTAAATCTAAATACTTAAAACTAACTTCGTCTAAGGTAGATAAGGTAACTGTAGCTCTTTGGATTCTACCGTTCCAGTATACATTAGTTAAAGTACTCTCATTGAAAGCAGTTATAGATAAGTTAAACGAATTTGATATTCCAAGCTTATCTAATTCGTCAATACTTACTGTAGTTTTATTAGTACTATTTACCGTTTTTATAATCTTAGTATCCGTCGCAATTGTTATTGACCACTTTAAACCGCTAGTTTTCGCTTGAACTACTATATTGAGACCAGATGAATCTAGTACAATATTCGCCCCACTTTCCTAACCATTTACTTTAATCTCGGCATCTATAGTTCCGCCGCCTCCACCTGGACCAGATCCACCTCCTCCGTGTTCGGCTAGCCAACTTACATTACCTTTTAGAGTATTTATGTCCTATCCAAACTTCTAAAGGACTGACTCTACATTAGTTTCTTTCTAATTTTCATCAAGAAGGGATTCGCTTCTAACGCTAATCTAACTAGCGCTAGAAGCTGCAATAACCTCCCATTCTTTTGTTTTAGAATTATACTTTCTTATTACACTCATAATTAATAATTAATAGTGACATTTGTATCATCTATAGTTGTAGAATTTTTAGTTGTAAACTCTGGATACTAATTATTAATATTAAAGTTAGTTACCTTTGTTCCATTTTCAGAATATATATTGTATACCGTATAAGACTACATACTAACAGATCCCTAAGAAACAGTAAATACTGAATACATAGGATAGTACTAGCTAGTTGAGGCTTTATTACCAGCAAGCATTGGAAAATACTTTCTTAACCAAGGGATTCCCTGTCCAGGGAGCTCTTTATTGGACACCAATTTATAACCAGTAGCCTAACACATTGCATAAGTAACTCCATCATTTCCGGATCTATCAACTATAGGATTATTATAGTTAACTTCTCTAGTTCCATTTGAATTAGAAATATTTTCCTTAGTAGGATAAGATAAACTATAAGTATGCTTATGTCCTCCTAAACATAATTTTATATTATGTGTCTAAAAGAACTCAGAGAAACTGCATCCTCCAACAAAACTTGCAGTATTATCTGTAGCTCCTGGAGTTTTGCCTATTCCGTCCACAAAGGAATTATTTAGTTTAGAACCGTTTGCTATAGTTCTAGCAGTAGCTATACCTGTGCTGGCATTTCCGACAACGATACAGAAAGGCAACTCATGCATATAAGCTATATTGTTTCTGCTACTATCATAATCCTTCTCTAACCACTTATACATATTATAGAAAGCATGCTATTTAAATAAATCTGCTATATCAGGACTATTATAGTAACACTGATATGTATTAGGAGCAAATTCAGAATTTAAGCATATAAAATGGTAACTTCCATAATTAAATGAATAAAGAGATGGCATGTAATATGTAAAGGTAGTTTCATCACTGCTTATAATGTCGCCAAGTAATTCCTTGTCCAATTTATCTGTATGCTTATAAGTAAATATAGCCGGATTGTTTTCAGACAGCTCAAAGCAGTAATAATATTGAATGTTCTTGTGGTTAATTTTGTACTTACCAGCAGAACCATCCCCGAGTTCATAAGGAATAATACCGCATAGGTCATTATTTCCTATCGTAACCATGTCTTCAATATTATTCAAATCCTTTCTACCATTATAATAATCCAACCATTCATTTTCTCTATTTCCATTTTGAGTCATATCTCCCGTGTTTATAGTAAATTGAATAGTAGGATGATTCCTATTTATAGCATAAGCAGCTTTTGTCCATGCTTGATATTCATAGAAATTAAATGCTTGCTAATCCGTAGTCTGTGCAAATGTAAATCCTGCATTTACTTCAGAGTCTGTTCTAACAGTAAACTACCTTACATCTCCTACATAAGTATCATCAGAATCTCTTCTGACTCTAACATCATAAGTTCCTGCAGTAAGTCCTCTTAATATTACTTTGTGAGTAGTAACAGATGTTCCATTTGTAGTTACCCACTTAATTCTAGTATAGATATCAATAAACTTCTTTATATTCGAATCAGAGTAAGTATTTCCTTTTAATATAGAATATTCTTTCCTAGAAGAGCTCCAATCCTCAGTAGTTTTCTTGTATTCTATATATTCGTCGTAATATCCTACAGATACCCAGTTAAAACATCTTGTAGCTCCCTTTCCAGAATCTGTAGCCTAAATTCCAAATGTTATGTTAAGCATATTCGGCTTATCTGAACTGAAAGTAGAACGACAATCAAATATATTTTTTGATAAAGCAGACCCCTTTGGAACGAATAGATGTTTGTCCTCGGAAGTATAATAAGGAAAAGCATCAGAACCTTTAGTAGACATATTTATATATGTCCATAATGCTCCGCTCTTTTTCTTATCATGAGTCTTCTAAGACTATGAACAAGGGTCTAGAGGGAAACTACGGACGAAAATACAATCCTTTGGATTATCATTAACTTCTGTAGAAACTGGAGAATTTCCTTCTGAAGGAATAGTATAAGTAGTTTCTCTAGTCTTTATACCTACGAAATCTATATATCCTGTAGGAATATCATCCGAACTATATGGAGTATAGCCTGCTAATTCTGCAAGGGACACTTTATCAGAACTCTTATAAAATTTTCCTTCATCTGAGCACACAAGATAGAAACATCCTCCACCACTATTAAACTAAATTAGTTTATCATCTACCTTCCAAAGTTGATCATAACTATTCACATCTAAGGTTATATTAGACTTGTATGAACATCTATCTCCTCTTATAAGGAACGTAGATCCAGCTCGAATAAAACCTCTTAAAGCTAGAGGAGTCCACTCATCTACTCCAGGCGCCCTATAAAGTAAGTAAATTCCATTTAAGTTTATATCTTTAGTTGAACTGTTGGCTAATTCTACATAGTTGTGAGAACAAGCTGAGAAGCTGTCTAGTTTTGTATTCACACCTCCTAAGAAAATTGAATTTATTCTTAGGTAGTCACTTATGTATGAACCATATGTTCCTTTATTTCCTATATTACCATCATAGTTGGCAGTGTTGTAAACAATAATGTTTCCATTCTCATTTACTTCCATCCTATACTATTCATTCTTAGCGTTAGTAAATCCTAGATGGTTAAAGTATAATTTTTCAATATCCTCTTGAGTCATATCATCAGGTGTTGGTACATCGCCTCCAGTTCCATTAGAGATAGAAACGAATTTACCATTAATGTATATATATAGCGAGTTCTTATCAGTCATCCATATTAATTCTCCATCTATAAGATTTCTATAATTTTGACTGAAATTCGCCATTGTATCTGTCTTTACACTAATATTTGGAATTGTATATTTTAGATGGTCTGGTTCAATTTGAAGAATTTCCTCTTCATCTTCATCTTCATCTTCAGATTGATTAGGATTTATTGGAGTTGCAGAAGACATCATTACTGTCCTTCCTCCTATAGAAGAATCTCCAGCAATTGCACCATACTAAATTATTTTAATAACCTAGTCCATCTACTATTGTAAAGTCTTAAGTGACTATCTAATATTTGTCAAATTTCCTTCCTTATTGATTTCAGAATCTCCTGTCGGATCTATCCATAAAGTTTCTTCAGCAGGAGCTTCCTCCGAAACAACGATATTGTTAAGGATTCCCCAAACACCATTATCTTTTAGGTACCAATATTCGTCTTGACTTATTATATATACAATCTATCCAACTTCTGGATCTTCTAACTCCTCTATATCAGAGGGAGAATCAACCTAAACAATACCTGTACCCCCTAGGTTAGCTTTTCCCCACTGTCCATTATCTTCTAATTTATAATATTTATTATCACCTGTAACATAGCAGAGCATACCTACCTTACGTCTTTCAGTTGGTATACTATCTCGTTCGGCTTCTGTACTAACAGAATAGAAACCACCTCTTAAATTATTAGAATCTAGAAGTGGAAATTTTCCTCCGTTTTTCTAAATTATTTCACTAATTAATTCTACTGCCATGGTTACGAAATATTAATTGTAGTATTACCTAGACTATGATTATCACTTCTCCAGATATTATAGTTAGTTATCTTATAAGAAGTACTTCCAACCTTCTAAAATCCTCCAGAGAACCCGCCTACTGTAAATGTTGGATCTCCATAATTAATTGGCAATAAAATCCAAATGTACTCATTTTGTTCTGCATTTACAGTAATCCTACACGATCTAGATGGCAATAGTACTTTCTCCATCGACTGTATAGGAGGCTGACTTATTCCAGACCCATAATAAATTCCTGGATAAAAATTAAGAGTTGCCTAACCTGTAACAGTTTTAGTTCCATCATTTCCAACAACCTTCTTTGTAGTACTAGAAACTATAGGTCCTTCTAATTCTAGTTGTCTTATATTAGGGTCTATGGTTGTATTGTCAATAGTCTACTGCTTTATATTTGATTTATTGTAAGACCATGTAAGCAGAACATTTTCTATGGAGTCTCCAGACTCAGCAACGCTTGGAGAAATCTTAACAGATATAGTAAGGTCCTAATAAAGAGCTACATCCAGAGCCTATTCGAGAGTAGTAATATTTGGATAAGCTTCATTACTATATAGAATCTACTAGACAGCTTTATCCTAATTAGTTTCCTTAAGAATGTAGTCCTTAAGTTTCCTTAATAGGTCTGTCTAGTTTTCTATATATCCTCCTATTTCTCCCCACTCTACAGTTGAGTTTACTCCGAGATTCTATAGTACTTTTCTTTTTTCAGATTTAGTAAAAAATTCAGAAAGGAAATTTTCTTTTAGCAATACCTGATGTTTACAGCTCTACTACTCAGATTGTCTAGGTGTTAAAATATTGTTTCCAGTATTGTATACTCCTAGTAAAGCACTCATAGTTGTTTTATTTGATATGTCTAAGTTTGTGAGTCTAGGCAAACCATAACCTCTTTATCATCCAAAACATCAAACTACTTAGGATAATTTGAAGAAGTTATAGATCCTAACTATTTTTCATGTACTGTTCCTTTACATCTTACTACATTATCCTGGAAGAAATTACCATATGTTCCGTAATCAAATACGCAATTTTCACAATTTCTAAAGAATATATTATCATGACAATCTGCAGACAAGGTAACATTTTGGGTATTTCCTAAGAATACATTACGATTTGCTCCCTTTTCGAGATGATTATTTTTGCAGAGAGTTTCTGAAGAATCCTTTCCTCCATTATCGAATGTATACAAATATGTATCAAACTCATAAGTGGTTGGACCCTTACTAAGTTCACTAAGCGTTTTCTTAAACTTAATATTTTTGAAATCGTAGTAGGCAGTATTGTTATTAGCATCCTTTAAATAGGTGATAGTACCTCTACTAGTAGTCATATTGTCCAGGACTGTAGGAGTGATATCATATTCTACAATCCAATTAGCGCAGGAACTAAGTATGGTTCCAGTAGGCTAATACAATTTTACTCTCTTGTCAAATGTGTTTGGACTATTAGGGGTCAAGAATAACCAGTATTCCTAACTTGGCATATAATCTAGTCCACATATTTTTCCATCACGATCCAAGTACACAGATCTAAAATCTCTAATAACATAGATATATCCCACTTTTAATTTAGAGAAAACTGTTTCTTGATAGATAGAGTTATAATCCCCAGTGATGAAGGTAGGAGCATATTTGTTTTCATCATCCTTATCTGTTGTATCTATTCCTAGATTTTTCTGTATCAGAGCTATTTCCTCAGGATTAAAGTCAGCAAAGTACTAATCCCTTTTAACATAATTTTCTAGGTCTTTGTAACATACATGTCTAAAATCATCATTACATGCCATAGTTTATATAGTATTCGTAAATTAATTTCTAATTATTTATCTCTGAGTGTGTTTCTATGAAGTTTATTTCATTTAGTAATTCACTATAGTCATTTTTATAACCTCTGAATAGACCTTTAATATATCTGCGATAGTCTTCTATTGCCTTCTCTTTTAATTTATCTATTGCAGCCGCATCCAGAACTCTACTATTTAACTATTCCTTGTTCATTACATAATCCTCCACAGAAATTAACTTCCTCCAGTAACCTCTATGCTTCTAATAGCTAATTCAGCTCTACATAGTACTTAATAATATTAATGGTCATCCAAAGAAAGTCTCTTTTGAATTTTACTTCATCCAAATTACTCTTGTTCGTACATCTATAATTAATTCTTTCAAAAATTTGTCTGCACAAAGATATATAACAATCGTATAAATAACAAATAGAAAATTGATCTATAGAGATTCTTGATATTGTAGTATTCTCTGTATTTATTTCAGATAACACCTCTGGAGATACTTCTGTTAAAGTTCCATCACAATACCTATAAACACTATTACAATCACAAACATAAAGTTCAATATCCTTTTCTAAAAGACTATGTTCTTTTTCTAATTCCTATTCTAGCCAGTCAACAGTAGGAATAATAAAATGATGAATAGTATAAAAACCATCTCGCTATAATTGATAATGTGCTTCATCTAGATATGAGGTATGATCAGTAATTATAGTATCAAGAATTTCTTCAGATGTTGCTGTATTTCTTTGAATGATATTTATAGTGCAGGTTTCACTATACTTAAATTTATTTCTCTCATAATACGCTTCGGCGTCTAAAATTGATTCAGTTACATATTCTTCTGAATCTTGAGTTAAATCAGTTATTACTATAGAGCATTTACCTGTATTACATATTTTAACTAGTGGCTTCATTATACTTGTCTTGTTTTATCATTATATGGATTTCCATCTGTAAGCTATGCTAATTCTACTTCAGTTCTCTTCTTCTATTCCTCAGCAGTAGCCTCCTTATAAGTTCTATCAGTATCAGCCTTATACCATTCAAGTTTGTATTTCATTTCTATTTCTTTCTGTTCAAGGCTTAGCTTAGCTTTATTAAGAGATTCAATCTCACCTTGAGATTTCTTTAACTCTGTAGAAGCTTGCTTCAACTGCTCCTATAACTACTAGACCTACTAGGTTAACTACTGAATTTGATTGTTTTCATCTTTCTAAATTTGCATAGCTTTTCTAACTTTATACTTAAGATCAGGCAAGCTCTTACTTGTTACTGCCTCAATAATGATATCAGGAGGTAACCCTCCAGATTTAACAAATTCAGGAATAATAGTTTTTATCTATTCCAAGTCCTTTACAATATCAGTGCTTGTTATTATCCTAATATCATGGTCAGTTAAAGTAAAGTACTCTGGAAGAGCAGTAAATATTCTTTGGTATTTATCTCCTAATATTATAGTTCCAGTTAGTCCATTTTTGAATACAACCTTAGCAAGATTTAAACAATCCAGTAACATTTCATTTACTATTAAATCCATTTGATGGTAATACTGTTTAGTTATAATAAATGAATTGTTCTATCCAATTTTAACATTAGTAACAGCATCTCTCTGCTCAATACCATTCAATCTTTCCCTAAATACTCCAGTAATAGATGATGTAGTCTACTCTATAGCATCTATTGCTACCTGTATAGCTTGAACAGCCTACATTTTAACGGTATTATCGAATCCATTAAAAATAGTATTCAATGGAGCCTACCCGGAAGCCAGCCTTCCTTCCTGTGAGGAATCAAGTACACCAAGTCCCTACTTCTTTAAAGCCTACCATTTTATAAGTCTTTCTGGGAGATTTACCCCTAATTCAGCAGGTATTAATGTTAAGTCAATCCAGTCTCCAACTGTTCCACTATTTGCAATAAGATTATCTCTGTAGAAATTTAGAAGGTCATACTAGTCCTATAAGTGAGCACAAGCGAGAACCATTGAGTAAGGCTTTGTACCTCTATTTAAGAAATATATACCATTAACTGAAAGACTACAATAAGAAGGGTTTGATTTAGTTCTCATAACCTTTTCATCTTTACCTCTAAGTATATATATTTGTTCTCCAATTCTAACAGTCTTATATCTCTACATTACAAAGTCTTTATCGGTTTCTAGCCACTCGACTTCATAAACAGGAATAAGCTCATGGGTTATTCCAGACCTACTGTCAGGATATCCTGGGGTAACTTCTACACCTGCCTAAACTCCATCAGTATTTGGTATGCCATTAGTTTCACCCATTCTAACATAATACATAGCATTCTCATAAACTGAATCCCACTTCTCATCCAGGAGCTTCCTATCGGAGGCTTTCATTTCCTTACCATACTCATTTAAGATTTGATTCTTAGTCATCCAGCTTCTTACTACAACTCTATAGGAGTTTTTAATATATGGAGATTCAAAATTTCTATCAATGAATGTGTTCAGAGGGCTTAAAGCCTATATTCTAATACTATTATTCTCCACCGTAGGAAGGACTCTATAGAAAGCGTATCCAGTAATTAAAAGATCTAGAAGAAGATCTCTCAACACTGTAATCATATCAGTATCCCTAGATTGCATAATATATTCTACTACATTCTAAGCAGCAATTTCATACTCTGATACGAACGTATTATTTATATCTTCCACTATTCTTTTCAATTGCTGTTCGATGAGACCATCATTAATACTCTTTCCATCTATAAAACTTAGAACTGAATTTCTAAGATGATTTTTCAAATATTCATGAAGTTCTGAGGCAATCTTTAATTGCTTTTCTCTATCTATATTAGTTATTGTCTAACTGTCCTTACAGAATATCTTTGGAATTATAGGGGTTCCCAAATATTCTCCTATAAGAGCATCAATATGCTTCTTTATTAAAGGGGTAAAGTGTAGTGTAGTTGGTGCATTAGCTCCATATACCTCCTCTAAGTATCTGAACTAGTCTGAATCTCTTACACCATTATAGTAGTTATATGCTTTCTATAAATCATATTTAGGGTAGACTAGTTCAGATATTGCTTTGTCTGTTTTCTCTATCAATTCATCCTTTGTCATGACAACTACATGCTGTATTTATTGGATTACAATCATATGGGTAAGTTAACTATAGTTTACCATAATATACTAGGTTAAAGCGTCTATCTTTAAGTTCCTACTTGAGAAACTTAAGAAACTTATCATCCTCTAACTCTGCATATATAATTATAGGCTAATGCGGATGATCCATACCCAACTTAATATAATATCCTATTGGGTTTAATTTCTCAATGACTATTTTCCCTATATACTTCTTATGATAAATATCCAGAATATAGTCTTGTATTACTTGTTCTAGGTCCTAAGTCGTCATATAACTATCCAAAATTATTATTAAACCGTATCTATGGAGTATTCCTTGGAAGTGTTCCATAGCGTCTTCTTCCATACTCATCTGTATAAAATCCTATATCCTACCAGGTATCTTTAACCTCTTCTACAACTTTAGGCACAATTCCTTGCAATTCTTCATCTGCTAATAGAGCCATTGCTACTGCTGCAACAATATCAAATTTCTTCTTATTTTCATCAGTGTACCTATTAAATTCATCAAGCATTTCATCAAACCATATAAGATGACAATAGTCAGTTATATAGTCTGCTATCAAGTCAGTCTGATGATCTATAATAGCAGGAGTTGCAGGGGTTCCATATTGCTTATTTGTATTTCTAGCAGAGTCTGCAAGTGTAGCTCTAGGTCTTTTCATAAAGAGATTAAGAAGTTTCCTTTCTCGTGCATATGGAATTATACTCTATCTGGTTGCTTCTATATTTATTGTAGCATTATAATACTATGCTAGTTTAATAGCTATCTTATAGCACTCTCTAACATCGTTAGGTCTATCCTTATAAAGTGCTACGAATTTTGGTTCTTCTATACCATAAGCTCTCTTGTAAACAACAAGACAGAAATCAGATGGATCCTTAGTAGCTTCTGATGTTTGCGCTGCACCAATATCGATACCATCTATTCCTATTACATACAGGTTTCTAACTTTTTCAGTAGGTGGCTTCCAGATTACATTTCCATTTTCATCCTCAACTGGAGGCAAAGTCCAAATTGGATGTTCTAGTATCTAAAGTTTACTATTCTAATTTGGAATCCACTTAAAGCCATCTATATTCTACTGAATATGAGCCCCTTCTTTGAATTTATATTCAATATAACCTCTTTCGATTGGAGGACATTTCTTTAGAGCTCTGATATTTGTGAGTTGCTAAGCAATATTTACCTTATTGAATTTGTTATCACCTTCCAAAGCAAAAGCTTCTTCAGCTGTATAACAGTACTCAGCAGAGTGATCAATCAAGGCTCTAGGGTTTGAGGATAGATTAGCCCTATCTAAGTCTAACTATTCCTTATAGTTTTTCCATAAACAGTAACCTCTCTTATCAAGTAACTATCTTCTTACTCCATTAATATCAGTTCCATATTCTGTAATGGCTCCTATATAAGATGGAATGAAATATCCTGTATATACCCACTCACCTCCTTCTGTATAGTTATGATAAAATGGAAGTACGTCAAATCCATTTGGATCATAGTATATATCTCTAAGTCCTTGTAAGGCAACACCTTTATCTCCCAGTAATGTTATCATACGGCTTTTTATCCGTATTTCTATGACTTCTTATTTGTCATAGCTCGGCGTACATTTTCATCCGTTCTGGATGTCGAGTACTCTTGGAGAGATTATATTTATTCACTCTCTACGCTCTACGGTGTTCCCAAGCCTTTCGCAGTCTCAGGACTTACCTCGGGATTAGCATCACAGCCTTCCCCGATTTTACTCGATTTTCTTCTAGAAGATTCCTCTTCTATGCGGCAGAATTTTAAATATTTGTCATACTTTCTATCCAAGTAAATTGTGGCATTTTGATATAAGTATCGTGCGAATTTTCTAGAGGGAACATCAGAGAAAGAAAGCTGGAATGCATTATTCTCCCAATTTTTAGAGGTCTTACTCATAATATTTCCCTTGTTACCAAATAAGGCATTTACTGTACTAAGAAAGGATTTAGTTCCCACAATACTTACCATTGTTCTATAGGAGGTTTTCTTTTGATTTAAATAAATAGATAAGCACCCATCGCCATCCACATATCCCCTAAGGAAATGTAAAATAGAAACCTTACTTGGAAAAATTGATAGATCTGGAAACTTCAAAGTTAGAGATTTTCTAGGAGTGCATCCTAGATCATTTAAAGTCTACCATAAATGTTTATTTCTAACAGAAAGATGGCAGAATCCATGCTCGTCGCATATTCCAGTTCTTATTTCCAAAGTGAGATTTAAGAATTTTCTAAACTTCTCTAGATGTGAAAGATCTTTCAGGGATAGTCTTACTTCTACTCTATTTCCTGTTGAAGATATATTTCCATCTGCATAGAGGAATCCTAGCCAATAAAACTATTCCTCGCTGCACATCACATCAAATACATGCTCATTTAATCTAGATCTATTTTGATAGTTTATTACCTCAAAACCTCTCTACTTTAAATATTTAGAGATAGTCTAACGTTTAACCCCATATTTTTCTCCTAGTTTTGTTAAACTTCTCTACGTTTCAGGAGTATCTAAGTACTCCTAAATTGCCAAATTTATTAGATATTCTCTTTGTTCTCTTGACTTATTACAAATCATAATTCAATTACTTAAAGAAATTTATTTAAAATTATAATCTACCGGTACCTCCAGCCAATCTAATACCGAACTTTGTACCTCCAATGTATATCAAAGCCTTTCCTTTAATGTAGGATTTTCTTAAAACTGAGTTAGAACCAGCTTCTTCATATACTAGCAAATCAATACGGTCACCTCTAATTTTAGCATCAGTTTCTGCTACAACACCTTCAATCTAAGACATCCAACCTGTCTCAGATGGTATACCGTTTGAGTCTTTTACTAAAGTAGAAGCTCTTTTTAAGAACTATGTATCCTTAACCTGCCTAAGTTTAGCAAGACCTCCCTAAGTATGTTCATTTGCAAAACTAAGTGCATTCCATACCTTATCAAGAGATTTCTCTAAGTAATTAGATAAACTCGTAGTAATCATACACTTACTGTTTCTAAAGCAATTATAAATACAGGCGCAAATAGCTGCATTTATTTCAGAGAAACCAATACCACGAGATTTCATAAGACATACATCCTTCTTCTCCCTTCTACATATTTCAAAGTAGTGAAAGAACTCATATTGAAATACCAAAAATTTAGGAAATATCTAGCTACGTCCACTACCAGCTATTTCTACATCAATATTAGGAAGTTGATAATAATTAAGATAATAGTAATTAGGACCAGTTAGTGTATATCCATTTACTGTATATCCTTCACGACACCTACGATATTCCTCATGCCAGAAGTCATTATAAGGTTTACTGTATATTCGATAGCTGCAATATTTTCCAGTTCTTATATAGGTGTCTCTTGCTACCGTAAACCAACTTGGATCAAAGTCCAATCCCTAAGTTTCTGTAATTGGCTTGTAACCTGTCAGCTCATAAGAAAGTCTTTTATCAAAGAATTTTATATACTCTTCTTTTGGAACATCCCATTCTGAAGATTTTATTGATTCTGGTATAGGTTCCTATATTTTAGCAGGTTCAGTCTTCTTTTCCTACTAGACTTCCTGTACTAGAGTTTTTATTTCCTCTGGAAGTTTAACCTTCTTAGGTCTCCCTCTCTTCCTTTTAATTTCTTCCATGGTTGTTAAAAGTTAGGTTGGTATCCGTCTATAGCTCCACCACGTACTGAAGATTGTTCAGTCAATTCTTTCTTGACTCTTCCTTCCAAATCGACTAACTCGTCGTGAACTTTTCCTAAAGAACTCAATTCAGTCATAATGTCTTTAACTTTGTACACGGGCTTTCCAGTCTACTCATCTCTCTCTAAAGGATCCACTGAATTAAAGTATTCTATGAATTTATTAACAGTTTCCTGTGCAGCATGTAGCATTTTAATAGAAAGATTAGATTCTTGTATTTGTCTAAACTTCCTACATGCCGCTCTAAATTCTGGGTTATTAAATTCTTCTTCTGTTAGGTTTGCATCCTTTAGAGATTCCTAATGTCTTACCTATTCATCATACTCGCTATATACGGATTTCCAGCATATAGCAAGCCATATATAAGTAAATTCTCTAAATGCACGAAGACCCATTAATCCACTTGGGTCTTCTTTGCATTTATTTCTATTTGGTTCAAGAAGTGCTTTAAATTCCTTAACCAATAATATTTCGTGTGTATTGAGATCAACCCTATTAAGTTGATTATTATAAACAAATATATCCTAAACCATAAGCCATTAATTCATTTACATATTTCTCCAAAATCATTTTCTCTTATAAGGAGATTTGCTCCTATCTGGAGTCCATTTTCCGTTTTTATATGATCCAGGTTTTGTAGCCTGTACCTCTTGATCGTTGTATCTATTGGCATATAAAGAATCCCTAGTAGCCTAATCTTTTACATAAGTTACTTTCTTCTTTCCTTTATCATTATATACTATAAATGGAGTCTTATTAGTCTTTGTTGGTTTAGAGGTTTCTAGATCTCCTCCCTATTGCTTTTTCTTCATTTTATTTCCACACTTATCAAAAGAGATTAATCCTCCATTTTCACACTTCTTCTTTTTTATCTTAGCTCCACATTTATCAATATTAACAATACCTCCATCTTCACATTTCTTTTTCTTCATTTTTGCTCCACACTTATCCATATCAACTGTTCCCCCAATTTCGCATTTCTTTTTCTTCATTTTTCTTCCGCATTTGAAAGCGTCAATTGGATTAGAAGGATATTCAATTTCTTCTTCATTCTATTTAGCCTGTATACATTTTCTACAAAGTCTTCCTCCCTGTTTGTAGTAATACATTTCCATTCCTTCTGGACACTAACCATTAAGTTTCCTTATGTAATTGAGTTTAGCTCCAAACTTAGCAGCTTGAACCTGCTATTGCTACATTTCCTGCATAAACTGAGCATATGCCTGCTTTAAGCCATCCTCTCCTAACTACTAAACTACTTGTTCTAATTGCTGCTCATTTTGAGCTCCAGTTTTCTACATTAAATACTGTAGAAATGCCTATTGTAATTGCTGTTCATTCATATTAAGTTGACCTCCCTATTCCTTCTTAGGTGTTCCAAATAAATTAGTCCCAAATAAACTGGTATTAAAGGTAAATGTCTTAGGTTTCAAGTGTACCTTGTCAAACAAGTCTTTTACCCTACTATTAGCATAGACTACACCATCTGAACCAGTTCTACTTTGTAAATCCTATTTATCTATCTCTCCATTATTCTATCCTACCCATCCAGCCATTGCTCTGGACATATCTCCAAAATCACCTCCTCCAAAACTTCTATAAGTTCCTTTAACACCGAGATCATTTTCTATAGTATTCTGATTCCACTTACTAGTATCAGAGCCATATCTATCAATCATAGCCTTTACAAAGTTATTATTTGCATTAGCTTTATTTCCAATAGCACTTACCATTCCAGCATAATTTCTAAATCCTAAGTTTCTAATATCATCATTAGTAAACATAGATAATTTAGTTCTTGCTGGAGTTTTAGGCTTTGAACTTTTTGGAAGGGGTTTTGTATATGCGTCTGGGACCTTATTTACCTTATAAGAAGTCTAGACTGGGTCAGATGGTTTCCATCCTCCCTAGTCCTTTGCTACATTCCCAAGGAAGTAGTCATAGTCTGCGTGAGCCCTTCTAAACTCATCGGCATTCTCACCTTTCTACATTGTATTATACTACTTGCCTTTATAAGTAAATACTCCCCTGCCATTCTTTCTGGCGGCAGCAAATGCCTACGCTCTTGTTTTATAGGAGTTCCCATCAAAATAGGAATCTCCATAATTCCAATTGTTAGCCATTATTCTTTAATTAATTCAATGTCTTTAGTATTAAACACCGCTTCTTGCATAGCTCCAGTAGTAGTAAACCAACGACATCTAATTCCTATAAGGATAGGACGTTTATCCTCCCTTCTTGAGTCATGCTTGAATAAAGATGTTTCTTTCTTTACAACAATCATCCTTGGCTTATTAGGTATATCCTACTTAAGCTATACTATCTAGCCAGGATTAAAATATATATTATTCTCTTCCATATTATTTAATATTATTAAAACGGTCTTGTAGACCTTCATTAACAACTGCTATAATTTGACTCTCTGCTAAACTTACGAATCCCTGCTTAAAGAATGGAACAGGTACTGCAGTATCAACCCTATAAAAAATAACATCTCCTTCTTTTAAGTACTTAACCTCTGGTCCAACTTCAACAACACATCCTGTAACTATGAATTGCTTTTGTTCTTCATATCTACCAGTTTGTTCATTAAGTTGAGTATGAGGGGTATATCCTCCAGTATCAATTATAAGTCCATTTTCCACCTTCATTTTTTGGAACGGATTAACCTTAAAAGGTTGTACTAGAATACGAGAAAACATTGGTTTTATTTCTGCTTTGGAAATATCATATTCTACCTTATCCTTGCTTTCTTCAAAGTCTTTATTATTCTGTTCCAGTTTTTCATTGTACTTTTCTACTTCTGAGTTAAACTTACGAGCTTTCTCTTTTTTAATTAAAGAATCAAGTGAGTTTTCTTTCATGTTTACTGAAGTGAAATTACTATCTGTTCCAAGTAATTCTTTAGCAATTTTTTCATTCTCTGTTGAGTAAAGTCTTACGTCTTTCATAAATCATTAACATTTAATTATTACCATTTGCTTAGTGGACATACTGCGTTTGGAAGTCTAGTCTTAGCTTGCAATCTACATCCACATCCACGTTTATATCCAGGTTTCTGGACACTACTTACATCTCCTGTATTAACATTCAACCATAATTTGTTATTACACATTCCTCCAAACTTACCTGAGTATAGAGGACAACTATAGCAGATTTTTAATCTATTGCTACTTAAGTCCTAGTTAAGATTAAGGACTTCTTTTGTATGACCGTTAATAATATCAAATACATTCATAATCTAAAAATAAAAAGAAAAAGAATAGATTGCTTTTAGTGTATAGTGTTGACATTTAATCCAAAATTGGGATTCAATATGCCCTTAATAATGATTAGTATTCTATTCTTTTTCTTGCACTTCTTTTCTATTCCAAAATGAGACTTTTCTTATAATGATAAAGCATTTTTTCTACATCATGCTTCAGATACTCACAATGATATAATGTGTTATTACCATTATGATCATAGTGATTCAAAATCAAGTCCTTAATTACGAAATTTGGATTTATCTTCTGTAACATCCAAGCATAAGTAGAGAGCTGTAAAGTGTAATGATAAAAATTACAGTCCATCAGATTATTTAGAGGATATTTCATCTTGGTATTTGATTTTGTAGTTGTATTGAATCCAGACTTTTGATCAATTTTTTTATTTGTCTTGTGGTCTACAATTGTTATTTCATTTCCAGATTTAATTATAAGATCCACCTGTCCTGCTATGCGTAAGATTCCATCATCTGATTCTCTATATATCAAATACTCTGGATATACTCCATGCTCTAAATCCAATTCTGAATAATCTTTTTTACACTCGAATTTTCCCCCTAAACCAAACTTCTTTAAAGAAATATCGGTAGGATGATCATAAAAGGAATTTTCTATTTCTGAGTGTATTTTAGTTCCTCTTTCACACGACTTTCTATTTTCTTCACCCCAAGCATCTAAGATGTCTTGCTGAACTGCATTGAAATCATTCTCATCTATATCATATAAACTCAACAATTCCTTATTGAACTTCTTAGTATTTAGTAAAGACTTCTTTTCTATTTCCCATGACTTCTTTGGAAGCAATTTCTCTAGAGCCTTATAGGAAGACCAAAATTCCTTATCAAATTCTTGAGTGTATCTGTGAATTAGAGTAGTAACTGAGACATATCTCTTATTGTCATTTATATTCCAATAAATATGCTCTTGATCATTGAACGCAACCGTTCCATTCTGCTTATCAATTTTCATATTACACTTTATTTAGTTTACTTCATTATTTCATTTCCCATTTCCACTAAGTCCTGAAAGAACTTTGTTTTTATACATCTAATATTTATAATTGTAATCTATTCCAAGCAATGCAGCGACAAATGTACTAGTCTCTCCGAATGCTACTAAAACTGAACCATCAATTATTCCCAGAGGAGGAACTAAAAATCCAGCAATTAATAAACCACTTCCCACTATAGTTAAAATTACAGCAACAAGTAGTCTAGAATTTAAGTTTGTTTTGTAACTCATTTGTTAGATATTATATAGTTAATCTATTAGTCTTTGAGTTTGTACAAGTATATTTATACGAGAAATTTTCTATTTAACTTATGAGTTATATTCATTTCAATTATACAAATATAAATATTAAATTTGAATACCCAAATAAAGTATGTGTTACTTTTAACAAAATCTAATATGAAATATACTTAGAATCAATTAACCAAATTTTCTTAGTTTTTTGAGGATAATTCTTAGCTTAAACTCCCTTTAAAGTTAGAGAATTATTCAGATCCAATTGAACTTTATAAGAAAGGTCATAAGATACGTATTAAAAAGGAGAATAGAGGTAAGTTTACTGAGTACTGTGGAGGAAATGTAACTGATGCCTGCATTCAGAAAGGAAAGAATAGTCCGGATCCTAAGATTAGAAAAAGGGCTACATTTGCTGCTAACGCTAGAACTTGGAAACATTAATTATGAAAAGATGAAAAGATGGAAACCTATTAAAACTGAAAAGAAACAACTAGGAGGAATTATCAAGCTCTTGAAGAAAGTTTCTCCTAAGTTAGCTTCTAAAGCTAAAGGACAATTATTAGTGTCTCGCCTTAGGCAGGTAAAAGATCTCAAAACTCCATATATATTTCCAGGACAACTCGGATGGAGTCCAGCGGAGACTCGTACAGTATGGCATAGAACTAACAATCCTAATTTCAAAGTTAAAAGAGTATTTGAAGGAAGATGGGATACTAAAGAGCATGGAGCACCAAAGAATGGATTGTGGGTATCAGAGAAAAAAGATATTGGGTTTATGAATGATAGACCAATATTAATATAGCTTCAATAGATTCTTAAGAAGCCAATGGTATAGATTGGAGATATTCCTGCCTAGGGTAAAAATAAACTGCGCAACCATATACTTAGAGAAGCTGAATAGTCTGGAGCAGATGCAGTTAAGTTTTAGGGAATTAAGGATAATAAAACTTCTAATCAGAATGTTACATTTATCTTTGATCCTATTACTTCTACTATAATTCCTCCAAAAGAAACGAGGGCATTTAAGGAACAGATGACTAAGCTAACACCATAGTAGATAAGATAGGAAGCTAATGAAGGTGTTAGAGATATAATGATGTGGTATAAAAGTCCACAATGGGAAACTAGGGCTGCTTCAAGGGGTTTGACCTAGGATGAAATAAAAGCCTTTCAAAACTTACAGGGAAGAGTTTTATCTCAAAAACTTCCTATGAGTGATAGGTTTGGACCAGTAAACGTTATGGTAGAGGATATGGGTAAAGGCGTTTAGGGATACTCTCAATTTTTGCCTAAGAGTATACATACTAATCAGTATCCATCTGAACATTTTATAGCTATATCTAATTAGGCATAGCATCCCTACTATACAGCAATACATGAAGGAATGCATCACGGTACTTTCAATATCGGCTCAACTGGGTGGGCTACACCTCAAATAACTTTATCTCCAATTGAATAGAATGCGCTAGATAAAGTTCTCAGAAATGCTAAAGCCCTTAATGATAGACTGGAAATAGACCCTAATAAGTTTACTACTTTAATGAACAAATTGCAAACTAAATATGGAATGTCTGAAGTGGAAGCTAGACATTGGATTGGGGATAGAGTAAAGTATTGGCAGACTCCTCAAGAGTCAAGAGCCAGAGCAGGTGCTGTAAATTAGTACAAAAGAAATCACCCAAATGCATCTGAGGAAGAACTTACTCAAATAGATAATGCTAGATAGATATTTACTAATGAATCTCTTAATAACTTATATGGAAAAACTATAGCCTTAGGAATCCCAGTAGTAGGATCATTGGCTTCCAATCAACTAGGAAATGGAGAATGACTTCTCATCACTTATTAGAAATAATACCTATACGTTTGATTGCATTAAAATAATATTTGCACATAATACTTATTATAGTGAAAAAGTTATTACGAATAATTTTAAACAAGCTTTGATTCTCTTTAAAGCTTGCCCATGTTTGTTACCCTCTTAGTATGCTTGCTTTTTTAAAGATGGTAAAGAAATAGCTCGGTATACTATAGATTGGACTAATAAAGATGTAAAAGAATATTTAGATAATATTCCATATAAAATTGAGATTAATTTAAATAATTTAATGTAATGGCTGAATTATTTACAACATTTGAATCTGTATCTCCTCCAGATATAACTACTCCAGACGTTCAGTAGAATTACCAAGAAATACAACTAATGCAATAGCCTACTTAGGACGAAGAAGATTCTGGGATTGATTGGAGTTTTCTAGACGTACCAGAATAGGACATTCAGGAACCTACTTTTAATTATACTCCTTCTAAATCTGAGAATACCTCTTCTGCAGCTTAGAAAGTAATTAACTAGGCTAGATAGTTCTTAGGTGGAAAATATAGTTGGGGAGGTTCTAGTCCAAGTTCTGGATTTGATTGCAGTGGACTTATAAAGTATGTCTTTAATAGTGTAGGAATTAATCTTCCTAGGACTGCAGCTTAGCAGGGAAAAGTTGGACAGGAAATCAATCTATAGTAGGCATAGCCCGGAGACGTAATCTGGTTTGGAAGTAAGAATAGTCCTAGTGGCTAGCATATAGGACTTATAAGTAGAATAGATAATGGATAGATATATATTATAGATGCAGCTGGAAAGAAGTTAGGAATAGTTGAAAGACAACTCCCTAATTTACAAATTAAAAGTGTTAGGAGAATCTTAGGAAATACACCTGGAGAACAATTTAATCAATATGCCTTAGATTTCTTTAGGAATAAAGGGCTATCAGATGTATAGGCTAGAGGAATAGTAGGAAATCTAATGTAGGAAAGCAGAGGAAATCACAATGCAATAAATAAGTCTAGTAAGGCTTTTGGGTTAGCTCAATGGTTAGGTCCTCGCAAATAGAAACTCATTCAAAAGTATGGAACAAATCCTACTATATCATAGCAGTTAGAATTTATATGGGAAGAATTAAATTCTACAGAAGGTAAAGCTTTTTAGAAACTACTTAATACTAATACTATTTCTGATGCTACTAAAGTATTTGCAAAGCACTTTGAGAGAGCTGGTAGTAATGAGATGAATATGAATAAACGAATTAAATTCGCATATCAAGCATGAAAATAATAATTAATAATATACTTCCTTTTAAAGGTTTCAAATGTATAAATTTATTTGGAATACTATTCTGTCGTAAATAGTTAGATAAAATAGATATTAACCATGAAGCAATTCATACTAAATAGATGTAGGAGATGTTATATATTCCCTTTTATATATGGTATATAATTGAATTTTTAATTAAATTGTTTACAGGTAATGCTTATAGAAATCTTTCCTTTGAGAGAGAAGCCTATAATAATTAGTATAACTTAAATTACTTAAATAATAGAAAGCATTATTCCTGGATTAAATATGTGATTTAAATAAAATAATTGATAAAAGTATCTTTTATATATAATTCCTATTAGACTTATATTTACCATACTAGTTGTATTAGGATGTATATTTAGAAGGAAATTTAAAGATAAAGAATATGGGGATAAGTTTGATTGGTTAGATATAGCTGCTACTATGATAGGTGTAGCTATAGGACAATTACTATAGATAATAATTATTCTTATAATATTATGAAAGAATTTCTTAGGTTGATGATTACTTCACACTCTGGCATTAGTAGTAAAAGAGTCTGTGGAGTAATTGGATTCCTTATTATTATTTTCGTATTAGTCTATTGTACAATATCTTCTATTCAAGCCCCTCTAATGATAGAACCTTTTATATATGCAGTATGTTTATTACTAGGAATAGATTCAGTAACTGGAATTTGGAAAGGTAAAATGAATGATTAAGTTTTAGAGAGGTGGTATTGCAGTATAGGATAATACTAGAGTTGTTAGAAAACAACCTCTAGCTTTCCGACTTACTAAAGAACAGTAGGCTAGAATTAAGTAGAGAAAATTATAGGAAGCTGCTAGAAGAAATCAAGCAGTAATCTATGATGCAGACAAAGCTAAATACTATTAGAATATGTAGAACTTCTATAATAATAACTTCTTTGGATATGGAGTGTTTGGAAAGCAAACTCATTATGACCCTTCTAAAGAAGAGGATTAGAAGAAAATATAGTCTAATTTTAATTATGCTAAAGATAATGTAAAGAACATAGGAACCTCCCTTATAACTGTAGGACCTGCAAGTTCTTTTAAAGGTGTTTTACCTTCTGTTTCTAGAAGAGTTACAGTAGGTAAGTTATCCGCCTTAACTCCTTATAAAATAGGATAGGGTTCAGAAGCCCTTGTAATAAGAAATTCTCCTACTACAGTAGGAAAGATAACTTAGGTTGGAAGTGGTGAAATGTTGAAAAGGAATGCAATTCCAAATTCCCTTCCTCTAAAGTTTGTAGGATATGTGAGGGATGGATCTAAAAGATTCCCAACTTTCATTTAGAAGAGAGTAAAAGTCCTTAGTGAAAAGACTTTTCCAAAGTATGTTGGTAAACTAGATAAAGCCATGTAGGAAAGTGGTTTTAGAAAAGTCAATGATCCAAATGTACAATATAGAGCATATACCAATGGTATAGTAGTGGTTGATGATGTATCTCCTGGAAATGTAGGATTAACTTTCTTTAAAAAGCCTAAACTATTGGATTTTAATCTCCAAACTGTCCCAAGTTGGACTAGTTAGGGATTTACTCTTAAAAATGGAGGTAAATTTAAATCTTAATAGTTTTTAACAATATTCTATTTTTGATTTTTAGAAGGAGAATATATATTTGCTGTGTAATCAAATAAGCAAAATAACATGGATAAAACTATTAATTTTAACAAACTTCCAGACCTTACGAATATATTAAGTTTATGTATTCCAGACGGAACTGTAGAGACATTTGAAAGTGAAGATTTAAAATGTCATTTAGAAAAAGATAATGGACATCTTAAAATAGAGATTGAAGCAAATATTCCTGAACAAGATGGAGAATTTGATGATTCTGCCACTAAAGAAATTGTTGAGGAATATAAAGAGGGAATTAAGGCTCTTGATGATGATTTATTCGTAGAAATAGTTGACGAACTTAAATCTAAATTGGATTTAACTAGATTTAATGAACTTCTTGATTTAGAAAGCTTTGATGAAGACCAAGCACAAGAAGTAGAAAAAATGATTGATATTTCTACAGATATTATTTGTTTGCATCTTCAGCATAAAATTCAAGGTATGGTTGAACTTTATGAAAGGTTTTAATTTTAAGGTTGGCTACTCCTTTTAAAAAGTAGCTTAACTCTCCTCTGGTGTAATGGCAGCACAGGTGGCTCTAACCCACTTGGTCAGGGTTCGAATCCTTGGGGGAGGACTACTTAAAAGTATGTATTATGAGAAGTGAATTAATGAAATTGATTAAGTCAGGTAGATTTCCAAATGAAAAGAATAGAGTTTGGACTATGTGTCAAGTTGCATTGCATATGGCTACCCTAGCTGCTGATGAAGCAGAGAAACTAAAACTAACAGATGAACAATTCTATATTAATTTTGAAGATGCACTTAATATTTTATCTGTTAGAGATCATTCTGGAAATCCAGAACAAGTTAAAGAATTTAAGGAAACAATTGAATCATTTGAAGCTGATCCAGAGTAATCTGGGTTAGCTTTTTTTTTTTATCCCCCCCCCCCACTTGTCGGAATCCAAAAATTTTAGAGTACTATTAACGGGAGAGTCCACAACATCTTTCAGTCCCCCCTACAGTCTTGAACAAAAACAAAAATAAACATTACTAATTTTTAAAAAATTACTATTATGAAAAAAGCAGATTTCAAGTTTGATGACATTCAGGTGAACGGTGGTGAAAAGGAAGTTCGTATGGTTCCTCTCGCTGTTGGTGATGAACTCAACTTCACTCTCTCTAAGGAGATGTTTGTTCCAAGAGATGAAACCATCAATGGAACAAAGCAGCAGTGGACTGATGTTCAAACAGACGGTGACATCGCCGTATCTGCGAGTCAGCTTACACGCCGTAACAACGGACTTACTTTGAATGGTAAGACCGTTAAAGAGCGTCTTGCATCTTTCGTTGATTTATTCAGCGAGGAAGGCACACTCAAGTTGAAGGTAACAAAGGTTGTTGAACGCGACTTTACACAGGAGGATGGTAGCAAATCAACATCACGTTATCTCAAGTTTGAGGTAGTTTAAAACATTGGGGCTTTATGCCCCTTTGTTTTGGTGTAAGTGTATGCGTTACAAAACTGTGAAAGGATACTTGGTTAATGACCATATTATCTTAGATAATAAGACTTTATGGTTAACTAAGGATTCTAAGAGAAAGTGTAATGGTTACTTCTTAGTGAAGTGGCTTGGATTCAAGTATGACCTTTTAAGAGTAATGGAAGAGAAGGAGAAGTAAAATTCTCTTTCTCATTCTATTGCTCTTGATTGGTTATATTCTCATAGTGATAGTAAGTTTGCTTTAATTGATGATGTTTCGAAAGAAAGGGGAAATGATGTAAACGAGAGCACACATGTGTGAGACACCAAATCCTCAAAATTCAAAAGTTTAAAAATTTTCCCATTATTGGGATTATATACAAGTCAACAAAAATTTAATAAGTAAACCTTTTTAGTAGTATAGGTTAAACTATAAAATTTATGACAATTTAAACTTAAACTAAAAAGTAAAAAACATCACTGGGATAGATGATTTTTTCTCTCTTCATAAAGAAGAGTTATTAACAGAGGATGTTCCAGAGGTTATTCACAAATACCTATAAAAATTTTCTTATTCCTAAATAAGTGATAATGGAATAAGACGTTAAACACTGATGTAATAGTGCGAACTCTCATTGTATAATGGACTTAAAGGCATAAGTAGATACTATATTTATATGAGGATTTAGAAAGTGTAAATCGGCTGCCTTCCGACTCGTCATCCAGAAGACGTTAAAAATCACACTGATGAGGCTGGACGAAACACAGAGAGAAACTATTAATCACTAGATAGTATTAATAATGGCTCTGTGTCTGTGAAACAAAACAAAGTAAAAATGGAAATAAAAGTAAAAGCATGGGACGAATTTGTATTAGGTCATTATAGAAAATCATCTGATGCAAAATCTGCAAAAGCATTTTCTGAAGAACAGATTATGAATGCTCTTAACAAGAGTAAATCTTTTAATGTTAGAGATTGGTTTGGAAGCGTAGACTTAGTAACTTTCACCATTACTAATATAGAAAGAGATAGATATGGACATTACATTTATACAATAAAGAGTAGTCAATCAGTTAACAAGGATTATTTTCCTTCAATCCTTGAGATATGTGAAGACTATGAAAATGTAGTATCACCAATATCATATTCTGTACAATGAAAATAAATCCCTATTAAATAAAAGCATTGTAGTGAGGTTGTAACTCACATAGGGTTCAAAACAAAACAAAACAAAGTAAAAAAAAAAAATTATGAAGATAGAAATTAATTTAAAAGGCAACAAAGCAGTTGTCAAAGAGAGTAACAACATCGTTGATGCTCTTGAGGAATTTGATGCAAAAGAAATTGAGTCAGTAGTCTATACTGAAGGTGAAATCACAACTTTTGCTAAACCAGTAAAAGAGTTTAGAGGTTATACTCTAAAAGTCACAGGTAAATACAATAATCGTACAGGAGAGTTTGAATATGTCTAATAAAAAGAATAAGTTACGAGGGTATGACACATTAGTGTCTACCTTTGTACTCTTATCTAAAGAATCCAAGAAAGAAGTATTGGATAAATTAGATAAGATGGATAAAGTTCAAGTGAAGTCTACTCATTATTATAAGGGACAATTAGTTCTTAATATTGAATATGATGCTTATTGGGCTTCTTGTTGGTTTGATACATCCTTAGGTATCAGAGAACACACTGGTATTGAGTTATCAGAGGTGTATGAAGATACTGACCCTTGGTATTTTAATAAGTAATTAAAATGTACAGAGCTATAGTACTTAATTTAAGAAAAAGAAAAATGTATTCTATATTATTGATTCTCGTGAAAATAGAGAATCTAACTAGAATACGTATCTCTAATAGAATAATTGAAGATTGGTATAATACAAGAGGTAAACACTCTAGTTTAGTTAGAAAGACAATAAGATTTAATTGCGGTTCACGCGATTGGTCTAAAATGTCTCTATCTGAAAAGAAAGATGTTTATTGTTATGTACATTACTATCTTTAGTAAATAACTCTTTAATTAGTTAAGAATATTTTCAAAATCAATTTAATAAAACAAAGTAATTATGTTATTTATCACATCAGACATTAAAGTTCTCGCCACTCTTACAAATGTAGAGGGCGAGAAAACTGTTATCTCTTATCAGTTTCGAACAGCAAAGAGAGGTATGTTCAAAGAGGAAATGGAGAGACAAATTCTCCAATCAATGAACAACGGTAGAGTAACAAAGAAAATAATCAAAGTGAGAGTACACTAAGTATTCTCACTTATAAAAGGTGAAAAGAATATGAAAAGAATCAGTTCAATTCTTATGGCAATTGTTTTAGCATGCCTGTGTGTTTTAGCATGGGCTAGTGTCTTTGTGTGGCAAAATGCCATCACAGCAATAGTGCTTACAGCTTGCATAATTATCTGGCTGTTAGTTTTAAATTTGGAAAGCAATAACTAAAATGATAACTATGAGAAAGAATAATGCTTGGAATAGATTGTTCCATAAAGCTGAGGTTCAGAATAACCTCAAGCAAATGTCCATTTACACTAAGCAGTGTTTAGAAGGACAGAGATTCCTCGACAAAATTGAGGGATCTAACACACTCATCACTCTTATGAACATTCATAAGGATGCATGGGAAACTGGATTCCAGAATGAGAATATTGGACCTTGTCCTTATGGAGTATTTAGAACACTAGATATTCCAAGTATGACTCCTGACCAGATTTATTTGGGAGGAATATGGGGACTTGTAACCAAGCCAGTTTCATTTTGGGAGGAGCGTAAGGAGGCTAAGTACGGATGTAACGGATTCGGAATAGATGAAAATCTCAGTCTTTATGAGATGATTGTTGACCAATACAGAAAACTTCTAAGTTCTAATATCCGTGCTATGTTCAACAAAGCAAGAAACAATTACCCTTATTATAAGAGTTTAGGCTATTAGAATTTCTTGTGTCCATTTATAAGAGACTATTCATCTAACGGTTAGGATACTGTGCCTTGGCTAAGTCACCTGGGTTCGACTCCCAGATAGTCTCTAATTATTAACGATAAAAACGAAAAGAAATGAAAAAGATTTTTGCATGTTCAAACGGAATAGAGTTCTTCTCAGATGGAGAATCAGTACTTGGTGCCCTTCCTAAGGAGGAAGCAATGGACTTTGTAAGTAGTATTGCAATTGATGCTCAGAAGTCAGGAGAAGAGGTAGTAGCACAGGCTGCATCAATGCTTCTTCAGGCAATTGATAAGTCTTATGTTCAGCTTCCTAAAGTTGTAGAGATTGAGATCGTAATCATAGTATTATGATAAAAGCAACCTTCATACTTTATAGGAAGAATGGTCCAAGTATTGTTCTTCTTTCTATACCTACAGCTCCAGCTAAAGGAGATCTAGTATATGTAGATGGAAGTATGTATAGAGTGTCAGATTTATGCTGGCACTTTAATACTAATCCAAAGGAAGAACATGAAATAGTAATCACATTAAATCAGGTAAATTAAGATGACAAACTTTCCAGAAATTTGGTATAGCTAAAGAATGGTAGGCTATATCTTTAATTAGTTAACTAAAAAAAAAAACAATGGAAAAAGGAGACAAAATGTACAGTGCTAAGGTTGTAGACAAGGCAACCTCAGCTGTAGCAATGGGATTTAGTTGCGATGACACTAGCTTTAAAGAAAGTATTAAAGAACTTCCTGAGGAAGTACAGGCTATGGTTATTGCATCAGTTTTGGCAGGACATGTCGCAATTCATGCGCAAATGAGAAAGGTTCTTTCTAAAGCTTCTGAAATTGAGAAGAAGTTGAAGGAAATGAAGAATCCTACCAAGGAGGATGCAGACAAACTTTTCAAAGAAGCCTTTGAGAAAATGGGCTAGGGAAAGTTTCAATCCTAAAAGAATTGAGTTACACCTCTCAATTAAATGAAAAGGTGAACTTGGGAGCTACCTATGTAGTTGCAAATACATAGGACAGGTGATAAGATAAAAAGGTAACGCAAAATAATATTGCAGGTGAAGACTTTCCATTATTAGCTATGTAATGTTTTAGCAAATAAATGATAGTGGATGAAGTTAATACATCAAGTAATCAAAGTACGTTCGATTCGTATTGCTCTCACAATTCCCTCTAAAATAGGATAACATCTCCTTAAAAGAAAGTAAATAGTCCCTGTCCACAAGTATAGCTGTTAACTTTCTTATCTGTAGGCTATAGAAGAGATAGTTACTAGGTTCGATACCTAGAGAGGGAACACATTTCTAGTTTTGTATAGTTTTGAGTGAATAATAGTAGCTCCGCTTGAAAAATTATACTGACTGACAGTCAAAGACTGTAATTTTTCCTAGACGTAACAAATCCTCGCTAGGGAGGTGAAATTCTATGTTGAAGAATTTTAAAGCTATTATCACTACAAACAAAGATGCACAGGTTGGTCAGAATCAGCAGAAGGCTGTTGTGAATCTCCCATTTGAATTGGAGATTACAATTGACAAGAACAACCAGATTCATGACATCCAGCCTAGAACTTTCCTTGGCGTGGATTTATTCTCCAAGTATCATGGTCGCACTATGGATTGGTGCTCAGACTTAGTAGAGGAGATGCGCGGACTTCACGAGGAGAAGATCAATGGCTAAGAAGTTTGATGCTGAGGCGCATATTGTAGGATTAAATACATTGCGCCACCAGCTAGCTAAAACTCCTTTTACAAGTGATACAATCCGAGAAGGATTTAAGAGTTGTGGAATACCATCAAATCCAGTATTTTGGACGGTATTTTCCAACTCTGAGCTTGTAAAGCAAATTGGAGATGACTTGTATTGCTTTAATAATCCTAATAAGCCTATTCATTTTCATAAGCTTAACGAGATTTATAAGGAATACCAAAAGAAAGTGAATACGTATCATAATAAATGGTACGATAAGAAGAGGCGTAAGGATGTACTTAAAAGACCTGATATACAAGCTGCGATCAAACTCTTAAGAGAGAATGGTATGGATGTTGTACTCAGTGTCCAAAAGATATGTCTTGATATATAATCTTTTATTGGGTTAAGATAGTATTTATGAGGAAGACTTGATTTAGATCAATTTACAAATTTTTAACAGTATTTGATTTTGCAATTTTCTTTGTAGATACTATCTTTGCTATACAATTTTACAAAGAAGAACAAGAAGTTAATAAAAACCTATGTCGTGGTGGTGTTAGTGGTTAGCATGTTAGCCTTCCAAGCTAAATGGGTGGGTTCGAGTCCCATTCACGACTCTTCTTTTCACCAACAAGATGGCGCACAGCAAAATTACTTATTCCAAACGCAATTTTATGGTAATTGAGTGTTCGGAGGTTGTCCGAAGTAAATAAACAACCAAAACGTCATCTGATTAGTTTATGAATTTTTTGGTTATAGATATAAGAACACTGACAGCAATTTTGTTCCGCAACTTTTTGGAAGTACAAAAGTGTTCTGTTCTCTGACATTTCTTGTAATTTTTAAAATTATAATAAGAGTACTTACAGCAAACTTTACGATTTGAATTTTAAACTTATTTTGCTAAAAATATCTTTAGTTTGTACTCTGCTTCTATCGCCATCGTCTAGTGGTTAGGACTTAACATTTTTAGAAATAATGAATAAAGACGAATTACAAAATCTTGTAAAGACCTCTTCAAGTCTATCAGACATTATTAGAAGATAGGGAAAGGCTGTGTCTGGAGCTTCCATGAAACTATTAAAACAGGAACTTGATCTACATCAAATAGATTATCACTTTCTGCCAGATAAATCTTCTAAAAAGTTAATTCCATTAGAAGATATATTAGTTAATGGTAGTAATTATCAGTCTAGTAAGCTTCTACAAAGACTTATATCTGAAGGTCTTAAAAGGAATGAATGTGAAAATCCTAAATGTCCTTGTAAGAATGGATATTGGTTAGATAATCCTATTACTTATCAACTACACCACATTAATGGAAATCACTACGATAATAGATTGGAAAATCTATAGGTACTTTGTCCTAACTGTCACTCACAGACAGATAACTGGGGAAGTAGACATGAGAAGGCAAAAAATTATTGTAGAGACTGCGGAATAGAAATAAATGTACGATCCGCTTATTGCAGGAAATGCGCCCCAAAACACTATGCCCAGGATAGAATCGAAAATAAACCGAGTAAAGAAGAATTAGAAAAACTAATTCTAACTACTTCCTTTATTAAGATTGGGCAAAAGTATGGAGTATCTGATAATGCTGTTAGAAAATGGTGTATGAGATATGGTCTGCCTAGTACTAAAAGAGACTTAAAAGAATTTTGTTTAGATAAGGCCCATTAGTTTAGCGGTAGAACTTAAAACTCTCTATTTTAAGAGGAAGGTTCGACTCCTTCATGGGCTACGCTGTTTCTTATTTAGAAGTTAGTTTTGAGACAAGACATATATAAGTCTTGTGTTCCTCAGTGCTATCTGTACACTATAATGACAGAAGGATGTGACTACGCCAAAAGAGAGTCAGTTAGAAGGTAATCTAGAAACCTTCCACCACTATCTGTATTCAATTACAAGAGCTTGAGGAACTCGATAGTGGATATGCCTTGTTAGTTCATCGGTAGAACTCGAAACTGTTAATTTCGCTAGGGTGGTTCGACTCCATCACAGGGCGCGCTAATAAGATAAGGAGATAAGGAGATAAGGAGATGAAAAAATATATTTATACTAATGACATCACGAGAAATATTTGGACAGAACACCCTATGATGAATTTTCCAGATACTTCTCATACTTATGTCTCTTTAGAAGTTCTTAAGAAAGTTCTTTCTAAAGATGAATTTAGAGAATTACAATTAAAGGTAAGAAAGTATGGAGTTTAAAGAGTATGACAAGAATGGGTATATAAAATGGGAAAAATCTATTCCTCTTATAATGAAGTAAAAGATAGAGAAGATTTACCAGAATGGTTCAAAAACTTTGCAGCCCATATTGGTGATAAATATAAGGATTGCAGAGGAAAAGAAATAACTCTAATTAGAATGAAATATACTTATAAAGAATATAATGCTATTTTCTTGATACTCCTAATGTCACTACCACTTATTTATAAGTTGTGTGTGAAGCTTTTAGGATTATTTGGGTTAATAATCTAGCGCTCGTGGCTTGCAACAAATGCCATCGAACTTGGAGGAAACATCGATACTGAATCCTCGAAACAAAGTCAAAGTACAAGACTAGTTACTGTTTGTGCCAGAGTGCTTTTTCAGTAGCATTTTGGGGCCTGTGATGTAATTGGCTAACATATCACTTTTGCAAAGTGAAATTCAGGGTTCAAATCCCTCAGGCTCCACGCCATTTTTTATTTTGTAAAGTAATAGTATTGGTATGTGAATATAGATACTATTTTCATCCACGGTTAGCTCAATTGGATTAGAGCAAGAGTTTCCTAAATTCTAGGTTATAGGTTCGAGTCCTGTACCGTGGACACTTTGTTTTGTAGGCATGATATGCAAGCTAGGAAGTCTATGTGAATAGATTTTCTAGCGAATTGGGACAATAGCTTAGATGGTCTGAGCGCAAGTCTGAAAAACTTGAGGTAGTAGATCGTTAACATGTTGCCCCACTACTTTGCTAAAATCAATAATTAAAAGACACAAATCAATAACAAAACGCAAACATTGTTTTATTGTTTGTTTTTGTTTTAGTAGAATTGCCTGTGAAGGTAGTTCTACTTTATTGGACTATGGTGTAACGGTAGCACAACAGATTTTGATTCTGTTAGTCCCGGTTCAAATCCGAGTGGTCCAACAATTTTTTGGATGTAGCATAGATAATTTAAATATTTAATTAAATTGTATTAAAATGAAAAAGTTAATTTTTGCATTTGCACTGATGTTTGGAGCAATGTTTGCTTCATGTGGAAATTCTACTAACTCAGCTAACGCTGACAATGACAGTATTGATACTGTTCAGGTAGATACCCTCAATGCGGACACTGCTTCAGTTGACACTGTGTGTATGGATTAATCCCAACTTGGCAAGGTCTCTCTAAAGAGAGTTAAACCCTTAGGTGGAATATACTAAGGCACGCACATCGAAAGATGTGCTTACGGGTAGTTAGCTCAGTTGGTTAGAGCACTCGGCTTATACCCAAGCGGTCGGGGGTTCAAGTCCCTCACTACCCACATTATTAACAATAAAAATATATAAGTATGTTTATAGTTCAAGTAACTTCTAGAGCATTCATCAGAGTATTTAATGATGAACTCGTAATTACTCCTGATAAGGAGAAGGCAACAAAGTATGAAACAATTGGTGATGCAATGCGAGCAGCTGCACTTGCCAATAACCTTCTTGAATCAAAAACCATTCGTGCCATAAGGTACAATGGTAATGATTTAAGAGCTATCCTTGAATATGCTAAGGATAATAACTTAATGGATAAACCATTTGTAGAGGTGTATAATCTTTATAAGCGTCAGTAAGAATATAGTTCCAGTCGGTACTGGATAATTTCCTTAGCCCTTCTATGAGTCCTAGGCTAGAAGAGCTCTGTCTTTCCTATAGAAACCGGTGCACTCCAAAATGGAAAGATTACTGTTAAAAACATTGAAGCGAAGTTTCCTCTCTTGGAGTTTTGTACCTTCACATTCTCAGGTTTCTAGTAATCCATAAACTAGTGACTTTTGTTGATTTTCAACAAGAAAATGCTGAGGATTGACATTATCCCAAATTAATGTTAGGCTCATAAAGAGTAACACGTAGGAGACCTTCTAGTAGTTTGAGAATAAAGCTAGAAACTCCTACGTCATTCGTTCCCTTAGCTCAGTTGGTTCCGCAAGGCTAGAGAGCATCGGACTTTTAATCCGAGGGTCATGGGTTCTAGTCCCATAGGGAACACCAGGTGATAAATAATCATAGACGCTGTTTGAATCAAATGGCAGTACTACTGTTCGTGAGAATCGTGTGTGGGTAGCTTTCGGGCTATACGTGTTCCTAAGTCTCTACACGATAAAGAAGAGACGAGATGGCGGAATAGCTCAGCTGGTTAGAGCGCAACATTCATAATGTTGAGGTCGTAGGTTCAAGTCCTACTTCCGCTACTAAGGTATAGAAACTGCAAACAAGGTTAATTTAGACAATGCCCTCCAATCGTAAAGATAGCGAACTATTCGTAAGGAATGTAGTCGTTGCGTGAGTCTATCTAATCGCCTGATACCTTTTTAACATCCGGGGTGAGTGAAACGGCTTACACGTCTGTCTCATAAGCAGAAAACAGTGGGTTCAACTCCCACACCCCGAACAATTAAACTTGCATAATTATGGATTATAAGAATTTAACAAAGGAACAACTTCCAAAAGAGTTCCAAGACAGGATTGAGAGATTCAATCGTCTGTTTAGCAAAGGTGCAGGTCATTCTTTTGAGGAGGATGATTTGTATCAGTATGAAATGGGATGTATTGCACAAGCCCTCTCATTTAGTGAATACTTTAAGGATAAGTCATTCGAGGAAATAACCAAAACTATAAAGGACAAACACAATAACGATGTGTATGACTTTATAGATGACATCAAAAGTAACGTTCCTTTCTTTGACGAAGGTCATAGTGGAAATAGCCTTGGAATGAGCTGGAGGTTATTTGAATGCTATAAGGTTCATCCAGATATGGTTCCTTATATGCATGGATGTCTTGCTCCTTTAGTAGGAGATGAGGGATATTATGACGATCGCTCTGATATTCCAGAGTTTAAATAACAAAACGAGTAGAAGCCGTTTGTGGCTTCTACTTAACATTGTTTAACTTTTAAAATTAAATTATTATGTTTAAATTTGTAAAGAAAGCCGTAAGTTGGTACTTTAGAAAGTACTCAGAATTGTATGAGAAAGGATATCTGAATCCTTATTATGCCTAAGATTAACTAATTATTTACTAAAAATTAATTATGATGATGAAGACACTTAAGAGAGCAATTAAATGGTACTTGAATTTGGCAGCCAAGACATATGCTTGGACTCCAAGTTGCACAATTCCTTACATTAAGTACAAAGATTAATAGATCAATTCTAGGATATTCTCAATTGGAGAATACTCCTGCTGCTGTGGTGTGATGGTCACAAATAGAGTTCGATTCTCTATACACTAACTAATTTCCTGTCAAGCCTCTTAACAATGCTCAAATCGTACAGGACTATTTTGAAAATAATAATTATGATATACAAACTTCTTTAAGAAAGGATGGCTCTATGGGGGAATGGTAGACCCGACAGACTTTAAGGTAGACAAAAATATCATTTTTTAATTTTGTCTACCAATAATTTTGAAGTATAACTTTTTGTATATTTGTAAACAATACAATAACAAATTATATAATATGAGAAAAGTAAATTATACCAAAGAATTATTGGAAGAAAAAGTTAAGGATTGTTATTCTTTTGCAGAATTATGCAGAAAATTAGGATTAAAACCAGAAGGTTCAAATCCAAAAACAGTCAGAAAGAAAATGGATGAGTTTGAAGTAGATTATTCTCATTTTACTGGACAAAGATGGAATACAAACAATAAAAATCCAGTATATAGAGATAAATATGCTTCCAAACTATCAGAAGACAAAACCTTGAAATCTGCAAAGGTTAGAACAAAAGTTATTAATTTAGGACTAAAAGAAAATAAATGTGAAGAATGTGGTATAACTGAATGGAGAGGAAAACCAATTACTATACAACTTCATCATATAAATGGAGACAGATCGGATAATAGAATAGAAAATCTGAGAATGTTATGTCCTAATTGTCATAGTCAGACTGATAATTTTTGCAGAAGAAAGGAACTTCTATAGAAGTAGTCTTAAAATTTGAGTGCTCTGATACGAAAGTTCAGAAGTAGAATCTCCCTAATTAAACAAGTTATTACTAATCGTAAAAAGGTTAGCGTCTGTGTAAGAAGCAGAGTAATGATTATAGAAGCAGTATTCAGAAATCTAATTAACTTGCACGGAAGCCTCACTTATGGTGACGTAAGTTTTGGTGACGGCGAACTAAATTAAACAAAATAAGAGTGAGGGGCAACAGACATACCTCTTAATGTATCGGTGGAGTGGCGAAGACAATAGGCATATTGTAGACTCTTATTTTGTTTATAAATGGCGTAGAGACTATATAGGAGATACCTAAGTTAGGAATTGTATATTTAAAATTAAACTGGCAAGATTCGCAGAAATAAGGGGAGCAGACTGCTATTAGAGGTTAGATTAAACCTTATATACTTACTTGCAAGATTTCTAATATGGTAGTAAAATAGTCCAGACCACAATAACTTAAATATGGCGGAATTGGTATACGGCAGCAGATTGACGGAAGCGCCTCTAAAGTCGTCGTTAAATATTTCTTGAGGATTAAGGGTTCGAGCCCCTTTATTTAAGTTAGCTTGTATAAAAGCAAGTGTGGTAGGAAAATCTGTTGTCCAGGAATGGGCGTGCGAGTTCGACTCTCGCTAGAGCTACAAACATTAATTATATTAACTATGGATTTACAAGAACTAAAGTATTTGCTCGATTATGCCAAAAAGCATAATATGATGCATAAACCATTTATTAGTGTTTATCAAGCTTGGTCTAAGGAATTGGAAGAAGCTTATTCTATGTAAAAGGTTTCGGAGTATGGTGGAATGGTAGACACGTATGCCTTAGGAGCATATGCAGTAATGCGTGTGGGTTCGAGTCCCACTACTCCGACTTTAAAAGTAACTAATATGAAGAAAATTTTATGTGCTTTGCTACTTGTACTTATAAGTACTAGTGCAGTCTCTCAAAAGGTATTGAGAGCAAAAGGATGCTATGATTCTAATAATACTCCATATATAAAGACAGAAATACTTAATAACACATGGAAAGATATTGTATGTTTAGTATTTACAGTAGAATATGGATATACCTCTAAGTATGATGTTAATCGTTACAAGGAGGCTGTGGTGAAAACCTATATAGAATCAGGCACATCCAAAATAATTACTTATTATCCTCCGAAGAATTATATTCGACCTATGAGGCAAACTCTTAGTAAGGTAATATTCTCGGATGGGAGTTATAAAAATTTTTAATAATCATGTAAAAAAAAAAAGCATGGAATTTCAAAAGAAGGTAAATTCACTTCTCGACATTAAACCTGCCGAGAATCAGTTCGTAAAGCAAGCACTGAAAGTGTCTTCTGAAACTGAGTCGGGCAATGGAGCAAAGAAGTATTCCACAACTGGAAACGATTTTGTTGATAACTTTGCTGCTGCTTCATATTTCAAAGAGCCTCGCTCTTATGAGGAAGTAGCAAAGGATATGCAAACTCTATGGGATTCAAATCCTACTCTCTGTGTAAAACTTGCGCTCTATTTCAGACTCATTACACGTAAGTCTAAAATTGTTACTAAAGACAAGAGTGAAGAACTAGAAGTTCAGCGCGGACAGGGCTTGAAGAATGAAGGTATTATGAGAATGCTGTGGTTGGCAATTAATCAACCTGCAACATTTAAAGTAAATCTTCCTCTTTTCATTGCAGCAGGCTCATGGAAGGATGTTATTCAAATGCTCTCTTTAGACCTACAATATCATGGCTGGGAAGAGAGAAAGTTAGATTGGAATTTCCTATATCTGACTTTGTCCGCAGGACTTAACAATCCTGATACAACTCACCTGGTGCGTAAGTATCTGCCAACTATTAGAACTAATAAGAACTGTACAACGCTTGAGTCTCAAGCAGACACTCTTATAGGTAGATGGTTAGCTAGAAAATTCTCTCCTAAGTTGGAAAAAGAATCAGCTTATAAGGCTTATCGAAAGATTAAGTCTGAAGGTGTTGCTCATGAATGGCAACAACTTATTTCTCAGCAGCTGTATAACTCACTTAACTTTGACCACATTGCAGGTAGAGCTTTAGCTCTCTTGGTTGGTTCTAACTTCTTGGAAAACCACAATCTTACTAAGAAGTATATTGATTGGATTTCCTCTAAGCCTGTAGCTAAGTTCACAGGATATGTGTTCGAGCTATTTGCTCCTTTCGATGGAAACTATCGACACATAGAGGATTACAAGGAGAAGACAATCAATGCTCAATTTGCACAACTTGTAAAGACAGGCAAAGAGAATGTAGATGCTAAGTCGTCACTACTTGTAGTACGAGATACCTCAGGCTCAATGGAAGCAACCGCCAGAGGATGCAAGGTGTCTTCATTCTGCATTGCTAAATCTATGGCATTGTATTTCTCTGAGTTCTTAGAGGGATGCTTCGCCGGCACATTTGCAGAGTTCTCTGATGGTTGCAAACTCCATAAATGGGCTGGAGCAACTCCAGTTGATAAGTACATCAACGATCATTGTGAGGCTTACGGAAGTACTAATTTCCAATCTGTAATAGATCTCTTTATAAGGTTAAAATCAGAAGGAGTTGAGGAAAAGGATTTTCCAAGTGGAATCCTTTGCGTAAGTGATGGAGAGTTTAATAGATGTGGTACTAACAAATCCACAAATTTCCAACTTGCAATTAGAAGACTTCGTGAGGCTAGATTTAGTGAGGAATACGTCAATTCCTTTAAGATTATCCTTTGGGATATTCCTAATGGATGGTATGGCGATGATAACAAGGTAAAGTTTGAAGACTTTGCAGATGCTCCTAATTTCTTCTATATGTCTGGCTATGACCCAAGTGCTGTGTCATTTATTTTAGGAGGAAATAGACCTGAACTTAAAGCTCCTAAGAATGCTGAAGAGTTATTCTTAACAGCAATGGATCAGGAGTTACTTAACAGAGTAAGAATCGTGAAGCTTAGTATAACTAAGCGTAAACGTAAAAAGCATACAGTTCGTACTGGTTCGTGAGAATAGGTACGTAACTCTTTTCACCAAAAAGTAGGAGGGCTCAACTGACTGGGAGCCCTCCGAAAATGCCCTCTTAACTTTAATGGTAGAGTGCCTGTCTTGTAAACAGGAAGTTGTCGGTTCGAGTCCGGCAGAGGGCTCTAACATTCTAAAGGTGTCAATATGGAAAAGCAAGTAATTTATAAAGGTCCAAGTATTCTTGGACTATTGGGTGTTGCCTTCGTAGTATTAAAGCTAGTTGGCGTAATTGATTGGTCTTGGTGGTGGGTTACCCTTCCATTCTATGGACCAATAATCTTGTTAATCATTATCTTAATTATTGCAGGTTTAATTGTATGCCAAAACACAAAGTAGGTGAAATAAATGGCAATGAAGTTATTTACATTTCTGAGAAGGATGTGATTTTTTGTAAGAATACTGCTGTTAAGTTCCCTATAATAGAGCGTATCATTAGAAATGGGGAAGACAAAGGAGAAATTCCAGAAAAGAATCTTACAATCACTAAGGACAATGGAATTGTCCATCTCGGATGTTTAACAACTACTATGGAAAACTGCCTAGATATTAGGCGCAGAGTTAATAAATTAAAAGTGTAACAAAAAAAAAACCAGATGAATCAAATTGCAAGAAAAAGCAAGAGTTCTGTTCTTGAGCAGAAGGTAAACAACTATGAAGAGGCTATGAAGAGTAAGTTCATAGAGGTAATGCAGTTACCAGATACAACTTACGCTGATTGCCTTGACTACATTGAGAGTGAGATTGCCCAGTCTAAGAAGATGGCAAAAATCAACTATCGCATTCAGTGTTTCCGCAACGATGGTATCTATCAGCTCAATCAGGCTATTTCTCAGGTGTTTGGATCTGTTGTTTCTAAGGAAAGTGGCAGTCCATCAGGTGAGAAAAGTGTTCAAACTGTAGACATTACTCTCGCTGACGGAACTAGAGTTAAGGCTCCTTACGGAGATATTCAGCTCGATGGTCTTGGAGAGGATTCCTCAATTAACATTAATTATCGTTCTGAGACACATGAACTGGTAATTACTGGAAGACTTCAGTTCCGTTTTTCATCTTTAATGGATGACATTATTGAGCAGACTAAGACGAATTTGAAGACTAATTCGATTTATAAGGGTCAAGCTCTGGAGATTTCTAACATTAACAATCCGGAAATTCTCGACTTACGTAACATTGACGACCAGTTGATGGTTGTTAGTAAGGAAACTGAGTACGCCCTTCGTCCAATCAATGCTCGTATTCTCAATCCAGAAAAATGTATTGAGAAAGGTATTCCATTGAAGTTTGGAGCATTGTTAGAAGGAGGCTATGGAACTGGTAAAACTCTTCTTGCCTTCAAACTTGCTCGTCAGGCTGTCAAGAACAATTGGATGTTTATTTATCTGAAGGATCCAAAACTCTTGGCAGAATCTCTTCGCATGTCTAAGATCATCGATCAATCTGGACATGGCGTTGTAATCTTTGTTGAGGATATTGATCAGGTAACACGAGGCAATCGTGATTCTGCTATGCAGGATATCCTTAACACATTGGATGGTGGTGATACTAAGGATATGAATGTCATTACCCTTTTCACTACTAATCATATTGAACTAATTGAGCCTACCTTCTTAAGAGGTAAGCGAGTTGGTACCATCATCTCTATGGGTACTCTGGATGCTGCTACAGCAGAAGAGTTTATTCGTAAATCTTTCGAGATTGGTTGTTATCAGATTGAGGATGATCTTACAGATGTTTGTAAGTTCATCGAAGAGAACAACATCGCTCCTGCATTCATGGCAGAAATTATCGAGAAGGTTAAATCTATGATGGTGCTCACTGATGAGTGTGTCGTAAAGGCAGAGTATATTCTTAACTCTGTTAAGTCTTATCTGCACCAGGTTAAGCTTTCTCAGAAGAAGGATATGTCCCAAACTCCTGAGAAGAGACTTGTTGAGGCACTCAAGGAATGTCTCAATGTAGACGAGAAGCGTACTAAACAGTTCATTGCAATGACTGAAAGTTACTTCGACGATAGCTTAGATAACTATAACGTGCAGTAAACTAGCTATCATAAGAGAACTTCAGCAATATTGCTAATGGTTATTTTATGATTCTTTTTAAGTTCTCTGTTTAAGGTGCATTCCTCAGTAGGAAGTAGAGGTTCGAATCCTCATGCACCTCGACTGGATACTCTTTTTTGTTTTTATTGTTAATAAGTAAGAAGACTAACAGCAAGTATTTCATACACTCGATTAGGGATCAAGTAAGTACAAACAAGTCTTCTGTTTATCTAGGTGTACTCTAATTGGCTAGAGCCCTGATTTGGGATCAGGTGGAGGCTTAATAAGCGGATGCAGGTTCGAGTCCTGTCACCTAGAGAAGTATGTGTAAGCAACCTCCGCGTGGTATACTTCGGGTAACTCTAATAGCTTATAATAAAGAAAAAAAAAAGTAATATGGGATATATTTATTGCATTACAAACTTATTAAATAACAAAAGGTATATAGGAAAAACTACTAAAAATCCTGAGGAAAGATTCAAGGAACACTGTGTAGATAGCTAGAAGAAAAGATGTAATAAGCGACCTCTTTATGATGCAATGAATAAGTATGGGATAGAAAACTTTCGACTAGACATACTAGAAGATGGAATATCTTAGGATGTCCTCTCGCAAAGAGAGATCTTTTGGATCAAGGAGTTGCAAACCTTTGGCTCTGGAGGATACAATGCTACCTGTGGTGGAGATGGAAAGATACTCTATGATTATCGTGAAATAGTTGATCTCCTTAAATTGGGGTATAGTTCTGCTCAGGTTTGTAATAAAGTTGGATGTTGTTCTGATATTGTATATAAAGTAGCAAAAACAAATTCCATTAAAATAAGGAAGGGAGATTCTAAAGTTGTTCTTTAGTATGATCTTGCTGGGAATTACATCTAGACATTCCAGAGCATTTAGGACGCAATGGATTGGTTGGTAGAGCATGGATTAGCAAAAAATAGAACAGCAACGAGTAAAATTACAAATTGCTGCAAGCACAAGGCTAAAACTGCCTTTAAATATAAATGGGAATATGGTAATTTACCAGAATAAATTATAAGAAGGAATCTAACAGCAAATGTATTCTTGTAAAAGCCGCAAGTCATTGGTTCGAATCCAATCCTCAAAGGTAGCTCAGCTGGTTTAGAGCAGCAGCCATGAAAGAATAGATTCCTGTTTTAGATTAGTATTTATTAATTAAAAACTATGATTATGAAACAACAGATTTATCAAAATGGATTTTACCTAATGATAGGTTTAATCCTTGGCGCTTTAATCACCATAATTTCAGTGCCAAAAAGTTCTCCTAAACCATCTGAAAATACTATCCGTATTGAAATGGTAAAGGATTCAGCAAAGGTTACATCTAAGGACAAAAATGTTAAAGTTGCTCAGGTGAAACCAGTTGCTAAACCAAAAGTTCTTAATGAGACTAATTTAAGGTCTGAGCTTATTAAGAACAATATACCTCACGCAAATATTGTACTTGCTCAAGCCAAGCTTGAGACAGGTAATTTTAAGTCCGACTTAGTTCGTACTCATCAGAATATCTTTGGACTTAAGAAGGGGAATCGTTATAGACGATATTCCCATTGGACAGAATGTGTAGAGGATTATAAGAAATGTATATCTAATAGATATAGTGGAGGTAGTTATTACGCCTTTCTAAATCGAATTGGATATGCTAGTCATCCAAACTATACTGGACTATTAAAAGAAATGGTATAAGTGAAAGAAAGTCCTAAGCATGACCTGAAACTGCTTACTATGGGGATGTTTGGTTTTGATTGCATAGGAGATAAGAAGCACAGCAAAGACAGTTGGAAAGACAACAAAACAATAAATGCTAGAGTTATTAATATGACTCCTGCTTATCAGGCTGCTGCCTAATAAGCCGAGCAGCACTTGCTTAGGAACAGAAAGGTGCGCCATTGACAATTCTATAAGTTCTCTGTACACTTCAGGAACAGAGTGGTGGAAGTTAACAGTATATCAATCCTGTCAACCCTAAAAGACAAGGATAGTCTTTAAAACCTATGCTGTAAGAATGCTTTGATGCAAATATGTAAGACAGGGGTTCGACTCCCCTCATCTCCAGGAGTACATAGACAAGCCTCCACGTGGCGTACTCTGGGTAACTCTAATTGTCTAAAAAAAAAAATATTTAGAAGATTGTTATAGGAATGCACACAGCAAACTTAGACTATAATACAAGACTTTTAATCTTGAACATTTCTAGTAGCATTCCGTTTTTGTTTTGAATCCATTTTGTTTGAATAAGAATACTAACAGCAATTTTATCAAGAATTATTGTGATTAATTTCTAAAAGGTATTCTGTTTTAAGGGTGGTTGTCCGAACGGTTAGGTCACGGTCCGCAAAACCGTGTAAGAGGGTTCGACTCCCTCACTGCCCTCTACTTATTAAGTAGAATTGTTATGAAGAAAATATTATCTTTCGTTAAATTATCTGAACGTTGGTTTGTAGATATTCCTTGGGAAGGAGATGTGTCTGATCTGCAAATGGTAGCAGGTGCAGATTTACTTCTAGATTCCCTCTGTAATGGAAACACTAGAATCTCTATAGAAGTATCAACAGACCCTATAAAGGATTATATTCATCTCAATAGAGTTTCTGAGGATGAATTTGGAGCTACTTATGGAGTAAATACTCCTAACTTTAGCGGGGAGATTTGGCTATGTCCAGTTACATTAGCAGTTTTTCCTAATTATCCAAAGGACTTGTATATGAAGGTGTTATAAGAATGGTCCATTTAGTGTAACGGTTAGCACGCAATGCTGTGAACATTGAAGAATGGGTTCGACTCCCAGGTGTGACCCAAATAGATTATTAATTAAATATTTAATATGGAAAGAAACTTTAAAGATGAAGCTCTTAAGACCGTAAATGGTTTCAAAGAGGTAAAGAGTGTAGTATGTATTGTAAGCGATGGTGAATACTCCTCAGCTTGCATTGGTTCAGAAGGACGAGCAAATCTGCAGAATATGATTGTTAATGCAATGCTTCAGAATGATGCTGTACTAGCTCTATTTAAGGCAGCAGTTATAGCTGCTGAGGTATTCAAAGGTGAAGAGAATTAATTCTCTAGGAGAGTTGACTGAGCGGTTTAAAGTGGCGCCCTGCTAAGGCGCTGATCGAGTAATCGGTCCAGAGGTTCGAATCCTCTACTCTCCGCTATGAATGATAAAATTAATAAATTTAAGGAGGAACATAGAGAGTTTCTGGATTGCTTAATGGATGATACTTGGTTATGTGAAGAACCAATTCCATTAAAAGAAACTAAGGCTTGCTGGTATTGGGCTATACAAATAGGTATAGAAACTGTGCCAGAAGATAAATTTGAAGATACATTTGGTATTACTTTTCAGGAATTAACTGATTGGTGGAACCAAGACATATTAAAGGTAGGACAGGAAGAAGCAACACACGAAACAAGTACGCGCGTTAAGGTGAATGAGTAAGGCATATAGAGTAATCTATAGGACACGATGCTTTTCTTAGTCCTATTATTTGGAGGGTTGGCAGAGCTGGCTTAATGCACCGGTCCTGAAAACCGGAGAACGTGACAAGCGTTCCGTGAGTTCGAATCTCACACCCTCCTCTAAAGCTGGCACTAGTAATAGTGTCAGCTATTTTTGTATATAACGCCGAAAGGCATATTTAATAACTTTTTAAATTTTTTACACAAAATGATCAAATCAATTTTGTACACTTCAAACCCTAATTTCGTTCCAACAACTTTGGAGCAGGTGTCTAACTTCGCAGAAGAGAATGGTAAGTTCATGACTTGCTTTGCAAAGGAAGGTACTGAACTCTACTCAGTAGAGGAAGGTGCTCATATTCTCAGCAGCAAGGGCAATCACATCTATGTCCTTGAGACAGGTGGTGACTACAGCTACGCTAAGAAGAGCAACATCATCGGTGTTGTACAGGTAGATTATCCATTTGGCGCAAAGAAGCCTCTTGTAAACACTTCTACAGAGGGTGTTACCAAGAACACTATCGCAGGTTTCTCTGATCGCTTGAAGGAGACATTCATGCCTACAGAGGCTAAGGATGTTCGCGTCTCTATGGATGGTAACATCTGTGTTGCAACAAATCAGGGTTATGTAGCAATTGACGCTCAGAATCACCTGACTGCTTATCCAGAGGAACTCACTCTTCCACTGCCTGTGTTCATCATGAGCAAGCCTAAGGAGAACCTCGTAGTAGGTGATATCATTGCTCTTGATCGTAGCTATGCTAAGGTTACCTCTATCAAGGGTGAGAAGATCAACGCTATCAGCTATACAGGTGCTGGTAAGCTTATCCGCACTATCAAGGACTTTATGTTCAACCAGACTATGGTCCGCGTAGTGGTATCTCTTACTGGTAACATGGGAGGCCAGATGAATCCTATGATGCTTATGGCACTTGCTAAGGATGGCAAGAAGGATGACTCATTGGCTTCATTGCTCCCTCTCATGATGATGAATCAGCAGGGAGGTGCTGTGGCTGGTAATCCTATGATGTTTGCATTGCTTGCTGGTAAGGATGGTTTGTCTACTAAGGATATGCTTATGATGAGCATGATGGGAGGCAACAGTCCTTTCGGCAACATGTTTGGCGCTGCTCAGGCTCCCGCTCAGGCCGCTCCTGAGAAGGAAACAGAGGAAGACATCGAGGACTAATCCACCCTCATAACCTTAAGAGGCTCTGAATAATAGTAGGAGCCTCTATTTTTTTTTTCTTTAATGAAAGATTTTCAATTTTTAGATTACCACACGGAATATTCATGTAAAGGTGCCTTTAAGAAGGACATGGATGTAGAAACATGCTTCTCATTCGTATTTAGACACACTGACGAGGAAAATGTAAGTGAAGAATATGAAGTTATCCTTTATAAGGGAACTGATTTTTCTAGAGAGAAGCATAATTCAAATTCGTGTTTCTTTACAAAGAAACAGATAAGAAACCATCTCAGACAAGCTCAAGGTATTTATCCATTTGATTTCTACATTACAGAAGTTACCAACTGGAGAGATGGTTATAATGTATTTAAGGTTCGCTTAAAACTCACTAACGTTCCTGGTACGTTTCATAAGTATCTTTTAACTTGGCTGAGATATATGTATGAGTACCCTTATAATGTTATCTTATATGATGCTTATAAGTTAAAAAAGGACCCATGCTTTAGGTTCACCTCTATGTCTGACTTGTTTAATCTTGTGCTAGGCTGTTTTAACGAAAATCCTAGAGATATTCATCAAATAGCTAGGAACCAAGTTAGCAAGACTATGTTAAAGAGAGACATTAGAGAGAAACTTCAGTATATCAAAATGTTAAATAACGTTTATGATAAGTTGAAGAATAAAGGCAATAACAGCCAAATACCAAATGAAGATGGGGATCTTACCACTTCTGATTTTGAATTTTGGGAAAGCGATGATATCTTCGAAAGACGAAGAAAACCAGTTTACATGAATGTTTATAAAGAAGTAATAAAGAAGAAATGAAGATTTATGTTGTAGGTGGAGCTGATAACTACGTCAACTTCATTGAAAATGTGCAGCTTGTTGATAAACTTGAAGATGCACAATTAGTAGTATTCACCGGAGGAGAAGATGTCACACCTTCTCTTTATGGATGTAAGAGGCATAGAACTACTTATTCTAACCTTAGAAGAGATCAGGCAGAACAGGCTATCTTCAATAAGATAGATCCAAAGAAACAGGTTTGTCTTGGAATTTGCCGTGGATCTCAATTTCTATGCGTGATGAATGGTGGCAAGCTTGTTCAAAATGTGACGAGTCATGCTACTGGATTTACTCATGGGATAACTGATGGTGACAAGATTTATCAAATAACTTCTACCCACCATCAGATGCAGTATCCATTTAATCTTAATGGGGAAGATTATGACGTCCTGTTTGTATCCTATGGAGTAGAGAGTGATTATTATGAAGGGGAGGGAATAGACCCTAACGTTGTTTCTGGAAGAGAGCCAGAAATTGTCTTATATCATAAGAAGGGATTGCCTAAGTGTCTCGCAGTACAAGGTCATCCTGAAATGATTCCTGATTCTCCCGTTGCTGAAATGATTAATAACCTTGTAAAAGATCTCGTAAATGAAATTGTGTAATGTAACTATTGGTGCAGACCCAGAACTGTTTATTATTAATGAGAAGACAAAGAAGGTAGTGTCTGCCGTTGGATTAATCCCTGGTGAAAAAGGCAATCCATGGAGGTCTGATGATATGCCAGAAGGTTTTGGACTTGAGACTGATAATATTCTTGCAGAATTTAACATTCCTCCTGTTAAGAATGGAATAAACTTTGTTAACAACATTGTTTATATGCAGGAGTATATAGATAAGTTTGTTAAGAGTAAAAATCCAGACCTTGGTATAAAATGTATAGCCTCCCAGACCGTACCTGCATCTGAATTGCAGAGTGATCAAGCTAAGCTTTTCGGATGTGATGTTGATTATAATGCCTATACAATGAAGGCAAACCCTAAACCTAAGGGTACATCAACTAATCTTCGTTCTGCTGGTTTCCACATTCATGTTGGATATAAAAATCCTGACGTAGATACTAGTCTTGCTCTTGTAAAGTATATGGATGCCTTCTTAGGTATTCCTTCCGTCGTTAAGGATAAAGATAAGAAACGCCGCTCTCTTTATGGTAAAGCCGGCTGCTTCCGTCTAACTGACTACGGTGTTGAGTACCGAGTTCTTAGTAGTGCAATGATGGGTTCTCCTTCTAAGTTGTCTTTCATCTGGAAGCAATTGCAGAAGGCTTTGAAAGCTTATCAGACCAACTACAGTCTTCCAAGTAGAGATTTAGTTCAGGAAGCCATTAATAACAGTAATGTTGAACTAGCTGAACAGTTAATAACTCATTATAATTTAGCATAATTATGTGTGGAATATTTGGTATCGTTACAAAGAGCATGAGGTCTTTTGACTTTCCAACTTTCTGTACATTAGGTATTGCTAATGATAGTAGAGGTGGTGACTCTTGTGGCTATTTTATTGATGGACACTACGAGTATGGAGCAAAAGGCGACGATAAGTGGTTTCAGTGTTTTTTCCAAGACAATAAGTTTCTTAATGAGCTTAAAATGAGTTCAGTGGCTTTTGGTCATTGTAGAAAAGCATCTGTTGGTATTATCGACGAAACAACTGCTCAGCCAGTGGTACTTACTAATGCCAATGGAAAGGTAGAATATGTTCTAATGCATAACGGAACTATCTATAATTACAAGGAGTTAGCTAAAAAATACATACCAGATATTGATATTACTGGTATGACTGACTCTCAGGTAATGGCTAGAATTTTCTATCATTCTGGATACAAGGCACTCAGTGAGTATAACGGTGGAGCAGTGTTTGCAATTGCAGACTACCGTGGTGGAAAACCAAAGATTTTACTCTTTAAAGGAGCCTCTAAGAAAGACAAGTGGGATAAGAAGGAAACTGATGAACGTCCGTTGTACTTCTGTGTTGATCCTATAAAGGGAGAGTTAATTTTCTCTTCTATTGCTTCTTATTTAATGTCTCTTAGACATAAGCTCACAACTTGGATTTTAAATCCAAATTGCCTATTTGAGTTTAATGGTAAGGACTTAATTGCCATTGAGGAAGTTTATAGAGCCAATGCTTGTCAAAGGAAGGAAACCGTATATGTAACTCCATCTAAATATGGAGGAAAATATTGGGGAGAATTTGGGCTGGAAGAAAGCAATGGCAATCTTTACGATGATTTTATTTCGACTAACCAAGTAGATAATACTTATCATGGAAGAGGCAAAAAGCTCCAAGGACGAGTAATACTTAGTAAGTATGGAATGATGATGGATGAAGCTCCTAAAAAGTCAACATATAAAGAGATATTCTTCTGGGATGGAGTTGCTCTTAAGAATGTTGCATGCTTTCGATTTCTTACAGTCCTTAAGAAGGACAGTAAGCTCGAAGATAAAGAGTTTAATAAAAAGTTTAAGAACCTTATAAGGTATTTGAGCGTTGATGGTGTATATCATGAGAAGGATGTATGGTATCGAGCTACCTCTCCAACTAAGAGAGTTCCTTTTACAGGAACGCTAAATATGATTACATCAACTTCTTCTACAGAATTTTTTGCTGGAAGCAGAAGAACTACTAAATATGGTAGGACTTCTGATGAGGCATTTAGTTCTCTAGAGGAAGCTAAATTGGATGTTAATTTTAAAACAATTAAGGAAGAATGCAAGTCTTTGATGAAATAACTAAAAGATGGGTGAGATCTCGAAATTGTGCGAGGATTATCATCCAACAACTCCCAGAGCAAGTTATCTTCGGATATACTAGTAAGCCTGATAGGGTTGTTAGAGTTCTTATAGCTAGCTCTAGTGGGCATAGTAATTACTTTGAAACGGATTTAAATCTATATAAGGGGAAACTCTTGTATAGTAAGAGAAATGGAGTATACTTTTCTCCTATCCATCACAATGAAGATTTTATACTTACAGAGCAGCTCATAAAGGGTTTCGGAGATTTTCCTTATATTCTTACTAGAAGGTATGAAGCTGTAGAGAATTTTGATGCTTTCAATGGAAAGCAAGAAATCAAAGACCATGAAACTTTGTATCCCTTATCAAAATATTTAAAGTACACTTTTGGACTGGAGTTCGAAACATCTCAAGGATATGTGCCTGAGGACGTATGTTATCGAGATGGATTAATCCCATTAAGGGATGGATCCATTACCGGACCAGAGTACTCTACCGTTATACTGAAGGGAGGAGAGGGACTTTCTCTTCTTCATCAGCAGATAGAGACACTCAAAGAGTATACTAACTTTAATAAGGAATGCTCTCTACATGTTCATCTAGGAGGTTACCCTCTTAAGCCTGATACTATCTACAATCTTTATCTTGTATGTAAATCTATTGAACCTGAGCTGGAAGATATGCTTCCTTCTTTGACTTTCAATAGTGCTAGATATAAGGATAATGGTAAAGACTATTGTAAAAAGCTTGCTTTGTATGGTAGTTTTGAGGATATGTATTCGCATCTAGTGGGAAGGCAATTCTTCGGAAGCTTTACCCAAGCTCATCCTGATGATAAAGAACGAAAAAGAAAGTGGAATATACCAACTCGTTATTATTGGTGTAATTTCATTAATGCTCTTTGTTATCAGGTAAATAAAACTATCGAGTTTAGATTTCTTCGTCCAACCTATAGCTTTAAGAAGATCCTCCTATGGCTTTATATATTCAACGGCATTTTAAGATATGCTGAGGAGTACTATGTGCCGGGATGTTACACTAATCTAACTGTGATTATGCAGAAGTGTTATCCTTCGGACTTGGCAAAAGAACTTTGCCTTGGTATAAAGAAGCTTTGGGCACTTAGTGTAAATCAGCGTGGAAACGGTGATCCTATTGGAGCTGACGTTTGGATGGAGGAAGAATTGTTTAACAGCTTAAAGATTTAACAAAGTATGGCAAAACAGGTATTAGAAATTGAAGTTCCAGATGGTAAAAAAGCCATTTGGAAGGATGGTCGTGTTGTCTTCGAAGATGTAGATACCATGGAAAGTATCAAAACTATCGAGGACGCTGCTCAATTTCTCGCAGACAAGAGGATCTGTGAGGATATTCTGGACTCACTGTCTAGACTTCCTAAGGACTCATTTGAGTGGAAGATAGCTGCTTACAGAGCAGTAGTTGCAGCTGTAACCTATAATGAACAGAGGCATCTTACCACTGGAGAACGTTGGTTTCCTACTATTGAGTTCTGTAGACCTGGAAAGCTTAAGAATTGTTGCGGTGACATCGTTGTAGGACGAATCAAATCAGAAGGAGAAGAGTTCGATGTCGTGGGCGGTTACGCTGATACCGGCGCGTATGCGGGTCTCGGTGCCTTCTACTCGTTTTTCGGCGTGTCTGACTCCTGGGCGAATATCGGCTTCCGGTCGGTTGGTTCAAAGAAAGCCGCCCTGTACATTTCTAAGCAATTTGGAAAGCTTCTGTTTGAGGTTAGTTATGGTGGTACAAACTGTGATTGGAGATGGATGGCATAGTCATAATCTGTATATCAGTAGTAGCACTATTCATTGTAGACACAATTTGTGACACTATTAAGGATTGTAAGAAAAAATGATGGAGTGGTATTACATTCTGGGAATCATCTCTTATGGTATTTTCATTGTCCAATTCCTTCTCTCCAACTTCTTTGGTTGGGGAGATTTAGATTTAGACATTGATTTTGATGGTGAACCAGACTTTGGACTTGGAGATGTTCTCTCCTTCAAGGGATTAGTTCATTTTGCAATGGGCTTCTCCGGATGGCTTATGCTGGCGGGAAAGGTTACCCTTACCACCTTAGCAATAGCTTCTGTAATTGGTTTTGCATTTATTGTGATTTTATACTATGCCTATAGGCTATGTTTAAAGTTCAATAGTGAACCCCAAATCAAAAGTGGAGAAAGTTTAGTTGGAAAGGAAGTAGCAATTTCTGTCCAGATTTCAGAAATGGAATATTCTGGAAACTGTATAACAGACTCTGGATACATTCCATTGGATAGGTGCAGACTTTCAAAGCCGGCAAACCACACAATAAAGTGTGGAGACATTCTTCACATTGACTCATATAAGTCAGGAATTTATTTTATTTCTTAATTAATAAAAATTTTATAAATGTTAACAGAAAGTTTAGTTATTGCAGGCGCAATAGTTGTGCTTGTAATCTTGACCCTCATCGGTCTCATGTCACGTTATCGTCGTTGTGCAAGTGATGAAATCTTGGTAGTCTTTGGTAAGACTGGCAAGAAAGTTGGAATCAATCCAGCAACTGGCAAGAAGGAAACAACAATTCTTCCTTCTAAGATCATCCATGGCGGAGGTACCTTTGTATTCCCTGTAATCCAGGATTGGAAGAAGATGTCTCTGAAACCTATCCAGATTCAGACAGAGGTAACGGGTGTGTCAAGTCAGATGATTAAGGTCAAAATTCCAGTTACCTTAACTACTGGAATTGGTACAACTGATGTACTCATGCAAAATGCTGCAAGTCGTTTCCTGACTGCTAAACCTGAGGAAATTTCTGCTCAAATTACCGATATTCTTATTGGTGAAACTCGTGCTTTGATGGCTACTATGACCATCGAAGAGATCAATGCTGATCGAATTAAGTTCCTTGGTAATGCTAAGGAGAATATCGAGACTGAATTGAACAAGGTAGGTTTCAGTATTATTAACATTAACAATGCTGATATTACTGATGATGCTGACTATATCGAGAATCTCGGTAAGAAGGCAGCTACCAAGGCAAAGGCACAAGCTGAGGCAGACATTGCTGAGGAGGAAAAGAAGGGTGATATTCAGATTGCTGAAACCAAGAAGGAGAAAGCAATTGCCGTAGCTGCTGCAGAGAAGGATCAAGCTACTCAGGTAGCTCAGACTAAGCAGGAGCAGGAAGTAAAGGTTGCCGAGATCGAGAAGAACAAGGCAATTAGTCTTGCAGAGGCTGATAAGACTAAGGAGTCTGAGGTTGCTAATCAGCAGGCTGATAAGGAAGCTGCTACTGCTGCTGCACAGGCTCGTTCAGCTGCCGCTGTAGCAAAGTCTGAAGCAGATGCTCTTGCTGCACAGGCAGAGGCAGAGGCTGAGAAGAATATTCGTATGGCTAAGGCTGAACAGCAGCAGGAAGCTGAAACCAGAAAGGCTATTAATGAGCAGGAAGCTAAGGTAGCTGAGTATGATGCTGAAAAGCGTAAGCGTACAGCTGAAGCTAATAAGCAGGCAGGCGTAGCTGAGCAGACAGCAACTATTGAGGTTTCTAAGGCACAAGCTGAGGCTGCTAAGGCACAGGCTGAAGCAGTCCGTGTTGAGGGTGTATCTAAGGCTGAAGCTGAAGTAGCAATTGCTAAGAAGAATGCTGAAGCTAAGGAGGCACAGTTGAACGCTGAGTCTATTGTTCCTGCTCAGAAGAAGAAGGAAGCTGTAGTTATTGAGGCTGAGGCTGAGAAGCAGAAGAAGATTGTTGAGGCACAGGCTGAGGCTGAAGCAATTAAGCAGAAAGCTCTGGCTGAGGCTCAGGCAATCCAGGCTAAGGCAGAAGCTGAGGCGGAGGGTAACAAGAAGAAACTCCTTGCTGAGGCAGAAGGTAAGCGTGCCTCTTTGATGGCTGAGGCTGATAAGGTTCAGGCTATTGAGATGGCTCCAGCACTTGCAATTGAGAAGATGATTGAGACAGGTATGACTCCAGAGATGATTGTTCAGTATAAGACTGTCGATCAGCTTAAGGGTATCGCCGAAGCTCAGGCTGAGGTTTATGAGCATATCCATCTTGGTGAGGTTACTGTTTATGGTAACGAGAACACTGCTGGTAACTTCATGGCTTCAATGGCTGAGAATCTCAATCCAGCATTTGAACTTCTCAAGTCTATTCCTTTCAAGAAGACTCTCAATGCCATCGCAGGCAAGGAAGAGGTCAAGAAGGATTAACCTTTATTAATTTTGTAAATTAACTAAGAATTAGTATCTTTATAAGTCTACTTGATATGGGTATTAAATGTACTCTATTGAGTAGACTTTCCGCTCCTATAGCTCAATTGAATAGAGCAACAGCCTTCTAAGCTGTGGGTTTCCAGTTTGAATCTGGATGGGAGCACAATAAAAATTAAAAGTAATGAATGAATTAGTGTTTAAAGAACTAAATCTCAATTTAGACATAAAGGTATGTACTATAGGGGGAGAAGAAATTAACCTTACAAGGAATGAATTTAATCTTCTTGAATTTCTTATAAAGAACAAGAACAAAATACATTCTAGACAGGAAATCCTTAATAATGTATGGGATTCTAAAGTTTCTTTAAGAACTGTAGATACTACTATGTCGAGATTGCGTAAAAAAATGAAAAATTTAGGCAAGTATTTAATAACTAGATCAGGATTTGGATACGGTATTTTGGAATGAGGTTTTGCCATAATCTTATAATAAGAGCACTTGCAGCAAAAATTCAAAAATAAAATATTATTCATAAAATGACTTTTGAATTTAATAACTAGCTGGTCTAGTCCGATTTCTATTGAGGTCAATGTAGAATATTCTCTTGCTACTATTAGAAGATAAATAGAAGTAGTGGAGGTGCTCTGTTTAGGTTGGAGTTAAGGCTCTATAGAGGTTCGAATCCTCTCAACCTTCTAAGTTTATAAAGATTAAAGTAGAATAAGATGAAAAAGAATGTTTTTGCCTTGAAATGAGTACACTTAGTACTCTCGTCTTTTCGGTTATTATTTCACTGTGTTGTATATTTTAATTAATTTATGAAAAATTTTATGAAGAAATTTATTTTCATCATGAGTTTGCTGTTTACTCTGTGTAGTTTTACCTACTCGCAAACAGCGTATGAAGAATCTAAAATCCTTGATAACACTTCTATTAGTGTTATAGGTGGAGCAACTACTCCTCTGGACTTTAACTCAGTATTTCCAGTAAATGGAGTTGCTGGTATTAAGTTGCAGAAGGACTTTACTCCTGTATTTGGGTTTAATGTTGAAGGACTGGCTTCCTTTGGCGATAATCACTACGGTAGTGCTTCTACTGTAGTAAAATCTATTAATACTGGATTGAACGGAGTTGTTAACTTCTCTAACCTGCTGTGCGGATATAATGGAACCCCTAGGAGGTTTGAAGTAAGCACTGAGACTGGTATTGGCTGGCTGCATAGTTGGACAGGACACTGTAACTATATTACCTCTAAAACTGGAGCGGTATTGTCATTCAATCTAGGTAAGGAGAAGGCTCACTCGATTATAGTTAATCCTGCAGTATACTGGAATCTGAACAAGACAGGTCACGTAGAGTTCAATAAGAATTATGCTCAGCTTGGTGTCTTAATTGGATGGGTATATCACTTTAAGACTTCTAATGGTACAAGAAGCTTTAAGGCGTATGACATTGCATCAATGAACAATGAAATTAATTCTCTTAAGAAGGATTTAGCAAAGAAACCTACAGAAATTGTAAAGGAAGTCATTAAGACCGAAGTTGTTACTAATACAGTTGGTAACACAGTGATTTTCTTTGCACAAAATTCTGCAAAACTTACTGGAACCGCGATGTCTGAATTATCTAAGATTCCATCTGGTTCTAAGGTAAGTATTATTGGTTCTGCATCTCCAGAAGGTTCCTCTAATTACAATCAGAAGTTGTCGGAGAAACGTGCAAAAACTGTTTCCAAATTCTTAACTGGAAATGGTGTAATCGTAGAGAATTGTATTGGAACTGGTGTTACTGACACTACTAGTGGTCGTGTAGCAATAGTTACTATTAAGTAAAACTTTAGGTAACAAACATCTCCCACTGACTCGTTTAAATATCGTAAATTACCTTAAAATTAATCATTTGGGTTAGAAAGAGAAAGAACGTACGATAGGTGCTGGGACAATGGAATGTTATAATAAAACCAGTGAAAATAACCTAAACTCATTTTTAGTTGGAGTATAACTAACTAGGTTACCTCCTTATATCAGTGGTAGAAGTTTAACAAAGTCTATATTAGTGAAACTGTCAGTGGTTCGAATCCACTAGGAGGTACTACCTGTTCCTGTAAACAAAAAAAAAAAGAAGAAAATGGCTGATTTTAATATGAGTAAATTGTGGCTTGGTAAAGATGGATATTACCGAGATGTAAACGGCAACAAGATTGCCTAGAAAGGGTAGCCCATTTCTGGTGCTGCTTGGAGATATTTAGCAGGAAAATATGGAAGGGAAGTTGCCAATAGAACCTCAATGAATACTAGAAATGGAAACATATTCTAGAATGGACGTTGGCGTTTTAATGATGTCAAATCTTCTAAGCAAGGGAAAACTGCTACATGGGATGAAGCAGCTTCTAGAATAGAGGAGAATGCAAAGGCAGCAGGAGCTAGAAAAACAGCAACTGGCTATACACAGAGAAACCCTTTCAATAATAAAGATACCTATCTAAATCAAGATACAAAGAATAAAGCTATGAAGGCTTATATAGCACGACAGAAATCATAGACTTCTGCTTAGGATCCTGATGAATTTAGTTGGAGTGATCTAAATCCTTTCAAGAAAGGTGCTTGGGAAGGCAACTGGGATAGTGCAGCAAAAAACTTCATTGATTCCTTTAAATCAATTCCTGATATTTGGAAAAAGGGATATGCCAGAAGAGGTGAAATGTACGATAATGTTCCTCAGAGTGTGTTGGGACCAAAACGAAACACAGGTGCTTTGGTACGATTCAATGATACTCTTGGAGATATCTCTAGAACTGGAAATGCTGTTCTTGGAGGAACTATTGGAACTGCCTTACAGCTCTTGCTACCATAGAAGGTTGAAAGAGAAGCTGGTAATCTAGGACAATATCTAGATCTAGGTAAAGATGTTAACTCTGTCAGAAGTTATTTAACTCCAGGAGAAGAAGGCATATTGCCAGATGATCCTAGAAATAAAGGATTTGCTGATTAGAACTTTGCCTGGACTGGACTAGACGAATAGTAGAGAAGAAATATTAACGATGATGCCAACTTTGCTATGGCTATCCTTGGAACTAAAGATATGAAGGGTGGAGTCTCTAGACTTAAGACTGGAGTCTCTGGAATGGTAAGAGATGGAGTAGGTACTACGCTGAAGAACAGTTGGAAACCTATTATGTCTCATACACCAGGTGCTGCTAACCTTTATTAGGCTGGAAGTGCACTTAATTCTGTAAGAAGGGCATTAGCCCCTAAGAGACTAGGAGGAGCAGAAGGAATTGGCGGCAGATTTGTAAATGTAGGAAAAGCTGCATTTCAGGGGCTTATGGCTTCAGATCCTACTATGGCACTATACCCTTATGCACATAGCAGTTATATGGTAAATTTATCTAATAATAATTAAATATGAGTATTAAAAAGAAAGCACAATACTTAGGTGAGGGAGTAAATTGGTTAAAAGGTCATGGTTAGATGATACCAGATTACTTCGGAAACCTGATGAGACGAATTGGAGGAGGTGAAAGAGCTGTCGTTAGAGCTAGGCAAGCTTCTCCAGAATTAATTGCATCTAGAAATAGTTAGAGAGGAGCTGAAATGAGTCATAATCTTGCAGCTCAAAGATATAAAGAAGCTTAGCAAGCAGAAAGTAAATTATTAAACAGTACTAAAAATTGGAAGTAGCCTAATAGTAAAAGAAATGTAAAGAGAGTAAATGATGCTGCGCGAAAAACAGATGAAGCTGAAAGAAGTGCAATAACTGCATCATAGAAAAGTATGGAAGCTAAGGAAGCTTTCAATAATACTAAGAGACAGGTTACGAATGATGCCCTAAGACAAGTTAGGAATAAGGGTATTAAAAGAACTCTTAAAACTACTGGACTCGTAGGTGGTCTTGGTACTGGAGCTTATCTAGTTATTCCAAGAAATTCTAAATAGCCTAGTGCTGCAGAGGAAACTCCATAGCAATATATGTATAACCCAAACAATGGTTGGCAGGAGTGGAATCAGGAAACTGGTTAGTATGAAAATCAACAGCAAGGATTCGGAATAGATAGGTATGGAAATACTAATTATTACGATGGAACAAATTGGTTGACTCCCGATCAGTACCTACAAGGCAGCAATGGTTATATATATAATAAACAAACTGGACAAATTATAGGTACGGCTGATGACACTATGGAAGCTCATAATAGCGGCTATGACAGTGTGTTCGATTATCGTGCTGCTAAAGCTGGTTACAATAGTCCGGAAGCTGTCAAGCAACTTCAAGAGAAACTTGGAATAAATGCTGATGGTAAGTGGGGATAGCAAACCTAGGATGCTTTCAATAAGACTGTTTCAAATTGGGCATAGCAATATAATCCTAACAGTTTATTCTCTATATACTAGAGAAAGATGCAATTCGGATACTAATGAAACAAATTAATAAAGCACAGAGAGGAGCAATTCTCTAGTTTGGTAAGTTAGTAAATAAGGCTAAGTTAGCTTCAAATAGATTAGGGAGGATCTTTACGGGTGAAGCTGCAGCTGAAAAGAAGTTAAACAAGCTTGCAAAGTAGAAAATATTGCAGTAGACAGGTAGTTGGAGACCTACATAGAAGATGAGAGAAATCAACTTAGAAGGGAAGAAGCAGTCTATCAGGGATGCAAAAGCCATGAGGAGTGCAGCTTCTAAGGCTCAACTCAAATGGATGTAGGAAAACTCTGATAAAGCTACTAAGGTTTACAAGAGTGGCACTAGAGAATTTGGAGGGGATGAAAATAAATTAGCCCTTCTAAAGGTTAGGCAAGAAGCAATGAAGCCATTCATTTCGGATGAGGCAAGTAAAATTCGAAGGAATAGAGCATTAGGTACTTTGGGCTTAGCTGGGCTTGTCACTACAGGTTATAACTTTGAACCAACTAACTTTTATGTTCACGATCTTCATAAAGGGTGGAGAAATAAAATTGGTTTGGATTCAAAGAGTACAACTCGTACCGAAAAAGATATGTCAGATAACTTCAATAATCAAATTCAAGAGTTGGCTGCTCTGGCAATAGCCTCTGATTAGAAGGGATTAACTCCTTGGGTTTACCAAGTGTATAATAGGTCACATGGCAGGGAAGCTAAATATGCAGATTTTAGTAATCCTATAAAATTCCTTAATCCTGGACAGAGAGTTGAATACTCTAATGGAGGTATGAGTATGTCCTAGTCTAGAAATAAGAATGGATTTAATGTAGTATTAACTGACGAAGCAGCTTGGGATCCAGATGAAGGTGCATCCTATTCAGCACTTTCTCCTAGAGGACTTCCAGTTACATTAGGAGTGACTAGAAAGAATTTGGGAAATAATATTGACAAAATGAGATATTAGTATAATATCCCACTCGAAAAGGTAGATAGTATGCGGAATGTATACAATAAATATTCTGAAATAATAAGAAAAGAAAGAGAAAATAAGGCATGAAAAAGATGTTAGTATTGCTTATTAGCATTCCATGTATGTTTATCGCATGGTATTGCTATGGGATGGGTAAATCTCAGTATTCTGGAAATATCTATTCTTGTATAGATATGAAAATAGAATATGGACATATCAATCCGAATAATTTGAAGGAAGTTATTGATTTCTCAAATGAGATAACTTCTCGTACATTAACTTTTTCTACAAAATCTGAATATAAGGGTTTTGATAAGTTATCATTAAACAAAGAGACTAAAACTCATTGTGTCTATTATGCTAGAACTTATAAGAAGGTATTTGATTACATTATCTCAAAAGGTAACTTAAAAGCAACTTGTGAAATAAGGAGAGAACCCATAAAGGGTTTAGAATTTATTCCAAAATTCTTTAAGTCCATTGGAGATACTAGAATGTATAATTTTACCAAGGACCATGACTACTGTGTAGTTAATGGCACAATTGTAGTAGACCCAACTGTTTATGATTTCTTACATTAAGAAAAAGAAGCTCTATATGGTATTTTTGGCAGGTTCGAATCCTGCCAGAGCTACAATTAACTTTAATTTTTAACATATGGTTAACGAATTTTATCAAGGATTACCTAGTAATTATGCAAATTATGAAGACGTTGTTCTTCCTAAGCACGAATCAATGAGAGAAAAAACTCGTAGAGAGGGAGTATATGGGTATCATGACCATTGGAATAAGGATGCCTATACTTGGATAGATAGATTCCTTGAGGATTCTGTTGGGAAGAAGTTTGACAACGTATATTCTAAGGTATGCGAGAGATTTAGAAAGAAGAAGGACTTCGGGTTCCGTGAAGAGTTTAAGTCAAGGATTGATCCTCATAATATGTCTGATGTATGTTGGCATAGTAACAACTACTATTTGGATTCCAATTATATTATTAGAAGGTATAAACCTATCAAGAATAATAAGCGCAGAAAGTATGTTATGGAGCTGGATAGGTCAGAAGATTACTACATTGTAAACAAAGAAAAACTCTTTTTGGAACATCCAGAAATTGTACTATATTTAAAAGCCAAATTGGGCAAAGATATAGATTATATAATTGCATCTAGTGAACAACTCTCGAATGACCTTGGAAAGAAGGTACAGGAGTGTATTACTGAGGCAATAGGAAAACTGTGTACAAATTATCCTCCTAATTTGCCTCTTGATTACTGGTATTCTCCTATCATACGAAGTAAAAAGTATAAGAGGCTTAGTACTTCTGACCTCATAAAGTGTTATTACGATTCTATCAATAAAACGTATTATGAGGGAACTCCAGAGTATTCAAAACATTATTATGAGGAGAGATCTGCAGAGCGGAAACGAATAAGGGAGTATAGAAAAGAGAAAGAACTAGTCCACGCTAAAATGTTGAAAGACTCATTAATTAGAGCCAATGCGGAAAAGTGGATTAGAAAGAATACTCACGAATCAAACTGAAAAAGGGTTTATAGTAAGTAGGATACAAACCAGAAACCCTGAGTAGGCTATAAATTGCCAAACAGCCATCCTTGTAATGAGGTAGGAGCGTTGTTAGGTATCCTTATAAGACAACATACAGCAAATTATTCTTCACTTCTTAAAAATGAATAAAGACCCCTCTATTTTGGGTTCTTCAATGGAGGTTAAAGAGAATGTTAGAACCTTGTTGTCTGATTTTATACACCTATAGGTTAATGGTTAGACTAGCGGTCTCCAAAATCGCAGATGGGAGTTCGATTCTCTCTGGGTGTGCTAATTAAGTTTAGCAATATGGAAAATATAAAGGTAAAAGACGAAGAGATTATCGTACCTTGTGATGACTCAGTTAATGAGTTATTTATTTGCCAATGTAATAACGTAGAACATCAACTTATTTTCTCATACTTTTCTGATGATGAGGATAAAGATGTCTATGTATCAGTACATTTATCTCCAGATTCTTTCTGGAAACGCATTTGGAACTCTATAAAGTACATATTCGGATATAGGTGCATGTTTGGTCACTTTGATGAATTTATCTTTAAGAAGCAAGATGCAGGCAAGTTGCAAAGGGTAGTGGATTTTCTCAAGTCTTAAAATGTTTAGGGCTTCTGTGAGAATTTTTCTTGCGGAAGCCTTTTTTTTCTATGTCTAGTTATAAGTTAATAACCGATGGTGCGTATTCATCTAAACTAGACCAAGGTGGACTTGGCTTAGTATTTTTAAAAGATGATAAGTTAATCCTTAGATATTCAAAGATGTATAGACATACTACAAATAATCAGATGGAACTAGGAGCAATTATTACTGGGCTAAAGTGTATTACTAAGCCTATTGATAACCTAACTATTGTATCTGATAGTATGTATTGCATTGGATGTGCTACTAAGGGTTGGAAAAGAAGTAAAAATGTAAAGTTGTGGGAAGAGTTTGATAGGCAATATACTCGTGTATCCGAACTATGTCCAAATATTGTTTTTGAACATGTTAAAGGGCATAATGGTGATAAATGGAATGAATATTGCGACAAGCTTGCAACTACAGCTTCTAAAAGAATGGGAGATTAAGTATGGGATTTTTAATTGTATTAGGAATATTTATGGCTTTAGCCCTATTTTCAATTCTGACGACAAAGTATTCCTCTATAGAGGTAGACCCTAATGAGGAAATTTAGTAATAACATAAATTTAATAGATTAATGGAAATTATTAATGCAACTGATGGCTACAAACTTGGTCATCATCGTATGTACCCAGAGGGTACACAAATGGTTTATAGTAACTGGACTCCAAGAAGTTGCCGTTACTTTCCAGAAGCCACAGAAGGCTCTGTAGTATTTGGTATTCAGTACTTTGTAAAGAAGTATCTGATTGAGGAATTTAATAAATGGTTTGCTCTTCCTAAGGAAGAAGCCATTAAGCAATTTGCTTATCGTGTAGGTAACTTTGTAGACCTTAATCAGGTTGGAACAAAGCATATTGAGGAACTTTATGATTTAGGATATCTTCCTATTGAAATTAAAGCTCTTCCTGAAGGCTCTATCTGCCCTATAAGAGTACCTATGATGACTATTAAGAATACTCTTCCTGATTTCTTCTGGTTGACTAATTATTTGGAAACTTTGATTAGTTGTACTCTATGGCTTCCTTGTACTTCTGCAACAAGTGCTCGCCTTTATAAGAAGAGACTTATGGAACATGCTAAAAAGACTGGATTCCCAGAAGATGTAAATCTAGGCTTCTCTTGTCACGATTTCTCAATGAGAGGTATGGCAGGACTTGATGCTGCTATTATCTCTGGTATGGCTCACATGACTTCATTCTGTGGTAGTGAAACAATACCTGCTATCGAAGCAGTAGAGCATTATTACAATGCAGATGTTACTAAAGAACTTGTAGCTGCAACTGTTCCAGCAACTGAACACAGTGTAATGTGTGCAGGAGGTGAGGATGATGAGATTGAAACATATCGCCGTCTTATTAATGACCTATATCCAACAGGTATTATTTCAATAGTATCTGATACTTGGGATTTCTGGCAGGTAGTTGAGAAGTTCTTGCCTAAGCTCAAGGCAGATATTATGAAACGTGATGGTAGAGTAGTAATTCGTCCTGATAGTGGTGATCCAGTAGACATTATTTGTGGTCTTCGTACAAATCCTCATTACCATACTGCTATGAAAGAAGGTAAGTATTACTGTGATTTCAATCCATTTATGGATGATGATGAGAATCATTATGTAGAAGTATCTGAAGGTCAGTATTATGGAGCATATTATATGCTAGGTAAAATCTTTGGATGGAATACTACTATAAATGATTATCGTTATCCAAGTACCAAGATAGGTTTGCTCTATGGAGATTCTATTACTCTGGAGCGTCAGCGTGACATCTATGCTCGATTAGAGAATGCTCATATGGCAGCTTGTAATCTTGTTCTTGGTATTGGATCTTATACTTATCAGTTTAAGTCCCGTGATTCTTTGGGATTCGCAGTTAAAGCAACTGCTTGTATAATTAATGGAAGACTTATAGAAATTTATAAGCATCCAAAGACTGATGATGGGACAAAGAACTCTCTTAAAGGTCTTATAAGAGTTGAAGAAGAGAATGGTAAGTATGTTGCTTATGACCAGCAGACTAAGGATGCAGAACTGGAAGGTTGTCTTGAAACAGTCTTTGTAAATGGAGACTTAGTAAGAGAATATTCTCTTTCTGAGATTCGAGAACGTGTAAATTCAACACTATGAAGCACCCATTCAATCAGCAAGCCTGCTTAGATAGGCTCAAAGGGGAGTATGATAAATACGGTAAGCTGATTGTTGCCTTTGACTTTGACAACACTATATATGACTTCCATAATAATGGAGGTGATTATAGTGAAGTCATTGAACTTTTAAAAGAATGCATTAAACTAGAGTTTGATCTCATTCTGTTTACCGTGGATGAGGATCCTGATAAAGTATCTGAGAAGGTACGATGGCTAGTATCTAATGATTTATGGAACTACAAGAGTTCCCATTTCTTTGTTAATACTAGTCCAATATTTAGTAGATCCAGAAAACCCTATTATAATATTCTGCTCGATGATAGAGCGGGATTGGAAGAAAGTTATAACATTTTAAAACAAGTTGTAGATTATGCAAATTCTAAATTTAGTAAATTTGGAGAAGAGTGACATTAAGTATACTCTATCCAGATTTCCAGATGGGGAAGTACAAATTTCCTTAGGAGACTTCAGTCACAAGGACCAAATCTGTGTAAAGTGTAGAATTACTAATGCTGAGGAGTTATTCATTATAACTCAGGTTCTTGACATTCTTGACAGACATGATGTCTATTATGACGTCGATATATTTTATCTTATGGGAATGAGAATGGATAGAGTCATGGACTTTAACCGCCCATTTACTCTTAAGGTAATAACAAAGATGCTTGGTAATTCTAACGCAGAAAATATTTCTGTTTTAGAGCCTCACTCAGATGCGATATACGATTATAGATTTGGAGACAAATTTAGAGCCTTGTATCCTGAGAAACATATACGCCCAGATGGTTGGACGGTTGATTATCAGTTAGTCTTACCAGACGCTGGAGCAGTGGAGCGCTACGAATATCTTGATAAAGATCCTATATCTTGCAGCAAAGTTCGTGATACGGCTACTGGCAAAATTTTAGAGATTAAAATAGACAATCCTGAAAAACTTGATGGTAGACCATTAATGATAATTGATGATTTGTGCGATGGAGGAGGAACCTTCTGTGGAATTGCAGAATGCTTCAAAAAGATTGGAATACCTAAAGATAGACTTAACATCTCTGTAGTTCATATGGTTAATCCTAAGGGCATTGAGAATCTATCTAAGAATTTCAATCACGTATGGTTTACTAACTCTTATAAGGACTGGGAGAATCTTCCAGAAAATGTAACAATGATTAAAGTAGTATAATATGAAGTACAAGAAGAAACTTGAAAATCTTAAAGCGGCACAGGCATGGTAGGATAAGCTTCCAGAACGTGATAAAGCTGGTTTAACTCGCCTAGGTGGGATAAATCAGAAAACAGCCGCTTCTGCTTAAGCTTATGAGGAGAGTAGTTGTTGGAATTGGAATATATTCTGGAACTACATGACTTAGATACTAATGAATTGAAGATGTCTGTAGAGCAATGTCCGAAGATGTTTAATAATTTTGATATTGGTTATGAGTTTTATATAAATTATAATCCTAATGATAATTGAGGAGAAGGATTTTCGGTTAACTTCAGTTTCTGAATCTAGTCCTATGTTCGACTTAGAACTTCTGTATACAGTACGTCCTAAGGGTAAAGAGGCCAGACAGGAATTTAAGAATGTAGCCTATGGAATAAGCTTAGAGTCCGCTCTAAAGAAGGTTATTCAGTATAGAGTATCGTGTAAACATGATACTACTGACTTGGCAACATATCTGAAGGACTTTAGAGAGGAATTAGGTTCACTTAAAGCACTATGCGGAATTTAAATGTTCACAGCTTACATAGATCATTAAACGATTTGTGCTTGCAACTTAACAATAAATACCTTATAAACAATGGTGGATGTTGTTTTGTTGCATATTTGATTGCCTTCCATCTAGATAGGTTGGGACTAAGATATAAGTTACTTATCTTTACAAATGAGTTGAAAGATGATATTAGTATTTCATCGGAAATTCATTCTAAAGTTAAGAACAACTCAAGAAGTACCTCTATAGTAGGTTCAGGAACTTGTAATCATTACGCTCTATATTTAGAAGGAGGGGGAACTATAAATGTTGGAGGGTTTAATAGTCTTCCTAACAAATATCTGGTTGAAGATATAAAGTCCTCTGATATTAAATGGATTTATAGGTCTGGAAGATGGAATCCAAAGTATAATGTCCATAACAATAGAATTATTCGTAAAACTTTTAATGCATTTTTTAATGGCTACGAAGAAAGAAACGGTTTATCCAATCACTAGGACATTACTATGTCCTAGATGTAGACAAAGGGGGAAGCATACCCTCTATGTTCCTGAGTATGCAATTTATAAATGTACAATTTGTGGTAATATACACGCATGAAAGAAGAAAATGTTAAAAGTCCTATTAAGGCAGCCCAGGGTGATGAGGATCGCTGGGTAGATGTGCATGATGATGCACTTATGGTTGAATTGGGTATTCACCCTCGTCCTGTAACTCCTAGAGACCCTAGTGTCTGGAGCAAAAGCAAACAGGAGAAGAAAATACTCCGAACTCTAAGATGTGCTCATAAGGGCAAGATGCATCTTGGTACCTCTCCTCGTAAGGTAATTCCTGTACGAGCTAAGCTTATTGTTCAGCTAAAGAAGAACAAACGATTCCCATATACAACATACTCCACTATCTGTGGTATGCACCAGATAGGAGATGTTCTTAACTTCTTCCATCAGTGGGATCGTCAAAATAGAATGATGGTTAGTGTTGTAGCTAAGTATACCTTCAATGGGAAAACGTACATGCCAAACGAACGACCATTCTGGAAGTAAGTTTTATAAGTATGAAGGAGGGATTGTTGAACTCCTTCCTACTTTCACGTATGAAGTAACCTTAAGTAAGTATTGGAATAATGGTTTCTGCCAACTTGGTAGTAAGTTATACAAGGCTGATAGGTTACTTCATATAAAGGATAATTGTATTGTAACAAAATATGATGGATACAGTATCGAGAAAGAAATTTCCTTGGTAGGTGTCCCTCAAGAGTTTGTAGATGAAATGAATCTGCCACTCTATGTTTCTAAACCAAATAAAAATTAAATAAAAAAAAAATGAATAACGAAATCGTACTTAAGGACAAGTTTGTTGATTATGCTGGTAAAGAGCATCAGTTTGTAATTGCAGCTACAAAGGTTGCACTCAAGAATACTGACTCTGGTTATCCATTAGTAATGAAGATTGTTAATGGAACTGGTGAAGGACTTGGATGTGTTCAGGTAGGCTTGCAGATTGGTGTATCTATCTGTAATCCAGTAGATAAGTTCAGTGAGAAGGTGGGTGTACTTAAGGCAGTTGCTCGTGCCAAGAACTCTGACATTGCACTTTATGCTGCACATCCTGGACAGATGAGTGATAATCTCATCCGTACTTATCTTGCTCAGGAAGCAGAGTATATTAAGGAGAATCCTGAGAAGTACATCAAGGGATATAATGACGCTAAGGCTCGTTTCTTGAAGCATCAGGAAATGGAGCAGGTGAAGGAGAACTTTACTGACATTGAGAAGGTTATCGTAGAAGGAGTGAAAAAGGATCCTGCTTACCTTGACAATGTACAGAAGTATCTCGACTATCTGAACAAGCAAACTAAGAAATGCGGAAAGCAGAGAAAGTAATTCTGGTTTTCTTCATATTTACTAGTTTAGCTTTAGGATATATTATATTTAAACCTGAGAAACAAGTTCAGGCTCTGGACTATTCTGAAAGAATAGATTCCTTGGAGTCTGAACTCTCCTCCATAAAGAGTAAAAGAGATTCTATAGCAGGAAGAATTGATACAACTGTAATTAAAATTGAACAGAATGAAAAGAGCTACAAAGAGACTATTAGTAACATTGTTAATAACACTACTAGCAACGACTACATCTTCTTCATCAACTATCTCAAGTGGAATAGAGAAAGATTCGACAGTATCAATAACTCCAGCTCAACTGAAGGAGACTAATCTAATCTTTGCTGAACACCATAAGTTATTAATTGAAAACCAATTACTTTCTGAGCAATTAAATAATTATAAGGAAGATAATAAACTTCTTACAAGAGCTGATTCGGTTAGACAAGCTCAGATTAAAGTCTACAAAGATTGGAATAATTCTTTAACCAAGGATCTCAATAAGAAAAATAGAACTCTATTTTTCTGGAAGATTGGAGGTATTATAGTTAGTTCTGGTTTATTAGTACTTCTGTTAGTAAAGTGAGCCTTATAAGGATAGAAAAAGATAAATTTGGAGTTAAATTAAAGTTTCCTAATAGGGAATGTAAGTCTTGTAGAAGGTATCCATGCTTTCGTGGAATTGAAAAGTGTTCTTCTAATTTTGCAGCCTATGGTTGCACCTATTATAGGGAACTTAATTCTTCAAATTAATCATGACTGTTCTAGCTAAATTATTGGCTAGTGAAGAGGATGCTCTCGGCTATACAACATATGTCTTTGAGTGTCTAGATGAGGACGTGATTAAAGAAACTAGGTACATTATGTGCACTAGGTATCCAAATTGGGATCACCGTAAGATAGAGATAGGTGAGGTTGGGTTTCTAAACTTCTTTGAAGTAAAGGCTGGAGTTGATAAGTGGTTTGACGGAAATAAATTTGTCCCTTATCGCTATAGCAACATTCAGTTTATGAAGTTTGTAGAGAAACCTATTAAAAAGCCTCACAAGTTTACAATGTAAGATATAATTTAAAAAATAACAATATGAAAGACAGTAAATAAATTATGACAGTAATGAGAGACAAACTTATGGAGGCAATGGAAGCAAAGAATAATGATATTAAGTCATTTGTATGGAAATTTGCACGAAAGGCAGATGGAACTCAGGAGGAGATCCATCTTGTTGACGCTACTCCAGAACAACTTAATCAATTCTACAAGCATTGTTTATCAATGCTTCATAGTACTGATAAGTTAAATCCTGGTAGATATGTTCTTTTGGACATTATTAGTGAGCAGTGTAAGAAGTGTAATGTTGAGCTCTTCCTTCGTAAGTTGGAGTCTGGCGAAATATGCGTAGATGGTAAACCTTACCCTCGCCATCTGTATATTCAGGACCTTCGTGGATATATGAATAGTCATAAGGAGGATTTCCCTTCTAATGAACTAAAGAATATCTCTATTGCAGCATGCACTGGAGGTCTTCCTAGAGAGTTTGAAAGAATCTCTATAGAGGATGTTCTTGACGGAGGCTTGGATCAACTTGGTTATTTTGATAACAAACATATAACTTTTAGTTTCATCCTTAATATGGGTGTATATCTTACTCCATCTGAAATGAAGGAGTTTGATGAAAAGGATAAGGATGGAAACACACGTAGTAAGCTTGAGGTTATTAAGGAGCGCCTTAATATTAAGAATACTGTACGCTTAACTGTAAAGCCTACAGGTCTTAATTTCAATGAACTGCGTGCTATGGTCAACTTAAGACCTAAGAAGTATTCTGAGTTGACTACTGATCAACTTATGGTGCTTCGTAATAAGGTTCTGTTCCGTTTGGAAAATGAGGTTATGTTCCACATTGACCAGTGGGAGGAGAGAATCCGTCAGCTTAAACTAGTTGCAGAAAGTCGTGGAATCACACTTGAAGACTAATGGATAAGCTATCAGATTTTCTTATTAACTGTCAGAATTTCATCAATATAGATAACTATGCTATATTGTTATATGGATTGATAGAATATGCAAGAATCTTCATTTAAAAGGACTACCCGAGACGAAAGACAGGAGAAGTGTCGAGTCAAATGGGTAAAAAATAAGTGTAAGGGAACAATAGTTGCATCCACTGGTTTTGGAAAGACTAGAGTTGGACTTAACTGTATTAAAACAGTCCTGAAAAAATATCCAAGCATGAAAGTCATAGTTATAGTTCCCACTACTGCCCTAAAAGAGCAGTGGCTGGGGCTACTTGACTTGAATGGATTGTCTCTTAATTGTGAGGTGTTAGTAATTAATACTGCTATTAAGAGATTATACAAATGTGACATTATTGTGATTGATGAAATCCATAGAGTTGCAGCAGATACATTGAAGCATGTCTTTGAAACTGTTAATTATAAGTATATTCTTGGTTTGACAGCAACCTTTGAGAGACTTGATGGAAAACATGAGTTGCTTAAGAAATACTGTCCGGTTATTGATGAAATTACCCTTGCCGAATCAAAATTCCAAGGATGGATTTCTGACTATAAGGAATACCAAGTTATACTGGATGTTGATGATATTGCTACCTATAAAGAAATGAATAGGGAATTTACTGAGCATTTTGAGTTCTTTAATTTCGACTGGGAGGAAGTTCTAAATTGCCTAGGACCAAGGGGGTTTATGTATCGTTCTCTATTGAGGGATGAAATGTGTCCTAATGGGACAGAAGAGCAAAGAAAACAGGTATTTAAGCAAATAACATATCACGCAACACAATTTATGCGGATTGTACAGTCTAGAAAAGCTTTTATTAATAATCATCCAAAAAAGATAGAAGTTGCTAGACGAATTATTCAAGCTAGACCAAATTCTAAGATTATTACTTTTTCAAATAATGTCAAGATGGCAGAATCTATAGGCATGGGAGGAAAAGTGTTTTCTGGAAAAGATAGTAAGAAGAAGGGAAGAATGACGATAGAGGAATTTAGTACTGAAAAGACTGGAATATTACATACTATCAAAAAAGCCGATGAAGGCTTAGATGTACCAGGATTGTCGGTTGCTATTATACTTGGTCTGGATTCTTCTAAAATTCGCAAGACACAACGAATAGGACGTGTGGCTAGGAAGGAAGGTGACAAAAAGGCTGAAATATTTACGTTAGTCTTAGATCAAACTGTTGAGACAGAATGGTTTAAGAGATCCAACAGTTCTGCAAGTGTTATTACAATTGATGAAAAAGGATTAGATGACGTTTTAGCTGGAAAGGAACCTAGGCCTTATGTTAAACATATTAAGGACTTTACATTTAGATATTAATATATGATAAATGAGAAAATGAATGAACTTCTCATTCTAAGCTCCCTCTTAAGTACAATTAATACCAAGGATATTGAATATAACGGAGAAACTAGAATGATTAAAAGAAATGACGGAACTTATTACAACGTAGATAAAATGCAAGAAAGAGCAGAAATCTTAGTTGAGGAGTTTATGAAGCCGTATGCAATTTGATTCCACCTCGAAAGAGGTTTAACTTATGTGCAGTTGTAAGATTAGTATTTTTCAATATTAACTTATAAACTGCTTGAAAAATTTAACTTTAACACTAGAAGAAGAAATATCTATACTCAGTAAGTATAGAATAACCCCAAATGAGCTGATGTTTATCAGAACTTTACTGTTGCTTCAGGATGAAGAGAATGAAGATATATTCAAATCATACATAGAAGCATTGTATAAATGTGAAGTGAAAACTAGGGAGGTTATTCTATCTTTACAGAGTAAAGGAATTATTCTAAAGAGTTTTCATTGTCCAAAGGAAGGAGAAGCCTTTGATCCATATTCTATACCACTCAATAAGAACTTTATAAAGAATCTTTATAGATGTTCTTTTGAAATGGGAAAGGAATTGTTTGAAGCATATCCTCAATTTGGAATTATAGGAACCTCCACGGTTCCGTTAAGAACTGTAGCTAAAAAGTTTGATTCATTAGAAGAAGCTTATTTTAGATATGGCAAAAGCATTAAGTGGAATGAAGAAAAACATAATCAAATCATTGAATTAGTTAGATGGGCGAAAGATAATAATATTATTAACTGTAGTCTAGCTAGCTTTATTGTTAATCAGGGATGGATTGATCTAGAAGCCCTTAAGAAGGGAGATGGCGCTAATGTTAATTTTGACGCAATTAAGTTGGTATGATAACTGGTAGAGAAGAGTTTTTTAACCTAGTTCGTGAAGGACGAGAGGGTAAGAATATTGGCTTATCTGTAGGTTCTAAAAGATTAGAAAGCTTTATAGATGGCTATTTACCAGGAACTAGCTACTTGATAGGTGCTGCGTCTGGTGTAGGTAAATCAACCTATGCTTTATGGACATTTGTATATCAGCCACTCATTCACTTTCTTGATGGAGAGTGTCCGGAGAGAGATCCAAGATGGCTTCTCTTTAGTCTAGAAATGACTAGAAGTCAAGTATATGCAAAACTAGTATCCATGTATATTATGGATAAGTTTGGAGTAGAACTTAGATATAAGGAGATGTTCTCTAGAGGTAAAGATTGTATCCTATCTGATGATAGATATGAACTTCTAGAGAAAGCTTCTGAATTTATGGATGTACTTGATGAAAGACTAACCTTTTACGAGGGGAGTCTAACTGAAGCAGTATATCTTAGAGAAGTCGAAAAAGAACTCAGAAAGTATGGAGAATTTACGGAGGATGGTTATATCCCTAATAATCCTCAACAGATTCTTGGAGTTCTTGTGGATCACTTTACTCTCGTTAAAGCAACTTCTGGAAGATCTAAGAAAGAGGAAATAGATGCAATTTCTAGAGACTCTGTAATGCTTAGAAATAAAACTAAGATTATGAGTCCTATTCATATTGCTCAGTTTAATAGGGATTCTAATAATCAAGAAAGAATGAAGCAAGGCTTGCAAGATCCTTCCTCCAATGATTTCAAGGATAGTGGTGCTCTCTATGAGGATAGTCAAGTAGTTCTTGCACTATTTAGTCCTCATAAATATAAGCTCTCATCTTATAGGAAGTACGATATTAAGACGTTGGAACAATGTTTCATAGGTCTATTCCTTTTAAAGAGTAGATTTGGTACTTCCGACATAATGGTTCCTCTAGGTTATTATGGTGATAGTTCTCACTATATAGAATTACCTAAACCTGATGAAATATTTGATTATGAAAAATATAAAAGTCCAGAATGGGCTTTGGAAGAGCAGCAAGATAACGTAAAGATAGAAGATGATAATAAAACTATTCAAAAATCTAAATTTACATTATAATGGCTGAATTAATAGCAATCGTCGGTGAAAGTGGAAGTGGTAAAACTTCAAGTGTTAGAAATCTTGACCCAGCAAAGACCTTTATCATATCAACAACTGGTAAGCGTCCTGGAATTAAGGGAGCTAACAAGAAATATCCTTCTTTCACTGTTCAGGATGGAAAAGTTTCTGGCAATTTCTTTGCCTCTGCAAATGTTGATCAAATCGGTAAGGTATTACAGATTATTGACAAGAAAATGCCACACATTACAACTGTCGTCATAGACGATTTCCAGTATGTGATGGGCTTTGAGGCAATGGATAGAGCTAAGGAGAAGAGCTATGATAAATTCACTGATATGGCACAGCATGCGTATCAGGTATTGAAGTCTGCAATGAATATGCGTGATGACTTAAATGTTGTAGTCTCTACTCATAGTGAAAACATGGGTGATAGAGTGTCTCCTTATTACAAAATGAAGACTCTCGGAAAGATGTTGGATTCTGTGATTACTCTGGAAGGTTTGTTTACTTATGTGTTCTTCACTACTATACAGCGTGATGAGGACAATAAGCCTTCATATAAGTTTATCACTAATTCTGATGGTACTTGTACTGCTAAGTCTCCAATGGGATTATTTAACGATATTTATATCGATAATGATCTTGATTATGTAGTAAAGCGTATTAAGGAATATAACGAGGAAGACTAATGCCTACTGTAAAAGAAACTTTTATCCTAAGTCTAACCTATGAAATGTCGGTGGACACAGAAACCGGAGAAGTGTTAGAAACTAAGCTTATTGACAGGAGTGTTAATAAGCCAGTTAAAGCAATGAAAGCAACTGCAAATGAAGCAGTGCAAGATGATGACAAAGAGCCAAAACTTTATTTGGAAGATAACAAGTGTAGACTTAACTCTAAGGCTGTATCCCTTATGGGGATTAGCCCAGGAGATAAGTTAGACATCAAGTATGATGATGGAAAGAATGGTTCAGTTCCTATCATTGGAACTGATGAGGCTTTTGGTACGAAGGGAGGTAATAAACTGACTAAGTCAAATACCATAGCCTGCAGAGGTAGCAAGAATGAAGAACTTTCCAAATATGGAAAGGAATTTGTCCTAGCTGTACACCCATCGAAAGCCGGATTATTCGTACTTACTTCTGAAGAGGTGGCTGTAGATCAATTAGTTGGAGATGACAATGTTAATATTGACACTCCAGAAGGGATAGATCTTAATTTAGAAGGATTAGTAGATGACAAAGATGCAAATGTAAGTTCTATAGATACAAACTTCTTTAAACTTTAATTTGTAAATATTATGTCAGAATTTAATTTTGGTAGTCTCGCAACAACACAAGCAACTTCTAATGTACAGCAGCGTCTTAAACCTTGGGGAATTTATCCTGTAAAGTTCTCAGGAGCTCGCAAGGAAACTATTAAGGGTAAGAAAGACCCTAATGCAGTTTATGAAATTCTTAAGGTTCGTTTTGACGGAGCTGATGGATATTATGAAGAGTCTATCTTTTATCCTAAGGATGGAGACGAAAAACGTCCTACTTATACAAGTAAAGAGGGTCATGAATATCAGGGAGCATCTTCTTTTGATAGAACAATGACCTTTATTGCACAGGTAGCAGAGGTTCTCAATCCAGAAGGATTCAAAAAGATGCAGGCAGCTAGTGCTAAGTTCAGATCTTTTGATGATGTAGTTACTGCATTCATAAAGATTACTGATAGCGCCAAAGGTAAGGAAACTAATCTCAAACTTGTAGGAAGAACACAAAACGGAAACGTTGTAGCAAGTCTTCCTAAGTTTGTTGCAATAAATAAGAATGGAGAGGAGTTTACCTGTGATAACTTCGTGGGTGATAAGCTTTTCTTCTCTGCTTATGAAGAGTCTAAAAAGGCAGAATATCTGAATGCTAAACCAACTAACATGGATAGTGGTGAAAATTCTACTATTGCCAAGGAAGTTGATGGCAAAGCAGCAGGTTCTGAAGATATAGACTTCGAATCATTGCTTTAATAAGAATTGAGAGGTATCTACTGCGATAGTAGGTATCTCTATTTTGGTTTTTACTAGAAATTTAGTATTTTTGTGTTCTAAACACAATTATTATGGACTTCTCGTTTCAACCAAAAATTACTAAAGAATTAATTTTATCTAGGTTCTCTGAGGAGCAACTTATGGAATACTACTTACACATTCCAGTTAAGAAGGGACTATTTCGTTCTCCTCTAAGGAGAGATAAGCAGCCAACTTGTAGTTTCTATAGGAATAAGTCTGGAACATTAATATTTAAGGATTTCGCAACTGGACAGCATTTAAACATATTTGATGTGGTCCAATCTATCTTTAGATGTGACTATTTCGAGTCACTTAGAATCATTGCTAATGACCTTGGAATTGTTCGAGATAATGCTCTACATAAGAATCCAGGTAAGATCAATTTAAATCCTGTTAAGATTAAAGATAAAGAGATATCAAAGATTCAAATTGAGGTACAGGAATTTACAGATAGTGAACTTAAGTGGTGGGGAAGATACGGAATCTCCAAGGACATCTTAAAGCGCTTTAACGTATATTCATGTAAGCATGTCTTTCTAAATGATCAATTATTTGCTGAATCACAGCAGCACTGCCCTATATTCGGGTATTATGGCAAGAAGTATCAGGGTCTTGAGCTATGGAGATGTTATTTTCCAAAGAGAACTTCTTTTAGGTTTATAACGAATTGGCCTAGTAAGAAAATCCAGGGCTATGACCAGTTGCCAAAGAAAGGAAAGCTACTAGTGATTACTAAATCAATGAAGGATAGCATGTGTCTCTACTCTTGTGGAATAACTGCATGTGCCCCGAATAGTGAAAATCTATTTATTCCTGACAAGGTTTTGGAGGACTTAAAGAATCGTTTCGAGAACATTGTAGTTCTATATGACAACGATAGACCAGGCTTATATAATATGGCTAAGATTCGGAAAGAACATCCAGAGCTTACTTACGTATTTATTCCTAAGAGGTATGGAAGTAAGGATATATCAGATTTTTATAAAGATCATGGAAGAAAGGAAACACTCAATTTAATAAAAACATTTATATTATGGTTAAAAGAACATAGACAGAATTAGACACATCTGTAAGGGCAACTTTCAAGGATGGAACTTCTAAAGACTTTACATCTATAGAGGAGGCTAGTAATGGTACAGGAATATCTGTTGCAGCTATTAAGATTAGATGTAATAAGCCTGGAACTGGTGGAAAAGACAAGACCACCTTTGAATGGTTAAATGACACTACTGCTAGACACTATAGAGCCAAGAAATCCAAGAACAAGGGAGCAGGCTTAGAAGCAGAAGTTGTGAATAAACTAAAGGAGATTGGTTATGGCGGGGTATGTAGAGCTGCTGGAGAGTCTAAGAATTTAGACGCTTCTAAGGTCGATATCGCAGATATTAACCATGAACTTGAAGTAGCTATTTAGTGCAAGCACTATGCTAAATTTCCGAATTACTTTGACATAAAAGACGAGTGTACAGATCCTCGTGACTTTGTCTTAGTTTGGAAGAAATCAGCCCAAGCAGGAGAGAACAGTAAAGGAACAGTAGCTGTTCTTAATATAGACTTTTTTTATAAGTTGTTAAAAACTTACCATGAATATGGAAACAAATAATGTTCATGGTCTAAAAGACCGGGACAAGTAATGAATAAATATATAATTCCAGTATGTAATATCTCAAATTCAAAGGTATATAACCTTAGGATAATCGCAAATTCTAATTCTGATTGTCAGGACAAAATTATGGAAAAATTTGCAGACTATTCTGAATGTGATTCCTATCGTGATTTCATTAAAGATTTGAATAGCCAGGATATTCTTATTGGAGCAATAACTGATATAGAAGAATTATGAGATTACGCATAGGACTAGATATTGATGATACAATCTGTGATTTTATAAATCCTTATTTGAAGCGCTTTGGCACTCCTCATAAGGATAGTGAGATCACCAGAAATGTAAACAGGATCCTTATAAAGGATAGAGAATTTTGGTTAAATCTTCCAGTTATCAACCGTCCAGACTTTATACCTGCTTTATACTGTACCAAGAGAGTACATTCTAAAGCTTGGTCTAAGAAGTTTTTGGAATTAAATGATTTACCAATAGCTCCTATATATCAGGTTTACTGTCGGGTATCTAGTAAAGCACCTAGGATTAAAGGTAGGGTGGATGTTTTCGTTGATGATAGTATCTCAAATTTCATTGACCTAAATTTACATGGAATACCCTGCTTGCTAATGGATGCCAAGCATAATAGAAAGTGGGGTCCAGTTGGAAGGATCTTTAGTCTTAGAGAAGAAGAAATAGAGGATTGTTATAATCTATTCTTAGATACGCTATATCCTAACTTTAAAGATTTAGTATATGATAAGTTTGGCTGATTTAAATCAGATTCAGATTATACCTCTATTGAATACTTTAAGATTGCAGAAGATAGACGATGTAGAGTATTTTAGTGAGAAATACAATAGCTATATAAGCAATTCTAGACTGTCTCTTATAAATCCAGATCAAGACAATGATCCTAAGGCTTTCTTTGAGGGGTTGGGAAAGCACAACAAGTACAGTGATGCCTTAATATTTGGTAGTGCTGTTCATGAACTTACTCTTCAGCCAGAGTTCTTCCACATGTGTACAAGTGTGGATAGACCTACTGCCAAAGCAGGTTTTATGGCAGATGAACTCTTCGAAGAGTATAAGAAAAATCCTTCTTTAAGCTCAGATGCCCTTATAAGAGCTTCTGATAAAGTTGATTATTACAAGGGCAAATTTGATAAAGAGAAACAAGATGCCCTGCTCTCAAAGTGTTCAGACTATTGGGAGGGCAGACAGGAATATGAATCTTCTCCTTTAAATAGCACTCCAATTTATTTGGATGCTAAGGGTAGAGAAAGAGTTTTACAGTGTGTAAGAGCTTTAAAGGAAAACGAGAGTATCCAGAAGTTACTTCATCCTGAAGGACTCTTGGAAGATCCTATTTCCGAGAATGAGCAGGCAATTTTGCTTGATGTCAAAGTTATAGTTCCAGGATGTGATCCTTTCGTGTTAAAGCTAAAGGCTAAACTTGATAACTATACTATTGACAAAGAAACTAATACTATTGTAGTTAATGATGTCAAGACTATTGGGAAAATAGTTTCAGAATTTCCTGACAATTTTAAGAGGTTTCACTATCATCGGGAGTTATCCTTGTACAGCTGGCTGTTATCTCTTGTAGCTAAGAAGCATTATGGTATGGAGAATTGTACAATTCGTTCCAACTGTTTAGTTGTATCTACTATACCAAAGTATTACACTAAGGTATATGAAGTTACCAAAGCTGACTTTACAAGAGGGTGGGAAGAATTTAAAGCTCTTCTAAGGCTTGTAGCCCACTATTATAATAAAGGATATAGGTTCGTCTAATGGATATTGCCATGGATGTTATAACCACTCCCCCGTACCAAGATATGCAGCGGTTATATAACCGTTACTACTCGTTGGGATATTTAGAAACGGACATAAATGCTAAATTTGCATTGATTTCCCTTATAGGGTATCTAACTTTTAAGCTAAAGCAAAAGAAGCCAGATGTAACTGCTTATCAGGTTATAAGAAAGATAGTTGAAGACAGCTTACCAGAAGACTTCATAAAAGGAATTGCGGTGGTTGTAGAAGACTTTTCTTATGGCTGTAAAAGCTTCCCTACATTTGGTATAAACGACAAAGATATTCCTAATAAAATAAAGGAAATTTTGTCAACATATGTTCCGTTTTAATTATAAGTAGGTAGATTCATTTATTTTGTGCAGATAATTTTGTTAACATTTGTTAACAATAAAATAGTCACTTTTCGTTTACATAGGTTGAGTAATATATTATATTTGCTTTACCAAAGTCAACGAAAGAAGATGAGGTAAAATTTAGAGCTTAAGATAAACTTTACAAATTATTGTTTTGATGATTCAATAAAGAATAGTATATTTGTAATGTTAGATGAAAGATGTTGATACGAATTAATGTTTTTGATTTTAAACTTTTTAAATTTTATTGAATTATGACACAAATTATGAATTTTAAGAGAATGGAAGTAACTGGAGCAACTAAGGATGAAGCACTTGCAAAGGCTCCTTTTGACATTATGGGTGATGCTACACAGGCTTACAAAATCTGGAAGAAAAAGCAGGTAAACGGTGTAACTGACGCTGACAAGAAGCAGTTTATGCTTGATTATCTTTCTAAGAAATCTAAGAATGTTGCTGGCATAGGATTCTCAATCACATTGGAGTCAGCCGTTGCTGATAGCCGTGAGCGTCCTTATAGTATTCACGACAAGAAAAATGAGTCAGGTGCTCGTAAGTACAAGACTACTTATCAGTTGATTGATAAGACTACTGGTTCAGTTATTGCTGAAACAAACGAAACTAAGGCTAAGGCTAAGGAAATTGCTAAGGATTTGTATGTAGATAAGGGCTTTAAGGGCAACATTATCTGCACATATACAAAGCAGGTAGTTGATGGCGAGCCAATCGCATTTGAGGCTGAGTATACTCCTTCAAAGAGTTCTCGTGTTGGTAGTTATCTTGTATTCGGAGTTGAAAGAGGTTAATTCCATATCTAAATCCTATATTAAGGGCAGTTGTTGAGAAACGACTGCCCGTTTTTTTTTTATAGCATAATAGCTTAATATAAAATTGAATAAATCAATTAAAAATAATGAAACATTCGACTGTTAGAAAATATACTGAAATATTAACCGCAGCAAAAAATAGCGGACAGAACTTACATCTTTTCTGTGAGAAAAACGGACTTAACTATAATAGTATAGTTGGAGCTATCTCTACTCTTAAGAAGCAGAATGATGTTGAAACTGACGAAGTAAAGACTTTGCTTCATTTGTATAGTGAAGTAGTCTCTAAGAAGGGAAAGTCCTTGAAGGAGGTGATTGATACGGACGATAGAGCAGAAACTTCTGTTCTCAGAGGAGAAGATGGAAGGATTAACTTCTATAGTTATCAAATCTTTAGAAGGGATAAGGAACCTCTAACTGGTAAATTAACTAGGGAGGAAATGAATACTATTCATAGACTCTATTCTTACTATGGAGACTCTCTAACTCAAAGGGTTATTTCTAGGCACTTTGTGGACTTATCTCTTGTAGACTTTAAGAGAATCCTTCGTGCATTCAATATCACTAAAGCATCTGCTCCATTTGCTCCTCATATGTTTGAGGAATTGAGTGAGGAGGAGCTTAGAGAAATTCAACTTCGTGAGAAGGAGAATAGCTTCCTCCGCAAAGCGGAAGAGGATCAAATCAAAAATACAGAGAAGCTTCTAAAGAAGTATGCCCAAGAGAATATCGAACTTAAAAGACAGATGAAGGATCTGTCTGAATTTAAAGTAAAGCTCCCAGAAAATCTTAATCCTATTCTTTTAGAAGAGAGGAAGGAGGTAGGAAGGAACATAAATCTTTATCTTTCTGACCTACATTTAGGAGCTGCTTTGACTACAGGTTCTCTTTATAAGGAGAATATTAAGTATGGTTTTGTTGAAGCTCAGAGAAGACTCGCTGAAATTCTGGAGAGACTTCATCAATTTGGAACTTTTGATACTATCAACCTTGTGCTAATGGGAGATAACATTGACTGTGCAGGAGTATATGGTAAGACAGCAAGGCTTGATCATGACCTTCCAGAAAATATGGATGCTAGAGAACAAGCCAACAAATTCATAGAGCTCTTGCTATGGTTTATAGGATCTCTAGTGGAGAAGGAAAATAAATTCTGTTCTCACATAAACCTGTATTCAGTTCCTTGTGGCAATCATGGAGGCAACTATGAATATATGTGTAATAAAGCATTGATTGCAACAGTAAATGCTAAATTTCCAAATATAAAAACTACATTTTGGGAGGATTTCTTTGGAATATTTGAGTTTAATGATAACACCTTTATATGTTGTCATGGCAAGGATGACCAATATATGAGACGAGGTCTTCCTCTAAATCTTGACGATAAGTCTAAGGTTATGCTCTATGAGTGGCTTCATGAAATGGGTATTCATAAAGATAATGTCCATTTTATAAAGGGAGATTTGCATTCTAATTCTTTAAACTCTTGTAAGAGATTAGATTATAGAAATGTTTTAAGTCTCTTTGGGGCTTCCGATTATTCTAATTACAACTTTAGTAGAAATTCCTATGGTATGTCTTATGACTTATTTGTAGGAAGCAATCTTATTAGAGGAACATTTGAAAATCTTTAGAAATTAAATTATTATGGTAAAAGAAAAGAAAGTAAGAAGAGAAGTAAAAAATAAATATGCCTTTGGTGTATATAAACCAAACAAGAATTGCAAGCCAGTTACCTATAATGGTACTGAGTATTTATCTAAAGCACAGTGTATGGCTCTTGAAGGAATTACACGTAAAGAGCTGGATGAATACTTAAATGGGGGGCTTAGGCGAAATTAACGAAGCAATCAACGAAGCAATTGATGTTAAAGAAGACCAACCAGCAGAAGGACCTTTAGAGGGACCTTTGGAAGGACCATGGGGTCCAGATAAAGCTCCTGGCGATGTGAACTTTGACGACATATTTTAATTATAAGGAGGGAACACTGTTCTCTCCTGTTTTTTTAGACTGAATACAGATAAACCAGATTATGGAGATTACTTAGACAGTAGATATATTTTCACAATCAATCTGATATTTTAGTCAATGGAATTAAACCTTAATGAATTATTGAAAGGAAAAGCCACGGTTATACGTGGAAAAGAGTATTTGAGTGCGGAAGCTTATGCTGCTCCATTTTTGGAAAGAATGTCCAAATTTACTAAGGACTTTAGAATCCAAGCAAAGTTACCAGACCAAATGAGTCTCACAAGAGATAAGGATCTCAACGCTGAAGATACCGTCTTTAATAGAGTTTGGATTCAAGCAATTCTACCAGAGGAATTTAGCATTGATAATCATAACGAGGTTATAGGTATGGTCTATGGACTTGATACTAGGAAGCCTGTAGCTAAGATTTATAGAGGAGCCTTAAATATGGCATGTCTTAACTTATGTGTATTTAATCCATCCTTTCTAAATCTACAGGAAATAGAACCAGAGAAACCTTTAGATTTTGGATGTATTCAACCTCTTATGGAACAAACCTCTACCTTGAAGGTATGGTTAGATAAATTAAAGTCTACCGAAGTACCTTATGATAATCGTCTAATTAACGAAAATCTAGGAATGTGGGTAAGAGAAACGATAGCATGCTCCTATAATACGGGATTTGGAAAGGTAAAACTTGCCAGCAATACTGCTATTGATGCATATAAACTTCTTTATGAGAAAGAAGATTCCCCTTATTTTGTAGAAGAGGGAGAAAGTACATCTATGTTTAATGTGTATAATGCATTTACAGAACTTATAAGTAATGCAGACACAAGGGATATAGTAAATAAAGTTGAGAAGACCTTGCTCCTTAGAAATATTTTACATTTATCTTAAGATTTTAAAATTTCAATAACTTTTATTATATTTACTAAATATTAATCTAAGTAAATTATGTATAGAGTTACAAAACGCGAAGGAAATTTAGAGTCTTTTGATATTAGCAGAATAAAAAGTGCTATACGTAAGGCTTTTATGTCTTGTGAGACAGAAGTTAGTGAAGATGTTATTAAGAATATTGCAAAAGCAGTTAATATCTGGGATACAATCAGTATAGAGGACATTCAAGATCAAATAATTGAACTCCTTGGAGATTATGACTATCCCGATGTAGCTGCTGCTTATAGATCTTATAAGGATAAGCAATCAAGAGCTAGAATGCTTTGGCGGAAAATTCATTATATGGACGAATATATAGACAGTAATGAAAATGCTGCTACTATGTCCAATACTGATGGAAATGCAAATACTTCCGCTAAGAATGTTGCAACTCTTGAACCAGAGGTATTTAAGGACGATTTCAGAACTATACAGAGGTATAGGATGAAGAGGAAGCTTAAGCAGATGTATCCAGAGGTTGCATATGATTATGAGAAAGATATAGAAGGACATGAAATTTATGTTCATGACGAGGCTTCAACTCCAACTCTAAAGCAATATTGTATGGCTGTATCCCTATATCCTCTAATGTTGGAAGGATGTGGAGTTCTAGATAAAACTACTCCATCAGAGCCAAACGACTTGCAGTCCTTCAGTGGGCAATTAGTAAATTCTATATTTACTCTATCTGCTCAATGCAAGGGAGCCGTAGCAATAGGTTCGTATTTCATTGCTTTAAATTACTATATTATTGCTGAATATGGAGAAAAGTGGTATGAACATTTAGATGATGTAGTTACATCTAGCAACTGCAAAAAGTCTAGAACTATGAGAAATATGATTGAAAAAGCATTCAAGCAATTTGTTTGTGGAATCAATCAGCCTGCAGGTAATAGAGGTTATCAAAGCCCGTTCACCAATATCTCATATTATGATCATACTTACTTCTCATCATTGTTTGGAACTTTCTACTATCCAGATGGTACTCAACCTGAGTGGGAAGCAGTTGATGCTTTGCAAAGATTGTTCATGAATTGGTTTAATCAGTGGAGATTGAGACAGCTTGTAGCATTCCCAGTAGAAACTATGGCTATGGTATATGATCCAAAAACAGGGGATATCATAGATAAGGATTACAAGGATTTAACTGCTGAGATGTATGCTAAGGGTCATTCCTTCTTCACTTATATATCTGATAGCGCAGACAGTCTTGCTTCATGCTGTAGACTTAGAAATGAGCTAGCTGAAAATACCTTTAGTCCTACATCTGGTATGACTGGAATTAAGACCGGAAGTGCTAATGTTATTACTTTGAATGTAAACAGAATTATTCAAAACTACTTTGGACCTTGTAAGCATGAGGAAGTAGTGAAGAAAGAGCTCTGGAATGATTCTGTGCATAGGTCAGAATTTGTAAAGTACCTTACCTCAATCTTGGAGAGAGTTTATAAGTATCATATTGCTTATAAGACTATGCTTTATGAGTGGGAAAGTAAAGGTGCTTATGCCTCTTCTAATGGAGGATTTATTAATATAAAGGACTTATATAGTACAATTGGTATAAATGGATTAAATGAGGCTGCCAGATTCTTGGGTTTAGAAGTCTCTAACAATCCAGAATACATTCAATTTCTACAATTAGTTCTTGGAACTATTAAGGAACAGAACAAGAAACATTCTATTCACGACAAGAAGAGACCTTTCTTATTTAATAGTGAATGTGTTCCTGCTGAGTCTTTAGGAGGTAAGAATTATCGCTGGGATAAATCCGATGGATATTGGGTTCCAGAAGATGAGAATCTTTATAACTCTTATTTCTACAATGCTCACGACAATACCTCTGTTCTTGACAAGTTTATATTGCATGGAAGGCAAACTGCCTCTTATTGCGACGGAGGTTCTGCACTTCACTGCAATCTACAAGACCATTTAAGTAAGGAACAATATCTTAAGCTTATTGATTTTGCAGTAAGTCAGGGAACCAATTACTTCACTTTTAACATTCCAAATAGTCAGTGTGATGATTGTCACTTCATTACTAAGCGTCCTATAAAGGTATGTCCGAAATGTGGAAGCTCTCATATTACTCAATATACAAGGATTATTGGTTATTTAAGACCAATCACAGCCTTTGGTTCTGATAGGAAAATAGAGGCTGGAGAAAGAACTTACAGTACGTTATAATGGAAAGAAAGAATCTTAAGTCCGTTTTGGATGATTTAAATAAGTATAGCTATGTAGCTAAAGAGGGTGATTATATAACTGTCACTGAGTGGGCTAACGGGGAAGGATGGGATATAGACCTTAACGGTACTCCTATCAAACTCCATGACACCGAGCTTGCTGCAATTAATTATTTAACTCAGGTATTAATGTATGAAAAATGAAATTTTAGTGATTCCAGATGTTCATGGGCGTGATTTCTGGAAAGAACCTTGCAGAGAATGGGAGGGGAAGGTAGTCTTTTTAGGAGACTACCACGACCCATACCCTCAGCAGGTGAGTAAAAACAATTCCTTAGAAAATTTAAAAGTTCTTATAAATTTCTATGAGAATAACAAGTCCAGAGTAGTCTGCCTCTTAGGAAACCACGATGGCAACTACCTTATAATGGATGGGTTTGCTGATAGAGTTGATTATGGCAATTACCACGAAGTTACTTCCCTTCTAAAGAGGCTAGATCTTAAGGTTGCTTATCATGTTAATGATATTCTATTTAGCCATGCTGGAGTCCTTCCTAAGTGGTTAAAGGTTAATAACCTCTCTATAGAGGATGTTCCGAACCTGAAATTTGATCATAAAGCCTTAACTGATGTATCTCCTTGGAGGGGAGGATTTTCGGAAGTTGGAGGAATCCTTTGGGGAGACGTTAGAGAGTATGCGTCAGAGGATCATATACCTGATCTCTATCAAGTCTTTGGACATACTCAAATGAAGAAAGAAATAATTCAACCTGACTTTGCTTGTCTAGACTGTAGGAAGTGTTTCATTATGGACTTAGATTCTAAGGAAATAAGGGAATATTAAATGTGAATGTATGCTTAAATACGTTAATTATGAAGTAGTATTCGCAGAAATTCCAGATGAGATTTCCTTAGCAATAAACATTTCTAATTGTCCTTGTAAATGTCCTGGTTGTCATTCCTCTTATTTAGCAGAGGACATAGGTACCTTATTAACTCAGAGAAGGTTGAAAGACATCATTGAGAAAAACAAAGGAATTACCTGTGTATGCTTTATGGGAGGTGATCTTGAGCCACACTATATTAATACTTTAGCTAAGCAAGTTAAGGAAACAACAGATTTGAAGGTTGGATGGTATAGTGGAAGGCAAATACTGAGTGCAGAAATTAATCCTAAATGGTTTGATTTTATTAAGATTGGACCATATGTTGAGCAATTCGGACCTCTAAACAATCCTAATACTAATCAGATTATGTATAAGGTAGTTCATGAAAGTGATAAAAACATTCTGCTTAACATTACAAATAAATTTTGGAAGGAATCATGAAGATATGGGCAATTATTTTAATCATACTTAGCTTAAGTAAGCTATGTATAATAGGAAGTCAGGAGAAACATGAGCTTGCACGAGATCTATTTTATCAAATAAGAGACAATTTAGAGGAGTTTCAAAAGAAAGCTATGTTTATTCTGATTGTTGACAGCATCATTGGATTAGTCTGTGGTGCTGTTATATTGTTTATTTTATGACAGACATTATTGTTGTTTACAGTGACAAGAATCAGCTTGACAGAATCGGAGATACTTCTAAGTATACTCCGATTTTTCATTTTGTTGATTCTTTAGCTAAGAAGAGTAAAAAGGAAGCATGGAGGATTAAATCCTACTATGGAGCCAAATTAGATCCATTTGCAGTTATATTAGATGACGAAAAGCCAATTAAAGCTTTTTACACAGAAGCAGAAGATGTAATTGATTCTCTTATTAAATACTTAAACAACAATGGAAAATAAAATAGTAGTAAACGTAATTAACAAGTCTAACAACCCTCTCCCTAAGTATGAAACAGCAGGTGCTGCTGGTTTTGACATTAGAGTCGATTTGAGTCGTGTTACTCCAGACACTCCTATTAAGGGTTTCGGAGATGCGGAGGTTATTTGGTCCGGTGAAGGACATACAGTTCCGATGATTCGAATTGCCCCAAGGTCTAGAGCTTTGCTTCCTACTGGTATATTTGCTGCTATTCCTGAAGGATGGCAGGTAAGCTGTCGTCCAAGAAGTGGTATGTCTATAAAGAATGGATTGACTCTTGTAAATACCCCTGGCACTATCGACGCTGACTATAGAGGTGAGTGGCATCTCCCAGTGATTAATCTTGGTCTGGAGGATGTATACATTGAAGATGGGGAGCGTATTTGTCAGGGTATCCTTGAACGAGTGTTCCATATTGAATGGAATGAAGTAGCATCTTTAGATGAAACTGAGAGAGGAGATGGAGGTTTTAATTCAACTGGATTAAAGTAAGCTATGGGACTAGATATATTTCTTACTAAAAAGAAACGTTCAGAGATTGGTTACTTTAGAAAAGTTAATTTTCTAGTAAAGTTCTTTGAGAAGGGGTTTGATGTTTCAAATCAGACTCCACTGGTAATCAAGAGAGAAGATGCAGAAGAACTACTTTCTAAGTGTGAGGAAGTTTTATGGGATCACTCAAAAGGTCCAGAATTGCTTCCTACCATGTCTGGATTCTTCTTTGGAAGTACAGACTATGATGATTACTACTATGATGACGTAGAAGAAGTTAGAGACTATGTCAAAGACAAGTTACTTCCTGAGTTTGATACTCTAGAGGAAGGAGAAGACATATACTTTGAAACTGGTATTAAATGAAAGGATTTATTAAAACAGAAGCAATAGATGGATGGTTAGATAAAGGAAATGGTATAACTACTGTATACCTACGTAGTGGCATTGCCATTAATATTCCAACTAGTGATTTTATGACTGGATGGAATAGTAATAAGGAAATTGCCGAAACCATAACAAAAGATCAAATGATTTGTATTGGTGGTTTAAATAAAAATAGTTAGAATGATAACTAAGGAAGAATTTATTGATCTTATTTTGAAACAACAGGAGTGGTCTAATAGAATTGATGAAGTTTCAGAAGCTCTCAGTGTGCCTACACTCTTCGAGTGTGACTGGGTAGAGTATGCATCTGTTCTCTTCAATAAAACTTTAGATCTCTTGTTTAATGAGGATGGAGTAGATGACATAGACTGGTGGATGTATGAAAAATCTGGAAACCCAGAACTCAAGATGTGGGATGAAAATGGAAGGGAAATTCCTACAGATACAGTAGAAGATCTTTGGAATTTGGTTAAGGATAATCAGAAATGATTAAGTATCTCCTTGGTAAAGCATCAACTGGAAAGTTTCGTTTCGCAGTAGTTGAATGCGATGAAGAATGGCATGAACCTGAACATGGCTACGTAATACAGCGTAGCTATGGTCAGGTAGGTGGCAAGACTACACTATCGCCTAAGATTATTGTAGATAGGACTAAACAGAAAAGAACTTGGAAAGAGCAATATACTCTTCAATTCAATTCTGAAACCAAAAAGTTCTTAGACAAGGGATATGTTGAAGTAGAAAAACATCCTAAGGAATATACCCTTGATGAGCTTCAGTCAATTTTTGGAGAGGTTAAGACTAATCAATATGGGGTAATTAAACCCCAACTTGCTAAACAAGCAGATAAGGTGACCAATCCAAAGATATTTGAAAAGAAGTGGCTTATTAGTAGAAAACTTGACGGAGTAAAAGCCCTATTCTATTACAAGGATGGGGTAATACATACTGCTTCCAGAGGAGGTGAAGACTATGATGCTGCTACTACTCACTTGCGTGAGGATCTGAAGCTTTTAAAGTTCTTTGAAGCACATCCTACTGTAATTCTGGATGGTGAACTTTTTGTTAGAGGTAAAACTCTTCAACAAATAAGTGGAGCTGCCAGAATGGAGAAGAATGCATATGATTGTGACTGGTTACAATATTGGGTTTACGATTGCTACGATTCTTCTAATGTAGATATGATAGCTTCAGATAGATATAAGTTTCTTATGCTAGAGCTATGTGATAATTGTGATATTCCTATGTACCTAACCATTGAAGATGATGATCATAATGTTCCAATTCGCCTCCTATTACATGAATATGTAGAGGGTTGGGATAATATGAAGAAACTTCATGACAAATGGGTTGCTGAAGGATTTGAAGGTGCAGTAATTACTGATCCTTCTAAGCCTTATAAGGTAGGATCTCGTTGCAACAATCTTATAAAGATTAAGCAATATAAATCTGAGGATTTTACAGTCGTTGGATATAAGCTTGGTCTTAGGGGTTCTGAAGATATGACCTTTACATGTGCACTAAAAGATGGAAGAACATTTGAGGCTATGCCAGTTGGAGACAGAGCTACTAAAGCTGAATATGTCAAGAGCTTTGATAATAAGTATAGAGGACATAAAGCTGAGTGTACTTTCTTTAACTATTCTGATGATGGCATCCCAACTCAACCAAAATTAAGAATATTTAGATTCGACTTAGAAGATTAATTATGGATAAATATACTATTGAAAACTTCAAGCTGTTAGCTCTTCCAGGAGCTACTCTTGGAGTTTTATTGTGGATAATTATGATGGCTTTAGATCCATTTGTTCTATTTTTAACACTTGGAGCAGCTTTAGCATTTATAACAATTGATAAACTGAATGAAGAAAGATAATTTAGGAGATAGAATGAAAGAGAACTACGAGAATAGAGCCAAGACTCAACTCCTTCGTAGAACTCCAGTAATTATAAGATTAGACGGAAAAGCTTTCCATACCTTTACAAGAGGTTTTAAGAAACCTTTTGACGATATTCTTACTGAAGCTATGCAGCAAACTATGTTAACTTTATGTAAAGAGATTCAGGGTTGTGTACTAGGATACACACAATCTGATGAAATTACGTTGGTTTTAACTGACTACAAGAAGTTAGAAACTGCTGCCTGGTTTGATTATGATATTCAAAAAGTATGTAGCGTATCTGCATCAATAGCTACTTTAGCATTTAATAGAGGCTTCCTAGACATCATATGGAGTAAAAGTATTCCATTGGAAGATATCCACGTAGATGCTGCAGTAAAGGGAGCACTATTTGATTCTCGATGCTTTAATATACCTAAAGAAGAAGTAGCTAATTGTATTTTATGGCGACAGCAAGATGCAATTAGAAACAGCATAAATTCTGTGGGACGAGCTAACTTTTCCCATAAAGAATTACAGGGACTTTCTACAGATCAAATTCTGAAAAAACTTCTTGAGGAGAAGCAAACAGATTGGAATAAGTTACCAGTACACTTACAAAGGGGAAGTTGCTGCATTAAGAAAGAAGTAAACGGAGTAGATTCATGGTTTATTGACACTGAAATCCCTATCTTTAAGGGAGAAGATAGGGATTATATTGAAAAATTAATATGAAATTTAAGGGAACTATAATAATTACTTACCCATGCTATGTAATCAGGAAGAATAATTATCCTTCTCCGAAGCCAGCAGACTTTAATCTTCCAGAAAGTATAGATAGAAAGCCTTATAAAGAGTACAAAACTCCAGATGAATTAGCTTATAAAGCAGCCTGTGAGAAATATTTTGCAGAGTATAACGAAAAGGATGACTGGTCGAGGTGCAATTGCGGGGAAAATATGGAGGTTTTAGGTATTCACAATTATATTACAGAGTCTACTATCTATGGAGACTGGAGTTGCACTACATATAAGATTACCGAAGACCCTTATAAGGTGATTAATAACTTTGTAGAAGCTCGGGAAAAGGAGAAGATTATGGAATCCATTGCTCTGAACTTGGTAACTTCTGCGCAGACGCCGGACTAGTTTCTGTTTTTAATCTGGATGAAGTAAGAAAATATAATCCAGATATAGATGAATGGATTGCATCTCACGATTGGTGTGTAACCACTATACCTGACTTCGATGGAGAAGTAAATTACTATGTTGATAAGCAAGGCTCTGCTCACATAGTAGGAATTGGTAATGTTAATTTCTTTACGGATCAAACTGGGCTATGAGAATACCTGAAAAATTTACGATTAATAGTCAAGAGATAACTGTTGAATTATTTGATACACTTCCTGATCAAAAATTTGGAGAATATTGTTGTATAACTGATAAGATTAAATTAGCGAGAAATGTTAAAGATGATGATGGAACAGTAGTTCCTTTAAAAGAAGAACAAATAGAGAATACCTTTTGGCATGAGTTACTTCATGCTTTTCAATGGCGTTCTAAAGGAGACTTTTCTGAGGAAGAGTCTAATACCTACGCTGGGTATTTATTGGAGTTTTTTAAATCTAGTGGATTAATAATTAAATAAGATGGAATTAATTAAAAGTAAAAGAGCAAGTGAGAACTACCTTTCTAAGATTGTAAATATTACAAATTTCAGAAAGCACAATGATCCAGAGGTAACACGACTCAAGTGTTGTACTATTGATGGATTTAACATTATTACGGGAATAGATGCACAACCAGGCTTGTATGTCTATTTTCCAGCCTTATCCTGTATCAATGGAGATTTTCTAAGATTTGCTAATCTCTATAGACACAAAGAGTTAAACAATGATCCAGAACAATCTGGAATGTTTGACGACAATGGACGAGTAAAGGCAATTAAGCTTAGAGGTGAATTGTCTGAAGGATTCATCTTACCAATAGTCATACTTCAGAATTATATTGTATCTGTAACAAATCATGAAATCAATGAAATCAAAGAAGGTATTGAGTTCGACGCAGTATCACATAGCGGTAAAGAGTTCTGGATTAGTAAGAAATATGTCGCAAAGAGACAAATCTCACAGGGCGGCAGCAAGGGCAGGATCTCCAAGAAGGTCCCAAAGGGACTTGACAAGGTCATCGATACCCAATTTAGATTCCATTACGACACAACTCTTATTAAGAAATGTCCTCATGTAATTACTCCAGATGCATGGATTCAGCTCTCTTATAAAATCCATGGAACTTCTGGCATTTCTGCATACGTACTTTGTAAGCAGGAACTAACTTGGCGGCAGAAGATTGCTAAGTGGCTCACTGGTGAAGAGTTTAATAAGTATGATTATCTATATGCATCCAGAACGGTAATTAAAAACAGAACCTATAATCCTGGTGTACAGGGAGGTTTCTATGGAGTTGATGTTTGGGCTGAGGCTGACAAGATTGTTCGCCCATGTCTTGCTAAGGGTCAGACTGCTTATTATGAAATAGTAGGCTACCTTCCTAATGGAGGATTTATTCAGAAGAAGTACGACTATGGGTGTGTTCCTCCTAATGAGGGAGAAACATATACTCCTGAAAAACACTTTAAGGTTCGTATTTATAGAGTTACTTATACTAATGTAGATGGTAAAGTATTTGAATATACTCCTCGTCAAGTTCAGCAGTGGTGTGCACAAGTAGGTCTTACTCCAGTTGAGGAATGCTATTTTGGACAAGCAAAGGATTTATACCCTGACTTGGATATTGCCAACCATTGGAATGAGAACTTCCTAGAAAGGTTAGCAGATGATCCTAAGTTCTACATGGAGAAAGATTCGCCACACTGTAAAAATAAGGTTCCACACGAGGGACTTGTAATTAAGCTAGAGGATGGACTTAGCCATGCCTTTAAGCTTAAGTGTTTTAGATTCTTAAATAAAGAACAAGAGTTATTGGATAAAGGTGAAACTAATATTGAGGATGAAGCATGAAAAGTAATTTATTGCACATTTGTTTTGTACTAGACGAGAGTGGATCTATGTACAATTCCGTTGATGATGTTATTGGAGGTTTTCAGAAACTCATTGACGAACAGAAAGGAGAGAAGAATGGAGAATGTATTATTTCTTTATATATGTTCTCAGATACAGTTAAGAAGTACTATATAGGTAAGCCAGTAAATGAAGTTCCTAGACTTACCTATTCTCCTGGTGGCTGTACAGCTATGAATGATGGTGTAGGAACTGCTATAGATGAGATAGGCAAATGGCTCTCTGATATGGATGAGTCTGAGCGTCCTTCTAAGAACATGATAGTAATCATGACTGACGGTAAGGAAAATGCCTCTAGGGAATATAACTTTGATACTGTTAAGGCGAAAATTAAACACCAGGAGGAGAAGTACAGCTGGACTTTCGTCTATATGGGTACTAATCTCCAAGATCTCAAAGATGCCAACAGGCTTGGTATCGAAATGAGATCCGTATCTGGCTCTAGAAATATTATAGCTAATTACGCACACATTGATACTTATGCTAAGGCAGTAAGAAATAGTACTGACGCCGCTTCAGTAGCTACAGCTGATAGGTTCTTGACTAAACAACTTTGCGAAGATACTACTAGGTATCAAGTAGAAAATAATATTACTCTTTAATGAAGAGTTTTAAAATCACTCAATCTATAACAGATAGAAAGGATGCATCCTTAGGAATTTATTTCAAGGATGTGTCCAAACTATCTATGATTACTCCAGAGAAGGAGGTAGAGCTTACTAAGAGAATAAAACTTGGAGATAAGGCTGCTGCTAATGAATTAGTAACTGCTAATCTAAGATTTGTGATCTCTGTTGCAAAACAATATCAGAATAAAGGTCTTGACTTAGTTGATCTCATTCAGGAAGGAAATATTGGAATGCTTGAAGCTGCTTATAAGTTTGACGAAACCAGAGGATATAGATTTATTTCTTATGCCGTTTGGTGGGTACGTCAATCTATTATGAGAGCTATATCTGAACAGTGTAGAACTGTTAGAATTCCTATGAGTCAAATAGTTAATATGAGCAAGATAAATAAAATGTCTGAGAAGTTTGAGCAGAAGAATGGCAGAGCTCCTTCTATGGAGGAAATAGAGGAAGAGACTAATCTTAATAGAAAAAAGATAAATATGTCTTTAGCCTCAACCTACAGGTCTGTTTCTTTAGAAAGTCCTTTACGAGACGAAGATGTAAGTTGTTTGCTGGATGTACTTCCAAATGATAACTCAGAATCTACAGATACAACTGCTTTAAAGAGTGATTTAATCATTGAAATAGAACGTATTTTGTCCAAACTCTCTTATAGAGAGCAGGATGTTCTCAGAATGTCCTTTGGAATTGGAGTACAAGCTATGTCTAATGATGAAATAGCAAATCGATTTGGAATTGGAGGAGAGCGAATCCGCCAAATCCAGCATAGTGCTATTGGTCATATTAGAAATAAATATAAAAACGAATTATCTGAATTATTATGAAACATGAATTAATTATTTTACAGGGTATTCAAGGCTCTGGAAAAACTACATGGGCAAAGAACTGGGTCAAAGAAGATCCTAAACATAGAGTAAGATTTAATCAAGATGATATAAGAAATATGTTTGGGGTTTACTGGGTTCCTAGTAGAGAACCTCTTGTAAAGGCAATGCATAACAGTTTCCTTAATGAGGCGATGTTAGAGGGATACGATATCGTATTAGATAACATGAATCTTAATCGGAAGACCCTCGATGAAATTAAGGAAATAGTTGAAGAGTTTAATAAGTGGATTTCATTATCCCCAGTTGATTTACACTATGACATTAAGTATCAGACCTTCTTTGATACTCCTTTAGAAGAGTGTATTGCAAGGGATTCTAAAAGAGAGAACCCTATTGGAGAAAATGTCATTAGAAGTACTTATAATAAGTATAAGGACGTTATAGGTGGAAACTTATAGATTGAGTGTTGATCGCAAGTATACTATCTGGGAAAGGGAGTATTATATGATAGAGGCAGAGTCAGAGACAGAAGCTTTGGAGAAATGCTTAAGTCCAGATGTGGAATGCTCTGACTCTGAATTTCAGTATGATACTGCTGACCATATGACTCCTAAGGATAACGATAATTACCCTACTCTGGAAGTATTTAACGAAGACACAGACGAACGAATTTTTAGTAATAATCCAGTATCAAATGAAGATAGATAACTTTAAACAACTCCGTGAGCATTTAATCTTTCACAATCCAAATGAGTTTTACTTTCTTCAAATAATACAAAGGAAGAAAGATGGAAATGAAGGGCTACATGTAAGGAACGGATATAGACTTATACGTTCTTATTATATCTATAGTCTCGAAGAATTTGATTCTTTAGAGAGTAGAATAAAAGAATTATGTGAGAGCAATAATGCTAGAGCCTACATCAATCCAAATGTAAGAAATGCTCAAGAGGTTGCGCTAGAATGTATTAGCAAATACGCTGACTTGGTAGCCTGGAACTGCGCCTTTCAGGGAAATAATATCTGGGATAGCACATGTGGAAGCACTCGTGCCAGAGGATATAAGGCACTATGGCTAGTGGATGTTGACAATCCAAATGAACTATCTCAGGTTAAAGAATTAATACTGCAATGTAAACATTCAGAACCATTTGTAATGTATGAAGTTCCAACAGTCCACGGATACCATTTAGTATGTAGCGGCTTCAATTCTTTACAATTCAACGAGGAGATTCAAAATAGAGGTTTAGATAAAGTAGATATTCACAAAAACAATCCTACTTTACTCTATTATAATGATCTTTCTAGTAAGCAAAAATAAGGGACTATTTAATCCAGAAAAGTATAAGCATATAGATTTTCTTGATGCTATGAAGATTCTAGATCCCATAAGATTAGTTCAGCTTGATACTGAGACTATGGGACTAGATTGTCATACGAAAGATCTTTTAACTCTTCAGCTAGGAAATAAGGAAAATCAAGTTGTCTTTGATTGGACGACTCTTGCAGATTGGGAAAAGAGAGTTCTGAAAACCTATCTAGAATCAGATAGAATTTTTCTTGGATGGAATATTCAATTTGATTTAACCTTTCTATATGTTCAAGGAATTTATCCAAAGAATGTTATAGATGGTATGATTATAGAGAAACTTATATTCCTGGGATTCCCAGCTATTCTAGGTCCAGATCTGTATGACGGACAGTTTGGATATGAACCTATCAGAGATGAGAGGAACAATGAAATCAAATATTGGGAATTTAGTTATTCTTTAAGGGCAGCGGCTAATAGGTGGTGTAAGATTGATATCGATAAAACTGTTCGAGGCCAAATTATTAACCAAGGTCTAACTGAGGAGGTTGTAGTATATGCCGCAGGTGATGTAATGTGGCTAGAAGATATTTACAATGCTCAGATGGAGGAAGTACGAAAACAGAATCTGGAGCGAGCAGTAAAGTTTGAGTGCGAAGCTGTAAAGTCTGTTGCCTATACCAAATATTGTGGAATCCACATGAGTCTCTCTAGGTGGAATGAAAAGATGGCTAGAGATAAGATGAATCTTAATCAAGCTGTTTCAGAACTAAACCAGTATGTAGTTAATCTGTATAACAGTAATCGTGAATTGTATAAACCTTTCGTTAAGTGGATAGATGCTGATTTATTTGGTTTTGTAAAAGCTGGGTATACTTGTACTCTTAACTGGAGCAGTTCTAAACAAGTTATACCTCTATTCAAAATACTTGGCATAAAAACCAAGACATTTGATAAGAAAACTGGTAAAGAGAAGGATTCTATAGAGGAAAAGGTTCTATCTCCTCAAGCAGATCAGTTCCCAATTATTCCTCTTTTCTTAAAGTATCAAGGTGCCTCTAAGGTAGTTTCTACCTATGGGGAGAACTGGGTTAAAGCAGTTAATCCAAAAACTGGCAGAATACATGTGGAGATACACTCTATAGGAACTGATACTGCAAGAATGAGTAGTGGAGGTGGTGTTTATAAGCTAAACCTTCAGAATCTACCTCATGACGAGGTGACTAGATCCTGCTTTACTGCTGAAAGTGGTAATGTCTGGTTATCTACAGATTATCAGTCACAGGAAAGTAGGCTCATTGCTTCAGTTTCTAATGATAAATCTATGATTGATCTATTCGAAACTGGATGTGGTGATGTTCATAGCCTAGTTGCCTATATGTCTTACCCCAACATTATACCTAGGAGTACTAGGATTGAGGATATTAAGGAATTATATCACGAACAGAGACAAGAGGCTAAGGGAATTGAGTTCGCAGTAAATTACGGAGGAGATGCACATACTATAGCCAACAATAAGGGACTTCCTATAAAAGAAGCAGAGAAAATCTACAATGACTTTATGAGGGGTTTCCCTGGTATACATCAATATCAACAGTATTGTCGTCAAGAAGTAATGAGAAAAGGGTATATTCTTATGAATCCTATCCTAGGACATCGTGCACATATCTTTGACGGAGAATGGCAGAAGAAGATGACAGAGAAGATGCAGGATCGTGAGTTTACTAGTTATTACTGGCAGATGAAGAAGGAATCTCCTTACTGTGACACTGTACAAGAAGTTAAGCGTTTCAACAAACGTAAATCTTCCTCTGAAAAACAATCCATTAATTATCGAATACAAAATAGAGGAGCTTGTTGTACAAAATTAGCTCTTATTAAGTTCTTTAATTGGATTGTATCTAATAACTACCAAGATATTGTTAAAATATGTGCAATAGTTCACGATGAAATTAATGTGGAATGTCCTAAAGTAATGGAAAAAGAAGTATCAGATGTACTTGTTAAATGTATGGTTGCTGGAGGAAAACCTTTCTGCCCTAATGTTCATTTAGGAGCAGACATTTCTGTCGGAGACCATTGGATTCATTAATATTATGAAAAAACATATTACGTTATTTGGGAAAGAATCTTTGTTTGGTGATTCTCGCCAAGAATTGTGGGATATTGACGATAGAAAGAAACTGTATGGAGTTTCTGATTTATCAGAGTGTCCTGAGGATGCTATAATTGGAAGGGCGTTATTAAGTGGTGAAGAGGTTTTAGACCTAGTTGAATTGGGAATGAACTATTCCAAAATGGGCTATGACGAAATTGAGTATAACTACTTAGAATGTCCTGAGGATGTTGAGTTAGATGGATTTATTCAAGATTATCTAGATAATGCAAACGCAAACAATGGCAAATATAATAAAAATTAATGCCTCTCCAGTGATTCAACAGACCTTGGAGAGGTATATACTGGTAGGGTGGCCTGAAATTCAAACTTTCATGGACCACCCTAGGTGGAGTGAGTGTATATTTTGTACGGAAATTATAGGGCATCCCTGCCCTGACAATTCGTATATGGTTCCAGAATCTTTATATAAGGAGGTTAATAATGGGATGGTCAACTGAATTATTTTGTAATGTCTCTTACAATAAGGAGACATTTAATTCCAGAGGGGAAGTAGAAGACAAAATCTCTGATTTGGATAAGAACATTGAGTCTTGCAAAAAGACCATTAGAGATATGGCTTTAATGACAGAACCCTCTAAGTTTATGAGTAAGGACAACGACGAAAGTCCATATTACTTTGTAACTGAACAAGTAGAAGACAATTTAGAGCTTCTAGAAGAATATACAATAGAGAGATGGAAACTCTCTTTGTTACTTGAGAATTGGAACAATTGCCATACTAAAGAAGGACTCGCTATTTATCCACCTGATAATGTTGATTGGAAAACGGCTTACCTTCATGGCGATTTTGTTCATAGCACAAAATATCCAACTAATAAAGACTTATTGGGATGAGAGGAATTAAAGCTAAAGTCACGATGGAGAGAACTCTCTATGTTGACTTACCAGACGATGCTACTGAGGCAGAGGTATTAGAGGCAGCAAACAAGGAGATTATTCTCCCTACTAATGCTCTCTATACTGCCTCACAAGCTTTAAGAAATTTACATGTTGATATTCCACATCTAGACTTAACAGACTGGAATACAACAGGCATTAATTATGAAGTAATATAATGAAAAAGATTTTATTTTTATTTAGTATAGTACTGCTCTGCTCTTGTAATGCTAAGAGTGATGGTTCTAATACAATACATGCCAAAGAGGGCACTGTTCCATTTGGATATGTAGAAGTATTTAAATACAAAGGACACTCTTATATTAAATTTGCAAACAAGGGAGTAGTACATGATCCAGACTGCCAATATTGCTATGACAAGTTCGACTAAAAAGATTGCTATCTTCGTATCAATATCTAAGGTAGTTGATATTAAAGTAAACGAAGGTCAATCCATAGAAGAGGCAGCTTATGATTGCATCGATGGTATTAAAGATGACTGGGAAATTGAAAACATTATAACAACTGAAGTATGAAAATAATTAAGTTCTATTCAGACACATGTGGTCCTTGTAAGGTTCTAGACTCTAATCTTAAGAAGGCAGGTATTAATTATGAGTCTATTAATGCTAATAGTGATGAGAATGATGCTCTCGTAGAAAAATATAAAATACGGGCAGTTCCTACCCTTATAAAGGAGGACAATGGAGTGGAGATTGATCGTCATGTAGGTATTATGACAGAGGAACAACTTAAACATTGGTGTAATGATTAACTTTGAAAATAAAAAAGTACTGTTCATTGATTTGGACAGTACTTTAATTAAGACCGTTTCAGGTAAAACATTTCCTGAAGATATTAGTGATTTTAGAATACAACTTCCTGTACTAGATAAAATTATAGAGAAGTTGCCTAATCTAAATAGTTTCTTTATCGTAACTAATCAAAGCTCAAGTAGAAGGTTGGAAAGTTAAAATTAAATATCATCAAGTTTAGGGAGCAAAGAATGTCTTCAAGAATCGTGGTGAGAGTGATTATTTCGTCGATGATGTAATAGTTCTTGATAAGAACTTCTCAAAAATTGGAGATATTGTAAAGGGAACTAATAAAACAGCTCCTCATGACACATTGTATGTAAAAATAGTTAAGTAATATGAAGTTAATTAAACAATCATTTGAATTTATCAATCAAACAGATTTCTCTTTAGTGGGAATCAAAAAGCATATTGAAAAATGTGCACGAGTTAGTTATAAAAGCGAGGATAAGATTACAGATGCCTCTTATGAGAAGTTTGTAAATATGCTAGAATCTAGAGGACATGATAGACCCCTTGAGTTTGGCACTGTTTATTTAGATATTCCCACAAAGAATATAGAACGAGGTGCTGAATACATATATGCCGTTGGTAAGTATTCTCTTAATCCCTGGAGTATTAAGGAAGAGGTTAAAGATCACGCTTATATATCTACTAATTACAGAGTGATTAAAGATAATCATTGGGAGGATGACTTACAGTATCTTTGTGAGCCTACTGAGCATCATCATGCAAGATATACAGTTCACATGATTCTTGATCGCGGAGTTATGGATGAGTTCAGAACTCATGTAGGATTGTCTCATTTGGCAGAAAGTACTCGTTATTGTAACTATTCTAAAGACAAGTTTAATAATGAGATTGCTTTCATTATTCCTGATTGGGTAGACTCGATCAAAGAAGGTACTTATACTAAGGACTATGAATTTCCACCCATGTGGGGACATGATAATTGGATGGATTCTGAATGGTTCTATGCAATGTGTGAAGCTGAAAAGACTTACCTAACTATGACACGGGAATACTTAACACCTCAACAAGCAAGAGAAGTTCTTCCTCTATCAGTTAAGTCTGAACTTATTTCATGTGGCTTTAAAGAGGCTTGGGAGAATTTCTTCTATCGTAGAGATGCCCCTGATGCCCATCCTATGGCTCAGGAGATTGCTAAGCCAATGCACAAAGAATTTATTGAAAGGGGTTTTATAGATAAATAAAATAACTGAAAGAACTCATTGGATGATAAAGTTTGAAGTTGATAATGATGAGGAGAAAGCTGCTAAGGAATTTATCCAGCAGCACTCTGAATCATGTAAAGTTTGCAATAGGATGGGAATACCAATAGGTCCACTATTCACGTATTGCTTTACACAAACTGGTATAGGTGTAGGAGTAAGTATTTTATGTACTGAATGTGGAGATAAAAAGGATATAACTAATTACGATAAGTGGTAAAATGGAAAATATTATATGTATAATTCTATTAGTAGTCTTGGCAGTATGCCTAGTAGGTACGGTATACTGTTTAGTACAAGAGGTTGGATCTCTTAAAAAGTTAAAGTGTAATGACTTTTGAAGAGTATTTTGGAGACTGGTCTAGGGTAATAGATGAGCAAGAGACATTGAAAATAATGCACTGGCTAAAGGATGTAAATCCAGAGATACTATGCCCAGCTAAACAAAATATCTTTAGGGCTTTTAAGTTATGCTCCCTTAAAGACTGTAAGGTTATTATGTTAGGGCTTGATCCATACCCTCAAAAGGGTGTGGCTACTGGAATACTCTTTGGTAACTCTGCAGATACACCCGAAGAAAGACTCTCCCCCTCACTCCAAGTAGTGAAAGAGTCTGTAATAAACTATGAAATGCCTCATAATAGAATAGAATTTGACAACACTATGGAATCCTGGGCAAAGCAAGGGGTATTGATGATTAATACTGCACTTACCTGCGAAGTAAATAGGGTGGGTTCTCATTTTAATATTTGGCAGCCCTTTATGTCCAAATTAATTCATAATTTAAGTACTTATGATGGAGGACTTATATATGTATTGTTTGGAAATCAAGCAAGTCTTTTTAAGAAAGATATAGTGCAATCCTTTGGAATATTTGAGATATATCATCCGGCTTTTTATGCTAGAAGGTGCAAGAAAATGCCATACGATTTCTTTCCTAGGATTAATAGAGCACTTCAAGAACATTATAACACTAAAATAAAGTTTTACAATGAAACAGAATATGGAACTTGTTAAACCTCTAAAGATTGACTCCTCTAAGCAGGGAATCTGGTTTACTTCCGATTTACATTTACTCAATTATTCACAATAATTTTTAATTTTCACATGATAAAATTATATTTGTATTATAAAATAATAAATATAAATATTATGGAATTTAAAAGAATTTGTCCTAATTGCGGAAAAGAATTAATGTATAAGAGTGAAACATCTTACAAGAATGCTATAAAAAGCAATTCTTTATGTAGAAACTGTGCAAGTAAAGAAAGATAGAGAGAAAAGCACTGTGCAGATTTATCCAATTTACTTCTAGATACTCCAGAGGCTTTTTATTGGGTAGGGTTTTTGTTAGCAGATGGGAGCTTTTATGACAATAGGTTAAAGTTGGGGTTAAGCATTAAGGACTCTAATCATCTATATAAGTTTGCTAATTTTATAAATTATACAGGAGCAATTGATATTACAGATAAGTCTATCTCATTAGCTTGTAAAGATGTAGAAATAATCAAGTAGATAAAAGAAAAGTTTGATATTAAAGACAGAAAAACATACAATCCACCAAAAACTATATTAAAATTAAATATAGACTTAACTTATGCTTTATTAGCGGGATTTATAGATGGTGATGGCAGTATAAAGAATCAATCCAAAAGGAAAGATTTCTGTCTAACAATAAAGAATCATTCCAGTTGGGAATCTATTCTAAGGGAGTTTAATAGTATGATTTCCAATAAAAATTTAACTAAGTTAGATTCAAGAGGGTATGTTAAGTTTACAATTTCAAATACAGAGGACTTAAAAAAACTAAAAATTAAAATACTCAGTTTGAATCTTCCTATCTTAGCTAGAAAATGGGATGTTATAGACTTGAATTATACTAGTAGGCACATCATAGCCTCTGAACTAAGAGAAAGAGTTATAGAAGCACATAAGGCTGGAATGAGAAATAAAGATATAGCAGAAAAATTTAATACATCAAAATCTAATGTAACTAAAATTATAAAAACTTATGAATAGTATATTTAAGAATGTCAAACCTTTAATCTTGAAGTCGTCGGAGGTGAAAATATGGTTCACCTCCGACCTGTAACTGCATTTTGGTCACAAAAATATCTTAAAGTTCTGCAAAAGGCCTTGGGACACAGTGGAGGAAATGGACGAGGGTCTAATACAGAATTGGAATAGAGTAGTTGGAAAAGATGATCTTGTATTTGATTTAGGAGACTTTGCATTTGCTACAAATGGTAGATGGAAAGAACTTTTGAGTCAGTTAAATGGACATCATTATTTGATTTTGGGTAATCATGATATTACTAGATGGCCTGGAGATAAAATAATGGAGCTCTTTGAGGGTGTATCCCATCAAATGATTCTTAAGATAGACGGGAGAACTGTATATCTTAATCATTATCCTTACTTATGTTTCGGAGGAGCATGGAGAAAACCTGAAAATGCAGTATATCAACTGTTTGGGCATGTTCACTCCGGTCCAAATTGTGGAGGAACTGACACTGATAGATTAGTTAATCTATTTCCATATCAATATGATGTTGGAGTAGATAACAATAATTACACTCCTGTATCTTGGGAACAGGTAAAGGAAATAATACAAAAGCAGGTAGAGGATGTCGAGGGAGTTGTATAATTGGCTGCAAAGAGAATTTTATATCTCTAACCATCCTAAGTATCGTCATCTATTTGAGGTCTGGATATCTAATATTACCCAGGCTCAAATAGAGGGATTTAGAAAACAAATGTTCAACAAAGAAAATAAAGTACTAGGATGAAAGATAGCATAGCTGGAACATATTGGCTTGTAGCAAATGGAGATGGTAGTAGAGCCATCTGTAAAGGAAAAAAGCCTAAGGGAATAGGAAAATCTGCATGGGTAATCGAACGTCCAGAAATGGGATGGATTACCTTAGATAAAGATATTCACGTTAGAGCAAAATACAGAGATAAAATCATTAACAAGAGTGACTTTCAAGGTCTAGTTTTTCCTAAGATTTCTTATGAGGAGAGTCCTATAGAAATTGAAATAGGAAAATCTGGTAGAGTATACACGTATGAATCCGAACACACTAAAGAAAATTTAAAGACTTCTTAATGGAGAATCTTTTAAGACTAAAGGGTCTTGTATAACTCATAAAGTCTACGCTATAGATAGCAAGAAAGGGTGTCTAATTAGAAATAACTTTGGGCATATGAATGGATGGACTAAAAATATATATGGATTAGCACACAAATTATGATACATATATTACCAATACTTTGTTTATTAATTTTTGTTTTCTTCCTAGAGATTCGTATAAGGCATGAACTTATGGAAGTAGAGCAGAAATTTAAAATTCTAAAAGAAGAGATATTAAAATAGAGAAGATTAAGGAAAATAAGGAAAATAAGGAAATAATATCTAAAATGAGCAACATTTGTGAGAATACCCTTCGAGTATATTCCGAAAATTCGGAGAATCTGAAGTGTATAGAGAACTTCTTTAAAGATTTAGGAGATGTAGAAAGAGTTGACGACGAGAACTTAGAAGTCTATTTTGACTCAAAATGGAGATTTCCAGAAGAGGAAATGGATAAGTTATACATGAACCTCCCAGATAAAAGTAGTATTAATATGACCTGTCTCTCAGTTGAATGGGGTTGCCTCTATTGTAAATTCCACAGTTGTGATAAAGATGGGTGGACAGCAGAAGAATAATTATGAAAATAGAAAGTGTTACTGGTTGTACTTGTGATTCACTAACAGTTGATAATGTAGAAACTGTTGATATGGACAGGACTGATGTACAAAATGCCATCAAAAAATTAGTTGACAGAGAAGATGATCTAGGAGTTCTTCAGTCTGTTCTGATAGACCTTGTGGAATCCCAAGGTGAGTTTGAGGATTTAGGTCATTGTGATCAATGCGGTGATTGGATAACTAAATACACAGTAGAATTATGATAAAAATTTGTGCAATAAGTGATCTTCATGGTTATCTTCCAAAGATGGAGCCATGTGAGTTAGTATTAATTTGTGGAGATATTGTTGGTCTTCATGCTCAACGATATCCAAAAAGCTGTAAGGAGTGGTATATTGACTGGTTCAAACCCTGGGTTAACGAATTGCCATGCGATAAGGTTCTATTTATTCCTGGAAATCATGAAGTAGGAATGGAAGGTCATGAGGGAGAATATAAAAAGTTATTCGGACCTCACGACAAGGCAACAGTCTTATTCCATGAATCCTATGAATATTTAGGAAGTGATGGAAAAACCTATAAAATCTTCGGAACTCCTTACTGTAAGATTTTTGGCAATTGGGCTTACATGAGACCCAATAGTGACTTGAAGGAAAAGTTCTCAGAAATTCCAGAGGGATTGGACATTTTACTCACACATGATGTGGTATATGGATATGCAGATCAATCTTTACAGGATACAGGATGGGGAACAGAGGAGCACTTTGGGACAGTTGAATTACGTGATGCTATCCTGGAGAAGAAACCTAAACTTCATTTAAGTGGTCACATTCACACTGCTGATCATAACCTAGTAATGATTGGGGATACGAAGCACTATAATGTAAGCTATCTAGATGAGAAGTATACTCCTACATTTGACCCACTTTATCTTGATATTTAAATTATGTTAGACATTAATGAACTTATAAAATCTTCAATGAAATCAGGGGATAAGGTAGCACTTCGTGCTTACAAGAACCTAAAGGCAGAAATACAAAAGGTTAAGACGGAAAAGAATGCTAAACCTTATACTGATGCCGCTGAGATTCAACTTATCTCAAAAATGTGTAAGAATTTGGAAGATGCTATTTTAGACTTCTCTAAGGCTCATAGAGAGGACTTAGTATCTGACTATACAAGTGAATTAGAAGTACTAAAAAAGCTGCTTCCAGAGCCTGTAAATGAGTCACAGATATGTTCTTTCGTAGAGGAGTACTGTCTAAATAACAACTTTGTTGGGAATACAGAAGCCCAAGAAAATATTATTCAAATCCCTAAAAAAGAAATGGGAAAGGTTATAAAAGTAGTAAAGGAGACATATCCGCAAGCAGATGGAAAGTTAATCTCATCTATTGTTAAGAAATATGTTATTTAAGTATATTTTTAGTATACCTGTTGTAATAAATGGAGAAGAATCTATCTTTATAGATGATACCCTAGAATTTAACGAGAAAGACCATATTGTTATTAATCATACTCACAGGAAGAGATATACAATAACCAATGAGGAGCTATTATCTATCAAGAGCGGATGTATCCCTATTAAGGTAGATGCTCCTAGGGTTCCAACCCCAGAGGATAAGGTTAATCACCCAGGTCATTATACATGGCTAAAGCAACTATGTGGTATTGAGGTAATTGATATCACTAGGCATATGGATTTTGATCTCGGAAATGCTATTAAGTATATCTTGCGGTGTGGACATAAAGAAGAACTTGGGTATTCCAATAAAGAAAAAACTATAGAAGATTTGAGAAAAGCAATATTTTATATTAATGATAAAATAGAAATGCTTAAAAGACAGTAAACAATAAGCCTCTGACGGTGTGAGTTAATTCTCATACTGCCAGAGGCTTTTTTTTTTTAATGTGCTATGTGATATTGATTGCAGTATCTACACTGATAGACCGTATATCCCATCAAACTCATCTTTCTAAGATACTTCTATGCAGATTCCTCCGAATAGAAAGCCTATTTTGCTTTACCTAATTTATTATAGTGACATCTAGGGTATTTTCCCTTCAAATCACTTCTAGGAAGAAGGTTCATATTATATAATAAAAATCACTCCTGTTTAATATATCTAGAGATTCTGCAGGACATCTATAATCTCCATTATAAAATATTAGAGAATTAGAACCAAAGTCCCATTTAAAATATCCTATAAAGTTAGGTAATTTACCTAGCTTTCCATGTCTCGCGATTTCAGTTATTTCACTGTAAGTCATAGATTCTTAAAATTGCTCTACTTAAACAGTAGAGCTTTTTTTTTTTACTACTATTGAGATTTGATATATGCAAATCCAGTATCTTTAATAGATCTAGTTAAACCAGTATTATCGAATATTAAATATTTCCAAGATTTGTCTCCGAATATTGACTGTCCTGCATCCTTTAGTAAATTAATAGGAGCACTGTAATATGGAGGATTCATATTCTCCCCAAAGAACTATATAACATTTATAGGGCCCTTATACTAATCATAAGACCTAGAAGATGACTTATATAATATCTCTGTTAGAAGATTTACTAATACTGGATTGTCAGCAGCTATCTTCTTGTGCTCTTTATATGCTGGGGTCAAAAGTAATCCGAATAACGAACCAAGCAAAGCAAACATTAATGCATCTGATGTAAGCTTAAATACATTAGCTTTTACCATATTGTTACCCTTTACATAGGCAACTGCTGCCTTTAACCCATCTTCCTTAGTAATGTTAATTAAGTCACTTAACGTAGGAAAAATACCCTATACTATAATAGGAACATTCTTATATACTGGCATTCCAGTATCCTCGTTAGTTATATTACCATGCTCGTCAAAGAATAGTTTATTACCTTTATCATCTATTTCCTATTCTAATTTCAAAGAAGACACTCCATTCTTCTAGGTTGGCATGAAGTAATTATTAATGATTCCATTCATCCAAGTAGAGAAGCTACCAAAAAGGAAACCATAACTAGCATTTTCTTCCATAGCTCTTTTACCTTTATCATATGAACCATATATATTATCACCTAAACCTCTGATAGCATTAATCATACGTTTAGAATATGGCTCTGGCAAATCGTCAGTCATTTCTATTGGATTATCTGGATGCTCCTGATTATATTCTCTAACTCTAGATAAATAAAGAGATTTAGCTTTTTTATACTCTTCAGATCCAACTACTCCATATTTAAATGCTTTGAATCTAGCATCCTTAGTCCAATCATACTTAAGATTTCCATCTGGATCTAAACTTATTGCTTCCCATACGCCATCGTGCATACACTTAGCAACAAACAAGGTCATTCTATTTAGGAAGTCAGGACCTCTAAGAGTACTATACATCCAATTCTCATAATTCAATATTCCATTTCTACCAGTTTTTGCTTTCTCTGCAATACGACCAACATCCGTATTTGATATTCTATATCTTAAACATAGTTTACTTAATAAGTTCTAAGCCATAGCATTTGAAGAACTATGAGTCCATACATACGCGTAAGCCTTACTTATATCCTTAGGATTCAAATCCGTGTTAAGTTTAATCACAGACCTTATAAAATTCTGCTAAGCACCTTCTATAGAGTCTCTTAGAGCTGATACAATATTTCCTCCAAGTAACATATGGGATACTACCCTTTTAATTGGAGAGATTACTCCAACTATTTTCTTTTCAGCAGGACTCATAATTGAGGTATGAAATACATTAGTTTTCAAGTAGTCCTGCATATACTTGATTTCCTTGCTTACTGTCTCCTTATTTCCATTATAGTTACCAGTAATGTGAAGTTCCAGCATTAATGCCTTAGAGGCTATGAGTAATTTGTTATACTACGTAGTAGATATATGTTTAGCTAGAAAGTCTACAAGTATATTCTCCACGTTAGTTTCAAAGAATCCCTTCCCGTATTTATCTAATAAAGCCTTTCTAGATTTCATAGTTTCATTAACTCCACTCTAACTAGTTGGCATACTTAAGCTAAATGGATTCTTTAAGTGCATTCTATAAAAGGAATCAGAATCTCTTCCAAGTAGTTCACGTTCCTCATCAGTAATTCCTTCCACGAACTCATCAAATGCAGTTGATGCGTCCTTTACCTTTTTGCAAAAGTTTTTCATTCCAGCTAAAATAGCTTCTGCACTCTATCTTTTAGTAGCACCTGAAGCTCTTTCTAGAGGAACCCATAGGTATTCTGGATGTGTCTTTATCCATTCCTTAATTTTTGGATCATTGGATGAATAAAATCTGGAATTTCCATTCCTATTAATTTTGTCTATTCTGAACAGAACCTCTTTTAACAACTCCCTTTCCTGTGGCTTTAGATCATTAGAAGTATCATAAGGATTTTTAAATGACATTAATTCGTCATCTGGATTGAAAAAGTTTGAATATTGTTGAGCCTAATTTCCTACTATCATATTCTAAGCAGAAGTATATCCCTGTTTCTTATAAAACTAGTCAAACATTCCTCTAATGTTAGAGTCATACTCTTTAAGGAACTCTTCCGCAATAGTATCATGAGTTATTTGAAGATTATTTACAACTATTTTGATATTCTCAGAATCTACAGTAGGTGCAGTGAAGAATGTTATATTTAACCCATTTAAGGAGTTTTTATTTTTAGGAGTTTCCCCTCTTAATGTTAGATATGCCCTGGCGGTTAATTCATATAAAGTTGCCATATTTCTAGTAAGAGACTAAGTAGGCTATACTAGAGCTTTTTCAACTTCCTCTGGGTCTGAAAATGATGGATATTGTGTTAGGATTCTATTTAATATATTTTCTAAGGAATGCATCTAAACTACATCATTATCTATTTCTTTCAATTCATCAAAGCCATACTGAGCATATTCTCTAACATATGCCTCTGGTTTTCCAGTTGTGATAGTAATATATTCTTTTAAAATCTCCTCTACAGGATCTGTAAATTGTGCAACTGAAAAATTATTCTCAATATTTAAACCAGAGTTTTCCTTGTTTACTACTGTAATTATGTTCTAGAAGTAGTTCTTATTAAATTCACCAATATTATAGGATCTATAAGCTGCTCCATTTATAGAACTTAATACACCTAGAGTTCCAAGTTTTACATTGTCCCCTAACTATGGCAACATTTCATTTAGCAGCTCCATGGTTCTTACTGCCTCCACATTACCATAATCGCCTTCTAAGTCTATATACTCGCTATCTCTCCTGTAATATCCTAATATATTATTTCTCCCCTGTCTAATAGGGGCTTTTGCTCTTAAATCAAAGGAAGATAAAGTAATTATATCTAAAGTATTATCGTCATTATTCTTAAACACGAGTATATTTGCGTCAATTAAATCTGGAAGGAGTTCCCAAGTATATTCCCTTTTTCCAGTTTTTTCATCAGTGACATAATCATTTAGGTACTTTCCTAGGACAGACTCTAACTAAATAGCAATACTCTTTAGACCAGGAACAGTTGAGAAAGTCATAAATCCTTTATCATAACTATTGACTATTGCTTCCTTAAGTCTTTGAGTAGAGTATCCTTTTGAATCCTCTAAATCAGATACATATCTAGATACTAAGTCAAGAATTTCTTGATTCTTTTCTTTAGGCTTATTAGACTTAATGTTATGTTTTTCTCCTTTTATAATTACTTCATAAGCATGGTCTATGTCATTTACCTAAGAAATTACTAATGGCTCTGTTCCCTCAGGATCTATAGAAGGGGCATATTTAACCCATTCCTTAGCAGATTGTCCGATTCCTTCACTTCTTAAGTTTACAGTTGGAAAAATAGCCTTATTTACCTCTAAAGCTCTAGATATAGGCTGAGAAGATATATGATAAGGGATTGAATTATCCTTTATAAAGTGGGCTACCTACTTGTCAAACTTATGCATTGAGTAGCCATTTCCAGATTTCTTAGTACTATACTGTATAGTTGCTTGCACTTTTGCTGAGGATACTACCCCGTTTGAATCATAGGCAATTCTAACTGGGATAACATTCAAATCTATGTTTTTAATATTAACTCCATTATATGCCAGCATCTATTTTAGAAAAGCTAATTGGTATCTATACTTATCAGCCTTTACTCCTGTCCACTCTCTTGGACTTTGTGTTGTAGTCTTTAATGCGTACATATGAAGAGTCCCATCTTCACCTACAAATAGCCAATCAATATGTCCAAATATTTCCTTATCCAACCCGGATAATTTGGCTTTAACATTTAAGCCCTAAATAGCTTTACTATTAAGATATTTTCCCTTCTCTTTAACCCAAACGCCATGCAGCTAGTCTCTTAAGGAAATTGCAACTTTCTGCATACTATCTGGAACAGAATCTGCAATTAGATCCTAATATTTAGCATCATCATTCTCAAATAGGATTTTAGAATCACCAAGTAAGTGAATAAACTTAGCATCATTTCTTAAGTACTTCCACTGCTCTATTTCCTGGGATACCTATTTTTCTGCAGACTCAGGATCTATTCCTAAGTCCTCCACTAAGTGTTTTATACTTTCCTATGTATACGCATCAATATTAAATGGAGTAACTAGTGGTTTACCCTCTATATTACATTGTGGCATATCAAGGAAACTTAACACATTTAGTCTTGACTAATCAAATGAAGGCTCTCCATCTATCATAGATGCCTAACTTAGAGTAAGACCTTCTACCTTAATAGAATTGAGTTTATCTATCTGTGAAGCCTACCTGTCGGCTCTACTAAATACTATATCTGTTATCTTATCAAGTTGCTTAAGTTCATTCTTATTAGAAAAAACTTCATCCAAATAGTCTAGAAGTTCACTATATGAAGTAAATTCTTGACCATTGGCTTTCAAAGTATAATGACAATAATTCATATTAACATTTTTCTATTATATTACCATCTGCTACTTGTTTAGAGATCCACGCAGATATCTTTCTTGAGTTTTTAGTAGAACCAAAATCTATATCAGGAGACTATAGCATTTTAGCCACTTCTTTATTAAATTTTCCAAAAATACTAGTTATACTCTTTCCATAAAATTCCTTTACATCTGCAATATTCGTATTAAATACTGATTTAGTTAATTTCTTTAACTATTCTTCAGATGCACTAAATACCTAGTCTGTTTGCAGAGAAGTATGTCTTCTAACATAGTTACTAAACAGCTTTGCAAATACCTCCTCTGCTAAGTCCATCTATGATAGCTCAGAATACCTATCTCTAAGCTTATTCATGGTGAATCTGCCTTCATCAGTACTCAGTACTAAATTTAATAACCTTTCATAATTACCTCTTAATTCTGGATTGCTCTTTAACATTCCTAAAACTAAATGTACATGTTCATGTAACAGGTCATTAGTAGAAGCAATTGAGGTATTTACATAGACCTCACCATTATAAATAAAAGCCTTATCAATATTAGGATCTGCTATTCCCTTTAATTCCTTTGATACCTCTTCAGAAGTAACTAAGTTTATAGGAACTCCAAATTGATTCTGCAGAGCAGTAGATATAGCAGACATCCACATAGTAATAGGGGCATTCTACTTCTTCTTATATTCCTCTATCTAATCCTTGTCAGTAGGAATCACCTTATACTCCCATCCATTAGAACCTAATGATTTTCTATCCTCTATATAATAGTAGTTTGAATCACTTTCCGCTATACTGTTAGCTATATTTACTAATTCCTGGGCATTTGTTCTATCCTCCATTCCCAATAGTTCATTTATCTTATAAATATAAGTTACTGCTTTCTCTGGAGTATTCATTTCTGAGATTATACGGTCTTTACTAGTTTCATCAATATTCCAAGACTATACTAACTTATTAAAGCTCTATAAGGTATAGGCGTTCTTTCCTAGTAGAAATTGCTCATCCCCTCTAATATTAGTGTTTCTATCAACAGGAACATTAATAGACTCTACTATCTATCCAGGAAGAAAATTAGTTAAACTTCTAACAAATTCACTTGGCAAGCTATTGTCCCAATTTGAACTTCCATCCTCATTTGTAGAATGGTCTCTGAACTTAAATTCTATTAAAGAATTTTTTCTAAGGTGTTGTTTAGATAGAGCTTTATCTACTACAGCCTGGGCAGCTTTTTTAGAAGTATATGAGTTACTTAAACTCTACTCAACTAAGGTTCCTCTACTAAGATAGTACCTTTTCTTTTTATTAGGAAGTGCTTCAGCATATATTGTATACCCTCTATACGCCTCAGTACTCATGTTCTATATAGTGTCATAAGCAATTCCATACTTTTCTGATATAGGAGTAAATTGCTATTTAAGCGTTATACCTTTCTTACTACTATATGCGTATTGGTATGTAAAGTCAGGTTCACTTGATAAAACTAACCTAAATAGTGCATCGTAACTATTCTTTACACCATCTAATAATTGCTTTATATCATCAACATTTCCCTCCTAACTATTTACATAGTCCAATATAGAATTTATAACTTCATCAGCCTTTCTTGAACCTAACTCATTAAAAGCTTTCTAGGTAGATACCCCTATACTATCTAAAAGAGGTTTATGGTATTGCTTTAACATCTTATACAAATCCTAGTTTGAGATAAATATCTCTCCATCTCCTTTATAAAACTTCCTGAAATTAAGATCCGTTACAAATGGATCCTCATAATCATTAGGAATGTCGTAATTTCTCAAATTTCTCAGAAAGCTCTCAGCAACCTGTATAGCGCTTTTCCCACTTTTTAAGAATATTCCGGAATATGCTTTTTTGTTAGAAACATAGTCTACTAGCATATCTTCAAGGTTGCCTATCTCCTAATTTTTCTATTTGCTCTCCTATAGAATCTCGTTTAATTCCTAATAATATGGAGATTCCTCTGAGACATTTAAACCATAATCTCTAATAGTATTTCTAATTTTTAGGAAGTTTGAAAGTTTCTAAACATCTTCCTTAGTGCCTTTTACTACAAATACTTCCTCTCCATTAGAGTTTATAGTTCTTCCATATATAGGTTTTCCCCCTATAGATAATTTATTTACAAGTAGGATATTCGCATTTCCATCAGGAAACTGAATTTCTCCAAATTCAGGACTTTCTCTTAAATACTGTAGAGTACAGTTAGCCTGAATGCCTTCCTACTGCAAATCCTTTAATTTAATACTTCTTAGTCCACTATTTATAGACTAAGCTCTTATCCCTTCTACTATTTTATTAAGGGCTTCTGGATCTTCTCTTAGTGCCTATATAAAGCTTTCATCAATGAGGACTGAAGGAGAACTATCATTTAAGTTCAACTTCAGCTCTTCCCCATTAACTTTAACTGTAATAATACATTTACTCATTCGCAAACTTTACTTACGGTTAATAGTCCATCCCTTATAAAATTATTTATATAAGAGATAATGTTATCTGAATCTTTCAATTCTTGTATAGTATTTAGCTAGTTCTGTAGATAATCAGAGAATTGTCCTCCTAGTACAAAATAGCTTCTTTCATTATTTACCCTTTCTAGGTAATGGTTCTAATCCTCACTCTATCCTTTACGTAAGAATCCCTACATTGGCTAGTAAGAAGTTCCTACTCTCTCCATAATTACTGGTCCATCTTCAGTCATCTGAATGCAATAAGGATCAGTCTATCCTTTTGTAGAACGAACATTAGACGCAGCTGATACCAAAATGTCTTTATAGCTAAGATTTAGAATAGGAGCATCCTTAGAATACTTAGAGGAATCAAACTCTATATCTGTATCCAATCTTGGAACTCCATAATAGTCTACCTTTCCCAAGTAATCAAAGTATTTAGACAAAAGCCTCATAGACTAGTTCTTACTTATAAAGGCATCAAATAGGGTAGTTAATCTACTTGCTCCATACTGATTCTTATTTACAACTAGATTATAAAGCATAAATAGGTCTGACAAGGTCTAATCTCCTACCTTATATTTAGATAGGGCTTGTAGTCCAGATGAATATGCCTAATACTTCTTCTAAGATTCAGTACTATCTTTTATAGTAATCATATTCAGTCCAACCTTATAAAGAGGAACCTTCTATTCACTACTTCTCAAGAGTCCTGAAATGAATGGATTATTTGCTAAATCGGTATATTTCTTTTCCGAAATATTTCCATCCTAGTCTACTTCAGTTACTATTCCCTATTTCAATTTAGGAATGATTACATTCTCAAATATATATTTAAAGGAGGCAATTGATGCTCTGTTGTCTAGATATAGTAATCCGTCTTCTTTAAAAGTACCTGTAGAAGCATCTGCCTACAAGTATTTAGTTCCGGCTATTACAGGAATACTGATGTTCTAGTTCTAAATAAAATTAGTTATAATAGCTGCATCTATTCCACCTAACATCTTTTTCTAATACTTCTCAGATATGTATCTGTAAGTACTCTTTGCCTAATTAAACACAGCATTGAATGCCCTTGATTTAAAGGAGAGATTACTATCAATATCAATAACTGTAGAGAGAATATCTCTAATAGCATCAAATTGTTGAATGTGAGTAAAGGCATCAAATATGTTAATACACTTCTTTACCTAGTCATATTCATCAGCAATCTACTGACGGTACTTAGCATCCTTTAACCATCTCAAGACATCCATTGGTGCAGCATCTTTTAACTATTCTTTTATTTCTGAAGATACTTTATTATCTCCTAGAGTAGCTTCTACTCTCTGAGAGAGAATACTCTAAATAAATGAGGTAAGTTTCTATAAGTCAACTTTAGAGGTTGGGAGTCCCTAATTGAGTCCAAGGAATCTACCAAAGTTACTAAACTCATTAGCTCCCTCTAGTACATTCTAAAATTCATCACAATCAGCAACTACACTTTCAACATTTTCTGGATTTCCTAATCCCGCTTTCTCATATGCATATTTTATCTAAAGCATTTTCAATGCACCATACTTAGCTTCCATCTTACGGTTTATCTTACCGTTAGTCATAAATTGACCTCTAGCAAATGATATTGCGGTATTTATATCAACTGTAGTTCCTCCAAAAATATTTTCCTCAGTAATAGAATCTATGAATGAAGCCACTGGTGAGGTCATAAATGCAACAATATCATCTATATTCATTCCTACTGTAATTAGGAACAAATACATTTTTGCTAATTTATTACCTGCATTTACTTTAGCAAGGATTAACTCTTTAGCATTATCTGTTGCGGCTGATAGAACTTGGCTAATCATTAAGTCAACATAAAGGTTTCCAGTAATTCTCGATCCAAACTCAGATTGAATATTAGGATCTACTCCATCCATATTTAAGTCTGGAAGACCTGTTATTATTCCAGACTGGATATTTCCCTTTGCTCTTCCTATAATTCTACTAGTTGTAAAATTGAAGTGACCATATTTTCTCTTCTCTGCATTTCCATGCCTAATCAAATCATTTAAGTAATAGTGCCACATGAATGAGGATTTCTCACCATTGGCGGCAATACCAATAACGTTCTTACCAGTCATATTAGAATATTGCATAAGGTACTTAGTTGCAGGATTCAGAAGGGTCATTTCTGAAGCTGCTTTCTATTTTGGACTATACTCAGATGCTGCACGGAAATCTTCCATTTCAATAGGAGAATAAGCTCTAGTCATATTTACTAAATCTTGAACAGTATTCTATATGTGTGAAGAAATAAAGTTCTTACTTACATCCTGAGATAAGTTAGGAGGAATCTAGGTAAATTCATGTTTATTAAGATTCTTTACTATTTCTAATCCGTTAGGGTTAGTATAGGAGATATTAACAGTCTTGCTATCACCATCCTAATAAGATTCCCTATTTATCTCATTTATAAGATCTGCATATAGTCTAATTTTAGATGCTTGATCCTATTCACTACTAATTCTTTCAATCCAAGGGTCTAAATCTACTATGTGATCTAATTGCTTTAATCTATTTTCTATTACTCCCTTGCGATTTTCATCAGTAGTCTCCGTTAATTGCTTTGCAAGATTAGCTCTAGCAGCTGCTGCATCATTTATTACTGTATGTCTTATCTTCTGAGGCATTGGTAGGTATTCTGAAGCGGCGAGTGTTTCATCAGTAGAATAATCAAATAGATTACTCCATCCAACGTATTTACCATTGGTATCAAAACACAGACCCATGACATACGCTTTATCTATATCCGATTTATCTCATGTCTTTCAACACAAGTCCGACTATATCATCATTATATTAAAATATAATGTCTCGCACTTCGGAACCTGACTCTTGAAGTTTTATAAATTCTTCCTTAGTTAAATCTTTTCTTATCTTATAGAGAAAAGATGGAACCTGTTCTATATATGGCTTTACTATTTTAATAAACTTTTCGCAATCCAACTCAGAACTAGAGGCTATGGAGTATGTATTCTTACCTTCTTTAAAGGGTCTAAAATGTATATCCCATACTTCGTCGAAATAATTTATTATAGTTTTAATAGTACTATCATCAACACATGTTGCTATTTTAATAGTGTGTTGAATAGAACTTCTTTGTTTTGACGTATTAACATTAATACATCCATCATCCATATACCAGATAGCTAATCCTAGAGGATTTAACCATTCTAATAGTTTTCTAGTAATAGTTTTCTTTGGAGTATAAATAGACCTACGTAATGCTTTTATTGTAGGAATAAGTGACATTTGAGAATACAAAACACTTTTCCCAGTATTATATCCACATTTTGATATATATTCTTTTACTCCATTATTTTTGATTCCGTACTTGTTTAATAATCCCACTTTCCATTCCAAATATTCTCTTTGTAATGTGGAATGAGAAAGCTTAAATACGTAATTACTAGATATTGTCCCATCTCCTATCAATAGAGCTATTAATAAGCTCTTTTGTTCTTTACTAAGTCGAATAAATTTTCTTTTTGTCATATTTCGTTTAATAAGATTAGTTTTACTTAAACGAAAGTTCCTACTCCCTTTCGGGATAGTCTGTGAACCTTCATCCTTATAAATATATAGATAATTTTGTCAACTGACAAGTCTTTTCTAAAAATATTTATCTAGGAAGCTTGGCTGCGGATTGTCCAATTCTATACACTTTTTACTATCTCAATAATAGTTAATTATTGCCTTTAGATATATTACTACTCTAAATTAGTATGTATAAACTCTAAGGAGTTCCCCGCAATTCACGAGATTTAAAGACTACAATTCTGTCTATAGTCTGATCCCTGTAACCACGTCTACCATGCAGTTACAAAGCATTGTCCAGTTTCTGTTCCAGTGAATCCTACATTTTTCATCTTCATGAATGACTGTAGTGTTTGTGCTGGAATACGAGCAACTGTAAAGCTCTATGCTTTTTGGAAAGAAGTGTACTACTTGTTCTAGTTTTTAGCATCAAACGCTGCTAAAGCTTTTTTAAGTTTAATACCTGTAATCTTAAAGCGATTATTGTCATTTTTGTTTGGATTTGCTGCCTACATTATCTTATGCAAAGATACTACATATTCTGATAAATCCTAATCATAATCTATTTCTTTACTAAAATTATATAAGGTTTCTTGGAGAATCTTTCCAGAGCCAAATGAAAGAGACTTGTTTAACTATACTCCTCCATATTCATCTGATTTATATATGTTTCCAAGAAGTCTACTAATATACTAATTTACTTCCTAGTCAAATTTCTATTCTGGAGTTAATTTAGAAGTATGACCTTCAGCATTTGTATAAGTAAGTTCTGCGTCAGAATACTGTTTCTGCTCTAAGCATTGCTTTATGGCACTTCTATTAATATTATACAAATCATAGGATATTATTGATCCATCCTCTGCAATTTCATCAACCCTATGCTTAGATACAAATTCTATATATTGAAGTACTCTATCACCATCTCTACGGTAGGTGTTTTGATTCTCAACCTTCTTACCTCCCTTTACAAAGGCTTCCTTCTTATTATCCCACACAATATCATCTCGTACTATTTCTCTACCTATTTCAAATAGACGCACATTATCTCCTGTTATAGCATAAATCCTATTAACAACAGTTGGAGAATTTTCAGATACCTCATATTCTCTCTAGTATTTTCTCTTGTTTATATTGTCCCAAGCTCTATAGAATGACATGCAATTACTACTATTCTTCTAAAGAGGTTTAAAGGTAATAAATGTGTGATTTCCATTTCCTTTAGTGAATACCAAGTCGTAATTATCAGATTCAACAGATACTGTAGGAGTAGAGAAATAAGACTTTCCTTTCTTTAATACATCCACTAAAGAGTCTCCTGCCTTAATTCCGAACTTAGAGGCATATAGATTAGACATAATAATCTCCGCTGCTTCGTTTTTTAGATTAGAAATCTTTACCGGCTCAGCGCCCTATGCCAATTCATATATTCCCTTTTTAATATCATGGAAGGCTTTATCAACGTCCCACTTCTTAACTGCTTCTGCAGATAGTCTCTTCTTTTCATCTCCAGATATATTCATATCATCAATTTTAGCAAGTTCCTAAATCTATCCCTTTACTCTCCAATGATTAAAGATATTGGTATGATGTTGAACTCCGAGAGCATCTACATAATCCCAAGTGATTCTAACTGGAGCTAAATTTCTAGGTACTGTAACGTCTTTTTGGAACTTCATACTAGAGATATTTGAATAACCTCTCTTTTGTAGGTATTCTTGTGGATTATCCTAGAAGTTATAGTAGTCATGAATCTCATTTAACGAAATGTGTTCATAGAATGTTCCAGTTTGTCCTAATGCATTAGTTCCTTCTAAGGTTACTAGTACGTTTTCAGTAGGTATGAAAGACTGTCCATCTTCATATACTGGCATATTCTACTATATAGTAGACAAGTACTATTTCACAATATCCTATTTCGCTTTAGTATTATCTAGCTCTGTTGATGAGAACCCTTTCTCTGTGGCTTCCTTTGCTAAATCTTCAAACTAGTAAGTCATTCCATTTATGTCATATATCATTGACATATTATAAGAAGGAACCATCACAGTACCAAGACCTGGATACTAACGTTTAATAGATTTTTTGTTTATGTTAGATACAAACGTAGAAAGAATACTACTATATATGTTTGGATCACTGAAAGGTATCTTTAGTTTATCAAGAGAGTGATCTGTATTTAAATTAAATTTAGCCTTTATATTATTTATAATAGCTTCAGCTAGACCAATCTCTCCACTTCCAGACTTAATATTTGCCATAATAGTTCTACCTATGACATCATAGATAGCAGACATATCTCCAGACTCTCTAAACTAAGCAACTGCATCAAGCTCTACCTTAGACAGGTCTAAGGCAGTCTACCCTAACTACTAATAAATCTGTGTAACATAATCATGCAAGTAACCTCCTGCATCTAAAGAGCTTATAACCTGAGAGAACTCTGTCATATGTGCTTCATCAGCTGTATGGTCTGAATCCTGCTGGATACCATAGGTATCAGATCCTATAGTCATATAAGAAAATTCTGTATCGTCATACCAAGAGGAAGTAGGATTTATATTTCCAACTCCATTCTTTACAGCAGAATTATTTGCAAGGACATGAATCATAGCCCTCTTTAAAGGCTGGTCATAGCTCTTAATACTTAAATCCTTCGGATCTGCTCCTTCTTTTAAGGTTGCTACATGGTTTATATAATTAGTTACAGCTATATTAGAACCTTCAGAGTATACAAAATTATCTCCATTATAAGATTCCGACCATATACCTCCTAAGGATGTATGAAGTTCAAATAATGAATCAATTGTATGATATGGAGTATTCTCTAAAATAGACTCTGAAGGAATGTGACTTCCTGTATTATCAAAATAGTGATAAACCTTCTATTCCTCTCCTATAGGTTGATTTCCCTAATCTACTGCTTGTTCAATAGTATAATATACTCCACGCTCTCTACCAAAGTCTGTAATCTTAATATGATTTCCAGCCCTATTATAGTAAAGCTGATTATTTGGATAAAGATTCTATTCCATAATATCATCTGCGAATGATATTTCATGGTCAGCTTTATAACCGCAACCTTTTATTAAGTCAATTTCTCCATCATTCCAAGCTCCTTCTATTGACTTTCCCTGTGCATCAACTACATGCCATCTCTTACTATGCATCTTTCTAAAGATATTATGTAAGTTGATTGCGTGTTTAGTTGAATTTAGGTCATTTCCAACTGATTGCCTCATCCACTGATTTGTAATAGTATCTGTTGCATATTTTAACAAAGTTGCAGTCATATATCTATCATCATAATAGTGTTGAATAGGCTTCTTAATTGTTCCAACCTCATTTGGACCAAGAGATTTATTCTCAAGTATAGACCAGAAAGGACTTAGCTGAGCACTACCGTCATGCGCATCTACTGCGTCAGTTTTTCCACTAAAATTGAACACATCTGCAGGAACGTCTGAAATACATGCAATATTCATTTGTTCACATATACCTTCAAGACTTGGAACCATCTTAGTCATAGTTGCAGACATAATTACATTACGCTTAAACTGAGCATTCTGCCCTAGGTTTTCCATAGCATAAATCTAATCATCATAGGCTGCCTCTAAATCTGCAATAGTATTCTCTAGAGGAACTCCATCCATTTTAGCTCCATTAGCTATTAGTTCTTTACCATTATCTATCATCTTTTTTAGATCATAGAAAGTAAGAACATTTTGGTTATATTCTGGATTTAGAAAGAGAATATTTCTCTTATTAAGATTTTCATTCTTTATTTTCTTCTTTAAATCCAACTTAGCTAGAGCCTTGATTTTGTGGTTAATTTCTGAACCAGTTGTACTAAATCTAAGATTATTTCCAATAAGATTATCAATAAGAAAATAAGCATTTAGCATTGGATTTAAGGTAATATCTACATCATCAACTATACTTCCGTATAGAATTTCCTCGTTTTCAGATTTTGCCAGAATTACGTATTCCTCATCTCCTACCTTCTTAATCCATTGTTTAGTATTTAGCCCAAAGGTTTGCTTCATAATAGACTTTATCTATTCATCTGCAGGAATAGCAAATTGTTTTTCTAGAAGGTTCTATAGAAATCTTCTTTTTTCTAAAGCAAGTCTCTAATTCAGTCTAGTAGAATCATTTGGGTTGTATAAGTTAGTAGCAAACTCATAAAGTAACTCATTGAATGCTAGCTTTTTCCCTTTAATTTGCCTATAATGTAAATCCTTATAAAGAGTAATAGTATTATTCGGATTTGCTTTATTATAGGAATTGACTGCATTCATTAAGTCTTTTTCGGAATTAATAATAACTTCTTCTCCTGTTGCAAGCTTGGTTGGGATTCCTTTTAATATTTTACCTATGTCATCTATACCTTTAATTTGTGGAAATAGCCTCTTATAATCTTCAATGACATTTTCATATACTTTATTATAGGCAGTGCCTATTGTACTTTTAAGTTTAGATACTACTGCCTATTCAAGAGCAGGGCTCTTTATAAGGTCAGTTAATTTCTGGTTATCAATGATGATATCTCCAAGGCTTATATGGTCTGCAATAAATTTCGTTTTATCAGATTGAGTAGTAGACTGTGTGAATATTGTTCCATCCTCATGTAAAGGAATCAGAAATTTGTTAACCAGGGCATTATTCAAAAGCTCTACTTCAGTCATATTCTTTATCTACTTCACTTTGCCATCCTTAGTCCTAACATCAGTGTCAATAGTCACATCTAACACTGCTTTTCTATTTCCTGAGAAAAGAAGGTATGCAGTTGGACCGCCTGCTTCATTTGATTCCCTCATCTGAGTTTTTATGTCTCCACTTAGGAATGCAGGGCTAAAGTTTGGAATTTTATCCCCGTCTAAGTTTGAGATTACAGATTTAGAAGTATCATTAGCCAGTAATGCTCTTGTATTTGCTAACTTAACAACCCAAGGCTCATTAGAATCAACTGTAGTTAATTGATAGCCATCAAAGTCAGTTCTAAAATATTCATATAGATTTCTTGCATCATAGATTCCTGGGAACTTTCCAGAATCTTTTAAGAAGGTTCTCAACTCTGTTAGTGCATAAGTAGAACCATCTTCTTTGGTAGATTTTCTAAAATCATTATAAATATCTTGTATTACTAGAGCTCTAGCTGCAGACATAAATATATCATGTAGGAAATTAGGTCTACCTTTCATTGAAATAACTAACTCATTTAATGACTAAGTATTCTTGCTGAAGTCAGTATTAAGCATATTATCTATGAAAGATAGAACATCTGCTAACTGAGTTTCCTAGGCAGTTAAGTTATGTCTAGACACTAAAGCATTTCTCTACTCTCTTGTGTTAAGAGACACATCTTTAAGCCCCTCTAACTCTTTAATTTGGAATCTACTAGCGGATACATTCTTCTTGGATAGTAGATTTATTCCTAATCCATTTACTTTAATTTGATAATCTTTTCCAGCAATATTGATAGAATAACTCTTTCCATCTGCCATAGGAGTTAGTTTATATTCATCTAACAACTGAGCACTATCTAGTCTTTTTATGGTATTATCATTTATGTCATTGATAATATCAAATTTAGTTTTAGAAATTGAATATTTATCCTTAACTGCAGTTTTTGTAGTCTAAGTATCAAAGTCATAAACTGTCTAAAGATAATTTAGAGCAGTATTTGAACATATTAGACCATACATTGTTTCTACCAAATTATATCGAGAACGAATACCATTTTCCTTTAAATACGTATCCTCAATCTCAAGCCATGACTTATTTTGTCTTCCGTTCTACTTGGTTTTCTTTCTGGCATCAAATACAGTCCTGTATATAGAGTACAGAACATTCATGTTGTTATAATCAAACCCTCTAGATTCCAGCTCTCTAATAATATTCTAATTCTTATCAACAAATAGTTTCTTGAATATAGTCTGTAGATTGCCGTTTCTCCTAGATTGGTCTTTAGTTAAATTTTCTACAGCGTCTTTGAACTCATTATCAGTTACTAAAGTTCCTGCTGACTTCAGCTTAACTACAGTTCCTACAAAATCTTTTGGTTCTAGACGTCCCCATTGTTCAACTTCATCCTTATAATCATATAGAGATATTCTATTTATTAAGACTTGGCTGAATTTAGCCATTTCTTCCAAAGAGTCCTATACATCGTCTCCCCAAGTCTTTCTAGCATTGCTGTTTCCTGCTGCAATCTAATACTTATATTGATAGGTAGGCGTACCGTATCCGTCCAATGTAAATTGAATAGGGTTTGCCTGTGAACCTACATTGATGAATTTACTTAAGCTCTGTTTTAATACATCATCAAAGTATGTTAGGTTAATAAAGGCATTAACTGCATTATACAAATCCCTATTTTGACTTGCCTATTTTACTTTATCTATGTCTTCATTCCATCCATTTTCTATTGAGTCCAAAAAGGTTCCCTCACTTTTTAAGGACTCAATAATATTATACATAGCTGTAATGGTATTGTAGTGATTTTGAGTCTTTATCTTTACTTTATTGTTCTTTGTAGAAGTTACATAGAGATTCTTAGGAAACTATTCAACGTCAGCCTCCTGAAGGTGATACTTAGTTAGGTAATCTCTTATAATTTTATATTGAGATTCCTGATAGTTTATTATATTGTTATTTAACTTTCTATCGGAATCAATGATCATTCCTTCTCCCCTGGTGTCAACGATAGTAGCAAGCGCTAAGTTATCTTCGAAAATTCTACGTCTCCAAGAGTCCATTCCTGGATTAGACGTACCATAAACACTTGATAATATTGATTTATATTTTATCTACTGGATATCCTCCTCTCTAACTAGATCTGTTCCCTTAATAATTGCAGATATTTGCTATTCTGCCTTAGTTAGGGGTCTTGGTAGAAGCTTAGTTTTTAAGGATCTTGTAATGCGAGCTTTATCTTGGGTAGATAGTTCAAATGGAAGATTTGTCTTTGATAATTCTACTCCAACCTGCTTTACAAGAGCGTCTATACTATCAGTATAATTTTCCTCGTCAACAGATTCGTCTATATCAGTGCTGAAGGGAAGATCCTACAGCACTGAATAAACGTCCTCTATTAACTCGTCTACATTTGATGATTCTAATTTAGAAAGATTTATCATATTTGAATGAAGATCTTTACTATAATTAGGAACTCTACATTTTTTCATATTAAATTGGACATGAGTTTAATAAATTAGTTAAATCTCTTATAACGTCATTAGCATCATCTTCATAATTTTCTTTTAAATATCCTATCATTTTATTAACAATCATAGTGAATGTTTTCCAAGAAATATCGCCTCCCTGTAAAGAATTGGAAAGTTCTTCCGTGAACATCTACAAATCGTCTTCTTCTAAATTAGAGAAGAAACTATTTGTTGTATTCAATATAGTGTTAATAGCCTCATCAGATGTTAAAGTATCCGGATGTGTTTGTTCTGCAATATCTGGAACTATTACTAGACCATCATCGTAGTGAATATTGTAATAGGACTCATTTCCATCCTAGTCTACAAAGGTTAATCTCTTAGCATTAGGTATAGAATCTGTTGCCTTCAAGGTCTTACCCCAAAACTCCTCAGAATCCTTAAGGGAAGTTACATCTCCGTTCTCTGAAAGTCCAAGCAATATATTTTCAAAAGAAACTTTTGGATTATTCTATACGAAATTTCTAAGACTCTTATCAATTCTTTTATTTACTGCCTTTACATAATCCTCTACAGTATCATAATCAGCAGGATCTATCTCTATTCCTGCTAGATTTAATGTATTACTTATTGAATTATGCATCTGCTATACAGGACTAACAACTTCCTCCTATTCTACAGGCTTCTATGTAGGTTCTTCTGTCTGTTCTACATATGGATTTATATCAACCGCAATTAGAGGTCCAGAAGAAACTGCATTAGAAGAAAATAACTTCTTATTAGTTACAGTTCTATCAATCTATCCGGACTCTTCGTTCTTTCTCTCAACTAGTATTGGGTCAGAGAATATTCCGTACTTAAACTAAGCTGCAGTTGCACGTATATTATCTCTAGTAAAATCATTTTCTACAGGTGTGGAAATGACTCCATGGAACATTAAATTAAATAAATCATCCATTCTAGAATCATATACTCCAGTTCTGTTTTCCTTATTATATGGAATAACTCCAGGTGTTCCCTCAGAGAACTCTGCATCTTTGTCAGCACCAACTTGATTATCAATTGGATCAATAATTCCCATCCAGTTCAGAACCTTATCCTAGTACTTAATTGTATACGGAGTAGCTCCATCTCTCTATCTATCAACTATATAGTCTAGAAAGTCCTCCTTACCTGTTGCCATCTAATTGCTTATGTAATGAGCTGTCTTGATCATTACAAGTGGAAGAGTAGTTAAGTTAGTTTTATCAGAAATATGTAAGGTACTTCTGGTACTAGCATCCTATTCTTGGAAGTCCAAATCAATATTATTGGTTGCTTCAACATTCTTAAACCAACCCTTCATATCTTTTAAGTTCGTAGTGATATAGGACTTCTTATTCTACTCAGAAGGAGATATAATCTAATCAACTATATTATTAAATATATTCTCAAGTACAGCTAATTGAGTTCTAGCAATCTGAGGATTAATATAAATTCCCACAGCTTTATCAGGATTGTCGTAGAATTTGCTGTCTATGTTTGTTAATTTTCTAAGGTAAGCACCATGAACAGAGTTGAACCCAAGTCTAAATTCCTTTACGTAGTCAGCCAAACTATCGTTAAAGTCCCATAGAACCTATAGCCTTGACTATAATTCTGGGGATACCAGTTTTCTGTACTATACTTCATCTAAATTATCCTTGTCTCCTTTCTACCTTTGGAACTCCGCATTGTCCATCTGACAAAGCTTATTCATATCTTCATCATTTAAACCATTTTCCTTACAGAATACGTCATAACGCTCCATAAAGCGACTTAAGCCTGCTCTGTAGTTCCACATTGCTTTGTACATTCTTATAGCAAATGGCTACAGTTCCATTGGTGTGGTAAATGTACAATTTCCTACTCGATTATTGTATAATTCTACCCACTTTTTTTGATAAAGAGATTGAAATGAAACTCCGACATTATCAAGACGAATCATTCTAACCTACTTAGGCATAGTTGGATCCTATGTCTATCTTATATAAATATCCTTTAATTCTGATGGAGAGAGTAATAAGTTGCTAGAAACGAACATTACAGGCTTACCTCTCATTTCTGGACTAATTCCAGGAATATCATCTATTACAATATTAACATCAGATTCTACCTAAATAGGTGCCTTACTTCTATAAGGACTCTAAGAGTTATTAGCTTCCTCTAACCTATAAGAAGAATCCAAAGGCATTAAACGAGTATACTGTGAGAATTTTGGAGGATTAACTCTAAATTCCTGGTTATTCTAAACCCATCCATCAACTATTGTAGAATACTTAGTTATGATATCATCATACGAATCATACAATCTTTGTAGTTCCTCTGAATTTTCTGCACCATTATCTATCTTAGATTTAATGGCTTCTTTGATAGAATTTGCATTTCTAGCCCAGGTATCTGGATTATTTAGACCTCCTAGGGACACAGAATATACATTTCCATCTTTTCCCTCCAGTTTAGCTACAAGTTTTATTACCTTTCCTCGTATTGTTCTATTCTCATTACTTAGTCCACTTCCCTTAGTTAAACCTATAAGTCGATTTGAATCAGACTCATCTTCTACACTTATAAAGTACTATATATTACTAAAAGAATCCTTGCTAAATATTTCCCTAGTTTCAGGAGGTAATCTATCGTAGTACTCAGATCCATATATTATTAAATTCTTTAATTGAATTACTTTACGCATTAGTTCTACTTTACCTTCCTTTACTTCTTGCCCAGGCTTTACAAAGATTCCTAAGTCACTAGTACTATTAGAATCATTTACCCAAATATCTCCAGCAGTATTAATTCCAGAGTAACTTACACTACTATAGGTAGTTACAGGGCTACTTAGAATAGTATTCTATTCCATCTCTTCTGAGGCTGATTCTGTTTCCTCTTCAGAATTATCTCCATCCTCTTTAATAGGAGCGGTTTCTTCCTGTATCTCCTCCTAAGATACCTCCTGTCCGCCTATTGTAGTTGGTTCATTTGGCTCTTCATCCTAATCATTAGTAGGGGTTTCCTAAGGCTATTCAGACACTTCTGGATTGTCTACAAGAGCTTTCTCAATTTCTGGGAGTCTTTTATCTCTAAATTTCTAAACAGAAGTAGACAGTCCAGAATATTCTCCATTAAACTCAGATTCAGCACTCTATATTATATTAGATAATCCATTATCTATAAGGATAGTACCTTTAGTACTTCTAGTAATTAGAGTGTATAAGTCCTTAGAGAATTGATTGATATTTATATTGTTGTTATTCCAATTGTTTCCTAAGTCAAGATTCCATTTTTTGTCTACTACAACATAGTCAAATTCTCTTCCCTAAACATCTAAAGGAGACATTGGATCACTAACCTTTAGTCCTGCATCTCTTAACTTTTGGTACTCAGTAGATGATGAATCTCCTATGAATCCAACAGAAGCATTCTTTGGAATTTTATTAAGAACATCTTGAGGAATAGTGTCAGTAATCATTTCCCCGCTAAAGACATCTTTATTATAATAACGCAATTGAATATTCTTGAAGGTCTATTCGTAAACAGTATTTCCAAGGGTTCCTGGATCACTAACTGACAATTTATCAATTACAGAAAGTAAAGGCTATTGATTAGAGACCTTTAAAGCATTTCCATTCCTTAATGATAAATATAGTGAAGGAGACCTCCATGCTATAAGAGAATTTTCTTCAATATTTCCTATATTATTCTTATTATATCCATTCTAGTGTTCATCTCCTATAAGAATTAAATTTATTCCATTAAGGTCACAGAATTTTGATATAATAAGTAATTCTGGAGTACTAAAATGAGTTGCCTCATCTATCACTAACTATTTAGGAGCATTATCAATCTTCTTTACATTTAGATTATCCTTTAGATTTACAATGGTACTTCCATTCTCCTTCTAAGTTGTATATAAATCTTTAATGTTTGGCGCTTTACCCCCAAAGATAGTATTAAATAAGTCAGATTTCAGTTTTTCAGTGCTGTCTGGTAAGCTATCCTTTAAATTGTCTACCTAACTATAAGTAGGACCAGAAACCCAAGTGTTCTTTCCAGTTCCAAGATTTAATCTTGCAACTGCAAATGTCTTTCCACTTCCACCAAGTCCAGTAACTATAGAAGTATTATGAGCTACATCCATCTTAGAGCCGGTTTTAGCTTTAATCCAATCTAATGCCTCATTAATTGCCTTAGGATTTTCTTTCTATGCATAAGCAAGTTTAGATACATACTCCTGCATAGATATTGGAGCCATATTAGCATTCCCATCAAGGAAGGTCTTTAATCCTCTATAGTACTTTGTAGTACTTGCTGACATAGCTCCAACTATTAACTAGAACTTGTCATAATTTGTTAACTTGTCATAAGTTAGATTCTCGTCCAGCTTAGCTGATTCCTATCCTAGTACCTAATTAACATCAAATATACTATTAGATAGATTATCCAGAATTTCAGCAGTAGACATATTTGACTTCTTTCTATTTTTATAAAGTAACTCCTATAATGCTACTAAGGATGAAAGAGAATCATCTAATGTCAAGTCTTCGTAACCATCCAATAGGTCTAGAGTAGGGGAAATCTTAAATGCAGCTCTATTTAAATCAAAAAATTGTTTAGTTGACTTAGTTAGTGCTTGATTTGCCTTAATAAATTTTATTTCTCTCTATCCCGTATTCTAATCATGCTTATTAATCCATGAATTAATTTCTCGTCTATATGCAGAAATTTCTCCAAGAAGCATATTAGCATCTCCTTCTTCAATCTCTGGGAGCTCTTCTGTTTTACTAAAGACATCACTATGATTCTTTACAAATTCATTCACATATTTATTGTGTCCTACAGGTGTTCCATCTGTAGTTCTTACTGAGGCACCATATATGAAGGATTCTGCAGTTTTAAAATCTTCTAGAATTTGCTTTAAGCTAGATAGCTAAGAGTCACTTAATTGGAAATCAGCATTCGTTTCCTATGAGTTATAGGAGTTATATATATCTTGAAGCAAATCTTCAACGTTAACATCATTATTAGAAGAGAACTTAGAAATTTTATTGAGAAGAGGAATAACTGGATTATTTACAAAGGTAGTTCCTTCTAAGGCATTAAGAGTCTTAGTCTGAGGAGAATTGTTTACTCCTTCTATAAAGGTGTCTAGATTCTTAAAATAAGAGTCTGACATCTAGTCTGATACACTATTTACTATTTCATTATATTTACTCTCTGAAACATCAGCTACTGTATCAGCTACTTCTGATTCTAAAACTGACGGATCTATTGTAGCCTCTGCATAGAATTTCTATAACGGTTCAAGATTATCTGAGAAAAATCCCAAATAATCCCATTCATCCTCTAAAGAATTTCCATTTCTCGCCATATCATATTTGATAAAAGCATCCAGATCTCGATAAGTAACTTCTCCATTATTTTCAAACTAGTAATCAGAAGGAATATTAAAAGCCTGCTTCTCGTCTGTAGACAAGCTAGATATAGATTCAAGAGATTTTATAAAATCAGGATCTGATGAAAAGGCTCCAACGGTTTCATACTTTCTTCCAACTATTGAGGAGGCAGTTTTGTTAATTCTATTCTTAATTGCCTTCTTTAAGGATGGAATATCCTATATACCCATCTTCAGAATCAGATTATATAAGTCAGTATTTTGCTTATCAATATCAGAAATATCATTAGGATCCACTTCCTATCCATCTTTAGGAGTAACTTGCATTTCCCACCAATGCTTTTTAACATCAGCATCTGTCTGTTCAGCTACATTGTCAAGATAGTACTTAAGTAATTCACCTCTAAGAGCTCCAATCTATGATACAAAATATCTAAAATCTGTAGAAGTTATAGGCTACTTAGCAAATTCCTAAATCCATTTAAATTGATTATCAATATTGTATTTACGTATTGCATCAGCATGCTTTTTCTGACGTGCTCTGAAGTCTTCTTCAGATTCTCCTTCTAATGGAGAAGCTAAGGCTGCAAATTCTTCATCAGACTCAGAGTCAAGCTTATCTGTTACTTGCAGTAATTTCTTAGATGGATCATCCTTTCTTAATTTCTCAATTACAGATAGTTCCTGATCAAAGTTAGTATTCTAGAGAGTCTATAGCTCTGGGAGAACCTACTTCTCCATATCTTTATATAATTTAAAAGCAGTATCTAGATCCTACTTACCATTCTTTTTCCAGGCTTCGTATCTAGTCTAAACCGTTTGAAGTTCAGAAGGAGATAACTATTGAAGAGATTTTCCTGTGAGCTCTCGTGCTAACTAGTTAAAGTTAAGTGATAAGAATCTTCCACTTAAGTTAGTATCCATTGCAAATAGAGTTTTCTCTACGTATCCTAAAGAACCTTCTCCGAATAGGTAATCCTTCTACTCTATAAGCTCCTACTTCTCCTACTGAAGTTTCTAAAGTTTCTCCTAATATTCAGGACTTTTCCTTTTAGCTTCATCAGTAGTAGTATTTACTAATTCCTATATTTCATTCTCTTTATTAATTATAGAGTTTGAAAGATTCTAGAAATCCTCCTAAAATTTAGAGATATATGATAGATTCTTAACATTCTCCGCGTTATCTCCCTTTAGAAAATCTGATAAAGCATTTGCTCTATATTCTCCCTGAACCATTTTATCAAATAGTTCATCTTCAGATAGATTTAGTTGGTTACCATTAAGGATTAAATCTAGCTGGTTTATAATGTTAGAAAGCCCTTCATAGTTTGCCTATGCTTGAGACTTATGATTTTCATCTGCAGTTATATAGGTCTTCGTTCCATCGGAATTTGTAGTACTATCATAGGATAGTTCGGAACTTCCAAGAGAACCCTTGTCTCTTAGAGTTTGAAACTCCTGCAAAATATCTTTTTTCTTTCCTTGTCTTAGAAGGTAAGTAATTTCATTTTGAAACTCTTTAGTGGAATTGTTTCTATTGTTCCAAGCCTCTACTCCTCCAAACATAGCACCACCGGCAGCTCCTCCGAAGAAGGACATAAAATATCGGTCTCCCATATTTTCCCAAGCACCATAATCAGTCTGTGAGAAATATCCAAGTCGTCCTGCTAATTCTCCTAAAGATTTAGTGAGGTCAGTTACAAGTTCTTCACTTACTTCCTCCGTGCCCTCTCCTAAAGCCTTACCTACAATACCTATTGTTCCATCCTTATATTTTTCTCCAAACTTATCAACAGTTCTTTTGCCCAAGTCAATTCCTTTTTGAATAACTCCTATGATACCTTTCTTTGTTGATAAATCAGTAGCTTCTCTTTTACCAGCCATATATAGGTCAGCATTTTCTTTAGCCGCTTTTCTTAAAGCAAGTCTAGCAGGATCTTTTTCAAAGAACATCTCTCCAAGACCTAGGTATTTGTCAACAGAATACATACCAAGTATTGATCCAAATGCAATAGCAGCAGCTTCCGCAGGGGTACCCCCTTTTTCTAGAATTGATTCATATACATCAGTATTAGATATAAGTGCCATATATCCAAGAGATAAATCCTGAGCAAGTCTATTTCTATTCTACATTATCTTCTCTGCTTCAGGAATATACTTGTTAAGAGTAGCTTTACCTAAAGAAGTTTCCGCCCATTTTCCAGATACAAGTAATTTTCCAAAATTATAAGGGTCATCAGTTCCAAGATAAGAAGACAATTGTGCTTTACTTATTTTTCCTTCTAAACTTTCCTGTATGTATTGGTTTGCTTTATCCATGTAATCCTTCTAAGCCTTAGCAGCGGCAGTATTAAGGACTGAATCTCCTCCTCCCTTAAGCTTATTGAAGGTATTTGCTATGAACTTCTGTTGTCCCCATTGTAAAGCAACATCTGACATTAAATTTCCAAAGTTTTCAAAGCTAAATGTATTCTCCTGAGCATAATCAGATGTAGAGGTAGAGAATTTCTAACCGTAAGCAGCAATAGTGTTTGCAAGCTAACTATTAGGGTTCTAATCTCCAGTTAATGAAGCAAGCATACCATAAGCCATAGGGAGAGTCTTAGCCAATTCTCTTCCTACTAATAAGCCAGAATAAGCTGTGTTAACATAAGGTATAAACATTGGAATTATAGATGCAACATTTTTTGCAACAGTTCCTGCAACTGACTTCTCTAAATCATCAGAATCAAAGAAGTCATATTTGTTTATAGCACTGTTTTCACTAGTGAGATAGTCTGCTGCAGATACTACTGTCTTTCCTCTTAGATTTCTACCATTAGCCTTCTCTGTATAGTATTCTCCATCTTCATTTACCTTCCATTCTCCTTTCTAGTGCTTAACTTTATTACCTGTAATAGGGTCTACTTCAATAGTATCCTCATCATAAGTAGCATATACAAGAGGGTCGTCAAAAAGAGAGCTAATATATTCAAATGGGTTAGTAAACAGAGAAATATCATTAACAGATTTATCCAAAAATGTGCCTGTAGCTGGATCAAATATTTTACTATTCTGAGCTAACTCTCTTCTAGACTTATCTGAATTAGTAATTTTATTTATTCCACCTACACCAATTCTTATATGATCTGGATTATTAACAGTATTCAAATTGAAGTTGATGTCCTTTACTCTACCTCCGGCAGGTCTATTGACATCCCACATACTATATTCATAATTGTCTACAGAGTTCTCTGTACTGAAGTCTCTAAAGGTGCTGGCAACATTATTATAGTATGCATCAAATTTCTAATCTGAGAAATTACCGTTACTATCCTAAAACATCTTTTGATTTCTAATATATGGACTATTTTTATATACATCTTTAGACATGAACTGTGTATTGTCTAAAGTCATTCCTGAAACATCCTTGAAGTCCTGAGCAGTAAACTCAGGATTATTCAAGGATGCAACAAGCCAATCATTCTATTTCATTGCCATAGCGTTGCTGTATTTGTAGCTTTTTGCTTTTGTTGTTTATCCCATACCTGTTGTCTCTGTTCATATCTATATGCGGTAGACTCCTTAATATCATTACCATCAGCATTAGCAGCATTAAGGGGATTAGTGTTAATAGGAATGTATATATTACCTTTATACAATTTATCATTGTTAAATGTAATCCAGTTATTATCGAGTTCATACTCTCCTTTATCCTTATCAGATAGTGCTCTCTTAACAGTATCAAATAGTGCATCATCCCCTGATGCATTTTCTATATACTAGGACTCTTGTAATTTCTGCTTCTTGCCTGCTACCATTCCCTACGCCTTACTGCTAGCAACACCTTCTAATACTAAGAAATGTCCAAAATATTTTGAATTAACTTCTCCTTTAGAAGCATCTACTAAATATCCAAGACCAACTCTTTTAAGTATTTCTGCTTTCTTCCTCTCATAGTCTTGGGTTCCAACTTTAGCACCTAATTGCTTAAGTTTATTTATTACCTTTGAATAAGTGTCCATAATACTAAAGTTAACCTTTCCGTCAGGAGTTATAGGCAGAGTTACCGTCATAGCACCTCCTCCAGAATTAACCATAACATCATCAAAGCTATCAGCTGAGATCTATTGATCTCCAAAGGTAATATTCTATCTATTCTTAATAAGATACCCTACTTTAGAATCACCAATATACTTAGTAAGAGATTTGTTGTCGTCCATACCAGGAGTAGTTCCATAATACTTACCATCAACAGAAAGATGCCCTCTTCCTATAAGTAGATTATAACTTTGTTCATCACCTGCTTTATCAGATTGAAGCTATCTCCAGAATCCCTCTTTAGGATCTTCATCACTTCCTCCATCACTACTGCTCTTTCCAGCTTTTTTAAGCTTCTCATCAGTTCCAAGATAGTCTACCTTATATGAGATTGTATTTTTTAGGCTACCAGATAAATACTGTGTAACTAATGCTTGAGTAGCTTTATTTGGGTCAGATATTCCAGTTTTTAAAGATGCCCATACTTTAGCTCTCTTAGGAAGGCTTACGGTTAAGTAATCAACCAAAGCTTTTATTTGCTATACATTTGTATCAGTAGAAGACTCTGTCTAATATTTTCCATCGAGAGCACTCTATAGATATTCCTATTGTTGCGACTTTGATAGATTCTATAATGCTTTTAAACCAAGAAGTGCCTCTTTTCCAGCAATTCCTTGTTCTTCATATTTATAACTTCCTAATGATACTTTAGCCTAGTCAAGGAGCTTCTAAAATGCCTCATACCCCATTCCGTTGTTGATGATCTCAAAAGCATTATCATCCTTTGAGAATGCATATTTAGGAGAGTATTTTCTAAGCCAAGCTAAATTGGAGTTAGTAAGAAGACTATACTAATCTGGATTTTCTTGATACTGTTGAAGAGTAAGTTCCTTAACTTTTCCAGATTTATCTGATGCAAGAAGATTTCCTCCTAAGGTAATTGCAACCTCTCCAATGCTGCCGTTCTCCTTAGCATCCTTAATAGATTCATCAAATCTTTTTTTATTCTAATTAGCTACCTTCAACTTATATAAACTACTCAAATAAGTATTAGCTAATTCCCCAGTATCTACTCCAACTAAGCTTTCAGTTGCCAAAGTTCTTTTAAGATCAGTAATGATAGACTTCATTTCATTTGGAAGTCCATCTACATCCTTAATCATATTGAATAGGTCTTTCTCAGTAAGTTTTCCCTTTGTGTCTTCCTTATCTTCATCCTTAGAAGAACTCTTTATTGAAAGAGATTCCTTATCAGAATTTGATAATTTAACGCTCTATGGAGCCTAAACCTACGGAGTTTGAACTGGTCTATATGTTGTAAAGAGGGAGGAAACGTCTCCTCCCCCGTATAATTTAGGTACAATGTTCATTACTTCATTACTTTGTGTAGTAAATTTATAGTAGATGGACTCAGTTTACCTCCCTTTCTAAAGAGTGTACTCTAATTCATCTTGGTTCTAAGTCCTTCTATATACTATCTAGTTACTCTTGATTGTTCTTCTGCAAGGGCATCAGAATCAGTATAATATTTATCCCTAAGAGCTCTTGCTTTAGCTATATAGTCCTTGTAGAATGGCTAAGTAGTGTAGTCAGCATCTTCTCCATTAACTGCCTGCCATGCAGCTAACTTAGCATTAAACTCTTGCGACATATCATTAACAGAATCTTGGTATTGCTACTTAAGATTTCTTGCCTTTATCTCGTAAGGGCGATTCATATCTTGCATATCAAGAGATAGTGAACGCTGTTTATTCTCAGCTAATTCTACTCTTCTATCATAGTCTCGTTGAGCATTTCTCTACTTAAGGTCAGCCTCTACTCCAGACAAGAAATTATCCCTAGACTGCCAATTACTTTTAAGTCTTCCTGCCTCAACCTGTGCAATTTCTCTATTAGCCTAATTAATAGAAGCTCTATTGAAGTTAGCTGTATCAGTTCTCCTAGCTATATTGTCCTCCTATCTCTTAAGAGCTTCCTATTTAGTTCTAAGAATTTCCTTATCATCAGCTAGGAATCCCTAATATTGTAAGTCTGTTGCCTACCTGTTAGCATCTAATGATCTTGCTGCATTTAGAGATGCATCAGATGTATATGGCTAAGCTGCCTGTCTTCTTACATCAGCTGCTTGCCTATTCCTAAGCTACATTTCACTAAAGGCTCCAGTTACTGGAGAATATAATTCATAGGTATTTTTTAGAACAGGCTTCATAGATCTTCTAACAACATCTGCAACCTTATTATTAGTATGTAGAGAATCAAACAGTCTTCCAGCTCCTACTGCTAGAGGTGCAATATCTTGTGCCAATTTTAACCCATTCTGTTGGAACCAGTTTGGTTTGCTTTCTGGTTGCTGAGTAGGGTTTATAGCAGATCCATTATTCTAGTCAGGAGTGTTTGAATTAGGGTTATTTGGAGTAACTCCGGTTAATTCATAATCAGTCCAGTTAGTTATACCGTCTACACTTTTAATACCATTAGAACTTACTTGATACTTTCCAGATTTAGCAATTTCAGGATCCACCCAGTGCTTTACTCCATTTGTATCAGTATAGAAGTAACGTGTACCTTCCTTCATTAAGTCATTGTGCCTATTAGCAAGAAGTTGGTCATTTCTAATACTGCTAATATAATCAGATAGATTAGTTATAGCTTCTCTTGGACCTCTCATATAGGAATCCTTATTAGTAACTTTCCAAGAGGTTCTAAGATTTCCATTCTAATCGAAGAACGTAGAAGTAGAATTGGAAGGCAATCCTTTGTCAACTAAATGTGCCCATTTGAGGAAAACATTATTATCATCATTAAAGGAACTTCTATCTTGAGCGTTAGCATATTCCTAGGCTGATGATAAAAGACTATTTGTAAAGTCCTTATAATATTGTTGTCCTTCGACTTCTGAGGCATAGGATTTACCTTTCTGAGTATAGTCGGAATAATTTGAATCTGTTTTGTATCTGGAATCATTCATACCTCTTCCACTATTTCCATAAGAAGATCCATATACTCCTTTATTATTGATTCCATATAGAGTGTTTCCCCAATTAGAAGAGAATTTATTTACATCAAAATCATTAATTCCGTTGTGCCATGGAAGTTTAGTACCTTGTTGAGCTTTCAATATACCTCCAAGTTTGCGTGAACTAACATATGTAGTAAAGTTACCCTACTAAGGTTGCATATGGTCTTTAGCATATGGAATATTCTATAGTGGTAACTCAGTTACAGTATTGTTTGCTTTGTCCCAAACCCATCCTGTTCCATTCTTAGTCTTGAGACCTGGAATATAATAAAGATTTGGATTATTAGGATCGGCATTCTGTAGCACACCCTAAGCCTAGAGAGCATTAAGAGTAGCAGTTACGCCTGCCTTACTACTAATATTAGAAGCTCCAAAGATCTATGAAACTCTTGGATCAGATCCAAATCTATAATATCTATTATAGAAGCTGTTTCTTAGAATATTAATTAAGCCTTTAGATGGGATTTTTACCATGACAGAAGTCATTCTGCTCATTGTATTAGCATCATAGGATTTATCAAATAAAGAGGCATGTTTAGTTTTTATTTGAGGCTACTATACAGGAACATCCTATAACTACTGTGCAGGCTATTCCTGTACAGTAGGAGTCCCAGTTGCCATCATCTCTCTAAAATCCATTCCTCCAACTGCCTTACTTAAAGCTAAATAATCTCCAGGGTTAATAGTTCCATCACGTAAGGCTTTTGCAGCATTAACTAAAAGAGGAACATACCTTGATTTATCGGCATCCTAGTACCCTTGGAAGGTATTATCCCAATTATCTGCAATAGATTGAAGAGCGTTTGATAAGTAAGTAGACCTATTTGCTATACTTCTTACACCATTTTTCTCCGCATCAAGCTCAAGGAAATCTTTAACATTTCCATTGTCGCTATTGAATAGCTATCTCATTAGAGCTGTCTTGACACTCCCATCTCCCCATTCTATTTTAGATGGATCTTTTGGAGCCTAATAAACATTAGACTTTCCCATTTTCCCATATATGTAGTTGGCTATCAAACCATAATAATCTTTATTCTTTTTGTCAGAATTTGTATATCTACCCTTTGAATCGTGGAATTGTCCATTGTCGAATGTAATAGATCCATCCTTAATTCCTGCCATAATGTTAGCATATGCTGTTCGGAAATCATCAGAATCCTTTTCACCCCTTTTCAGGGTTGCTAAATATTCATTCAATCCCTAATCAGCAGACTATGCTAAGTCATTGTAATCATATTGCTTTCCATAGAAGCTATATAGATTAGGAGTAGTTCCTCCTTGCTACATTTTCTTTGCTAGTGACATTATAATATGTATAAAAAAAAAAAGAGGAAGAGGAGTTGATTATCTCCACTTCCTCTCAATGAGTAATAGATTATTTCTTAATTCTATAGGCTAAGCGACCTCCCTTACGGAAAACAGGTTCACCCTGTGGTTCTTCTGCGCCTCCGTCCTGTGACTGCTCTACAAGCTGCAAGAACATTTGAGCACCCTGTGCAAGCATTTGACAATCTTGATTCTGCAATCCCTGTGCAAATAATTGTGCTAATTGCATCATAGGATCTTCTTGACCTCCTTCTTCAGGAGCTGGTTCTTCAGGAGCTTCTTCCTGAGATACTGGAGCTTCTGCACCCTCAGCAGGAGTACCAACTGGACCACCTTGCTGAAATTTCTTAGTCTGTTTTACTGCGTTTTTATAAGTAATTTTCATAATTATATATAATTAAATTAAATGATTTTGTGAGTAAATATACAGTATATTTTTAGCTAACCAAAATTATCAGAAGATATTAAGCATTTTTGTTATCAACATACTCTGCAGGTCTAGTATCTTGTCCTTTGATTACCTTGAAGATATACTTTCCAAGTGATCTACATTTATTATCAAACTATGGAGAGCCCTTAGCAGCCTCTGCTACCTTAGCTTTCTTTATGAGAATTTTAGTTTCCCTACGGCTAACAATTCTTTCTCCTCCCCATAATTCCATCTACGTACTACCATCTGGAGCCAAAACCTTCATAACTGGATCAGAATTATCATCGATATCTAACTCATCTCCAATCTTTATACCAGATTTCTCATTTACCTCTAATACGTATGCAGTTTCTGGAGACGATATTAAAGTTTCATCATTTGGTTTTCCATGATGAACCTTCGTAACTTCCTAATCCTCATTTATGAATATAATATCAAGAGGAATCTTTGTACCCTTCATCCACATGGAAATTTTCTAATCAGGGTCAAAATAAAATAACATACCCTCATCCTTAGAAAGTTTCTTTACCCCCTGAAGACCTTTTATCTTTTCCTAATCAGTTTTGGCTTCCTTTACATTATATTCATTGCCTCCTATTCTTACTACCATTGGTCGTCATCAAATAAATCATTGATTGCCTGCTAATCAACTTGCGGAATACTTTCTGGTTGCTGCTATGGCGCACCCCCAAGGTTTTCGTTTGTAATACCTGCTAGAGTTTGGTCAACATTGTCTCCTTCTACTGGAGGGGTCTAATTATTACTCTAATTAACTGGAACAAAATATCCCTCTGCAGACCTTTTAATAGGGATTTTAGTACCATCTATCATAATAAAATCAGAAGCGGTCTCTGATTCAGGTACAGAGTTTCCGAACCATGATTCAGGATTTGACTAAATAGCTTTCATAGCATGTCCAGTAACATATCTTCCAGGACCAGTTCCAAGTGCTAACAAAGGAACTCCTATGGTAGTTTTAGGGTGATTATTCATCCAAGTTTTTGCCTGTTGCCATCTAGATGATAGAGTTGTTCCTTTAACAGGATTAGCTGAACGTGCTGGCTGTTCAGTTGAAGCTTCTGTAGGCTTTGGAGTAGGGTTCCTTTTAGCAGCTATCTATTCATTTATCTTATTTCTTCTATTCTAATAATGTATATTACTTCTCCTATAATTCTAAGCTAGTGTTGCCAACCTTTCTGCCTCCTTATCAGAAAGTTTAGGTCCACCCTATTGAGATTTAGCTAGTTTACTAAGTAGCTTAGACAGTTCTGGCTACTCTTTACTTAATAAATTTGCATGTCCCTAAATCTTAGCTCTTCCAGCTGCCTTAGCTATTTTTGCTATCAATCCTCCAACACCAAAGGCTGGTATTGTATTATAATAATCCTGCATTGTCTTTAGTATTATGTAATAATTCTTCTGTAATTAGTTTTCCTGCTTCTAGAGCATATTCATCTTTTTCTTTCTAAGAAGCTTCTTCACTATAGTATTTCTTCTCAAGTTCTTCCAGTTTCTGAGTTACTTCTAGCCTAAAGATTACCTCTTCCTTTTCTATCTCTGCTTGCTATTCTATTTTTCCATTATCTTTTTCACTTACTACTGGGATACCTTTTTCTGTTATTCCGTCTAAGTTCATATTGTGCTTCCTAGCATGTAGAGCTCCATCAGGAATTACATTTATAGAACCTCCATTTTGAAACTCCGGAACATTAAGAGGATCTACTAAACTTATAGTAGTTTCAGAAATAAGTTCTATAATAGAACCTCCCTTCTTATGTTGTGGAGTACCTTGTTTAGATCTCTTTTTACGGTAGTAATAGCGGTCTTTTTCATAGACTAAATCATGCGTATCTTTAAGACCATTTTTACCATTATAATAGGTATCTGTTTCCCAATGAACTTCTGGATTAGTATCTTCCTTACCTTTCTTTAAAAAAATGTAATCTTCAGTTCCCTATATAGGGGCTACAGATCCAAGATGGAATGGATAAATACCATCTTTATTCTTATAACCTAAGTAAAAATCATAATTAAGTTGATTTGTGACCCATTTCCATCTCTGCATTTCATCATATGGTAAATTATTATAAGCAGATTCTAGGTCATAATTTTCATTCTAAAAATCTGGATTTACATCTTTCACCCAATTCTAATAAGAGGGTTTTCCACTAATAGGGATAGATTCCCAATCTTTTGGAGCCTATTTCTTGTATGTACTCATTGGATCTAGTTTAAGACCTTCTTGTGCTTTTAATATAGACCTAGCTCTATTTAGGAGACTTATAGACATACCTTTGCGTCCTACTCTAATAGAAGCCTAATCATATCCTCCTTCCATTAAGAATCCTAATCTATTACCATTAATTGCAGACATAGAAGTTCTTATATTTGCTCTGTCTTGAGCCTTATCAGAAATATTAGATATAATAGCTTGCTGTCTCTTAGCTTCAGCTATTTGTCTATTAGCTCTTTTTCTAGCCCCACTACTTAAAAGTCCATACTTCTTTCCGCTCTTCTGTAAAGCATCGTTAACAGATGATTCACTTCCAGTATATGAAGACCCAACCTGTGAAAAAGCTTCATCATCTTTAGTAATCGTATCTGCTTTCTTGCCACCAAATCCATTTATTAGTCCAAGTGGCGTAAGACTTAAAAAGGAACTACCTAAGATGGCATCAGTGTTTGTCATTCCGTCTGTGCCGCCTCCTAAGGCATTTACTCCCTTACTTAAGAGGGCCCCTCCTTTCATTATACCTCCTACTAACATTCCGGCTGTTCCAAAGGATATAGCAGCATCCGATATTCCATCATATACGGAATCCATTGTCTATGTTATACTTCCTTTATCTCCATCATATTCTGATTTCTATGGTAAGAATGAGCCCACTAAGTCCGAGGCAGCACCAACAATGGCACCTATTCCTCCGGCTTTCATTTTTGAAGCTCCTGCAAGTCCATCTTTTATTCCTTTATTGGCTTGGCTTATCATTCTAATGCTAGAACCTATTTTGCCAGCACTGTTTAGTACATTTCCTGCCTATCCCCCTATCTACCCTCCTATCTAACTTAGTGCATTAAATCCCTAATCCCAGTTAAAGCTAGCCCCTCCAGTAGTACTATTATTAGTATTCTGGAGAAGCTAGGTATCTTGATAATCAGGATTCATCGCATCATTCATCATATTCTTACCATTTAAAGCAATAGTAGGATCTGATGAATTAGAAGTTAATAATCCAGTCCTAAATTTAAGATTATTCATCTACATTTGATTATTCATCTTAAATGCATTTGAGTAATCGGGCAATTTATATGGAGAAGATTGAGGCATTAAAGTAGATAGAGGAGAACTTGATTGATTAAATATACTCATATTAATAACTTATACTATATAATGTCTTTACTGCAGTTATAATTGCCAATTTATCTCCCTTATATCGTATTCTTATCTTAATCCATTTATCTTTAGGTTTCACTTCTTTCATTTGCGATTCCTCCCAATTCCATTTAACTATTGCTCTATCTAGAGAGTTTTCTGGGATATTAAGAGTTCCATTATTGTAAGTAAGAACTTCATTTGGGATTGGTGATTGTCCTATTTCGATAGGAATTTTGTTTCTATTAAGATTTACTCTATTTCCTAAGTCAATACTATCCCAAGATCGTTCATTTTTGTAGACTACATTTATTGGATTTATCTGTACATTCCATTTGTCTTCTCTATACTACATATTACCACGGAGTCTTCCTCCATCCTATAAATCTACAGCCTTAGCGTGATTCCAAATTCTATACTCACCAAGAGTATCATATTTAACTATTTCACCTCCAGCTAAAGCAGAGAAATTCTTAGTAGATATATTATCCTTTGAGTGGTAGTAATCTTCAACCTCATTTACACTATCCTGTCTAGAATAATATAGGGGTAGTAAAGCAGATTTATCATACAAGCCTCTGATTTCAGCGCCATCATATAAAGCTCTATGAGTTGCAGTAAGATCAATATAGTTATGGTCATATGTAACATCAAAGCCATTAGCCTAGTATAGTTCCTTGGTGGCTTCTTGTCTTATGTACATATTTTTCTTGTCTTTAGCAAAGTCAAAGCTATCTCCAACTATTTCATAATGAAAGGAATCTGGTTCTGCACTATTACTTATAATTTCAAGGTCATCAAATATTTTGTGAGAAGATGGGTTATCTGCAACAACAAATTCAAACTCAAATGGATGCTATTTACCATACCAATAAGTAGGTTGTATTTTATCAGAGATGTCTATAATTCCAGACTAACCATGTTTCCAGAAATCTGTAGTCAAGAACTACAAATTGTATTCAGGAATTACTGCAACTACTGATTGATAATATCCTGCATCTACATTAGTTCCGTTTGTAAAACCCTAAACATATGCTTCTCCTATGTCAGGAGATACTCCCTTATATTTAGCAATTATATTTGCTTTAATATTTAATAAGATTACAATATTGTCTGCATTTACTGGAGTAGAAAGTCTAATATTTTTACCGTTTTCGTCAGTTATTATACTTCCGTAAGAATCTCTCTAATAAAGTTCAGATTTGATTTTACTATAATCTCCAACAAATTTAAGCTTATTATCCTAGATTGTAAAATTCTTATAATTTCCACGCGCGTCTGGAACTAATTCATAGTTAACCGTTACCTAAACTCCATCACCAGTTGGAAGGGTTCTATTGCTGAGACTCAACTGTGCCTAATAATTATTGTCTTTAATAATCACCTAATCTAAGGTTACACCATCCGCAAAGGAGCTTCCTTTATTGCTAGTTCCTAACTTTGCTATCCATTTAGAAGTATTTCTATCAAAAGAGAAAAACTGGTTATACATATTTCCTGAGTAACTAGGAATCCAACTATAGAAAGTAACCCAACCTACTGTCTCATTAAAACAGAGATTCCAAACTTTCTCTTCTAAACCATATAAATTATCATAGAATGTAAACATTACATCTTTCTTATAGGCATTATAATGAGTCTTTACATTTCGTATTCCTATAATAGGTGTTAATTCTCTCTCAGATAAGCTTATATTCTAATTTAGAAATTCCTATACTTTAAAGTCAGAAATACACTCAAAATCAGTCCCATTCGTTCTCCATATCTTTTTAGCAACTGTATCTACTCCATATACTCCTAGAGGAGTTTTTATAATTGATTCCTTCCACTGACTTCCAAATATGTCAGAAATAATTTTAGGATTTTCTGGAAGCACATTTGAAGTATTAATATATATATTACCCCCTGAACCTTCTCCAGCTATTGCCCTTTCGTTAATAGGTATAAGAGAAACTCCATGTTCAAATATACATAAGAGGTTTCCTCTAAACTCAATTATTTTAGTTATAGAACCATAAGTTTTAGGATAATCTCTATAGTGTGTTCCCACAAAGGTTCTCCATCCATTCTAGAAAGCATCCTAAACCTATATATTTGAATAAGCTATTCTATTACTAAACTCATTTTTAATCCAAGGAACTTCGGCAACCTCAAAGTTTACCCTTTCTGATAAAGATTTTTCAAAGCCCTTGTTATAACATAGAGCTTCTGGAATCTTATAAGCGCCACTATTTGACATTGGGTAGAAAGGATAGAAACCTCTTTCATGTCCAAACATAGACACTTCATCTGTTTGAGATGAATCTATAGCACGAATATTCAAATTCATAGTGGATCTTACGACAAGAGTTACATACATTCCAAGTTTTACAGCGTTAACATCACCTAAATTTATTTTTTCAAAATTTTCTTTCTTCACAACGCCGTCAGACACCTCAAAGTTGTTAACCCAACATTTTTCATCAACTATGTCATCATTAGTAGGAGAAGATGGGTCCTAGAAGTTTCTATTGACTCTATGTGTAAACTAACATATGTAACAGTCTCCTCTATATAAGGTATTATATAGTTTATTTTCGGCTTGATTTAACCACCATTCTGTATGCTCTAAATCAAATCTATCAGAAATAGCATAAAAAGGAGATTTATCATTGTATCTTATAACAAAATAATCATCCATGTAAGCTGGTTTATATCCAGGAATCTTTATATCAATAAGCTAACCTGCTTTCTAATAACCAGTTATTCCCAAGTAAGGTCCAAAGGAACCTCTAAGGAGATTATTTGCTTTAGTATTTACATTCTTAGTTCCTACGTATTCAAACCTGAAAGCCTCTTCAGCCTCTCCAGCCCTAGCAGAAAACATATTATTATTTATCGCCACTAATTTCACATTATCTTCTACACCAACAACTTTTATAGATGAATATGTAGAACTCTTCTCGAACTCAAAGTTTTCCGGAGTAAAATGAGTAGTATCATGCTATTTTAATACATTGGTATTACTACAATCTCTACAAGTCATTTCTGAAGCAGAAAATAAAGTATTTAGATAAGGACTATTTACATCATAGTCTGGGCAAATGGCTCCCTACACGCTTACTTGCTAATTTTCTAATGTAATTATTCTCTTTTCAAAGTCATGAGTTAAATATCTTTCTCCCCCTGTAGCTAAAATTTTAGCACCAAGTGCACTCTTTGAAAGAAAGCCTTCTGCTATATATGTAGAAGTTCCATCAAGATTTACTGGAAGAACCGGCGTATGACTCTATTTGTCTATTCCGATTGTATATGCCTAACATAATGTAGTTGGGATTCTCTTCTATCTCACGAAGAAGAAGCCCTTAATCTTTAAAGTACTCTTTAGATAGTCAAGAACCTCTTTAGGTAGAATAAAGTTTATTCCTATTATGGTTGAAAATCCCGAATGTTGTATGTCTACAACTCCTTTAGCATTTTCTTCAGATACAGTACCATTAGCTTGAACTATTCTATAGTTAGTATCCTAATAATTTATATAAGTCCTCTAACCATCTTTCATAAATTCAGTTTTACTATAATCTGATTCTGAAATGTTTTCACTTAGATTCTTTCTTCCTCTAACATTAAATACTTCAGTTAAAGTATTGTCAGATTTTATGAATACAACCCCAAACCTATACATTTCATCATCCCAATATCCAACTTTATTATATATGTAGTAAGGATCATAATATGTATTGGAAATACTGCCAGTATAATCTAAACCTATCTGTTTAGTATCATATTTCTCAGAAACACTCAATATTGGGAGGAATCTTAAAGCACAATCCGCTAAATCGTCATACTATGTTTTCGGTTTATCTACGTTTGCGAGAAATAACATATTCTAAACTGTATCCTGTGTTTCTACAGAGCCATATATTTGATAGGTAGCATTAATATCATTTACGGTTACTTCCTATACGTCTTCAAATCCTGACACTACTAAATATGTGCCTTCACCCTAACTAATTTTGTATTCCTTTAATATCTTATAAGCCTGAACAGTAGCATTCTAATTAATATCTGAGGTGGATTTAGTATAATACACATTTATCTTTGAGTAGCTCGCATCTGTATTTGTTAACACAAATTTAACTTGTTTGTGAGAATCCTCATTTCTAAAACCAGAGTGTATAGAGTCAGCACTATTTCCTATAAATACTGACACTAGCCCAGACTCAGCAAAGAAATCTGATTCATTTCCATCCTCATCTACATACCTAAAATAAAAATGATAATTACCTATACTAAGTTTTCCTCCGTAGCTTAAGCCTAAGAATCGTAATCTTGGTATAGTTGTAGTTTTTTTATATAAGGATGTATCTATATCAAATTGTTCTCCCTAATCATATATATTAGTATCATTTGTTCCCTTACGGTTGCAAACCTGGTACTAATTCTTCTTGGTTATACTAAATCTAGAGTTTATAAGTCTAGGCGGATTCTTTCCATCATTTATAACTAGATTTACGGAATTGTCATATGACCACTGTGGTATTATATCTACAGGATTATTTAGACTAAAATCTAATTCATCTGTCTCAAAATCAACAAGCTATCCTTTCTAATACACGATAGGGGTAGCCTCAGATTTTGGTATTATACCATCCCAAGAAGATTTATTCTCTAAATCCTCCTGAGATATGCCAACTTTAGTACAGAACTCTTCAACCTCCATTAATCTATTCTAATAATAGATCATAGTCCTATTTAACCTATAGTTATGAAGGGGATTATATTCATATACTAAATTTCCCTATTGAGAGAAAGTTTTTAAGGCTATTTTAAACTAGTAATTTATGTTTTGAAGATTATTCATTTATTTGTATTATATTAGAAATAGCTATACTTTGTTCTTCTTCTCTTCCTAGAACATTTATCATGTTAGTTGACAGGGTATTTCCTAGTTTTAACTAAAGCTTTCCATCAACACATTGTAGTTTATGCCTTGAGTTTGTCATTTTATTTATTGTACCAGATCCAAAATCCTACTTTAAATACTCAAGTTTATTTCCAAATTTATCATATAATAATCTTGGAGAGACTTCTATTGATTTTACATCTCCATCAGGTAGAGATACTAGAAAACTTTCACCAGTCGCATGCAGGATTCTATCTATCCAGTTGTCAAAATTCTCACTATTGGATACACTAGTTTTTAAAGTAAATTGTTGTCCCTCTGTCTAATAATATAAGTTAGGAATATCTTTTATAGGTTCTATATCTACACTATCATTAACCTACAATTTGAGATTCACATTTATTGGAATCTCCATAAGATTAGTCCAAGTAAAGTTCTCATAGTAATGTATCCTACTCCACTTATATTTAGAAATAAGAGTTGATGATTCTATTACCTTGTAATACTATTCGAATGGTGCTTTTAGTGTATCATCTGGAACACCCTATCTAAAAGTTAGTGGGTATATGCTACTGTGCCACCTAGAGTTCGGATCAGTAGACATTCTATTAGTCTCATTATGCCATGTACTTCTCCCTCTAGTCCCGAAGGTAGTTAATCTTACTTCTCCATTAGAGTCTAGAAATAAGTACAGTATTAAATTAACACTATCTTCATAATTAGTTGTATAAAACTGTGAATAATCATACTTTGGTCTCTTCTCTCCATGATAATAATTTCCGTATCCCCATATAGTATAATTTCCCTAATTTCCAGTTTTTGCGGTATGATAAACTCTAAATCTTAACGCTAATATGTCACATGTCTATAATTTTGCTTTAATTTCATTATAGGTATTAGTATACTTTGCTATAGTGCCGTTGCTCATAGTGTCATCTCCAAACTGCGTTTTACTTGATCCAGCTTCGCTTGCATCAACATATGATCCTGCTAAGTATATTGCAATCCATTTAGAAGAACCGTCTACTAGAAGCCATCCACACGCTATATCTAGTGGTTCAAATTTATAAGGAACATTTATACTAGTTAAATTATTATAATCTATCTTTACAGGAATCTTTAAAGTCTATGTGAATTTGTCTGAGTAATGATTTCCAGTTAAAGACACCTTATGGGAGGTTTCTCTAGAAATATCCGCAATATCAGATGTAGAGTCCTATGATTGGTCTGCAGAAATGCTAGTCTTTGATGGCTTAGGTGGGGAGAAAGTATCCTTGATTTTTATACTATCTTTATCTATATTGTCTAAAGATACCTTTAATCCAGAAAAAGTGGTTTTTCCATGTATGTCAAAGTTAATATTACATTCGTAGTATCTCTTTATAAGATAATCAATAGACTATTGCTTACCTAAATACTAAGAAAATGCATTAACGCTATTGCCAGCACTAGTTGTGCACTCATCCTTTACTATAATATTTGACACTGTTTTAGAGGTAGCTTCACATTGAATAGTTCCTTCTATGGTTTCCTGTAAAGAAATCTATTTATAGTCATTGTAATCAAAGTAGTATTGATTAAATATATCGCAAGTATACATTAATCTATAGTAACAGATAGTCTTTTCGTCATTATAGTTTATAACCATTCGCACTAAATATAGTCTATCGTCATCTAATAACTATAAAGATTCCTAGAAGTGTCCAGAATATGAACTTCTATTCTATACCTTATATACTTTATCAGTATTCAGGGAGAATGAGTCCTAAGTTCCACTTTTCCAAGTCCCATTTATACTATATTCATTCTAGATATTTTTAGAATTGCCCTTTATATAAGCTTTAGTCTACTCATCATACTCATAAAATTCAAACTATACTAATTTAATTTCTTTGTTTCTTTCAGGATAAGCTTCCAATCCCCAGTTTAAGGTAACACTGCCTTCATTGTAGTAATATCTATATTCCTTTAAATCTATTTTTCCAGATCCTAGGTCATCTACATTTATAGAGAAAGACTACTTTAGCCAGTCAAGATATCCAAAAGGCATCATCGGATATATATTAAAGTGTACTTCCCTAGAATTTTGTGGAAGCTAAAATGGTGTAGTTAATAGAAACTAATTGTCAGTGCCATCATTCTTTCTTGGAGTAACAATCCCTCCGTTAGTTAAGTAATCTACATTTGAATCTATTTTCCCAACATAAAATGGGGTATAGAAAGTTGTATTCTTATTGATTAATATATCATTATTTGTTCCGTAGGAACTTTTTGGATAATTAGTTATAATAGCTTCTTGTAGCTCACCATCATTAATCTAAACTCCTATTCCATATAGATTAACTTTATCCTAAGAAGTTTGGTTGTTATATGTCCAGTTTAAATAAAAATAAAAGTTCCAATTATCTCCACTTTTTATAGTATCCCAAGATACACTAAATGTATCTATACACTCTAGCTCTGCTAGTATTGCTAATTTTCCATCTACTTTTGAATCAAATACATTATAATTTGATTTGATTAAATTTCTATACTCTTGTAAATTTAGTTTTCCTCCAGATTTGTTTAAATCTGAGCCTAATATGTAATAATTATTGTTGTGCCATATCAGGGAATTATTTAAATTATTAATTATACCATTGTCTTGAATGGCAACAACATTGAGTTTTAGGTATTTCGGATATTTATCAGGGTCAGTGTTATTAGGCTCTTGTGCACTAATAAAATTATCTTCTCCATTTAACTATGGACATCCTATTTGAAACTTATCTCCTGGATGAAGGGGTTCATCTAATAAAATTAACTTTTTAAACTTACTTTTAATATGGTTTCCCTAAAATAGATCAGATAATTCTAGTGTATTTTGTGGAGCACTTAAATTATCAGAGGTAATATTTCTCTCTGGAGATGGAAAGCACCCTATCTAAGATTTCTTTATAATCGGATTGTAAGACACAATATACATAATACCTCCCAATTGGGCAGTTCCAACAGGAATATATCCCTATGGTAAGTAGGCAGTACCTACTCTTCCGTTTCCCATATCATTCTAAAGAACATTCTCATTTCCATTATAAGTCAATATTGTTCCGTTTAAGCAATTAACTAGAGAATCATTAGGAGTTACGAGTGGATTCAAATCCATTAGTAATCCCTTATTAAAAGTATTTACGCTTTCGGATTTCTTCATAGAAATTCATATTTATTATTACTTACTAATATATCTTTAAATTTTAAAGGAGCTCTAATCTCTAAAAGAGAAGCCTTGTCTGTCTTTAGTAGAGAAACATAATACTTTGTCTTTATAAAGGCACCACTATTTAGTCTAAATATATACTTCTTAGAATGTTCTCTTAGTTTGCATTCATCTAATATTTGATACAAGCATACATTTTCAAAGTTGAAAAACTTCCTTGGTCTCCCCTTCTTGTTTTTCTACTATAAGTAGCTTTGATATTGAGAATCCCCTAAAGCAAAATAATAACATCCATCCCAGGGTACCTACTTTCTTTTATACAATACTCTGAGCTTTACTATTAACTTTTTTATGTAGTACTCAAAATGCTGTAAAGAGTTTTTCTTCAAATTTCCTATGTAACACCAGAAATTTTTATCCTAGAGTATAGTATCTCCTCCATAACTATTATGTAAATATAATGCCTTCCAAGAAAACCCCAAAATTCTCCTAATGTCAAGCTAAGGAATATCAGGAAATAATAAGTAGAGCTATTGATAATAGTCCTGTATGTACTTATCATTATTGCTATCTCCGTATTGAAACTTATTGTTAGTATTAGAGGTTATTTTATCCCTAAGAGCTTTATCAACATATACTTTCTTTACTCTAGGAGTTCTATTTCCCAGCATATAAAAGCATATCTCATATCCAGAGAATAGTGAATTTATAATATCAACTTCTTTCCACTTCCCACCTCTTCTTAGTCTTTTAAATTCCTCTCCCTATACTCTTCTAATATGGATATTACATTTTCTGGTTCCGGTTATTGGTAACCAAAATGTTACATTATTATTAACAATGTCCTTTAAAACTAATTCTACTGATTTTTTGAAGATTTTCTTAACAAGTATATCTCTGTGATTATCTCCTATTACCTAATGACATAAAGAACATGTAGTATGTAAATCCTTATAAGGAAAATTCATTAGGATTTCATTTAAATTAAAAGCGCATCCGAGAGAGAAATTTTTCATCAGTGATATATTTTTAAGCTTTTATTGTATTGCTTTCTATTCCAACTCGTTTTTGCATCCAGAACTTCGTCCCACTCATTTTGTGACATATAATGATCTACTCTAGCCTAATCACACTAAGTATACCAATTAGTTAATAGTGAGTTTGCTAAATTAATAATGTTAGGATTAGAAGTGCTAATTCCTTCTTTGAATTTAACATTATAAGCGCAGAAAGTAGCTAGTGCTCTCGCCTCTTTATCAGTTATTCTTGGCAAGCCATTCTCATCTGCCACTACTCCTTTATATAAGATGTTTATTCTTCCATAAGGTCTATCAAAGTAAAGTCTGTCGCCTACTAGCTCATATCTTATTAACTTTCCAGGAAGATATAAAGGTTGTCTGAAAGACTTTCTATGCTCTATATAAGACTCAGTGTATGCGGATTGTATATCTCCGTTCGGAGTATCATTAGTAGGATTATTCCACTCTTCCTAATCAGTAGTTACTGCTTCTAATTCAACACAATTACAAGGCAAAAAAACTTCAGCGTTACAATCATTTATGCAAGTTGAATACTTATATAGCTTAGACCTTTTATTTCCAATAGTATTCCATCCTATAAGGGCAATCTCCTCATAATCCTCTTCAGGCATTGTAATTCCATACAGTGTATATAAAAGAGATAACCCATAATGAAAATCATTTAATTCCATATGCAGTTATATTAACCTTCTTTATATTCCTAATTATTAGGAGTGTTAGAAGGGGAGAATTGACGATAATATCTAATTTTCTTTTCAGTAACTCTTTTCTTTATTTCATTATTTATAAAGGTCATATTGTCATCCTATAAGTCAGTACAACAATCATAATTATCCAGCTATCTTAAATCCTTAAATATTGCAGAGATAGATACAACTTTTAATAAAGGTGCATTGAAAACAAAGCAATCATACATACCCTTCTCATTTGGAGTAGTATCTATCCAAACGTATGGTCGATCCTTTCCCCTCTTTCTGTACTAATGCTGTCTTAATATAGATGTAGAGGTATAATAGATAAATGGTAACTGCTTATCAGTAGATCCTATGTAATCTATAGAAAGGCTTCCATAATCATTTAATATCTAAGGTATTTCAAAGTGAAGAGTTGGAGTGAAAAAGTTCTAATTATTGCATCTACATTTGTCAAGACTTTTGCAATCTACTGGGATACAATTAATAGATATATACAAATCTCTAGTTGGAAGTATTCCCTTTAAAGAATATTCTTTAAGTATTTGTAGACGTTCATCAACTATATCCTAACATAGCTATTCAGTAGACATAGAGAGATTTGAATGAAATCCCTTAAGTCCTGAAACTACATCATTTCGTATAGCAGAAGCTAATTTCTCTATTTGATTATACATAAGCAGAAAAAAAAAAGGCGAAGGCGAATAAACGCCCTCGCCCTTAATTTATTAATTTAAGCTGTTATCTTTCTTGAGTTTATCAATAGCTGCATCTACTACTGTCTGTGCAGCACTCTGAGCTTGTGGATCAACAGGATCCTTAGCCTTAGCAGAGGCTGTAGTTATGGAACCTACTTGTGCAAGCAAAGCCTCAAAAGCGACAGCTAAATCACTCTTTACATAGAATACGTGAGTAGTTACAGATTTAACTGTGTCCCCAACAGCATTTAGACCAAGAACACCTCTATTTGCACAATAGTGGATAGTATACTGGTTATACTTAGCTCCAACTATAGGAGTTTCGTCCTGATTAATACCAAACGCGCGAGTACGAGCTGAAGTAGGAAGACGTAGATTATGAAGCAAGAATGAATATGTACCAAATCCTTCTTTTCCTGCGAAGAAACCTTCAGTAGTACCATTCTTTAATTCATCGCTTGTTTTAGAAGCAAGATTGGAAAGAGACTTAATTACTGTGTATTTTCCACTATATGGATATTCATCAGGAGTTTTTTCAAACTTTTCCAAATCTACCCTTTTAAATCTTTGATATTCATTAGTAGCCTCAATAGTAATAAATGCACCACTATTAGAAGCAGTCAGAAGTTTTTCTCCATATACTAACAAAGAATATTTCTTAATTGTTTCTACAAGTTTCTTTGCTGAATTAGCAGCAGTATCTTGCCAAACAAAATCTACAGAGAAAGGTTTTCCTTTGTAAATCATATCGTTAGAATATCTAGAATCCTGAGATGCCTGAGAAAGTCCAACATATATAGAGAGTCTTAAAACATCTCCAGCTGTGGCTGAAACTCCTGTTAAGTCAATAGTAACTTTGGCATTTTCTGGGTCTACTGCAACTGCCTTATAAATTGCAGCAATGTTTTCTTTCTTGAAATTAGCTACTCTTTTAACTACAAGAGTATCATTCTTTACTTCATACAGAGCTTTACCTGTGGTTAGGTCCTTGTCTGAGTTAATTACATTAGTTGTAGTAAATTGAAACATAATTTAAATTATTTTTAACCTCTCTGGGCTTGTGCTTGCTGAGGTTGTGGTTGAGGTGCCTATTGATGAGCTGGATTTGCAATAGACTGTGTAACTGTAGGATTAGTTTGTAAACGTGGATCAGCAGTATTCTCCATCACCAACATTGTCAGCTCATTTATAATCTCTTGACATACGTAATCTGGAAACTCCATGATTTGTGATGTGTCTTCTGTAAGGTTAACCTGTTCCTATGTTAATCTAATTGTCTAAGGTGATTTGATGTAGTCAATAAATACTTTCTCTAGTGAGAAAATGCTATTGTCATGACCATACCTAATTTCCATTCTAACATTAGAAGCATTACCATACCTAGTTCCAGCATCTCTTTCAACTGTGCTAACAGAGCGATTATCTGGTTCTCCCAAGGTAATAGTTCTACTAAAGTTAGATTTTCCATCAGTTCCGTCAACTCCTCCAACAGATGATGTACTTGTAGTTACCTCATACTTTGTAGCTATGTCTGTACCATTTGGATTATCTGATGTTATAGGATTAGTTGGGACAGTATTATTTATATTAATATTATGTATATAAAAATAAGGTCTCTCTGGAAGAGGTCTATTATAGTAATCATTCACAATTACTGACCAAGAATCAGCAGTTAGCCTTTTTGCTGCAAATTGTACATAGTCTCCTGCATTATAACACTTCCAATTCTTATTAACCTTATAAATGCATACACAATTAAGTATATGAAGATAGTCAGAAGGTAAAGTTACTTCGTAGGTTGCTCCAAATAGTTTAGACTTTCCAGCACCTAAATTAACTAGTGCCTTTAAAGGTTCACTTTGGGTAGCTAATTTGGCCTCTAGAATTGAAGTAACTTTTAGGACTCTTAAATCATCCGAGGTTTGTTGATTAATATCATAGATATTATACCTCTTATTAATGTATTGGTTTATAGCCTTATTGAAGAAGTAGTTAAAATCTTGCAACAGCATACTAGGTGCATTTACCTTACTGAGCTCAGTCAACATTCCTTCCCAAACTTGTCTAGCTGTCATTGCCATGTTTTTTTTTTAGCTATTTTATTTGTCTTATCTGACTTGTATATGCCATATCTCAACACATATACATACTGATTACTCAGCTCTATAGTAATCTGGATAAGTATCTTTCTTGATTAGCTCCAGGACTTTCTAATTCTTAGGATCTTTCATCCATGCAATAACTGCATCATCCGTAGCACCAAGAACGATGTTATCTCCATATAAGTACAGCTTATTCTTGATATAGATTACTTTCTTCTCCTTAGCCTCTATAAAGGTTAATCGTAGAGAAATATCATCCCCTGTATAAAGATTAATAATCTTATTAGGGTCTTTCTCTGCTACTCTAACCAAGAAGTCAATAACATCAGCAGTAGGTTGATTACGCATATCCTTGCCAAGGATCCTAGCCATATTGAGATTTCCTTCTGCACCACGTGGATCATCATAAATGAATGATTCTGCTTTGTGAATCAATTGTTTATGAGATACTCTACGTTGTGTATCTAAACCAGGTCTATCAATATAAAGCTCTGCCACACCATTCCTAGTAGGTTTACTAGGAGTAGATTTAGGTCCATCTATGATTAGATTACCTTTCTCATCACGGGCATCTCGACTCTTAGCAATATAAGGGCAATTTTCTATTGCTTCCCATTCTGCCTTATCGTAAATATCATTTAAGTTATAAGTTTTTCCACTGGTAACTTCAAATAAGTGATTTTCTGGGAAGAATACTGCAGTTCCCTCAGAGAACTCATTCCTTTCCTTTTCACTCATAATCATATCACCCTATGAATTAACTCTTTTTATACAACTTGGATATTGTCCATACTTATTCTTACAAGGCATAATCATATATTTAATATTTGCCTTGTCGTATACGCTTCTTAATGTAATTATTTTGTCGTCAAAAACGACATCAGTTTTGGTCACTGTCTTTTTTATTCCAGTATTTGTTGCCATATTAGTTCATATTATCATTAAAAACATACAGGAGGAGGGTTTTACGGCTCCTCCTGTCAATCTAACCTCTATTATAAGTTTTATTAAGCTTCTCTTACGATTACACTCCTATAAGGAGTAAATGCAGCAACACCCGCATAACCCATCATAACAAGTTTAGAACCAGCAACGTTACTAGCAACTTCACCAGAACTCTTTCCATCATAACCTCCAACACCAACAATCTTGTTAGTCATGAAGTCCTTACCAGTCAAGCTGAATTTAGCAATAGCTGGAGTACCAGAAGTCTTGTCAGCAGTCAAGTCGATGCATACACCATATCCCTTTGTAGGATACTCACGAGTCAATGCACGATCAACTACAAAGCTTACCTGATTTCCTGCGTACTCATAGGTATCAAAAGTAGCACCTACCTTTACGTATCCACCTAATCCCTTGTTAGCAGACTTAGAATACATATAAGTACCATCAGTCTTATAATTAGCAAGGTACTCTCCAAGAGTTATTTGTAAATCATTCCACATCTTCCTGTTAACAATGAAAATAAATTTATTACCTGTATCAGACTGAGCCTTATCAGCCATATCTGACATAATCATGTTAAACAGCTGTAGATTAGGTCTATTGCTATAACAATACTTATTAGCAGCAGCTTCAATTTGAGGGATAAGTCCCTCACCGATATAGATAGGACGTCCAGTTTCTGGCTCTGAGATAGTAGCCTTACCATTTACATCAATATTACCTT
>ENA-ORUB01000025-ORUB01000025.1-human-gut-metagenome-genome-assembly--contig:-NODE-25-length-181154-cov-11.746426_pt1 | contig 181154 bp, 150 predicted proteins | sample MGYA00241918_ERZ509200 | MGnify/ENA primary metagenome ERZ509200 (study PRJEB26280, sample SAMEA2338853) | human gut metagenome | biome: human gut; feature: human-associated habitat; material... | reverse complement strand
CAGAAACAGGAGGCAGAGACACAATCATCTTCTCCTGCAGCTTGATTACATGCTCTGCAGATTTCCTGAGTGCAAGGACTTCGTCGGGCAGGGAACCAATCATTACCAATACGTCAGATGGCTTGGTTTCCGGAAACAGGATGTTGTTGGAGTCAATCCGGTCGTGGATGCTGATGATGCGAATGACCTTTACCCTGCAGAAAGGTTACTTTCCGATGCAGAAGTGAGTGAAAATATTCTGGAGGGTTTCCTGTGGCGTTATGCGCTCTTTGCCTGTGATTTCTGCAAGGTGGTCGATGACGATGCGGAGATCTTCGGCAAGTAGGTCGCCACTTAATCCGAGGTTCATTGAGTCGATGACACGCTGTAGACTTTCGTCTGCGAGGAGCAGAGCAGAGTAGTGGCGTGCGGAAGTGATGACGATGTCGCTTTCGGAGAGCTGGGGTATGTCGGCGGCTTCAACGATGAGTTGTTCGAGAACGGGGATGTTGGTACCATATTTGGCACTTATGTCCACTGTGTGGAATTTTGAGTTTTGAATTTTGAGTTTTGAATTATTGCGAATTGCGCAATTGGGAGTTTTAAACTCTGAATTTTGAATTGTTGTGCTTTTGTCGATTTTGTTGCGTACAATGATGAGTTTCTTGTCTGCCACACGCTCCTTGATGTCCTCTATCTCGGCTTCAGTGGGTTGTTGGTCGATAAGCCAAAGCACAATCTTCGCCTCCTGCAACTTCTGGTAGGTGCGCTCGATGCCGATGTTCTCGACAACGTCATCGGTTGTGCGGATGCCGGCTGTGTCGACAAAGCGGAACTGGATGCCATTGATGATGGTGGTGTCCTCAATGAAGTCACGGGTGGTGCCATGCACATCGCTCACGATGGCTTTCTCTTCGTGCAGCAGGTGGTTGAGTAGGGTGCTCTTTCCGACGTTGGTTTTTCCGACAATGGCTACGGGGATACCGTTCTTCAAGGCGTTGCCCACTTCGAATGAACGAGCGAGCGAGGCGAGACGTTGGTGGATGTCGCAGGCAAGGGTGTAGAGTTCGGAGCGGTCGGCAAACTCGAGTTCTTCGTGGTCGGAGAAATCGAGTTCGAGTTCTAAGAGCGATGTGAGTTTAAGGAGATGTGCTCTTAAGTCTGAGAGTTCGTTGCTGAAATGCCCCTTCAGCTGGCTGAGTGCCATGTCGTGTGTAGCTTTGTTGGTAGCGCTGATGAGGTCGGCTACAGCTTCTGCTTGCGAGAGATCCATCTTGCCGTTGAGGAATGCACGCTGAGTGAACTCGCCTGGACCGGCAGGAATGCATCCGTTTTGGGTGAGCAGGAACATCACCTGCTGCAGTATGTAGGCGGAGCCGTGGCAGGAGATTTCTACTGAGTTCTCACCAGTGTAGGAGTGGGGAGCATGAAAGATGGAGACGAGAACTTCGTCAACGACTTCGTTTTCAGCGTTGACGATATTGCCGAAGGCTAGTGTGTAGGGTTTGCGGTCGGCTAATGGGGCATTAGAGCCGACGGGACGGAATATCCGGTCGGCTATAGTGAGGGCTTCGCTTCCTGAGATGCGAATTATGCCAATCGCACCACCAGGGGCGGTAGCGATGGCGCAAATGGTTGGGTCGTTCATTTTATTGGAAGATAGCTCGCTTCGCGAGTGAAGTTATTACACAATTATTTGTTGGGTATGGCTTCTTTGATGTAGCCGTGTCGGTAGGCATATAGGAGGCGTTGAAGGTCGCTAATCTGATTTTTCAGTTCGCGACCTATGTCGGTGTCGGCTACGCGCATACGGTGCGAGGACATTTCGACTATCTGTGTGGACGATTTGATGTCGGAGCACTTCTGTATGGCATCGATTGTGGATGTGAACGGCTCGTGCTGTACGAGAACGAACCCACGACTGTGGTAGACGAGGGTGTAGCCAGCAATGCCGGTTTCCTTATGGTATGGCTGCGAGAAACCACCATCAATGACCATGAGTTTGCCGTTAGCTTTTACAGGATTCTCGCCGTTGCATACGTGTACGGGTACGTGGCCGTTGATGATGTGGCGATTGTCGCCTACTACGTCGAAGGCATCAAGGATATTGTCTACTATCTGCTCGTTGTCGCGTAGCTTGAAGTAGTTGCCCTTCTCTTCGGTGTGTGTCTCTTTGTCGTCAATGAAGTAACGTTCGAAGGTTGCCATCTTCGACTTGTCGAAGAGTGGGCTGTCGGGACCACACCATAGATAGAGGAAGTAGTCGATGGCGTAGTTGCGTTCCTCAGGTGTAGAGTCGGTTTGGAAAGCTGAGCGGATGAGCATACCGATGTTATATAGCAGGTCTTTGCCCGAGCATGTTGTGCCAGGGATGATTTCTACCTCCTTCAGCTTTCCGTCTTCGTCGAGAGGTATGGAGGCGTGAAAAAGGAGGTTGTTGTTGAACACAGCGTACATGCAACCATGCTGAAGGAGCAGGCGTATGTGCTTGTGCAGTTTCTCGCTCACCTGGAACGAGTGGTTGATCTTGTCCATGAGCTGCTTCTCCTCGGGTGTGAGACGATTGGGGTGTTTGGGATCGATGGTGGGAAAGGAGTTGCTCTTGAGCGGATACTCCTTGCCGTTGAGAGTGATTGTGCCCTTGTCGTAGTCGATGTAGTTAAGCATGAGTCGGTCGGACATCTTCCACTTGGCGTGGCGTTTGATGATGGCAGCCTCCTCCTTAAACTGCAGAATGGTTATGGCTTTGTGCATTAGGGCAGCAAGACGTATCGACTTTTCGTCGACACGTGCAGAGTCGGCAGACGAAATCTTAGGGATAAATTCCTCACAAGGGTCGTCGCCATAGGTGTCCATGGCAAATGTGGCAAGCGGCATGAGGTTGATGCCATAGCCCTCTTCGAGGGTTGTCATATTGGCGTAGCGCAGCGAGAGTCGGATGACGTTGCACTGACATGCGCGATTGCCTGCCATTGCGCCCATCCAAAGCACATCGTGATTGCCCCATTGTATGTCCCAAGAGTGATAGCGCGAGAGGGTATCGAGAATGATGTGTGCGCCAGGACCGCGGTCGAAGATGTCGCCGAGGATGTGCAACTGGTCGATAGACAGGCGTTGTATCACGTTGCAGATGGCAATGATGAAATCGTCGGCACGACCAGTAGATATGATTGTGTCGATGATGACGTTGACATAGTCTGCTTTGTTGGCATCGTCTGTGCGCTCGTGCAGCAATTCCTGTATGATGTATGAGAAGGAGCGTGGTAGTGCCTTGCGAACCTTCGAACGTGTGTACTTGCTTGATACCAAGCGACATACTGCTACCAGGTTGTGTATGGTGATGTGATACCAGTCGTCGATGTTTTCCTCGGCTGCTTTTATCAGTTCGAGTTTCTGGTCGGGGTAGTATATCAATGTGCAGAGCTCGCGTGCATCCGATTCGCGCATCAGATTGCCAAAAAGCTCGTTCACCTTGCGTTGTATATTGCCCGAAGCATTCTTCAGAATGTGAAGGAATGCTTCGTATTCGCCATGAATATCGGCAACGAAGTGCTCGGTACCTTTAGGAAGATTGAGAATGGCCTGCAGATTGATAATCTCGGTGCTTGCTTCAGGGATGTTCGGGAATGACTGGGCAAGCAGTTGCAGGTATTTCATATCATTGGCTGTGACTTTATGATCTTTTCTCATGTTCAATGTGGTGATGTTGAGAGTTATATAATGTGCTTTTGCATCTGTTTCGTTGTTTTGTCGGCAGATGCGGCTATGGGCATAAAGCCCTCTGTGAGATGCGAATTGGATTCGAGTAGTGCCATTACGGATGCGGTAAATGGCGAAATTTTCAAGGTGTCGAGTGCTTGGCGCATGGCTTCTTCATCGTAGTTGCTATTAATCAGTGTGTCGGAAAGGTTATCAAGCAATCTCTGGCGTATCGTCTCGCGTCGGAAAGCGTATTGCAGATATAGCAATTGAGAGCATATTTCGTTAATGGCATGGTCAGAAATGTTCAACGTCCTAACCTTGTTGTTGATTTCAGACATTACCTTTGCTTCATGTTCGTTGTACACCTTAGCATATAGGTCGTTGAACTGTCGAAGCATGGTTGTGCGGTCGGTTGTTAAAGTGAATTGCTCGTTGGCAATGACCTTAACAGATGCTTTGGGTAACAGTTTCTTTATAAGTCCTGCTTCTGCTGGTCCGCAGCAATGAAATACTGTTGGGGCAAGCATGAGGGAATGGGGAGGGAGAACATCTACCAATCCATTCGCTGATGTGAAAACAACGGGAATTCCTTTGTGCGTGTAGCCCTTCATAGTTGTGGCAGTAGTGCCAGACCACTTGCCAAACACATGCACAAGGTCGGGGGCATTGTCCACAACTTCCACATCGCCAATGCTACTAATATTATCGGCGATAGTGTCCGGCAATTTCTTGTTCAAAGGAGATGCAGTGCCTTTTAAGAGACTTATAAATTTGATTCTCATATTTTATGCGTAGAAAAATCGTGTTTGTCTGCTCTTATATAGCGCAGTTTGGTGAGTATATAGAACCACAAAAGTGACAATTCGTAGAATGGGATAGACCATGCGGATAGGTGCTCACTGAAGATATTACATTTTCTTTTTACGAAAAATATACGCAATGCTATTGTTGCTATGAGACACAACGCTGCAACAGCTAAAGCAATCCATCTGCCAGTTAGGACTGCAAACACGCCTGTTGTGATTATGACGGCATAGTTGATATACATAAACAGTGCATCGGTTATGTAGGATAGATGCATTAGGGCCTTACGCTCAAGATGACGACCTACATGGCTGTTGGCTATACAATATTCAGTCCAGGTCTTTTTAGTTGGACAATCGTTGTGTACGAATGAGTCTGGTAGCAATGTGATAGCTGTAGAGTAGGGTCTTGCAAACTTGTTTATTATGAAATCATATTCGCCATACACGTGCTGCAAGTTGCCGCGATAGCCATCGCCACTGATAAACTCGGAACGTCTGAATGCGATGTTTGCACCAGTAGAACGGTAAGCGATACCATGTGCAGCTGTTCGCAGATAATAGCAAGCTTCACGAAGACGTATGAAGCGACGATAGGGCTTCACGTCATCCTTATAGTTGGAGTAGCCGAGAACAATGTTCGTATTGCTATCTATGCTTTCTGCAATGGTTTGCAGCCATTTGTCAGAAGCAGGTGCACACGAAGCATTAAGCATAATGATCCAATCGTTGTGGGCTGCCTTTATGCCCAATGAGGCTGACAACTTAGGTTTGCTCATAAAAAGCGAACGCTTGGGGATGTACGTAGCATAAAGGTTCTTGTTGTCAGCGTATTTAGCAAGTACTGCCTCTAAGTCGAGGTCGCCCTTTTCGCCAACAACTACGACTTCAAAGCCTGGTGCATAATCTTGCGAAAAGATAAGTGGCAGGTGTTTGTCAAGTGCCTCCACATTGTTTTGTGAGAGCACAACAACAGTAAGTGGGGGCAATTCAATTGTGGTATCTTTGGTGCTCTTGGTCTTAATAGAACGGAAAAAAGGATTGGCTACTACCGATGCAATGGTCAGTAGTAGAACAATGATACTTATTATGATTGTTATATTATCGATAAACATTTCTGATTATTTACAAATCTTCTGTAATGTAACCTTTAGGCAATTGACGACAGTTGTATGCGCTTGCCATTATCTCACCGTATGCACCGGCTGAGCGTATAGCAATGAGGTCACCACGATGACACTTATTGAGGTCGATGGCCTTAGCGAAGACATCGCTCGACTCGCAGATAGGTCCTACTACATCGTAAACTTCTGTTGGCTCATTGCTCGTGAGGTTCTGAATCTTGTGCAGCGCTTGATAAAGAGCCGGACGTATGAGGTCGGTCATGCCAGCGTCAAGAATGGCGAACTGTTTATGTGAGCCTTGCTTTACGTAGAGCACACGAGAGATGAGCGAACCACATTGAGCGACTACAGAGCGTCCAAGTTCGAAATGTAGCTGTTGACCTTCACGCAGACGGAGATGCTTAGTATACGTGTGAAAATACTCTTTGAAGTCGGGTATAGGCTGACGGTCGGGTGAGTCGTAGTTCACGCCGAGTCCGCCGCCTACATTAATGCTTTGAACATATATATGGTGCTTACCAAGTTGCACTTGCAGCTCGTTAATGCGATTACATAATGCCTTGAAGTCGCCCATGTCAAGTATCTGAGAACCAATATGAAAGTGCAGACCAACAACATTGATATTATTCATCGTTGTTGCACGTTCTATTACATTCTCCATGTCTTGCATTGCTATACCAAACTTATTCTCTGCGAGTCCGGTCGTAATGTTTGCATGTGTATGGGCACCGATATTAGGATTGATTCGGAAAGCAACATTAGCAGTCTTGTTGGCTGCCACTGCCAACTCTTCGATAACCTCCAGTTCGGCAATCGATTCGACATTGAAACAGGCAATGCCCTTCTCCAGTCCGAGATTAATCTCCCAATCGCTCTTGCCCACGCCTGCATACACCACCTTGTCAGCAGGAAAACCTGCCTCGATAGCCGCCTTAATTTCGCCGCCACTCACGCAGTCGGCACCAAAACCATACTGGCTGATGATACGCAATATCTTCGGATTGGCATTTGCTTTCACGGCATAGTGAACGTGGAAGTTTTCATGCTTTTCACATTCTTGTTTTATAACTTCTAACGTCTTTCGCAGCAACTGCGTGTCGTAATAGTAGTAGGGTGTTACTATGCTATTTAACTTGTCAACCGAAAACATTCTTTGTGCATTTAATGGTTATTACTATAAAATAATGTTAGGAGTTAACTTCGCGTGGCTATGCCATTGCCCTCAGTTAACTCCTATAATCTTAATATCTAACGTTGTTCTTCTTTACTTGTTGTTGAAGAGCACGTCGGAGAGGCTTTGCAATGCGCGTTCCTTGTCAGCTTCTCTGATAAGGAATGATATGTTATAATTGCTTCCACCATACGAAATCATACGCACGGGGATATTCTTCATCGCGTCCAAGACAATGCTTTCGAAGCCGAGGTTGTTCCAGTCGAGGTCGCCCACAACGCATACGATGCACATGTCCGAGTCGACGGTTACGGTGCCATACTTCTTCAGTTCGTCTACAATCTCGTTGAGGTGAGACGTGTTGTCGATACTCATCGATACACCAACCTCACTCGTTGTAATCATATCAATAGGAGTTTGGTAGCACTCGAATATCTCAAACACCTTGCGAAGGAAGCCTGTTGCGAAGAGCATTCGCGACGATTTAATCTTGATAGCCGTGATGTTGTCTTTAGCGGCAACAGCTTTTATCTTGCCTCTGAGCAACACGTTATCAATGATAGTGCCCTCTGCCTTAGGGTCGAGAGTGTTCTTAAGGCGTACTGGTATACCTGCGAACTTAGCTGGCTGCACGCATGTTGGGTGCAAAATCTTTGCACCGAAGTATGCAAGTTCGGCAGCCTCTTCAAAGTTGAGCTGACGAATAGCTTCTGTCTTGTCCACTACACGTGGGTCGTTATTGTGCATACCATCGATGTCTGTCCAAATCTGAATCTCTTCAGCAGGCAAGGCTGCGCCAATAAGCGATGCTGTGAAGTCGCTACCACCACGCAACAGATTGTCTACCTCACCATAAGCGTTGCGACATATAAATCCTTGAGTGATATATACCTGATAGCCCTCATTTTCTTTCATTACCGCAGCCAACTTCTCTTTGATGTAGTGAGTGTCGGGTTCGGCGTTCTTGTCAGTACGCATAAAGTCGAAAGCTGAAAGCAGAACCACCTTTACGCCCTTCTCTAAAAGGAAGTTTGTAACCATGTTGGTGCTAATAATTTCTCCCTGCGCTACGATATTCTTTTCCTCAAAGCTTGTGAAGAGGTCTTTTGTGAACGAACGGAGATAGTTGAACTCTGATGCAAGAAATTCGCGAGTGCGCTGTTTGTATTCGTCGGTAGAGTAGAGTTCCTCTACGTGCTGCATGTATTTCTGCTCAAGATTATTGATTACATCGTTAGCTCCGTCGGAGTTCTTCTTGTAGAGGTAATTGGAAATCTCTATGAGTGAGTTTGTTGTTCCTGACATTGCAGACAACACAACAAACACTTGTTCTCCTGACTCAGAGACCATTGTCGCAACGGATTTCATGCGTTCCGGAGTACCTACAGAGGTACCTCCAAATTTCATTACTTTCATTATTGTTTTATTATTTGTTTTATACGTTTACTTGTTATATTTATCTGTGACATTACATAACTTGCCATCTTCACACTTGAACACTCTACCAGGGAATTTCTCAATGAGTCCGTGGTTGTGGGTCGAGAATACGACTGCGGTACCCGTATGGCTTATTTCGTAGAGCAAACCGACAATCTTTTCCGCTGTCTCAGGATCGAGATTACCTGTAGGTTCGTCTGCGATGATAATCTTAGGACTATTGAGCAAAGCACGTGCAATGGCGATGCGCTGTTGCTCACCACCAGATAATTCATGTGGCAGACGCAACTTCTTGTCCTGCATACCTACAGCTTCAAGCACCTGCTCTATGCGCGCAGCAATTTCTTTGGACGACTTCCAACCTGTGGAATGCAGCACGAACTCAAGATTTCTGTACACATTGCGATCGTGCAGTAGTTGAAAATCTTGAAAGATGATACCCATCTCACGACGTAGTGCAGGGATATCTCGACGCTTTATGCTGAGCAAATCACGACCTAAGACCTCTGCCTTTTCGGCATCGTCTTTGTCGAAATCTACTTCGCAATATATTGTTTTCAAGAGCGATGATTTGCCCGAACCAACTTTGCCAATTACATAAACAAACTGGTCGGCATCAACTTGAAAGTCAACGTCGTTGAGCACAGTTCCGTCTGCCTGATATATATTTGCTTTTTGATAATCTATTAACATCTTCGTTCTGTTATTTTTACTGCCATTGATGATAGCAAGCGCAAAGTTACGAATTTTCTTTGTAACTATGTGGCGTTTATACGTATTAATTGTGTATGGACGCTATTATTTCAGTGCTTCAAGTTCCTCAGAGAGTTCAGTCCAACGCTCTTCTTCTTCATCCATTCTCGATTTTATTTCGGTGTATTCGTTAATGAGAGTCATATCGGCAGCATTCTCTGGCAGACAAAGCAATGTGTCAATCTCGGCAATTCGCTTCTCCATTGCCTCAATTTTTGTTTCCGACTCTTTTATTAGCTTCTCTACACGGCGTATCTTCTTTTGTTGCTCCTTGTGCTCGGCGTAGCTTATCTTGCCCGAGCTGGCAGCTGTGTCGTCGTTCTGTTGGGCTGCTACCGTTTGTGCAGGCGCAGCCGACTGCTGGCTCATGGCGGCAAGCTCGTTCAGACTGCTGATGTCGCGCGAGCGCAGGTAGTCGTATATGCCACCGAGATGCTCGCGAACGGCGCCTCCGCCGAACTCGTATACCTTCGAAACCAGTCCGTCGAGAAACTCGCGGTCGTGGCTGACGATGATAGCCGTGCCGTCGAAAGCGTTGATAGCCTCCTTCAGCACCTCCTTCGATGCCATGTCCAAGTGGTTGGTAGGCTCGTCGAGGATGAGCAGGTTCACCGGCTCGAGCAGCAACTTTATCATAGCCAGACGGCTACGCTCGCCGCCCGACAATACCTTCACCTTTTTGTCGATTGCCTCGCCTCCGAACATGAACGCTCCGAGAATATTCTTTATCTTCAGACGTATGTCGCCCTTAGCCACGCGGTCGATTGTGTCAAACACGCTTATCTCGCCGTCGAGCAGTTGCGCCTGGTTCTGTGCGAAGTAGCCAATCTGCACGTTGTGGCCCACCTTTAGGTTTCCCGTGAACGGAATCTCGCCCATAATGCATTTCACGAGCGTCGACTTTCCCTCGCCGTTCTTGCCTACGAACGCCACCTTTTCGCCACGCTTTATGGTGAGGTTCACATCCTTGAACACGGTATGCTCGCCATAGTCCTTGCGTACGTCTTCACATATGATGGGGTAGTCGCCCGAACGTAGACATGGTGGAAACTTTAGGTGCATCGTTGCATTGTCCACTTCGTCTACTTCAATAGGCACAATCTTCTCCAACTGCTTGATGCGGCTCTGCACCTGCACAGCCTTTGTCGGCTTGTATCTGAAGCGTTCTATAAAGTCCTTGATATCAGCTATTTCCTTTTGCTGATTCTCGTAAGCACGCAATTGCTGTTCGTGGCGTTCGGCGCGCAGTTTCACGTACTCATCGTACTTCACTTTGTAGTCGTTCACCTGTCCGCACGATATCTCTATGGTGCGGTTAGTGACGTTGTTGATGAATGCGCGGTCGTGGCTCACAAGCACAACGGCTTTTGCGCTCTGCTGCAAGAATCGCTCGAGCCAACCGATACTCTCTATGTCGAGGTGGTTGGTAGGCTCGTCGAGCAGCAGTACGTCGGGGTGGCGCAACAGAATTTTCGCTAATTCAATACGCATACGCCAACCGCCGCTGAACTCCTTCGTTGGGCGCTCGAAGTCGTTGCGTGTGAAGCCCAGACCTGTGAGCGTTCGCTCTATCTCTGCTTCATAGTTGTCGCCACCAATCATCATGTAGTGGTCGTGCTTCTGCGTGAACTTCTCCACCAACTCGGCATACTCGGGACTTTCGTAGTCGGTACGCTCAGCCATCTGTCGGTTGAGTTCCTCTATTTGTGCCTTAAGCTTAGCCGTGTCGGCGAACGCCTTGCGTGCTTCCTCCTTTACGGTTGTGTTATCCTGCAACACCATCACCTGCGGCAGATAGCCGATTGTGGTGTCAGTAGGTATCGCCACATTGCCTTCGGTAGGCTTCTGCTGCCCGCATATAATCTTCAGCATAGTTGATTTTCCTGCTCCGTTCTTGCCCACAAGTGCTATGCGGTCGCGGTCGTTCACTACGAAACTTACGTTGCGGAACAGTGGCTTAACACCAAACTCTACTGACAGTTGTTCTATTGAAATCATCTATATCTGTTGTTTAAATATATCTGTTGTTTAAAGACTTGTTTTAATTGGACTTTGTATATCTACCTTCCATTGTTTGCCAATCTTTTTTAGTGTTAGCTTGAATTTGGCATTGGGACAAATTACGCCAGGTTTGCCGATTGAGTCACAGTTGAGGAAATTGCACACTTCCACAATGGTGGTTGCACTATCACCTTCAAATTCTACCAATTCTACCGTACATGTCGCAGAATCGGCTTGGGTGTTGAGTATGTCTAAATCTTCTTGCGTTATGTTCGATGCCTTAAGACGCACCCATTTTTCTGATTCGGGTGTACATTCTGATAATGCTTGGCAATAGTGCAAGTTAAAGTATTTTTGAGCAAAACTGACTGCACTCTGCTCTATGGCTTTCTCCTCGCTGTATGAACATGAACCCATCAGCAACAGTGCTATTAAAAGTCCTACAACGCCAAACCAATTATGTGTACGACCATTGCTTCTCGTATCCATCATATATTTGTTATTTGTAAATATACCATTTTAAATATGCAAAGTTACTGATTTTTATAATGATTCGAGCATTTTTACGAACAAAACATTGCATCTTCATTACTATCGGTATATTGTACGTTTGTTTATAGTTTAGGCAAAATGTCGTTAAAGTTTTGTGCAAAACCAATATTTTTTAATAACTTTGTAATGCAAAACCCCTACATATTTCTCATTACCTTATAATATAGCAATGTTTAAATTTATATCATTTGGCAGCGGAAGTTGTGGCAACTGCTACTATATATATACTGAGCACGATGGACTTTTAATCGATGTAGGTGTAGGAACACGAAGCCTTAAAAAACACTTTGGCGACTATGGCTTGCACATGCCTGGAGGATTCAGTTCAATACTCGTGACACACGATCATGCTGATCACATCAAATCAGTGGGAAGCCTCAGTAAGAAGCTAAACCTTCCTGTGTATGCAACACGCCTTGTCCATTCTGGGATGGACAACAACTATTGTATGAAACTGAAACTTGCGCAAGCAAATCGTCATTATGTGGTGAAGGGAGAGGCTTTCGAGGCAAGTGGGTTCCATATTACACCATTTGGAGTGCCACACGATAGTTCAGACAATGTTGGTTACTCAATAGAGTATGAAGGTGTTGTGTTTACCTTACTCACCGACGTTGGTCATATTACAGAGGAAATGAAAGCTATCATCCGCAATACAGACTATCTCGTTATAGAAGCTAATTACGATCTGCAAATGCTACAAAACGGTCCCTATCCACGCCATTTGCAAGAACGTATACAATGCGGAACCGGGCATTTGAGTAATGCACAATGTGGTGCAGCACTCGTAGAAAATTATACAGAACGCCTAAAGCACATATGGCTCTGCCATCTAAGCGAAGAGAACAATCACCCTGAATTGGCTCGCAAGTCGATTGAGCAGGCTCTTTCTGACGCAGGCATTAAGGTGAAACTCGATGTACTTAGACGCAAACAGCCGACAGGCGTGTTTGAACTTGTTTAAAGCAAAAGACCCTGCCTAAATTGGCAGGGTCTTTTCAATTAATCAGTTACTATGGAAGTTTAGTTTCAGTTTTCCATGAATTTCTTGGCTGCTCTCAGCTGGTGGCGCATGTTACTGAGCAACTGCTGGCTCTCCTGCAGGAGATTGAGATATACGAGCGATACCTGCAGTAGATTGTTGTCCTTCATCTCCGTGATGCGGTCGATGTGGCGTTTACGGACAATAGAGAGTTCGTCCTTACATTTGTCTGCAAGTGCAAGAGTGTCGCGGTAATGTTCGAAACGGCATGTTGAAATCTGTGTCTCGGTCTGTTGCATCAGGTCGTTGATTGTAGCACGCAGCGGACGGAACTCGTTGATGTAGACCTGTGGAATAGGGTTGAAATTATTGTCCACATGCTCCTTTATCGGTTCGAGAATACGACGCAGACAGTAGATGTACTGCTCCGAAGAGTTGATGCCCAGATGGAACCATGTGTTGCGTTCTATTGCAATCTCTGTCGGAACACGCTTAAGGGCGAGCAACTCCTGACGGCGGAACTTCTTTAGCATGTCCTTCTCTTTGCTCAGTTCGTTGCTCACTTTGCGTAGAGTGCGTGTGCGCTCGTTCTCCAAGCCGTCGATTATGTTGTTAAATTCGTCGATAGCAAAGCGTGTCATGAAGCTCTGTGTGCGTGATACGTGCTTCATAAGTAGGTCGAGCACAATTTCCGGATCGCGGGTGCGCATCATCAGACGGAATACGTCTTCCTTCTCGCCCTCTTTCTCCTTGTTTGCATATTTGCGGTTACTCTTGATGAGCAACGCAACTACTAAAACCATGAATAAAATCTTAGCAAGTATGCCGCCATAGAACATTATCAGGCAGACAAGGGCACAAGCACCGAAAGCTACGGCTGCGGTGATAAACCAACCACCGATTACGCTGATAACACCTGTCACGCGGAATACGGCACTTTCTCGACTCCAAGCGCGGTCGGCAAGCGAAGAACCCATTGCCACCATGAACGTAACGTATGTTGTAGAGAGTGGCAACTTATAGTTGGTGCCAATCGTGATAAGCATTGATGCGAGCACGAGGTTGATGGCTGCACGAACCACGTCGAACGCAGCTCCGTCGTTAAGCTCTGCCTCCTGCTTGTTGAAGCGGCTGTCAATCCAGTGTGAGATAGACTTCGGCATGTACTGCATTACCCAACCATTGCCGTCCTGAGTGACGCGTACAATACTGCGTGCAGCACGGCTCGAGCCGAACATCTCGTCGCCTTCGTCCTGACGGCTGAGGTCGACGCTGGTCTTAATCACGTTGCGTGCTTTCTTTGAAGTAGCCATAGCCACAATCATGACTACGCCTGCAGCAAGTAGATAGATCGAAGGTGTCTGTGCCGACTCCATAAGCGAAGTCATCATAAAGTCTCTCGCGCCAATGCCATTGCTATTAGCCATGTAGTCGCGGAACGAATCCATACCGGCGAGAGGCACACCGATGAAGTTCACAAGGTCGTTGCCGGCGAAAGCCATGGCAAGAGCGAAAGTGCCCATGAGCACGATGAACTTGAACACGTTGACGCGCAGCATGTGCAGAACCTGCATCATGATAGTTGAACCTATGAACGTGTAGAGCAACAGTAACGAGATGTTGCTGTCAATCCATGTGCGAACGTCCTCTGCAATGAAGCGGCTCTTGCCCAAGCCTTTAAGGAAGATGAAGTAGGAGAGAGCTGTGAAGGCGATACCGCCGAAGAGTGCGATAGAGTAGCGCGAGTGTTTCTTATAATTAAAAGTAAACACTATACGTGAGAGCCATTGCACAATCATACCGAAGAAGAAGGCGATAGCCACACTCACAAAGATGGCGACAATCACGCTCAACGCCTTGTCCGTGTTAAGCAGGTCGGCAAAGCCGAGCGTCGGGTCGGCTGCAATCTTGATAGCTGCAAGAACGAACGTACCGCCAAGCAACTCGAACACGAGCGAAACGGTAGTAGAGGTCGGCATACCGAGCGTGTTGAACATGTCGAGCACAATAACATCTGTTACCATGACGGCAAGGAAGATGGTCATCACGTCGTAGAATGAGAAATTGGCTGGTTGCATAATGCCGTGTCGTGCCACGTCCATCATACCCGAGGACATTACGGCGCCAATTGCCACACCTGCTGAAGCAACGATGAGCACCGTGCGGAACTTTGCCACTTTCGCTCCAATGGCACTGTTAAGGAAATTGACGGCATCGTTACTTACTCCAACAAAAAGGTCAAATACTGCCAGACATAGCAGAAAGACCACAATCGCTAAATAAATTGTTTCCATTTATGTTTAATTCTTTGGTTTTTTCACGCTGCAAAATTACTTGCTATGTATTACACCATGTTTAAACACATATTACAATCCGGTTACAACCAACAAAAACTGTCTGTCTGATGGTGGTATACATTGCAAAAAAAGCATAAAATAGGGAAAATCCTAATTCTTTTTAGGCAAAATCCCTATACTTATATAATATTTCGCATTAATTTTGTAGTTGAAAAAGTAGCAGCCTTGTATATAGAGGGCTGATGATAGTAGAACTTAAAACAAAACTATTATGATACAAAGATTGTTATTGGCAGCAATAATTGGAGTAATCTCACTCCCGATGATGGCGCAGGATGATGACATGTACTTTGTTCCGAAGAAACAGAGTAAAGATGTGATAGTATTTGAGAAAGGTGACGGAACCTATGATTTGACAGCACTTGACTCAACAACCATGGTAATGTCGGATTCTGCTCAATATTTCGATGATATGAACGATGAATTCGTGTATTCTCGTCGTATGGAACGCTTCGACGACTACTATTGTCCGTCGCTCTATAGCTATTGGAATGATCCATATTGGTATGGAGCGTATAGTTGGTATTCGCCATATCGTCCTTATTGGTCTTCACGATGGAATCTCTATTATTCATGGTACAATCCATGGTATACTCCGTGGTATTATGATTGTTGGGGATGGCACTATCCTTATTGGGGATGGGGCGTTCCTTATGTATATTATTCATATCGAGGCAGACCCAATCCTACACGTAATTTCACTGCATCAGGGTTTGGTAGCAGAGTAAGATACGACAATCGCACCACAACACGCACTCATCGCAACAGTTTTGGTCAGCGTACAACAGTACGTAATAATTCTCGCTACGATAATAACCGCCAACAGAATTGGCAATACAATCGTCGTCAAAACGGTCAACCATCGTACGGCAGAAATAATGGATTTGGAAGCAATCGTGGAAGTTTTGGAAATGGTTTTGGCGGAGGTAGTCATAACAGCGGAGGCTTCAGCGGTGGCAATCGTGGTGGCGGCTTTGGCAGCAGACGATAATATGTTGCTGTAGGGTTAGCACTTCAAAATATTAATTTAAACTGATTAGCAATGAAAAAGATTATAATAGCCTTTTCGTTTACAATGTTTGGTGTTGCAGCAATGGGTCAAGAAACATATGATAATGCGCAACTTGCATCGAAAGACTTGAATGGCACAGCGCGCTATGTAGGTATGGGCGGTGCTATGGAAGCATTGGGAGCCGACATTTCTACAATGTCATCCAATCCTGCAGGTATAGGACTCTTTCGTCGTAGTATGATAAGTGGTTCGTTTGGCTTCAACAGCCAATCGGACGCAGCGGATATTGGAAAACGAAAGACTAAAGCAAGTTTCGACCATGCTGGCTTTGTGCATACAATGCGTTCTGGAAGAAATTCGTATGTCAACTTTGGTGTAAGTTACACAAAGAGCCGTAATTTCAACCAAATACTTACGGCTACGGGACGTTTGAATGGTGCTTCGCAGAACAAACTGTCGAGCATGAAGAATTACAACGATTTGTATCGTTTGGAGAAACGTAACGGAGAGCTCACAAGCCAATGGGGAACAAACAATAATCCCGACTTACCATATAACCAAGTGGATTATCTTTATAGCAATGCATTGCTAAACGATAAAAACTCCCAACTCGTAGGTATGAACTCTAATGGCTATAACGGTGGAAACTATCTTGGAGATGCCAGCGGAGTATTAGATGCGTCGGGCAATCTTCGAGCCGCATACTACAATGCTGACGGATACGACTTCTTTCGTGGTACAAGCGGATATATCGGAGAGTACAACTTCAATATCAGCGGAAACTCTCGTAATCGTTTTTACTGGGGTTTGACGTTTGGACTTTATGATGTAAACTACAGTCATGCCTCAGAGTACACAGAACGACTTGTTAATAATGCACAGAATCCGATCGGCAGTGTAACGATTGCTGACGAACGTACCATATCTGGTACAGGCTTTGACATAAAGGCAGGTGTTATCTTCCGTCCAATAGAAGACTCGCCATTCCGAGTAGGTTTGTATGTACACACTCCGACTTGGTACGACCTGAAAACAGAGAACAGAACAACGCTTGTAAGCAAACTCGCTGACGGCTGTGGTAACGCTAACAAGTCCACAAGCGGACGATACGATTATAAGTTCTATACCCCTTGGCGTTTTGGCGGAAGTCTTGGATACACGGTAGGTAAACACTTGGCTTTGGGTGCCACCTATGAATATGCTGACTATAGCTATTCGGATATTCGCGTAAATGAAGGTGGCGTTTACGACTATTGGGGTAATTACTACGAAGAATCCTCACGCGACCAGGCAATGAAGGGCAACATAAAGAATGTGCTTAAGGGTGTATCTACGGTGAAGGTTGGTGCTGAGTACAAGCCTATGCCAAATCTTGCAGTGCGTCTTGGTTACAACTATGTCTCACCGATGTACAACAAGAATGGTTACAAGGATGGAACATTGAACTCGTATAGCACTTATTATAGTTCGTCAACCGATTATACTAATTGGAATGCGACAAATCGAGTGACTGCAGGTGCAGGTTATACGTATAAGAAGTTCTCTATAGACTTGGCATATCAATATAGTCGTACAACTGGTGAGTTCTTCCCATTTATGAGCTACTCAGACTTAGATGCTGTTAATGGAGATCAAAATAAATATGACTCTGGATACGATAACTTCTGCGATGGTCAGAAGGTGAGCAACAAGCATCATCAACTGATACTTACGCTTGGCTACAGGTTCTAACAAGACGCTTGCAAGAAAGTTTTTTACCAAAAAAGGCTGTATAAATTTGCAGTATAGGAAAAAAAACGATACCTTTGCATCGCATTTGAGCAAATAGTAGAAGCCGATATGGCTCAGTTGGTAGAGCAACGCATTCGTAATGCGTGGGTCCCCGGTTCGAGTCCGGGTATCGGCTCAAATATTTGATTTGTTATAAAAGCGACTCAATTATGGGTCGCTTTTTCTTTTTTATGTGTTTTATTTTTGAAGTTTGTATTTATATCATTGTAGTTTCTTGATAATTATTCGTAATTTTGTACCGATTAAACTTTCGTAAGAAACAATTGCTTTTATTAAAAATATGAATGAATTCGAACTTATTGCCAAAACCTTCATGGGCTTAGAGCCGGTATTGGCAAAAGAACTTACCCAATTGGGTGCAAACAATGTACAGATAGGTCGTCGTATGGTGTCATTTACAGGTGACAAAGAAATGATGTATCGTGCAAACTTCCAACTTCACACAGCTATTCGTATATTAAAGCCTATCGCAAGATTCAAGGCTCGCTCGGCTGATGAGGTTTATGAAGAGGTAAAGAAAATCGATTGGAGTAAGTACATCGAAAAGGGAAAGACTTTCTCAGTCGATTCTGTAGTGTATTCTGAAGAATTCCGCAACTCACGTTTCGTTACATATAAGGTCAAGGACGCTATCGTCGACCAATTCCGTGAGAATACTGGTACACGCCCTAATATTTCTGTAAGCAACCCAGACATTCGCTTGAACATCCATATAGCAGAGGCTGATGCGACATTGTCACTTGACTCAAGTGGCGAGTCGCTTCATCGTCGCGGCTATCGTCAGGAGTCGGTTGAAGCTCCGCTTAACGAAGTGCTTGCTGCAGGTATGATTCTTATGACAGGTTGGCGTGGTGAGACCGACTTTATTGATCCTATGTGTGGTTCGGGTACTTTGCTCGTAGAGGCCGCGCTTATTGCTCACAATATGAGCCCTGGTATCTTCCGCAAGGAGTTCGCTTTCGAGAAGTGGCCTGACTTCGATGCTGAGTTGTTCGATACAATCTACAACGACGATTCGCAGGAGCGTGAGTTCACACACCATATCTATGGTTACGATATCGACATGAAGGCTGTAAACACAGCGCGTCTGAACGTGCGCGCAGCTGGTCTTTCTAATGATATTACGGTAGAGAACGCCGACTTCAAGGACTTCACTCAGCCAAAGGAGAAGAGTCTGCTTGTTGTTAACCCGCCTTATGGTGAGCGTATCTCTACTCCGAACTTGCTCAACACATACAAGATGATTGGCGAGCGTCTGAAGCACGCTTTCATGGGCAACGAGGCTTGGGTACTCAGCTATCGTGAGGAATGTTTCGAGGCTATCGGCTTGAAGCCGTCTATCAAGATTCCTGTTTACAACGGATCTTTGGAGTGTGAATTCCGCAAGTACGCAATCTTCGACGGCACCATGAAGGACTTCCGTCAGGAGGGTGGCATTGTGAAAACTGAGGACGAAAAACGTCAGATGGCAGAGAAGCATCGCTTCAAGAAGAACCGCGAGTTCAAGAAACGCCTCGACGAGGACGAGGAAAATGCAGAGTCAGATATCCGCTCGTTCAAGTTCCACTCTATAGAGCGTCGCAAGCAGAACGACGACCGTCGTGGCGGAAACGACAGAAGGGGACGCGACCGCTTTGATCGTGACGATAAAGATTTCAAAGGCAAGGGCTTTAAGTCTAAAGGCTTCGGCGACAAGGGTAGTAAGTCTTTCGGCAAGGGCTCACGCTACGGAAAGAGTGACAGAAAACGTTCTAACAGAGATTTTGACAATGAAGATTAAGTTTTTTACAGTTTTGCTGGGGCTGTTCACCTCACTTAACATGAATGCTCAGGAGTTGAAGTCTTTCACACTTGAAGATCTCAACTTCGGTGGTAAGAACTATCGCAACTTCGTGCCCCAGAACCGTAACTGCGTGTGGTGGGGCGACCAGCTTGTGCGGGTTGAATCTGACGCTTGCTATCTTGTGAACAATCAGAACGGCAAGGAGACACAGCTCTTCACGGTAAGTCAGGTTAACCAATGGGCTGGTCCGACAAAGGATATCAAAGTGCGCTCTTTGCGTGGCGCATCTTTCCCTTATGCCGACAAGTCGCTCGTTGTGGTTAACACCGGCGAGCGCATATATACCATCGACTTCAAGAGTGGCTCATTGAAGAAATGTAACGAGTTCGTTGACGGCGAGTATATGCTTGAGATGAACACAAAGAGCGATGCTATCGCTTATCTTAAGGATAACAACCTCTATGTATCACGTGGCGACCAGAAGTGGCAGTTGTCTACTGACGGTTCACGTGAGATTGTCTACGGTCAGAGCGTTCATCGTGATGAGTTCGGAATCCGTAAGGGCACATTCTTCAGCAACAGCGGTGAGAAACTTGCTTTCTATCGCATGGACCAGAGCATGGTGACAGACTATCCACTTGTAAATATACCAGAAGTTAGCTTCCAGCCGGAGAATGGCAAGTCGCGCATAGCAACTCTTGCTCCTGAGAAGTACCCGATGGCTGGCGAGACAAGCCACAAGGTTACTGTTGGTGTGTTTGATATAAACACTGGCAAGACTGTTTATCTAAAGGCAGGTGACCCAACGGATCGTTACTTCACAAACATAGCGTGGTCGCCAGACGACAAGACCGTGTATATGTTCGAGCTTAACCGCAATCAGAACGATTGCCGTCTCATAAGCTATGACGCATCAACTGGCGAAAAGACTGGCGAACTCTACCGAGAGACAGACGCAAAGTATGTAGAGCCGCTTCATCCTATCGTTTTCTTGCCTTGGGACAACAGTTCATTCCTTATGCAGAGCAGAAAAGATGGCTACAACCATCTGTATCTTTGCTCAATCGGCAAGTCGGGTAGCCGCATGGCAGGCAATACCGTGTCGCTCGATGTGAAGCAGATAACCAAAGGCAATTGGGAAGTTCTTGATTTCCTTGGCTTCAATGCAAAGCGTAAGGGCATTATCATCTCTTCTAACGAGATTAGTCCGATTCAATGCAACATTTTCTTTGTTGATTTGAAAACAGGCAAGCGTACACGTATGGACGAAGGTAGCAAGGGCTGGCACTCTGCATCTTTGAGCAAGAGCGGACAGTATATCTACGACAACTATTCGGAGCCAAATGTTCCGCGCAATATTGCTATTGTGAATGTTGCAAACGGCAAATGCTTCTCTTATTTTAAGGCTGAAGATCCGTGGAAGGGATATAAGATTCCCGAGTACAGTTGCGGTACAGTAAAAGCTGCTGACGGCACAACCGACCTCTATTGGCGTATGGTTAAGCCGGTAGACTTCGACCCGAACAAGAAGTATCCTACTGTTGTCTATGTGTACGGCGGTCCACACGCACATAACGTTGACGCACGCTGGCACTATAGCAGCCGCAGCTGGGAGACAAACATGGCACAGAAGGGTTATGTTCTCTTCATTCTCGACAACCGAGGCTCTGAGCATCGTGGCAAGGAGTTTGAGCAGGTTACATTCCGCCAGCTTGGTCAGGAAGAAATGAAGGATCAGTTGAAGGGTGTTGAATACCTCAAATCGCTTCCTTACGTAGATGCCGACCGCATCGGCGTTCATGGTTGGAGCTATGGTGGTTTCATGACCATTTCGCTTATGACAAACTATCCTGACGTGTTCAAGGTTGGTGTTGCTGGTGGTCCGGTTATCGACTGGAAGTGGTATGAGGTGATGTATGGCGAGCGCTATATGGACACACCGCAGCAGAACCCGGAGGGCTATGCAAAGACATCTTTGCTCAATACTGCCAAGAATTTGAAGGGTAAGCTTCAGATTATCCAGGGTTATAACGACCCGACTTGCGTGCCACAGCATTGCCTTACTTTCCTCAAGGCATGTATCGGCGCAGGCACACAGCCTGATTTCTTCTTGTATCCAGGCGAGCCTCATAATATGCGCGGTCATCAGAGTGTACACTTGCACGAGCGCATCACACAGTATTTCGAGGATTACTTGAAATAATATCTATATAAACAGGAGGGCGTAACGGCCGGTAAACATCTTAAACTATTTGCCGTTACACCCTCCTGCAATTTCAACAAAACACGAATCATTAATCATTAAACATTATTATATAATGAAAGTTCTATTGTTAGGAAGCGGTGGCCGTGAGCACGCATTGGCCTGGAAAATCGCTCAAAGCGCAAAGGTGGAGAAACTCTTTATCGCTCCTGGTAATGCAGGCACACAAACGGTCGGTGAGAATGTAGATATTAAAGCCGATGACTTTGAGGCTTTGAAGAACTTCGTAGTGGAGAATGGTGTAGACATGGTAATTGTCGGACCTGAGGACCCATTAGTAAAGGGTGTTTACGATGACTTCAAGAACGATGAGCGCACAAAGAACATACCCGTAATTGGTCCGTCTAAGGCTGGAGCAGTATTGGAAGGCAGCAAAGATTTTGCAAAGCAGTTTATGAAGCGCCATAACATCCCGACAGCTAAATACGAGACATTCGACGGCACAACAGTAGAAGAAGGTCTGAAGTTCCTTGAGACATTGAAGGCTCCTTATGTTCTTAAGGCAGATGGTCTGTGTGCAGGCAAGGGCGTTCTTATTCTTCCAACCCTCGAAGAGGCAAAGAAGGAGTTTAAGGAGATGCTTGGCGGCATGTTCGGCAACGCTTCTGCTCGTGTCGTTATTGAGGAGTTTCTTAGCGGCATAGAGTGCTCTGTGTTTGCTTTGACTGATGGTAAGAACTATAAGATTCTGCCCGAGGCAAAGGACTACAAACGCATCGGTGAGCATGATACGGGTCTTAACACTGGTGGAATGGGCAGCGTATCTCCGGTTCCGTTCGCAACAAAGGAATGGATGCAGAAAGTGGAAGATCGCATCATTCGCCCGACAGTAGAGGGTCTTGCTGAAGAAAACATCGAATACAAGGGTTTCATCTTCTTCGGACTTATCAATGTCGAGGGTGAACCTATGGTTATTGAGTACAACTGCCGAATGGGCGATCCAGAAACCGAAACCGTAATGTTGCGTCTGAAGAGCGATATCGTCGACTTGTTTGAAGGTGTTGCAGAGGGTAACCTTGATAAGCGCGACATTGAGTTTGATGAGCGTGCTGCAGTATGTGTAATGCTTGTAAGTGGCGGCTATCCGCAGGCTTATGCAAAGGGCTACGAGATAACCGGTCTTGATAAGGTTGAAGACTCTGTAGTGTTCCACGCAGGCACAAAGATGCAAAACGGCAAGGTTGTGACAAACGGTGGACGTGTTATTGCCGTAAGTTCTTATGGCAAGGACAAGTCAGAGGCTTTGCAGAACTCATTCACTCAAGCACAGAAGATAGAGTTTACGGACAAGTATTTCCGTAGAGACATCGGTCAGGATTTATAATTCTCATTAGATTTGAACGTTAAAAGATTTCAAAATAAGGTTGCAGAGAGTCGCATTGCGCTCCCTGCAACCGCTGTTTATGTACTAACCATGTGTGCACTGTCAGGTATGTTTGGCGGTGGCAGGTGGTTGCAGGTGGCCTTGCTTGGTTTTGCAGGTTACCTAATGTTCCAGTTGAATAATGTGAACGCCCTGATTCGTATATTCAGCCGCATGGTTTCATGCTCATATCTTGTACTTATGACCATGGCGTTCTTTCTTTTTGAAGATATTGCGAATAGCATTATTTCTGTTCTTGCCATCGCTTTTTACATCTTCTTCTTCAGTATCTATCAGGAGGGGAGGGCTGTTGGCAGAATTTTCTATGCCTTTGCGATATTGGGAACAATGAGTGTTATATTTGTTCAAACCTTATATTTTGTGCCGATTATATGGGTTTTGTTATTCACTAACATTATGGCAGGTAATGTGCGCATGATTGTGGCTTCACTCTTAGGACTAATATTACCCTATTGGTTCATCGCTGCCTACGGAGTGTTTTCAGGTAATGCATTACTGATAGTACCACATTTTGAAGCCTTACTTGAATTTGGACCATTAGCTGACTGGCAAGTAGTGAGCCGTGCAGAGATTTTAACCCTGTGTTTTGTTGCGTTGCTTTCCATTACAGGTATGATACATTTCCGCTTGAACAACTATAAGGACAAAATCCGCACGCGTATGCTGTTCGAGATATTCTCGGTTATGAATCTTTGTTTGATGGTGTTTATTGCGCTTCAACCCAATCTGATAGAGCCTCTCTTGACATTGTTGATTGTCAATACTGCTCCAATGATAGCACATTATATTGCGCTCACGAACACAAAGGTTACAAATGTTTCATTCTACATAATCATATTAATAACCCTTGGCATAACAATAGGCAACGTATGGACACTCTTTTAAATTTTCTTATAGACTGGGGATATTGGGGAATGTTAGTTGCATCGTTCTTAGCGGGTAGTTTTTTCCCATTCAGTAGTGAGGCTGTTATGCTCGCATTGCAAGCAGCAGGTCTTGAGCCGCTTCCGCTCGTGATATATGCAACAATTGGCAATGCGTTAGGATCTTACTTCAACTATGGTGTAGGACGATTAGGTAAACTCGAATGGATTGAAAAATATCTGCACGTTAGTGCAGAGAGCCTGAAGAAGGCAGAGCACTTCATGGGTGGTAGAGGTGCATTCATGGGTATATTTGCATTTCTTCCGATTCTTGGAAGTGCCATAACCATTATGCTTGGACTAATGAAGGCAAACATACCTATCGCTTTTACGACAATAGCCGTAGGAAAACTCTTACGATACATAATACTTGCCTTTGGTGGTACATTCTTATTCTAAAATGTGGAGCTATGAATTCATAGCTCCACATTCTGGACATTCTCCCTTTTTATGTAGCTTTGCTCCACAATTACCACATACGTATTTAAAGTAGTTGTTGCGTGCGTATACTCTTAATGCATAATATATATATGCAACCAATATTACATATCCTATATAATATAATGTGGTAATGCTGAATATTATATAGTTGGCAGCGCAGACTGCTGCCAATCGGCAGAGGTATAGTGTGGCTGCTGTTGGCGAAAGCTTATGATAGACATCATCAATGGTGGCGATGAGGATTATCATCATTGACCATACCGATATCAAGAACACAGCGAGTATTGGCGACAAGGCAAATGGGTTCAGCGTGGGATGGAAGTAGAAGTAATGCCATGTGTCGGGTGCAAAGAGCTGGATACTCGAATAGAACGTAGCTGCTGCAGCTACGGTTATTGCCAACAGGGTAGGATAGAACGAGTCGATATCGTCGAAATGTACTACCTTTACTTTGCGACGTTGCAGGCGATACACAACATAGCCTCCTGCTATCAAACTGATAATGATGAGGAATATGAGCAGGTGTACGTCGGAGAACGTCAGTATGAACTGTGATATGGGGTCGTCTGGTACCACCGACTTTAGTAATTCGCTCTCGTGTATCCAGCCAAATTCGTATTGATCGCTTGCTATTTCAATCCAAACCGAGTCTATTGGGTCGTCTTTCAGTATCTTTATGTCAGCCACCACGATGTGCGAATTCTTCTTTATTGCGAATGAGTCGGTTTCCATATTGCTCAGCATCTCCTCTGGTTGTTGCTTGAGCAGATGTATGGAGTCTTTCCTCACAACGAAGTTATAGTTCTGTGCATAGTGGTGAGTCTTGTAAAATTCGTAGTTGAAGTTCTGCATCTCGCTTACACTGTCGAGATTATATCCTGCCACTTCATGTGTCTGCGTAGAGGATGAAGCAGTCGAAGGCAGAACTTTACCATTCGGATTAGAATGGTAACACCCTACCAACGCCATCGTTGTTATCAGTAATGATATGAATTTTACAAATCTGTGCATTAACTAATTCCTTTTCAATTAAGATTGTTACTATTCTGCGTAAACCTCCATCTGACATTTTGCACAATTGAATGCAAGGCGCACACGTATGCCGTTCTTTGCTTCAAGATGTAGTGGTTCATGCCATGTGGGACGTTTGCCACCATTCTTCACGCAATAGCCCAAGGCGTAACGCAGGCAGTAGCGACACGTCATAAGCGGAGGTACGGCAGAGGGGGCCGTAGTGCTACCTGCCTTGTAGTCAGAGTTCAACTCGAAAGCCGTTGGTGCGTTCTTTACGCCATGTGCTGCATAATAGTTTTGCGCTGTTGTGTTTGCTACATTTGCGATATTTATTGTATCTGCATAAACTGTATTGTTTGCGTTTACGCTATTAGTCGCAGTTTCACCAACCGCTTGCTTATCAGTATGGTTAGAGACTGGAGTATTCTCCAATGCTTCGAGTAATTCTCTGCGTACCGCAGCGAGACGGCTTGACGGAATGAAGAATTCATCAGCCGAGTTGTTGATACTGATTTCATTAGCAGTCCAAACTGTATTGCCGAGTTTCTCGAGCTGTTTCACAATATTGTCATGCTGCGACTTCTGAGCCTTTTCTGGAGTTTCGTTGAGCACTACATTTGCGCTGCGTCCGCATTCGTCCGTGGCTGTAAACGTAAGTTTGCCGTCTACAACATCCACGACGAATCTTACCTGCAACTTGCGTGTAGCTGTCTTGCCCTGCATGGCACGCTCAAACTCGATGTCGTTATTGCGATAGAGCGCCATGCCCGGCTCCAGATTCTTAGGCATAGTGAGAGGGTAGAGGCGGTTGTTTTCCACGCGATTTACGCGGAAACCCTCCAACTTCTTCTGTCTGTTGAAGAAGCACAGACCGTCGCCGTTGGCGAACATTGCAGTACCTGCCACATTGAACGACCCACGGCGAATTTCCTTGACATACCCCACGTATTCGCCCATAGCCTTCGGTGTGTTGAACGACGAGATATCCTTCTGTCGTCCGTTGAAGAAGTAGTGCGTAAATCCGCGGTTGAATGTCTTCTCCAAAGCAGGAGTGAATGTGTAGGTACACCGACCATACGACGAACGGCAATACTTGCCTGTATGCTTTGCGATGTAAGCGTTTAGTGCCTCGCTATATGTAGCCACCACATTCTTCACGTAGTTGGCATCCTTCAGTCTGCCTTCAATCTTCAGCGAGCAGACACCCGCTTCGAGCAGATCGCCCAGACGGTCGAGCTGGCACATATCCTTAAGCGAAAGCAGATAACTATCCTCGATGAGAGTCTCGCCGTCACTATCCTTCAGGTCGAACGCCATACGGCAGAACTGCGCGCATTCGCCTCTGTTGGCACTGCGGTTGAAGAAATACTGCGAAGCATAGCACGCACCCGAATAGCTCACGCACAACGCTCCATGCACGAACGCCTCAAGCTCCACATCAGGATGCGCCTTGTGTATATCCGTAATCTCCTCTAACGACAACTCACGAGCCAATACCACACGCTCGAAGCCGTTCTCCTTCAGCCACTTCACCTTGTCGGCTGAGCGGTTGTCGGTCTGCGTAGAAGCGTGCAGAGCCGGCATACGGTAGCCGCGAACTACGTATTCTGCCTTCAGCTTCTTGTATATTTCGAGTACAGCCATATCCTGCACCAGTATAGCGTCAACGCCCATCTCTACAAGCTGTTTTAATAGATGCTCCAGGGCAGCCAGTTCTTTCTCGTAGACGATAGTGTTCACTGTGACGTACACCGCCGCACCGAACTGATGCGCATATCGGGTTAGTTCGACAATATCATCCGTGCTGTTACCGGCAGTCTGGCGAGCACCGAACTGGGCTGCGCCGATATATACGGCATCAGCACCATGGTCGATGGCAGCGATGCCGCATTCGAGGTTCTTGGCAGGCGCCAAGAGTTCTATCTTTCTTAATCCGTTACTCATAGCAAATAATAGTTTATCCAGTTGTTGAACAGCAGATTGGCGTGCGCACGCCAAGTCACGTTAGGCTTGTTTGCCGGATTGTCGTCAATATAATAGTTCTGCGGCACATCCACATCATCGCGTTTGTCCTTGTCGCGACGATACTCCTTGTCGAGCGTGTACGGCTCATACTCCATGTGTCCGGTTATGAATATCTGTCTGCCGTTGTGCGCATATACGATGCTCGTTCCACTCTCCGCCGACTCGGCTACGATGTCCAATTCCGAGTGTATGCGTATCTCCTCCGCGCGCACCTCTGTATGGCGACTGTGCGGCATATTGAACGTGTCGTCGAAACCGCGGAACAGAGGCAGGGTAGGGTTCATCACTTTCTGACGAAAGATACCGAACTTCTTCGTAGGCAACAGGTGCTTCTGCACTCCGTAGTGATAGTAGAGTCCGGCTTGTGCCGCCCAGCAGATGTAGAGCGTGCTTTTCACGTTGGTGTCTGCCCAAACGAATATCTCCGAAAGCTCCTTCCAGTAACTAACGTCCTCAAACTCAAGATGCTCAATCGGCGCGCCCGTCACGATAAATCCGTCGAACTTCTCGTCTTTTAGTTCGTCGAAATAGGTGTAGAAGCGCTCCATGTGTTCTGGTGAAGCATGTTTTGGTGTGTGTGTTCTCAACTTCATTAGCGTCAATTCTATGTTGAGCGGCGAGTAGGAGAGTACCCTTGCAAAATCCATCTCGGTGGTTTCCTTTATCGGCATGATGTTGAGAAGAGCTATCCTCAGTTTGCGTGTGCTTCTGTCCTCTGTTTGAGTACAGTTTTCTATAAATATGTTTTCTTCTTTCAGACTCTTTATAGCAGGAAGTCCGTCCGGTAATATTAATGACATATATACTGATTTGTTTATTCTATGCAAAATTACTGAAAATATTGTGCATTGTAGCATTACAACCATGTTTTTTGCAATGCAAATGCTAAATACATGGCATCGCGTAGCGTTCGCCGCCTGATTGGATTGCGTTCGATATCCGATTGGATTGCGTTCGGTGTCTGATTGGATTGCGTACGCCGTCCGATTGGATTGCGTACGGTGAACGGTTGTAAAACATCAAGTTGACGAACTCAAAAGTTTAGTATGAGCTACCGAAAAGTTTAGGTTGACCTGCTTAAAACATCACGCTAAGAGCCATGAATATCAATAATATTGTAATATAATAGTTGCAGTTGGAACATTTTTTTCAAACATTTAATTAAAATGCAATATACTTTGCTCGTAATATGCGCGATTTTGCGTATCTTTGCAACTTAAATATAGAAAATATAAAAACACATATAAACATGTCGAACAAATTTGTTGAACACAAAGGTTTCAATCTCGTTGAAACAAACAAAGAGATTTTAGACAAGTGGATGAAGCTTGATGTCTTCCACAAGTCTATCGATGAGCGCGAAGGCTGTCCGCAATTTATCTTCTTCGAAGGTCCTCCTTCGGCGAACGGACATCCGGGCATCCACCATGTGCTTGCTCGTGCAATTAAGGATACCTTCAACCGCTATAAGACAATGAACGGTTTTCAGGTGCCACGCAAGGCTGGTTGGGATACCCATGGTCTTCCCGTTGAGCTTGGCGTAGAGAAGGAGCTTGGCATTACCAAGAAGGATATTGACAACAAGGATTCGGAGAAGTATATCTCTACAGAAGAGTACAACCACAAGTGCCGCGAGAACGTCATGATGTTCACAGCCGAGTGGCGCAAGCTTACTGAGGATATGGGATACTTTGTAGACCTCGACAATCCGTACATCACATACGACAATAAATACATAGAGACTCTGTGGTGGCTTCTGAAGCAGCTCTACAACAAGGGCCTGCTCTTCAAGGGTTACACTATCCAGCCGTATTCTCCGGGTGCTGGCACAGGTCTTAGCTCTCACGAGCTTAATCAGCCTGGTTGCTACCGCGACGTTAAGGACTTGACCGTAACCGCTCAGTTCCTCATTAAGGATCCGAAGGCAGAGTGGACAAAGTGGGGTAAGCCTTACTTCGTGGCTTGGACAACCACTCCGTGGACATTGCCTTCAAACGTGGCTCTCTGCGTTGGTCCGAAGATCGACTACGTGGCTGTTGAGACATACAACCTCTATAGCGGCGAGCCTGCAACACTTGTTATGGCTGAGAACCTCGTTAAGTCGTACCTCAAGGCTGACCAGGAGTGCACAGAGGGCGAGTTGCTGCCGTTCGACAAGGAGAAGAAACTCTGCCCGTGGCGCATCGTCGACCGCATGAAGGGCACTGAGCTCGAGGGCTTGCACTACGCTCAACTCATGCCGTGGGTTAAGCCGTGCGAGAAGGTTGACGACCAAGCTCCGGCTTTCGTTCTCGACTATGCTGCCGCTCATGCCGACAAGGTGGTCGCTTCAGAAGACGGTCGCGACAAGTTCGTTGAGATGGAGAGCGAGGCATTCCGCGTAATCCTCGGTGACTATGTTACTACAGACGACGGTACGGGTATCGTACATATCGCTCCGACATTCGGTGCTGACGATGCCAAGGTGGCTAAGGATGCTAACATTCCGGCTCTCTACCTTATTAATAAGAAGGGCGAGACACGCCCGATGGTAGACCTCCAGGGTAAGTTCTACGCTATCGAGGATCTCGACAACAACTTCCTGAACGCTTGCGTTGACAAGGTGCTCTATGCTCATCACGCAGGCGACTATGTTAAGAACGCTTACGACCCGAAGTTCAACGCCGACGGCGTTTGGGACAAGGCGGCTTCCGACAAGGCTGAGGACCTCAATGTAGTGCTCTGCATGGAGCTGAAGCAGGATGGCAAGGCTTTCCGCACAGAGAAGCATGTGCACAACTATCCGCATTGCTGGCGTACCGACAAGCCGATTCTCTACTATCCGCTCGACAGCTGGTTCATCAAGGACACAGCTTGCAAGGAGCGCATGGTTGAACTCAATAAGACTATCAACTGGCAGCCGGAATCAACCGGTTCGGGCCGCTTCGGCAACTGGCTCGAGAACCTCAACGACTGGAACCTTTCGCGTTCACGCTTCTGGGGTACACCGCTTCCTATCTGGCGCGACGACAAGCGCGGCGAGAAGTGCATCGGTTCGCTCGCAGAGCTTTATGCAGAAATCGAGAAAGCTGTAGCTGCTGGCGTTATGGCATCTAACCCGCTTAAGGACAAAGGCTTCGTACCGGGCGACTACTCTAAGGAGAACTATGACCGCGTAGACCTCCATCGTCCGTATGTAGACAATATCGTGCTCGTGAACGACGAGGGTCAGCCGATGCACCGCGAGAGCGACCTCATCGACGTTTGGTTCGACTCTGGTTCTATGCCTTACGCACAGCTTCACTATCCGTTCGAGGGCGAGATGGCGCGTGGCACAGAGGAGGATCGCAAGGCACTTGTGAACAGCAACTACGAAGGCGTGGCTATACCGCCAAAGTTCTTCCCAGCTGACTTCATCAACGAGGGCGTTGACCAAACACGTGGCTGGTTCTTCACATTGCACGCTATCGCTACAATGGTGTTCGACTCGGTTGCGTTCAAGAACGTAATATCATCAGGTCTTGTGCTCGACGCAAAGGGCAACAAGATGTCTAAACACTTGGGCAACGCTGTCAATCCGTTCGACCAGATAGAGGAGTACGGTGCTGACGCTGTTCGCTTCTACATGATGACTAACTCTGAGCCTTGGGACAACCTCAAGTATGACCCGAAGGGTGTTGACGAGGTGCGTCGCAAGTTCTTCGGTACATTATATAATACTTACTCATTCTTCAGCGGCTATGCCAACGTTGACGAGTTCGACGCTAAGGCTGAGCTTGTTCCGGTTGCAGAGCGTCCGGAGATTGACCGTTGGGTGCTCTCTGTACTCAACACTCTTGTGAAGAATGTAACAAAGGAGATGGAGGACTACGACCCGACACGCGCCGGTCGTCTCATCATCGACTTCGTGAACAACGACCTCAGCAACTGGTACGTTCGTCTTAACCGCAAACGTTTCTGGGGTACAGACATGTCTAAGGACAAGTTGGCTGCTTATCAGACTCTCTATGCTTGTCTTAAGACCGTGGCTAAATTGCTCGCTCCGTTCGCTCCGTTCTTTGCCGATCAGCTCTACTGCGACCTCGGCGTAAACGAGCTTGAGGGCACAGAGTCGGTTCACTTGGCTAAGTTCCCGGTAGCTGACGAGAGTCTCATCGACAGCGAACTTGAAAGCCGCATGGGTATGGCACAGACCATTACTTCCATGATTCACGCTCTGCGCAAGAAGGTGAACATCGCTGTGCGTCAGCCGCTGCAGGCTATCATGGTTCCGGCAGCAAGCGAGGAGCAGCGCCGCCACATCGAGGCTGTGAAGGATCTTATTCTTAGCGAGGTAAACGTGAAGGAACTTCGCTTCGTCGAGGGCAACGGCGTTCTCGTGAAGAAGGTGAAGTGCAACTTCCGCACAATGGGTAAGAAGTTCGGCAAGCTCATGAAGGGCATCGCAGCAGCTGTTTCTGCTTTCGACCAGGAGCAGATTGCACTCTTCGAGAACAACGGCAGCATCGTTGTGAACGTTGAGGGTCAGGACGTAACCGTCGAGGTGGCTGACGTAGAGATTATCTCTGAGGATATCCCAGGTTGGCTCGTAAGCAACGAGGGCAACCTGACAGTTGCTCTTGAGATTGAGCTTACCGACGAACTCCGCAACGAGGGTATGGCTCGCGAGCTTATCTCACGCATTCAGAATATCCGCAAGGAGTCGGGTCTTGAGATTACAGACCGTATTCATGTAACAGTTTCGCCTAACGAGCGCATAGAAAACGCTATCGCAGGTTATGCTGATTACATAAAGTCGCAGGTTCTTGCTCTTAATATTAACGTAGCTGAAAACGACGGCGTAGAGGTTGAAATCGACGATTTCAAGCTGAACGTAAAAATCGTTAAGAACTAATGATAATCAACACATGAGGGCGTGTTGCACAAGCACGCCCTCACTTTACTTTTAAATAACTACATTTTCAATCTTACTAAACCCTATCAATCATGGCAGAAAAGACACGTTACTCGGACGAGGAACTTGAAGAGTTCCGCGAGATAATTAACGAAAAGTTGCGCCTTGCTCGTCGCGATTTTAATTCGATGATGGAGCAGCTGCGTAATACAGATGGCAATGGCATAGAAGATACATCTCCTACATACAAAGCTCTCGAAGAGGCTAGTGCATCGCAATCAAAAGAAGAGATTGCACAGATGGCTAATCGTCAGCAGAAGTTCATCCAGGGACTGGAGGCAGCTTTGGTGCGTGTGGAGAATAAGACTTATGGTATTGACCGTATGACAGGCGAACTCATTCCAAAGGAACGTCTTCGCGTTGTACCCCATGCTACACTTAGTGTCGCATCAAAGAATGCACGTAAAAAGTAGTAGTCGCTACTAATTGTGAGTGTATCAGGACTGCATATATAATAATGTATGCAAGGACTTGGTACACTCCCATATTTTTAATAATCAATGATACGGAACAACAAAACATTTAAAGCATGGATAGCAATAGCTATTGTTATAGCTATACTGCTTATCGACCAAATAATAAAAATTGAAGTGAAGACCAATATGACACTCGGCGAGGCTAAGCGAGTGACAGATTGGTTCTATATCGAATTCATAGAAAACAACGGAATGGCTTATGGAATGAAATTCATAAACAAACTTGTACTCAGCCTCTTCCGTCTCTTTGCTATAGGCTTTATTGGTTACTATCTTGCTAAGATAATCAAGAAAAATGAGGCACCTATCGGATACATCGTATTAATTGCGATGGTGCTTGCAGGTGCTGCTGGCAACTTAATCGACTGTCTGTTTTATGGCTTGATATTCGATGCTTCAACACCATTTACAGTCTCGCAGTTTGTTCCGTTTGGTGAGGGATATTCTACATTCCTTCATGGTAAAGTTGTAGATATGTTCTACTTCCCAATCATTCAGACCACATGGCCAGAGTGGATGCCTTATGTCGGAGGTTCTGAATATGTATTCTTCTCCCCCGTATTCAACTTCGCTGATGCATGTATCAGCGTTGGTGTAGTTACTTTGTTACTATTCTATAGAAAACAGTTGGAAGTTTTGTTTTCTAACAAATAATATATATACATAATGCAAAGAGTTATATATTGTGCCATTGTTATAATGTCCGTATTGGGCATCATCAGCTGCAAACCAGGAATACCCCGCAAGTATCTTCAGCCCAACAAAATGGCTGATATCATATACGATTACCACATTGCTGAGGGTATTCAAAGCGTTAATACAACTGGCGACACTATAGCTATGCGCGCTTATCAAGCATATATTCTAAAGAAACACAGGGTTAGTCAGGCTGACTTTGATTCGTCTTTAGTTTACTATACTCGTCACACAAAGTTGCTTGAAGATGTGTACGATAAAGTGGCGGAGCGACTCAATAACGAATCGGCTATATATGGTGGTTCGCAGCTGAGCATAGGTGATGAGATTATAAACAACTCAGACACAACAAACGTGTGGCAGTCGTCACCAATCGTTATTCTATCACCATACTTAGCCTTTAATCGTAAGACATTCGAGATAAAAGCTGATACTTCCTACCATGAAGGCGATAGAATATTCCTCGATTTCGACACGAAGTTTATCTATCAAGATGGAATGCGAGATGGTGTTGCATTACTTGCGGTAACATATAGCAACGATTCGGTAGAGGTGGTAAGCAATTCGCTTATGTCAAGCACCCACTATCATTTGCAGATAAATAATACAGGACGTTTAAAGATAAAGAGCATAAAGGGTTTCTTCTTGCACAATAATACGCAGAACCAAAACTTGACATCAAAGACAACGTTGAAGATGTTGCTTATTACGAACATCAAGTTGATACGTATGCATACAAAGCGTGCAGAGCAATCGAACGGCAACAAAGTAGACTCGCTAAAAACAACTAATGATAGCAGTCTCATTCTGCAATCAAAGAAACCATTAATGCTTAAACAAAAGCAATAATCCTTAAAGCAATGAGTAATCTATATGCAGCCCATCACATTGTTAGTGATGACAATTCCATAGCAAATGGAGTTGTGGAGATAGAGGATGGCGTTGTGAAGAGAGTGTTCCACCTCGAAAAAGAGATTGCGTTTACTATCTGGCTTGGCGGAACAATCATTATCAAGAAAACAGCTGTTGGCTTGCAGGCTTTTAAAGACAATAATATATTAATATAATAACAAATTAAAAAATTTAAAGATTATGTTAAGCGTAAACGAATTAGAAGATCGACTTATCGATTTGGCATTTGCAGAAGACATAGGTGATGGTGACCACACTACATTGTGTTGCATTCCAGAGAACGCAATGGGCAAGTCGCATCTTCTTATCAAAGAGGATGGTATTCTTGCTGGCGTAGAACTGGCAAAACGTGTGTTTGCAAAGTTCGATCCGACAATGCAGGTGGAAGTGCTCATCAACGATGGCACACCGGTAAAGAAGGGTGACATTGCGATGGTTGTTACTGCTAAGGTTCGTTCTCTGCTACAAACAGAGCGTCTCATGCTGAACATCATGCAGCGTATGAGTGGTATTGCAACAATGACAAACAAATATGTTGAACGTCTGAAGGGCACAAAAACTCACGTGCTTGACACACGCAAGACAACTCCAGGCTTGCGTATGCTTGAAAAGCAGGCTGTGAAGATTGGTGGAGGCATGAACCATCGTATCGGTTTGTTCGACATGATTCTCTTGAAGGATAATCATATTGACTTCTGTGGTGGTATCACCAATGCAATTACTCGTTGCCATGAATATCTTAAGGAGAAAGGTCTCGACCTTAAGATTGAGATTGAGGTGCGCAACTTTGACGAGCTTGCAGAGGCAATGAATTGTGGTGGCATTAATCGTATCATGCTCGACAACTTCTCTGTTGCAGATACAAAGAAGGCTGTAGATATTGTAGGTGCTAAGTTCGAGACTGAGTCGAGTGGTGGTATCACATTCGACACAATTCGCGACTATGCAGAGTGTGGTGTCGACTTCATCTCTGTTGGCGCTCTTACCCACTCGGTTAAGGGACTTGATATGAGCTTCAAGGCTTGCGAATAAAATTAGCGAAGCCTATGAAATCATTAGTTCTTTCAGCAGCAATGCTCCTTGCTTCAAGCGGAGCATTCGCTTGCTCTAACCTCATTGTAGGTAAGAAGGCAAGTGTAGATGGTTCGGTCATGGTGTCTTATAATGCTGACGATTACGGTATGTTCGGTCATCTTTGCCATTATCCGGCAGGCACTCACCCAAAGGGCTCAATGCGCCAGATTTACGATTGGGATTCTGGCGTGTATCATGGAGAGATTGAGGAAGCGCCAGTTACTTATAACGTTATAGGTAATATCAACGAGTTTCAGCTTTCAATCGGCGAGACCACGTATGGCGGTCGTGAGGAGATGGTCGATTCAACCGGAATTCTTGATTACGGATCGCTTATTTACGTAACTTTGCAACGCGCAAAGACTGCACGTGAGGCAATCAGCGTAATGACTTCTCTTGTAGAGAAGTATGGTTATAACTCGGAAGGCGAAACTTTCTCTATCTGCGACCCAAATGAAGCTTGGATTATGGAGATGCAGGGCACTGGTGCAGGTTCAAAAGGCGTTGTTTGGGTAGCAATGCGCATACCTGATGATGCTATTTGTGCACATGCAAACCAAAGCCGTATCGGCAAGTTCAATATGAAGGACAAGAAAAACGTGCTTTACTCGAAGAACGTAATTTCTTACGCCCGTAAGATGGGATGGTTTAATGGTAAGGATTCTGAGTTCTCTTGGAAGAATACATACGCATTCCCAGACTTCTCTGGTCGTCGTTTCTGCGATGCACGTGTTTGGAGCTTCTTCAATCACTATGCTGATGGATTTGACCGCTATTTGCCTTGGGCTTTAGGCAAGGATAAGGATGCAGAGGATATGCCTTTGTGGATAGTGCCAAATCGCAAACTTTCTGTGGCTGATGTAGAGAACGGCATGCGCGATCATTATGAGGGTACAGCCCTTGCACTCGACACAACAAACATCGGTAGCGGTATCTACGAAATGCCTTATCGTCCGACTCCATTGACTTTCACAGTCGATGGTAAACAATACTTCAACGAGCGTCCTATCTCTACGCAGCAGACTGCTTTCACATTTGTGTCGCAGTTGCGTTCATGGTTGCCACGCGAAATCGGTGGCGTATTGTGGTTCGGCAATGACGATGCTAACATGGTAGCTTATACACCTGTATATTGTGGCAATACTACACAACCTACATGTTACAATACAAAGGGAGCTGATGCTGTTACATTTAGTGCTGACAATGCATTCTGGCTTTGCAATATGGTGAGCAACATGGTTTATCCACGCTACTCGCAGTTGTTCCCGGAACTTAAGGCAGTTCGCGATTCGCTCGAAACAAGTTACTTCGCAAATCAAACTTCTATAGAGAAGCAGGCTGCCGACTTGTATCTGACAGATAAGGCTGCAGCTTTGAAACTCCTGAACAACTACAGCAACGCAAAGGCAGACGAGATGCTTGCAAACTGGAAGCGTCTTGCTACACGCATCATTGTCAAGTACAACGACATGGCTGTAAAGAAGGAGAAAGACGGCAAGTTGCTCCAGTCTGTAACACGTCCAGGTTATCCGATAAGTTTCGGACGTAAGCTCGTAAAAGAAACCGGTGATTGGTATGCAGTTCCTGTTGAAAAGAAATAATCGATAATAGAACAACAAAAAGGATAATTATGATTGCTGTAATATTTAAACAGTGTATCATAATTATCCTTTTTCTTTGTATGGAGAAGCATGTTGCTATGCTTCAATGTTGTATGCGTTTACTTGTACAAATAGCGCTTAATACTCTTCTTCGGGGTCTTCTCAAACTCTTCCTTTACAATCTCAATTGCAGCAAGTCGACAATAAGGAGGCTGTGAAGCATTGAGCTCCTGACGGTTCTCCTCCATGATGTTCTCAAGGTCGGAGTCGTTGAGCTGCATTGTAGCAGCCTCGTCGAAGTCGGGATAAACAAGGCCAACAAGTTTCTCGCCACGTTGAACGACAATGCACTCGTTAACCATATTCAGCGAGTTGAGCTTATCCTCAATCTCCTCCGGATAGATATTCTGACCAGATGCGCCCAGGAGCATATTCTTTGAACGTCCCTTAATAAATACATTGCCGTCTGCGTCCATAAGACCGAGGTCGCCTGTATGATACCAACCCTCTGCGTCGAGTGTCTGTGCTGTAGCCTCTTCGTTCTTGAAGTATCCGAGCATTACGTTAAGACCACGAGCAAGAATCTCGCCAGGTACATTCTGCGGATCCGGGCTGTCAATCTTAACCTCCATGTGTACAACGGGTTTGCCGCACGAACCTGCAACAAAGTCGTGACAATCTGCATAGCATATAATAGGAGCACACTCGGTAGCTCCGTAACCAACAGTATACGGGAATTCAATACGCTGCAAGAACTGCTCTACTTCCTGGTTGAAAGCAGCACCGCCAACGATAATCTCATAGAACTTGCCACCGAATGCATTTACAACCTGCTCGCGAATCTTCTCGAAAACCTTCTTGTTTACGAACGGCATGTTGAGCAACAGACGCATGCGATTGGTCTGAAGCTTAGGCAGCACCTTTTTGCGGATAATCTTCTCGATAACCAAGGGTACAGCAATGATGATTGCCGGTTTTACTTCTGCGAATGCTGCAGCAATGATAGCTGGAGAAGGAACGCGTGTAAGATAGAACACGTGACAGCCGAAGAGGAATTCGAAGAGGAATTCGAACGCCATGCCATACATGTGCGCCATAGGGAGAATACTGATGACATTATCGCCCTTCTTAATGTGCTTGGCTACGGCAGTCATAGCAAAGTCGTAGTTGCTCCACATTGCGCGGTACGGAATCATAACACCCTTAGAGAAACCGGTAGTGCCAGAAGTGTAGTTGATAAGCGCCAGCTCCTCTGGGCTTTGCTCTCTGTAATAGTGTACGTGCTCCTTACGGAAGAACTTAGGATATTTCTCACCGAACATAGCGTTAAGATGTTCGCGAGCATAAGTAAGCTTATCAGTACGAGACACTACGAGCGAATAGTCGGGGATGTAGATAATGCCTTCAAGGTCGGGCATCTTTGTTTGGTCGATGATTGTAGCAACATAGTCACCAACGAAGAGCAACTTTGCTTCACTATGGTTTACAATGTTGTGAATCTGATCGGCTGTGAACTCATGAAGAATAGGTACAGCTACAGCACCGTAGGTAAGTGTTGCGAGGAAAGCTACAGCCCAATTGGAGCTATTACGTCCGCAGAGCGCAATTTTGTCACCACGCTGCACACCACTACTTTCAAACATAATGTGGAGCTTTTCAATCTTGCGAGCTACATCATGATACTGTAAAGTTGCGCCTTTAAAATCGGTAAGAGCATCCTTATCCCAATTAGAGATAATACTCTTTTCTATAAGTTCGTTAAAACTTGGTATTTCAATCATTTGCACAATAATAAAAAGTTTGTGCAAAGGTACATACTTATTTGCACAATGCCAAAAGTTATGTGCAATATTTTACGCATTAGTGCAAATAAGCTATGTTTTTATCGTTTCTTATACTCATTGAAGCAGCAGATTATTAATAGTCATCATCCGCTACGTCCTCTGCTTCAAGGTTGAGATCTTCTTCTGTTTCAAATGTAGTACGATAGCTCTCCTCTGTTAATTTGTCCTCATCGAAGTCGTCATCGTCGTCATCATCATAAGAGTTTTCACTTGGATTCTCATCTTCAAGATCTTCGTCATAGTTGTCACCAAATCCATTGTTCATAGAGTCGTTATCGTCATCATGCTTATGGTGATTTTCTACTTTTGGTTTTGCCTTTGCAAAAATAGCTTCAACCCAAAGCCCCTTGGTTATTTCGAGAACCTCATAGCCATCATTAACTTTTTTATCGTACATACCACCAGGTTTGTGCAGACGATCTTTAGGTAAGGTTGTCGTGCTAATATCGAAACCTGACTCTATTATATCCTGTATGCTCTGCGACAATGAATCCCAACCACCGCCGAAGTTACGATCAAGAACTTCAATAAGTTTTGCAGCAGAAATATGATGTATATTCTCGTATGTAAGATCTGTGATGCGGTTGATTGCACGCTTCTTAATGCCCCATTTTTTGTTGTCGTTGTCGTCAAAGTGTATATTTCCGACCTTAAAGTCGCGTGCTTCATATTTCTTTATTACCTCCGGCTTGTCTATTTTTATTTCTTCTATTTCAAAGGCACTACGTATAACGTCCATATAATGATTGCGGTTGTCTTTGAAATCCGACTCTTTTTCTGCTGTTTCCCACATTCTGAAGATGTCATTTTCTTCAACTTCCCATACATTACTCTTTGTTAGTGTCTTGAGTGTCAGAGCTTTTTGTTGTTTCATATATTATTAAAGTCTTATTATTTGTTACTTGATTTGCTTGTTATGATAGGCGTTTATATTTATCCCATCGCAATTTTCGCTGCAAAAGTATATATTTTAGTTATATCCTACAAGTTTTTATAAATTTTTTTATGCTATTTACGTGAATTTATTGCCTACTCATTGATTAAGTATATGCACATGAATAATGGAGTGTGCTTATACGAGTAATCCAATGGTGACCAGAATGCCATATATCAACATATTGCGGGCTGTCATGCCAAGCACTTTGTTCAGTTCTGCACCCTTTCGTATACGGCGCATCTCCGTGAATGTCGCAATATGAAATGGCAAATAAAGCAATATAATCAACTTCGCGTATTGCTCATCCTGCCAATTAAGGAATGTCATACCAATTAACGCCAAAATAGTGCTTATAAATCCAAGAATAGCATAGAGTGTCAAGCCGCCATGCTCGCCAATACGAACAATGAGCGTGCGTTTGCCAGCACGTCTGTCGTTGTCAATGTCTCGGTAGTTGTTCACTACAAGTAGTGTATCTATAACCAGGCCACAAGCTGCGGACAATGTAATCACCTGCCAAGGTATTGACATAAGTGGCGTTGGAGGAGACACAAGCCAATACGTCATGCAGACCGGTAATAGACCGAAGAATACGAGCACAAGAACGTCACCAAGTCCGATGTATGAAAACGAGATGGTGTATAGGAAGCAAAATACGACGCAAGCTACACCTATGAGTATCATCTCCCAACCACCATAATATATAAGTGGAAGACCGATAGCACAAGCTAAAAGAGTAGTGTAAAGAAGCCCGAGGCGCATTGCAGCAGCCGTAATCCAGCCTTGCGCACATGCACGCTTAGGACCGAGACGCTTCTCGTCGTCTGTACCTTTCATGAAGTCGAAATAATCATTTATGAAGTTGGCATCAATCTGCATCACGAGAGCAAAGAGCATACAGAGTACAGCAGCACCAACTCGTACTGTGTCACCATATTGAGCAATAGCGGCAGCAATGCCTATCATCACAGGTACAGCAGCCCCCGTGAGTGTTTTCGGGCGTGCTGCAAGAAACCACGCTTTAAAAGAATTGGTTGTTACATTCAATTCGTTCATCTTATTTATTGATATTAGTTGTGTATGTTCTTGCAAAATTAACTATAATAGATTAATTTTGCAATTAAAATAAAAGTTTTCAAGACATGAATGGAAGAAACGTAAGTCTCGATCTGATGGAGTTTGTCGAGCAAAATATATTACCCCGCTATAATTCTTTTGATAAAGCGCACCGTTTGTCGCATGTCAATCATGTAATAAAGCAGTCGCTTGAACTTGCTTTAAAATGTGGTGCAGACATCAATATGGCATATACGATTGCCGCTTATCACGACCTTGGACTTGAGGGTCCGCGTGCTGTACACCACATCCAAAGCGGCAAAATACTTATGGCAGATCGCCGTCTTCAGCGTTGGTTTTCACCCGAACAATTGCGTATAATGAAGGAAGCTGTGGAAGACCATCGTGCATCAGCCTCACATGCACCACGTAGCATTTATGGCAAGATTGTAGCCGAAGCCGATAGAGATCTTGAGCCAATACACATATTCCGTCGTACGATACAGTATGGATTGAGTCATTATCCAGAATACAATAAAGAAGAACAAAAGAAACGCTTCTTTGAGCATCTCGACCATAAGTATTCCACACATGGATATATACGTCTGTGGTTACCGAACTCGCCAAACACAGATAAACTTAAAGCGATACGCGAGATTATAAACGATAAGAATGCATTAATGGATATATTCGACAAATTGTTTGAAGAAGAAATCAAAAATGAGTAAAAAACATCCGCAACGATCATTACACATATACGTATCAATCGTTGCGGATGTTGGTATCATTAATAAACTCTAAGTCTGTCACCAACTCTTATCTCAAAGTCGGGACTAAGTCCGTTCTTCTTATACAGACTTGACAAACGAATGCCATACTTTTGAGCTATAGAATACATGCTTTCGCCGTTCTTTACGACGTGTGGCACATTTTTGTATTCCTTTGTGGCTTTCTTTCTTTTTCGCTTTAAATAAATAATGTCGCCAGGATTTAACTCATCTTTATAATAACGTTCGTTGTATTTTGCGAGTCTTCGTTTACCAATACATAGTTCTTTTGAAAGCGATTTGAACGTATCGCCTTTACGGGCTATTATATAATAGTTATGGTTGTATGCTTTTATAACGTGGAATGTGCCATCGGGAGCTAAGCCATCCTCCGTTGAATGTTTAACCATAAACTGATCGAACCTCGTAGCTTTGTCAAACTTGTTCAACTGATAGAGCTCAATTATCTGTATCAGTTTTGAAGCATACTGAGGATTTGTTGCATAGCCACACTGCTTCAGTCCACGTGCCCAACTCTTGTAATCGGTTCGCGAATAAGAAAACAGGCGTGCGTAGCGTGATTGTGTAGCAAGAAAACGGCTATGGTCTTCAAAACTCTGTCGGGGATTATCGTAAGCTCTAAAGCACTCTCCGCGTGCATCATCATCGTGAAACACACGACGACCGGTCCAACCATGACATTTGATACCGAAATGATTGTTTGACGATTTGGTGAGCCAGCTCTTTCCAGCTCCACTTTCCAATAAACCTTGCGACAGAGTAATACTTGCTGGAATGTTATATTTCAGCATTTGCTCAATGGCAAGGTCTTTATATTGATCAATATATGCTTGATACGCAGAATTCCATTTAATCTGAGCGGACAGATGTGCAATTGACAATGTAAATATTAGAAGTGTCAGTATAGCGTGCCGCAATTTATATATATTCATATATTTAAATGTAGAGTGTTTAATGCTAATTTGTAAGTGATGTTGACTTGATGATGGGGTATCATCAAAGCCTTACAACTGCAAAGTTAGTATTTTTTAGCAACAATTAATCAAATATCGATAGCGATTGTTACATTTTTTGTATCTTTGCATAAAATATGCGCAAACCTTAACTATCAAGTTTGCTTGGAACGAAGGTTTTTGTGTGTTATTAAGAGTATATTAATATTAAATAAAAGAATTTGAATGAAAGCATTTGTATTTCCTGGACAAGGATCACAGTTTGTAGGTATGGGCAAAGACCTGTACGATAATAACGAGAAAGCAAAGGAACTTTTTGAGAAAGCTAATGAAATCCTGGGCTTCCGCATCACTGATATAATGTTTGAGGGTACAGACGAAGAGCTTACTCAAACAAAGGTTACACAACCTGCAGTATTCCTTCATAGCGTTATTTCTGCTCTTTGTCTTGGTGACGAATTTGCACCGACAATGGTAGCTGGTCATTCGCTTGGTGAACTTTCTGCACTTGTTGCAGCAGGCGCATTGAGCTTTGAGGATGGCGTGAAGTTGGTTTCTGCACGTGCCATTGCAATGCAGAAGGCTTGTGAGGCAGCCCCTGGTACAATGGCTGCTGTTATCGGCTTGCCAGACGAGAAAATAGAGGAGATTTGTGCAGAGGTTAGCACCGATGGTAACATCGTTGTTGCAGCCAACTACAACTGCCCTGGTCAGCTCGTTATCAGCGGTAATGTTGATGCAATCAACGCTGCCTGCGAGAAACTGAAGGCTGCAGGTGCTAAGCGCGCTCTGCCACTGAAGGTTGGTGGAGCATTCCACTCTCCGCTGATGCAACCAGCAAAGGAAGAGCTTGAAAAGGCAATCAAGGCAACAACATTCTCTGAGCCGAAGTGTCCCGTATACCAGAATGTGGACGCACAGCCACACACCGACCCTGCTGAGATTCAGGCAAACCTCATTGCTCAGCTCACAAGCAGTGTACGTTGGACTGCAAGCGTACAGAACATGATTAAGGCAGGAGCAAACGACTTCACAGAGTGTGGTCCAGGTAAGGCTCTTCAGGGAATGATTGGTCGTATCGATAAGACTGTGGCTGCCCACGGTATCATCTAATTGACATGGCTCAGCAGAAAATCATAATATACCAGATTTTTACACGATTGTTCGGCAATCGTACCAATGTGTGCAAGCAGAATGGTACGATTGCCGAGAACGGTTGTGGAAAGATGAACTTCTTCTCCGACGAAGTACTCCAGCAGATTCGTGCGAAAGGTATCACCCATGTATGGTACACGGGAATCATTCGCCATGCTTCTATGACAGACTATTCTTCGTTCGGTATCCCTCGACAACACCCTGCTGTAGTGAAGGGTAGAGCAGGCTCGCCATACGCTATAACCGACTATTATGATGTAGACCCCGACCTTGCAGAAGATGTGAATGAGCGTAGTGCGGAATTCGACGCACTCGTAGAGCGCACTCACAAGGCAAACATGAAAGTAATCATCGACTTCGTGCCTAACCATGTCGCTCGTCAATATCACTCGGTTGCAAAACCAGAAGGAATCGTTGACCTCGGAGCAACAGACAACCAGTCGATGGGATTTAGCTCTGATAACAACTTCTATTATAATGTAGGACAGCAGTTCTCCCCAAGCATAGACCTCTACGCAGGAGAATCCGAACCTTACACCGAATACCCTGCAAAAGCAACAGGTAACGATCACTTCGATGCATATCCAGGCAAGAACGATTGGTATGAAACCGTAAAACTCAATTACGGTGTTGACTATTGTGATGCCGGAGGACGCTCAGAGCATTTCTCGCCGGTGCCAAACACATGGCAGAAGATGCTTGACATTCTATTGTTTTGGGCAGCAAGAGGAGTAGACGGATTTCGATGCGATATGGCAGAGATGGTGCCAACCGCGTTTTGGAGTTGGGCTATCGCCAAGGTGAAAGCCATCAACCCTGGCATATTGTTTATCGCAGAGGTATATAACCCCATGGATTATCGTCACTACGTGGCTGCAGGCTTCGACTATCTATATGATAGGGTGGGCATGTACGACACGATGCGTAGCGTAATCTGCGATGGTTGTCCAACTTCTAAAATCACCACAGCATGGCAGTGGGTGGACGATATCAACGAACATATGCTTTACTTCCTTGAGAACCACGACGAGCAGCGCATTGCAAGTAACTACTTCGCTGGCGATGCATTCCGTGCTTACCCAGCTCTTGTTGCAAATGTGCTTATGCGCAAGAATCCGTTCATGGTATATGCAGGTCAGGAGTATGGCGAGCGTGGTATGGACGAAGAAGGATTCAGCGGTTGCGACGGCAGAACAACTATATTCGATTATTGGACTGTTCCGTCTCTGTATCGTGCTTTTGTGTCTAAAGAGTCAACCGATGAAGAGCGTGAACTCTCACGTCTTTACTCTGAAGTGCTCAACATAGCCAATGCAGAGAAGGCTGTAAGTGAGGGTGACTTCTTCGATTTGATGTACGTCAACGAACATATTGCCGAACGTCAATACGCTTTCTTGCGAAAAGCCAACAACGAATTGTTGTTTGTTGTTGCTAACTTCAACGGAGCGAAGGCATCGCTAACGGTAAATATACCCGACCATGCTTTCACTTTCCTTCATATTCCACGCAAGGATGTTGTGGCTACAGATTTGCTCTCTGGTACAAACGTGGCAGTACACTTCGGCTCTACTACATCCGTCAACGTGGACGTGGATGCGTATAAATGTGTAATACTTAAAATGCAATTGAGTATGGAGACAGAAGAGATTTTCAACGCACACAACAAGGAAGAGTACCCACCTGCCCACACGGCAGAACATCTACTCAACCAAACAATGGTGAGAATGTTCGGATGCGAGCGCTCGCGCAATGCGCACATTGAACGCAAGAAAAGCAAAATCAGTTTCATCCTCGACCACAAACCTTCGCGCAAGGAAGAGAAAGAGATTGAAGTGCGCATGAATGAACTCATTGAGGAAGACCTCCCCGTAAAGTATGAAGTGGTGGATCGTAATCATATTCCAGACGATATAAGTATTGATCGATTGCCAGAGGATGCCTCAGAGAATTTGCGTATTGTGCGAATTGGCGACTATGACGCTTGTCCGTGCATTGGCAAACACGTGCGTTCAACTTCACAGATAGGTAAATTTGTGATGCTCGGCACAAATTGGGACGAAATGAAGCACTCTTTCAGAATAAGATTTAAAATAATCTAAATACATTTTACTTAATAACATTATGACAGAAAACAGACAAACATTGAACCGCAACTTGGCTCAGATGCTTAAGGGCGGTGTTATTATGGACGTTACTACTCCAGAGCAGGCTCGCATCGCAGAGGCTGCAGGTGCATGTGCTGTAATGGCGCTTGAGCGTATTCCAGCTGATATTCGTGCAGCAGGTGGCGTTTCACGTATGAGCGACCCCAAAATGATTAAGGGCATTCAGGAAGCCGTTTCTATTCCTGTAATGGCAAAATGTCGCATTGGTCATTTCGCAGAGGCTCAGATACTTCAGGCTATTGCTATCGACTATATTGATGAGAGTGAGGTTCTATCTCCAGCAGACGATGTTTACCACATCGACAAGACAAAGTTTACCGTTCCTTTTGTGTGCGGAGCAAAAAATCTTGGCGAAGCTCTTCGTCGCATTGCAGAAGGTGCCACAATGATTCGTACAAAGGGTGAGCCTGGCACAGGTGATGTTGTTCAGGCTGTACGCCATATGCGTATGATGCAGAGCGAGATGCGTCGTCTCAAGTCAATGGCTGAGGACGAACTCTTCGAGGCTGCTAAGCAGTTGCAGGTTCCTTATGAGTTGGTTAAGTATGTACACGAAAACGGCAAATTGCCAGTTGTAAACTTTGCTGCTGGTGGCGTTGCAACTCCTGCTGATGCCGCTCTTATGATGCAGCTCGGAGCAGAGGGCGTATTCGTGGGTTCTGGCATCTTCAAGAGCGGTAACCCTGAGAAGCGTGCTGCTGCTATCGTGCAGGCCGTAACTAACTATAACGATGCCAAGAAGCTTGCTGAGCTTTCTGAAGACCTCGGTGAAGCTATGGTAGGTATCAACGAGCACGAGATTGAAGTGCTCATGGCTGAGCGTGGCAAGTAATGAGAATTGCAGTATTGGCACTTCAAGGCGCATTCGCGGAGCACGAGCAAATGCTTCAGCGCCTTGGAGTTGAAACTTTCCAAATAAGACAACTGGCAGATTGGGAGCAGCCGAAGGATGGACTGATAATCCCGGGAGGTGAAAGCACTGTGCAAGCAAAATTGCTTAGCGACCTACATTTGCTCGAACCTATCCGTAACGCCATCAGCGACGGACTTCCCGTCTTTGGAACATGTGCCGGACTCATTCTACTCTCAAAGCAGATTGAAGGCGAGCCTGCAACCCGACTCGCCACTATGGACACGGAAGTTCTCCGTAACGCCTACGGTCGTCAGCTCGGTAGCTTCTATACCATAGCACCAATGAAGGGAGTAGGCGAGGACATACCTATGACATTCATCCGTGCACCATATATCCGCAAGGTTAAGGGGAATACTGAAATTTTGGCAGAGGTAGATGGACACATCGTTGCTGCACGCCAAGGTAAGCAGCTTGTTACATCGTTTCACCCCGAACTGAACGATGATACACGCGTACACGAATACTTCTTGAGTATGATTTAAATCATTAAACATCATAAAAGACCTTGTCAATCTGTGTTGGCAAGGTCTTTTTTTAGTGCTACATAGAGATAGTTCCAGTACTGGCATAGGGATTACTGCAGTACTGGTAGTGAGATTACTGCAGTACAGTAGCGAGATTACTGCAGTACTACATTGAGATTACTCCAGTACTACATAGGGAGTACTACAATTATCCTTTTTTACTGCCAAGCTATAGTTTAGATATGCTAACCATAAAATTTGCCCATCCAGAAAATAATGTGTAACTTTGCACCTCGAAACAATATAAAGAAGAAAAGGCAATATGATAACAGTTAGCAATCTCGCTATTCAATTTGGTAAGAGAGTTCTCTACAAGGACGTAAATCTGAAGTTTACTCCAGGCAATATTTACGGCGTTATCGGCGCAAACGGTGCTGGTAAGTCTACATTACTCCGCGCTATCAGTGGCGATTTGGAGCCAAACAAGGGTTCTGTAGAACTCGGTCCTGGTGAGCGTCTCTCTGTGCTCGAACAGGACCACTTTAAGTTCGACGCATACCGCGTACTTGATACCGTGCTCATGGGTCACGAACCTCTCTGGAAGAACATGAAGGAGCGTGAGGAACTCTACAGCAAAGCAGAGATGACCGAGGAGGATGGTGTACGTGCTGCCGACCTTGAGTTGAAATTTGCAGAGATGGAAGGTTGGGAGGCAGAAAGCAATGCTGCACAGATGCTCTCTAACCTCGGTATACCCGAATCGCTGCACGAAAAGCAGATGAGCGAACTGTCAAACAACGAGAAAGTGCGCGTGATGCTTGCAAAGGCTCTCTTCGGCAATCCGGACAACCTCTTGCTTGACGAGCCTACCAACGACTTGGACCTCGACACCGTACAGTGGCTTGAGGAGTATTTGAGCAATGTTGAGCAAACGGTGCTCGTTGTAAGCCACGACCGCCACTTCCTTGATGCAGTCAGCACACAGACCGTGGATATCGACTTCGGAAAGGTTACAGTGTTTGCCGGCAACTATTCTTTCTGGTACGAGTCGTCACAGCTCGCTCTGCGTCAGGCACAGAATCAACGCCAGAAGGCAGAGGAGAAGCGCAAGGAACTTGAGGAGTTCATTCGCCGTTTCTCTGCAAACGTGGCAAAGAGTAAGCAGACAACATCGCGTAAGAAGATGCTTGAGAAGCTCAATGTCGAGGAAATTCGTCCATCAAGCCGCAAGTACCCAGGCATTATCTTCCAGATGGAGCGCGAACCAGGCAACCAGATTCTTGAAGTTGAGGGCTTGAAGGCAGTTGATGATGACGGTACAGTACTCTTTGACAACGTAAGCTTCAACATAGAAAAGGGAGAGAAGGTTGTGTTCCTCAGCCATAACCCAAAGGCAATGACTGCGCTCTTCGAGATAATTAATGGCAATCGTGAAGCTACAGCAGGAACATTCAAGTGGGGCGTGACAATCACAACAGCCTACTTGCCACTCGACAATACAGAATTCTTCCAAAACGACAAGAACCTTGTCGACTGGCTCTCGCAGTATGGTCCGGGTAACGAAGTCGTAATGAAGGGTTTCCTCGGACGCATGCTCTTCTCTGGCGAAGAGGTGCTGAAGAAGGTGAACGTACTCTCTGGAGGCGAGCGTATGCGTTGTATGATTGCACGTATGCAGCTAAAGAATGCTAACTGTCTGATCCTTGACACGCCAACTAACCACCTCGACCTCGAGAGCATTCAGGCGTTTAATAACAACCTCGTTGGTTTCAAAGGCAACATTTTGTTCTCAAGCCATGACCACGAGTTTATTCAGACTGTAGCAAATCGTATCATAGAGCTTACGCCAAACGGCACTATCGATAAACTCATGGATTACGATGATTACATTTACAACGAGGAGATAAAGGAGCTGAAAGCTAAAATGTACGCAAAAGGTTAATTCGATTAACATTAAATAGTTTAAACGACATAGCAATAGAGACAGCATATACAATTTATGTCTATGTTGTCTCTATTTTTTTCGTGAAACACAAATTGGCAAGGTATTTGCTAAATAACATATAAATACTAAAGTTTAATATAATATGGAAAATAACGAAAATACAGGGAATAACATCGAAATCAATGATGAGAACGTTGAAAACAATGTGATTTCTGATGACAATACAGAAGACACATCTGCAAACACTGACAATTCGGCAGAAGAGAAGACAACGGAACTCACAGTAGAGGAGCAGCTTGAAGCAGCCAAGAAAGAAGTAGAGCAGTACAAAGACAAGTATCTGCGTGCAGTTGCAGAATTTGATAACTATCGCAAGCGTACACTCAAGGAAAAGGCGGAGCTTCTGCTCAATGGTAGCGAGAAGGCTGTTTGTGCTTTCCTGCCGATTCTTGACGACTTCGAACGCGCCATTGCTGACAAAACAGAAGACGTAAATGCTATCAAGGAAGGCGTACAGATTATTTTCAACAAGTTTAACAAGACGCTCGAATCGCTCGGCGTAAGAAAAATTGAGACAGAAGGAAAGGACTTCGATGTCGACTTTCACGAAGCCGTTGCAATGGTTCCGGGTATGGGCGATGACAAAAAGGGTAAAGTTATCGACTGCGTTCAGACGGGCTATCAGCTCAATGATAAGGTTATTCGTCACGCGAAGGTAGCAGTAGGACAGTAATTAAAACCACTTATACATTAATATATAATGGCAAAGAGAGACTATTATGAAGTGCTTGGCGTCAGCAAGACCGCCACAGACGACGAAATCAAGAAGGCATATCGAAAGATAGCTATCAAATATCACCCCGACCGTAACCCAGGCAATACAGAGGCTGAGGAGAAGTTTAAGGAAGCTGCTGAAGCTTATGACGTACTTCACGATCCTCAGAAACGCCAGCAATACGACCAGTTCGGCTTTGATGCTCCTGGCGGCGGATTCGGTGGTGGCGGATTCGGTGGCGCAGGTGGTTTCTCTATGGACGATATCTTCTCTATGTTCGGCGATGTGTTCGGCGGACATGGTGGTGGATTCGGCGGTTTTGGCGGATTCGGTGGTGGCGGTCAACGTCAGAAGCCACAGTACCGCGGTGCCGATTTGCGCATAAAGGTGACACTCTCTCTGCAGGAGATAGCTACCGGAACTACAAAGAAGTTCAAGGTGAAGAAGGACGTTACATGTACACATTGTAATGGTTCGGGTGCCGAGAATGGTAGTGCAAGCGAAACTTGTCCTACTTGTCACGGTAGCGGTGTTGTTACTCGCACCGTCCGCACTATGCTTGGCATGATGCAAACTCAGTCGGAGTGTCCTACTTGTCACGGTGAAGGTACTGTCATAAAGAATAAGTGCAAGGAATGTGGCGGCACGGGCATCGTAAAAGGTGAAGAGGTTGTCGAAATCAAGATACCAGCAGGTGTAGCAGAAGGAATGGTAGTAAACGTTCCGGGCAAGGGTAGTGCCGGACAGCATAATGGCATCAATGGCGACATTCAGGTGTACATCTCAGAGGAGCCTAATGACACATTTGTACGCGATGGCAACGACGTGATTTACAATTTGTTGCTCGACTTCCCTACAGCAGTACTTGGAGGCAACGTAGAGATACCTACTATCGACGGCTCAAAGGTTAAGATAAAGATTGAACCGGGCACACAACCTGGTAAGACGCTCCGTTTGCGCGGCAAGGGTCTGCCTTCTGTTCAAGGCTATGGCACGGGCACAGGCGATCTCGTTGTAAACATCAGCGTATATGTTCCGAAGACCCTGTCGAAAGATGAGAAGAAGGCTGTTGAGTCGTTCGTGGGAAGCGATAACTTCAAGGGCGATAAGGAGACAAAGAAGTCTATCTTCGAACGCTTCAAGAATTATTTCAACTAATAGCCAACGAGTTGACATCACAGAAATGAATTATCAGGAAACGATAGAATATCTATTTAATTCGACCCCCGTCTTTGAAAAGGTGGGGGCTTCTGCTTATAAGGAGGGCTTGTTCAATACGGAGGAGCTTGATCGCCATTTCGACCATCCTCACCGCAAGTTCAAGACTATACACGTGGCAGGAACTAACGGAAAAGGTTCCTGCTCGCATACCTTGGCAGCTATACTTCAGTCAGCTGGCTACAAAGTCGGACTTTACACTTCTCCGCATCTTGTAGATTTTCGCGAACGTATCCGTATAAACGGCAAGTGCATTGATGAGCAATATGTTGTAGACTTTGTTGAGCAAGAGCGCGACTTCTTTGAACCATTATATCCGTCTTTCTTTGAACTCACAACCGCACTTGCTTTCAAATATTTCGCAGAGAAAGAGGTGGATATTGCAGTTATTGAAGTTGGCTTGGGAGGTAGGCTCGATTGCACCAATATCATCACGCCGCTTCTATCTGTCATAACAAATATCAGTTTCGACCACACTCAGTTTCTTGGCAACACCTTGGCAAAGATAGCCGCAGAGAAGGCAGGCATCATAAAGCCTAATGTGCCAGTTGTGATAGGGGAGTGCTGTGATGAGACACGCGAGGTGTTTGAAGCTAAGGCGAAAGCAGTAAATGCCCCCATTATCTTCGCAGAAGACAGCAAAGAGGTGCTTGGATATTCGCTTGAAGAAAATAGCGTTATGTTTTATAAAACAAAGACATACGGCATCATTAAAGGCGAATTATGTGGCGATTACCAACAGAAGAACACCAATACAGTACTCAACGCTGTCAACCTATTACGCAAGCTTGGAATTATTAAAAATACCGATTGCGTTACTGCAGGTTTTGCTAGTGTATGTGAGTCAACTGGACTTCTTGGTCGCTGGCAGATATTGTGCAAAACTCCGCTCACCATTTGTGATACGGGACATAACGTAGCTGGTTGGAACTACCTTTGTCAACAGATTGTTAGACAGAAGGGCAAGACAAAGCGTATTGTTTTCGGAATGGTGGACGACAAAGACGTAACTCATGTCATGGCTATGCTACCGAAAGATGCAGTCTACTATTTCTGCAAAGCAACAACACATCGAGCCATAACTGAAGATAAAATACAGAAAATAGGAGAGGAATGCGGTCTTCACGGCACATGTTACAATAGTGTTGAAGCTGCGTATAACGTAGCTTGCAATGAGGCTTCGCCAGAAGATTTTATCTTCATCGGAGGTAGCAGTTATGTGGTTGCTGACCTTCTTACATATTTAGAAAATAACAATTAATTGTTTTTAACGGAAAGCACCAAGTAATTTTGGTGCTTTCTTTTGTATGTTACATTTTTTTTTGGTTACTTTGCATACTATATAAGTAACTAAAAACTTAATTTATGATTAACACAACCGAAACAGAAAATATCTGCGGTCTGAAGAGAAGCGATTTTCAGACTACAGTAGGCGGTAAAGAGACCGACCTTTATATCTTGAAAAACAATCAAGGCAATGAGGTTGCTATTACTAATTATGGTGGTGCACTCGTTGCAATTATGGTTCCAGATAAGAATGGCAATAGAGCTAATGTGATTCAGGGCCATGACAACATTCAAGACGTTATAAATTCTCCCGAACCTTATTTGTCTACACTTGTAGGACGTTATGGCAATCGTATCTGCAAAGGACGTTTTCAGCTTCATGGCAAGGAATATCAGTTGCCTATTAACAACGGTCCAAACTGTTTACATGGTGGCTTGAAAGGCTTCAACGCAAAAGTATGGGAAGCACTTCAGATGAACGAGCACACACTCGTACTGAAGTACGTAAGTCCTTATGGTGAAGAAGGTTTCTCTGGCGAGATGAAAGTAACAGTTGAATACTCGTTCACTGACGACAACGAACTTGTTATTGAATATATGGCTACAGCAAATAAGAAGACTGTTGTAAACCTAACGAGTCATGGATTCTTCTCACTCGCAGGCATTGCTAACCCGACTCCTTCTATCGAAAATCTGGAGTGCGAGATCAATGCAGACTACTATCTGCCGATTGACGAGACTTCTATCCCAACCGGTGAGGTACGTTTCGTAAAGGGTACACCGTTCGACTTCCGTACGCCGAAGACTGTTGGTCAGGACATTGATGCCGACCACGAACAAATCAAGAATGGTGCAGGTTATGACCATTGCTTCGTGCTCAACAAGAAGGAAGAGGGCGAACTCAGCTTTGCAGCACGTATCAAGGAGCCGGTAAGTGGCAGAACAATGGAGGTGTATACCACAGAGCCAGGTGTTCAGGTTTACAGCGACAACTGGGCTGACGGATATAAGGGACAGAACGGTGCTACATTCCCACGTCGCAGTGCTATCTGCTTTGAAGCACAGCACTTCCCAGATTCACCGAACCATCCTTACTTCCCATCAGTGGTTTTGAATCCTGGTGAACAGTATACACAAAAGACAGTGTATAAGTTCGGAGTAGAAAAGTAGACAAACTATGTAGCGGAGGTTGCACGCCTCCGCTACACTGCATAAAATAATGCGGAGGAATCACCCCTCCGCAACTTTGTTGAATGTACTAATCAATAAAAAAATAACTAAAACAACAAAAAAAACAATGGGAAATTCCACAACAAAAAAAGGTAACTTCGTTGCTATCATTGCAATGATTTTCCTCTTTGCTATGATTGCCTTTGTGACCAACCTTTGCTCACCAATGGCTGTCATTCTGAAAAACAACTTTAGTGTATCTGATACTCTTGCACAGGTAGGCAACTATGGCAACTTTGGCGCTTACTTCCTTATGGGTATCCCAGCAGGTCTTCTTATTCAGAAGTTTGGCTACAAGAAGACAGCCCTCCTCGCTCTTATTGTAGGTATTGTTGGACTTCTTATCCAGTGGCTCAGTGGCTCTATGGGCTTCGTTGTTTACCTTATTGGTGCTTTCATTTCTGGTCTTTGCATGTGTATGCTCAACACCGTTGTAAACCCAATGCTCAACCTTCTTGGTGGTGGTGGCAACACGGGTAACCAATTGGTTCAGATTGGTGGCGTATTTAATTCGGCTGCAGCCGTTTGTGTTTACATCCTTATGGGTGCACTTATTGGCGATGCAAGTACTGCTAAGGTTTCAGCTGCGACTCCAGCGTTGATGATTGCACTTGCAATCTTTGTTTTCGCACTCGTTGTTATTTTCTTCACAAAGATTCAGGAGCCAGAACAGCCTAAGGCAGACACATTGGCAGACGACAAATATAGCTGCTTCTCGTTCCGTCACTTCAAGCTTGGTATGCTTGCAATTGCAATCTATGGTGCTGTGGAGGTTTGTCCTCCAACATACATTCTTGCTTACCTTACTTCAGCTAAGGATGCAGTAAACCCAGGTCTTGCTATGGATGCAGGTTACGTTGGTACTCTTAGTGCTGTTTACTTTATCTTCATGCTGATCGGACGTTTCGTAGGCGGTATGATTGGTGGTAAGGTTTCTGCTAAGACAATGATTGCTACCGTTAGCTTCGTTGCAATGGTACTTGTTGCATTGGGTATCATGCTCCCCGTTGAACAGACTATTAGTTTCCCGGGTATTGACTACACAACACTCAGTCTGAAATGGGGTGAGATACCTGTTGGTATCTTTGCAATTATGCTCGTTGGTTTCTGTGCATCTGTGATGTGGGGTGGTATCTTCAACCTTGCTACCGAAGGTCTTGGCAAATACACAGCAAAGGCTTCAGGCGCTTTCATGATGATGGTTGCAGGCTTCGCAGTTATGATTGGTATTCAGGGCTTTGTTATTGACTTCACGCATGACTACATGACAAGTTTCGTAGTAGTGCTTCTTGCTGCTGCATACATTTTCTACTACGCTCTTTGGGGCTCAAAGAATGTCAATACAGACATTCCTGTAGAATAATCATATTGAATATATAAGGGCTTGCTCTTGCGGGCAAGCCTTTTTGCACTAATAAAACATTTATAACTAAAACCTTATTAATTATGGATATCGAATTTGTAAGAAGTCGCTTCATTAAGCACTTCGACGGTAAGACAGGAAATATTTATCAGTCACCAGGTCGTATCAATCTCATTGGTGAGCACACTGACTATAACGGAGGTTTCGTATTCCCTGGTGCAGTGGACAAGGGTATTATGGCAGAGCTTCGCCCGAATGGCACAAACACTGTTATGTGTTACTCAATCGACCTCAAGGACCGTGTAGAGTTCAAAGTTGATGATCCTCAAGGACCACGCGCAAGTTGGGCACGCTACATCTATGGCGTTGTTCAGGAGATGCGTAAACTCGGTGTTGACGTGAAGGGCTTCAATACAGCGTTTGCTGGTGACGTTCCTCTCGGTGCTGGTATGTCTTCTTCTGCTGCTCTCGAGAGCTGCTTCGCTTTTGCTATCAACGATCTCTTCGGCGATAACAAGGTAAGTAAGTGGGATATGGCTCTCGCAGGTCAGGCTACAGAGCACAACTACTGTGGTGTAAACTGCGGTATCATGGACCAGTTTGCAAGTGTATTCGGTAAGGAAGGTTGCCTCATGCGTCTCGACTGCCGCAGCCGCGAGTTCGAATATTTCCCCTTCAAGCCAGTTGGCTACAAGCTCGTTCTTCTGAATTCTTGCGTAAAGCACGAACTTGCAGGTTCTCCATACAACGATCGTCGCAACTCTTGCGAGAATGTTGTTAAGCATATCGCAGCAAAACATCCTGAGGCTCATTTCGAGACTCTGCGCGACTGCACATGGGAGCAACTTGAGGAGGTTAAGGCAGAAGTAGGCGAGGAAGACTACAAGCGCGCACACTTCGTACTTGGCGAGAAAGATCGTGTACTTGCCGTCTGTGAAGCTCTTAACGCAGGTGACTACGAGACTGTAGGCAAGAAAATGTACGAAACACACGAGGGTCTGAGCAAGGAGTATGAGGTTTCATGCGAAGAGCTCGACTTCCTCAATGACATCGCTAAGGAGAACGGCGTAACCGGTAGCCGCATCATGGGTGGTGGATTCGGTGGTTGTACAATCAACCTCGTTAAGGAAGAGCTTTACGATCAGTTCATCGCTGATGCTAAGGCAAAGTACTCTGCAAAATATGGCAAGGAGCCTAAGGTTATCGACGTTGTTATTAGCGACGGTTCGCACAAGGTTTGCTAATTTAGCAATATAATAATATGTGTTAGGGCAATCCAATAGTGATATTGGGTTGCCCTTTTTCTATTGTTATTAAGTAAAAGGAAGCATTGGTTCTTCATAGTGTATTTTTGGTTCCTTTTCTTCTTTTGACTTTTCATCTCCACTACTTACACCAAGTCCCATTAACCTTATTGGGTGTAAGGCATTAAATTCAATTTTAGCAAGAAGTTTTTTTGCTAATGGCAGTATCTCATGTTTCGTCAAGAGTGGGGTAGTGTGGGTTACACTTCTCGTGACTTGCGTGAAATCAGCATACTTTACTTTTAGTGTAAGTGTGTGTCCTACAAAACCGCTTTCAGACAAACGATTAACAAGTTCAATAGTTATATGATATAACTCAATAATGACATTAGAACGTATTGAAAGATCTTGCATAAAAGTATTTTCACAACTCACCGATTTTCTTACATTACGAGTTTCTACTGGACTATCATCTATACCACGAGCATAGTCATAGAATTGCTGTCCACGCTTACCAAAAAGACGTGTTAAAGTAGTAAGCGATTGACCACGCAATTGTTTGACTGTAAAGATACCAAGCGAATGTAGCTCAAGGGCAGTCTTATGACCAACAAGCCACAAGTCTTCAACCTTCAATTTGTCAAGAAACGTTATCGCATTGTCTGGATGTATAACACAAAGTCCATCTGGCTTATTATAATCAGATGCTATTTTTGCGAGTAATTTGCAATATGAAACACCGGCAGAAGCCGTAAGCCCAATTTCTTTACAAATTGCGAACTTTATTTCCTTAGCTATATCAATTGCAAGTTCTATATTTTTCTTATTCTCTGTGACATCAAGAAATGCTTCGTCAAGTGAGATTGGTTCAATCAAATCAGTATACCTCTGAAAAATCTTATGAATTGCATCTGAGATTTCCTTGTAACGCTCAAAATGCGGTTCTACAATATGCAGATCTGAACACAACCGCTTAGCCATACGTATGGATTGTGCAGAATGTACACCATAACGACGCGCTTCATAACTGGCTGTAGACACAACACCTCGTTCTGAGTCGTGCCCAACAATAACAGGCACACCCAAAAGCGCAGGATTGTCAAGACATTCAACTGCTGCATAAAAACAATCCATATCTATATGTATTATCTTACGATTGTATTGCATTTTTGATTAATTTATAGCAACTATCAAGACTCTTGATATTGATTTCAAAAGTACAAAATATTATTGAAAAACTATCATTGTGGTTGTTACAAATGACATTCTTTGGTACTAATACGAATAAGTTATAATGAACATTATGATAAATAACTAATTATTTGTATTACAATTGACAACTACCGTCTAATCAAAAGAATACTCCATCTCATCTTTAATTTCGACTTTGTTTTCATTTTGCTGTTGATATATCATTTTTGATTAGAAAGGCATACCAACAGCAAAATGGAAAGTCATATCATTCCAGTGTGGATTTGTTATTGGAAAGTGTTCTTTGCGTGTATCATAAGCTGGATTTACGGCTTTCATACCGAAGTCAATACGCATAATGAAGTAATCGAGATTTAGGCGCAAACCTAAACCATATCCAACTGCGATTTGTTTGTAGAACTCGTTGAATCTGAATTGACCTCCAGGTTGATCTTTGTAATCCTTTAGAGTCCATATATTGCCAGCGTCCACAAAGAATGCACAGTTGAACTTCCAAAATAGAAATGTACGCAATTCCATATTCATATCAAGTTTCATATCACCAGTCTGATTAATGAAATCAATACGTCCATCCTTTCCTTTGAATTTTCCAGGGCCAAGAGCTCGAACATTCCAACCTCTTACAGAATTTGCACCTCCAGAGAAGTAGCGTTTTTCAAACGGAAGAATAGTACTATTTCCATATGGATATGCAATACCAAGACCAAAATGTAATGCAAGTGTATTCTTTGTATCGATTTTTACAAGACGAGTATAATCGAAATCGCCTTTAACATACTGTGCATAAGCAATTTTGAAAAGCGTATATTGGTTTTGAGCATTACGTTTTTCTCCAAACAAATTTGAGATGGCATATAGTAAGTTGCCACCAACCTCTATGTTTGATCTCAATGCATTCTTTGAATCACTAAACGAGTAATTCAAACCAGTACGTAGAATGAATATATCCTCGTAATTATACCGAAGTATAGCATTTCTATTTGAAACGTCATCGAGATACTCCTTCTTAAATGTTGCAGATATCCAAGGCATATAGACATAGTTGATGTCTAAGAAATCGTATCTGAATGATGATTTCTTTTTGCTCATACTCCAATGGTATCGCCATGCTGCAGTAAGGACGCGCCGATGAAATTCGGGTCTATTCTGTAGATTATAGCTAAATAGCAGCTCTGATTTCATGCGATTTCTTTTACGAAATCCATCTGAAAGAAATGGCGCAATAATGCGTGGAAAAGCCAGTTTGGTTTCAACATTATACTCTATATAATTTTCATTTTGATAGCCTTCGAGTCCCTTGATTGCTTCATAGGCACCGCGCAACTGCACACTGAACGTTTCACTTCCTCGAAACAGATTGTTATTAGTGTATGTTAACGAAGCTGCTGCACCAAAATCACCGGCTGTATTAGTTCCTTCTGGTTGAAATGATATAGAGTTGGGTTTTCTTGTACTAATTTGTATATTACAATCCAACAAGTTTGTATCGGGTAATTCTTCGAAGTGAATATTTGTGAAACGCACGGCCTGAAGACGTGCAAAATTATTGTAAGTATTTTGAACATCTTCTGAGCAAAACTGCGAATTTGAGGTTATCGCTACATTATTAATAAGTACACGACTGCGCAATGGCAATTTCTTGCCATCTCCAGAGCGAAAATAAATATTATTTATACTATAGTGTTTATGTGGTGTTTCTGGACTATTGTTAGAACTTCGATACTTTATAAGGTGAAGTTCCACGTCTACCCTATTGCTCTTCCCTATTGTATCAACCACATAGTGTATGAAATCCTTATTGAACTTATAATAACCATTATTAAGAAGGTATTGGGCGATGCGCTTGCGTTCAGCATCAAGATTTGATGTTGAAAATGGCAAACCTTTCTTTAACATTTTCCCTTTTATTGCTTTTGATTCTAATAAAGGTAAAAGTGTCTCATCTTCAATCACATACTTGACAGAATCTATAAAATATAATGTACCCGGATTTACTTCATAGTTAACTATTGCTCTTTTATTTTTTTTCGCAACTGTATAAGATGCATTGGCTTTTAAGTAGCCCATTGATTTCATTGCAGAAATCATATTATCGCAAGACTTTTTTGTTTTTACTGAGTCAAAAACAACAGGTTCCTCCCCTATTCTTCTTAATGTACGGTTTATCCACTTTGTTGAATCACGTCCAGACATATTATATATTCCCAATGGAAGTTTCATCAGAGAAAACCATTTAGAGTTTGGACGTTGCGCGTAATATGATTCGAGTGATTTTGTATTGAAAGACTGGTCCTCACAATTAATTGCGCAACTTTTCAAAAGACAATTGTCTTCAGTAATAAATTTCGTTGATGAACATGACGAGATAAGGGCCAATACACACACCATCCCAAATGTCAGTAAAACGAACTTATACTTAACCTTAGACAACATCTTTATTAATAGTACTTAATTAATACACAATATGCTTGAAAAACCTTGCAAAGGTACAAAAAAAACGATAAATATTACTACCTTTGCAAGGTCTTTTACTCAAAGATAGAATTCATAACGTATTTTGATAGTTTTAATTAAGAAGATGTTAAGTAAAAATAAAATTAAATATTTACATTCGCTTAATACAAAGAAATCTCGTGACGTAGAAGGTGTCTTTGTTGCCGAAGGCCCAAAGGTTGTTGGTGACATTTTTGCAAGCCATCCATCTAATTTGACATTACTCGTTGCAACATCCGAATGGCTCAATGGTGATGGCAAGAAAGTGTCTGCATCTGCAAATTGTGAGATTGTCGAAGTTACTACCGAAGAGCTCGCTAAAGCAAGCTTCTTATGTCATCCGCAACAAGTATTAGGCGTTTTTAAGAAGCTCAAGACTCCTGTTGATACAACCATGCTTACAAGCAAACTAACTATTGTGCTTGATGGAGTGCAGGATCCTGGTAATCTTGGAACTATTATTCGTATTGCCGATTGGTTCGGCATTGAAAATATAATCTGCAGCCGCGACACCGCAGATGTTTACAACCCAAAAGTTGTCCAGGCAACAATGGGTAGCATAGCGCGTGTGAATGTAACATATATGTATCTTTCAGAGTTGTTCAATTCACTCCCTGTCAACTTCCCCATATATGGGACCCTTCTTGAAGGCGAAAACCTCTACGAACAGGAGCTTTCTGACACCGGTTTGATTGTAATGGGAAATGAAGGAAAAGGCATTTCGCCAGCCATTCGCCAACTTATAAATCGCGCTTTGCGCATACCGAATTATCCTAAAGGTCGCGAGACGGCAGACAGTTTGAATGTAGCAATAGCCACATCTATTGTCTGCGCAGAATTTAGAAGACGCTTATAATATGCACAAAATAATATTATCAGTAGGCACTAATTTTAACTACGAGCAGAACGCGAAACTCGTGAAAGAAATACTTACAGAGGAAATAAATGAAATACAATTCTCAGAAAATCTGCTTACCGAACCCATAGGAGAAATCAAAAGCAATGGAAAATTTCTCAACTTCCTTGTTTTTGGTTCCACTGAGAAGGGAGTCGAACAACTTGTTTCTATATTAAAGCAGATAGAAACCCAATGTGGCAACACAAAGTTCTTACGCAACGAGGGAAAAATAGCGATGGACATAGATTTACTGAAGTATGACAATCAACGTTTTCATGAAAGCGATTGGACAAGAGATTACATCGTAAAGCTAATGAAACATTTTGACAAATAGGTTTAAAACAATATGAATTGAATATGAAGAACATATTTAGACTAATAATATTCATGATTTGCATATGTGCTATTATATCAGGCAAGGCACAAAACAAGTCGGTAGACTTTAATGAACATTTCTGCGATAGTACATTACGCATTGATTATATATTCTCCGGAAACGCTCAATCGCAGCAAATTTCACTTGACAAGTGCAACTTAATGCCTCGTTGGTATGGCAAAAAGAACAATTTAAATATTCTTCCAGTCCAAGGAAATGGACAGATTACCGTGCGGGACCATCACACAAAGGAAATTATATACATCAACTCTTTCTCAACATTGTTCCAAGAATGGTTAACATACGATGAGGCGAAGACTATAAGCAAGTCGTTTGAGAATGTTTTTCTTGTACCAATGCCGAAAGACATTGTAGATGTAACTGTCGATTTACGCAATAATCGTCACGAAATAGTCACATCAATGACACATGTTATAGCCCCGAATGACATTTTAATTCGTCATACTGGCTTTAGCTATGTAACGCCTTACGCCACATTACAGACAGCTGAGGATACCACAAAATGTATTCATATCGCATACGTTGCCGAAGGATATACAGCAGAGGAAATGCCTATATTCTTAGAGGATGCTCGCATTGCAACAGAAGCCCTTTTCGAGCATGAACCATTCAAGACAAAGCGTAACCGCTTTAATATCATTGCTGTAAAGTCGGTATCAATGGATACTGGAACAAGCATACCTTCGCAAGGAGTATGGAAGAAGACGGTTTTAGGCAGTCATTTTGACACATTCTACTCCAATCGCTATCTAACAACCCTCAATCAGAAGAATTTACACGATGCGCTTGCCGGAACTCCATACGAACACATCATTGTGCTGGTAAACACTTCGGAATACGGAGGCGGTGGCATACTGAATTCTTACAACCTTAGCATGACGCACCATCCACTTTACAAGCAGGTCGTTGTACATGAGTTCGGTCATAGCTTCGCTGGATTGGCAGACGAATATGCTTACGAGCAAGAAGCCATACCGATGTATCCACATGACGTAGAGCCTTGGGAAAAGAATATCACCACACTCGTTAATTTCCATGATAAATGGGAAAGCCTTATTGCACCAACAACTCCTATCCCTACCCCAACAGACTTGGGCAAAAAGACAAATAACAAAAAAAAGATTGTTAATACACATTCTATCGGTGTGTATGAAGGTGCAGGTTATAGCCTCAAAGGTGTATACCGACCTTCGTTCGATTGTCGTATGCGAAGCAATGCCAATCCCAACTTCTGTGCAGCTTGTCAAAAAGCAATCAACGAACTGATTGATTTCTATACAGAATAACTCATAACATGAATATATCAAAAAGAATCACGTTTTTTTTATTGGTATGTTTCATCGCTCTCCCATGTATTGCTCACAGACATAGTGGCGCATATGCCGCTATTTTAGAGAATACATCAGATTATACTGATGCTGAAAAACTTTCAAGAGCTGTTGAATACTTCCAAAGCGGCAAGTATCATGAGGCACTGATATGGTTCTCTAAACTTGATAAGAAATACAAGCTTAACCCTCGCTTTCAAGCATACATGGGAGTATGTTGTTATTATGATGGCGAATACGAACGTGCTATAGAGGCTTTAGAACCTATTCTTCATAAGCTCAAAGCCTTTGCCCCGCACGAATTGGCTGTATATTATTATAGTGTCGCTGATAGCTATTTTCGCCTGAACAAATACATCGACGCAGTTCCATTTTATGAGAAGCACACATTGCTTTGTTACAACAACGAGAAAGGCGATTCGCTTTTTCGTATAGGCATTTGCTATAGATGCTTAGGCTACATCGAAATCGCTCAAGAGTATTTTGTTGAAGCCTTGGCTTACTTCCGTCGTTATAATGATACAGACCGATTAAAATATATAGAACGAGAGTTAGAACGCAGTACCGATAATTAATGGCATGTATTTTGCATATACAATATTGCCTACATATAAGGCATAAAGTAATATTAATGAACATAATTTATCAAGGATAATATAAATGACAAATTCGTTTTCACTAAGAGTTTCTGAAAACCTATCTTTCAGCAGAGAGGAAGCAATAAGGCTATCTTCTGGCGTAATACGTCCCGAACATATTGTGCTTGGTATGTTGAGAGACAAACATAGCCCATTGAAAGCACTTCTCATGGGTGCTAATATTGATGTTGAAAAAGTAAAATTGCAACTTGAGCAGAATGCTCAGGCTGACAACACAACAATGGCAGAGTCAAACAATGGTAGCATCTCACTCGATGAACATGCTAATAATATTCTCAAACTATCAATACTTGAAGCCCGACTTCAACATTCAAAGGAGGTAGACGTGGAGCACATAATTCTTGCTATTTTGCATGACAAAATGGCAAGTGGTGCAAAGAATGTACTTTTAGAGAATGGTTTAACTTACGAAAAGGCTATGAATTTTCTTATGCAAACAAATTCAAACATAAAGAATGGCGTTGGATTGTCCGAAGATGATGACAACTTAATGTCGCAGGACAATTTTGCTTCTCGTAATAGCGGGAAGAGTAAAAATTCCACTTCTGATACTACAAGCAAACCGATGGGTGGCGGAACAGACAAGACACCCGTACTTGACAAGTTCTCCACCGACCTTACCCTTGCAGCAGCACAAGGTAAACTTGACCTTGTCATCGGACGCGACAAGGAGATACAGCGTGTCACTGAAATTTTGTGTCGCCGAAAGAAAAACAACCCTATTCTTATCGGCGAACCAGGCGTAGGCAAGAGTGCTATTGCTGAAGGACTTGCGCAGCTTATCGCTCGCCGTCGCACTTCGCCTCTGTTGTTCAACAAGCGCATTTTTAGGCTTGATATGACCGCTATAGTTGCTGGCACTAAATATCGTGGTCAGTTTGAAGAGCGCATCCAAGCCCTCTTGCATGAGTTGGAGCAGAACCCTGACATTATCGTATTCATTGACGAGATACATACCATAATAGGTGCTGGTAGTACACCAGGCTCAATGGATGCTGCCAATATAATGAAGCCTGCACTTGCCCGTGGATTGGTTCAGTGCATCGGTGCAACAACTCTTGATGAGTATCGCAACTCTATAGAGAAAGACGGAGCACTTGAACGCCGTTTCCAGCGTGTCATGATAGAACCATCCACAGAAACAGAAACGCTTGACATTCTGAAGAATATAAAGGAGCGCTATGAAGACTACCACCATGTTCGTTATACCGACGAAGCATTGGAGGCATGTGTAAAACTTACAAGCAGATATGTTTCTGAGCGTGCATTCCCCGATAAGGCCATTGATGCAATGGACGAGGTCGGAGCAAAAGTACATTTGCAACATGCCGAGATACCACCTTCAATCATAGAAAAGGAAAAAGAACTGTCCAACATACATCAGTTGAAGATTGCAGCAGCAGGCGACCAGAACTTTGAACTTGCAGCCACCTATCGCGACCGTGAGACACAACTTGAAGGCGAACTGAAAGAACTCAACGACAAGTGGGTGGCTTCTGACGACGGACATCGTGAGACAATCACTGAGGCTGATGTAGCTAATGTTGTATCAATAATGTCGGGCATACCTGTACAGCGCATATCCGAATCGGAAGGTTGTGTACTAAAGAACCTTGGCAACAGACTAAAATCTGTTGTTGTAGCTCAAGACGATGCCATCGGCAAAATCGTTCGTAGCATACAGCGCAACCGACTTGGCTTGAAGGATCCCAATCGCCCTATCGGAGTGTTCATGTTCCTCGGCTCTACGGGTGTCGGCAAGACCTATCTGGCACAGACACTGGCAGAACTGATGTTTGGTACAAAGGATGCCCTCATACGTATAGATATGAGCGAATACTCCGAGAAGTTCAACACCTCACGACTCGTTGGAGCACCTCCGGGATACGTTGGTTACGGTGAAGGTGGACAGCTAACGGAGAAAGTGCGCCGTCACCCCTACTCTATTGTATTGCTTGACGAAGTGGAAAAAGCGCACGGCGACGTGTTCAACCTCCTGCTGCAGGTGCTTGACGAAGGACGTATGACCGATGGTAATGGCAGAATGGTCGACTTCCGCAATACAATCATCATTATGACATCCAACACGGGCACACGCCAGTTGGTTGACTTCGGAAATGGCATAGGCTTCAATGCTTCACTGATAAGTTCTTCAAGCGAGAAAGCAAAGGAACATGCACGCTCTGTCATACAGAAAAGTCTGTCACATCAGTTTGCTCCGGAATTCCTCAACCGTCTCGACGAGATAATCACGTTCGACCAACTTGACAATACTGCAATACGTAAGATTGTAGACATCGAGTTGTCGCGTTTGTTCAAACGTATAAACGATATGGGCTATGCGGTTGAGATTAGTGAAGAAGCCAAGGAGATGCTCGCACAGAAGGGCTATAGTCCGCAGTATGGAGCACGCCCACTGAAACGCGCCATACAAACATACATCGAGGATGTACTATGCGAACGGCTGCTCGACGACGAGAAAAAGCTAAGCAGCACCATTACAATAGATGTTGATGAGGGCGACAAACTAAAGGTCGCTTTTAAAGACTTATCCTCTGAAACAAAATAATTTGGAATAGAAAATGAGCAATAATAACAATCATCAACTTGGCGAGGCACCTTGGTTGCACGTCGTTATATCAACCGGATTCGGTGTTGGTTTTTGGCCTTGGGGCCCAGGGACACTTGGAGGTTTCGTTGCGTTACTTATCTGGATAGCACTCTACTTCACCCTCTCACCCATATGGCTTGCAGTTGCCACAGTGCTGCTGGTTCTGACAACACTCCTTGTAGGTGTATGGACAGATAATGTGATGGAACGGTATTGGGGTGAAGACCCTCGCACCGTTATTATAGACGAGTATTTCGGCACATGGGTGGCTACGCTTGCAGCCTTGTTCGTTGACGGTCCGTCATATGTAGCAATATCACTTGCTACAATTGGATTTGTTCTCTTCCGTGTCATCGACATCACCAAGCCGCTTGGTTGCCGTTGGGTAGACCGACATATACACGGAGGGTGGGGGTGTATGCTCGACGATGCGTTGGCTGGCTTCTATGCCGTCTGCTTGACATTAGTCATTAGATACACAGGTTTAGTTGAATGGGGCTATAACTTACTCCCATAAAAATCTATGTAGTTTTGACTAAACTAAACAACCGAGGTGAATCCACGGACGTTGTCGATGCAGATTGCGTTCGTAACCTGATCAGGTTACGAACGCAATCTGATTGGACAGCGGACGCAACCCGATCAGACAACGAACGCGCTACCCTTCCATAGTTAATACTTTAAGTCTCGCTTATACCAACGATTTGCTGGCACAACGAGGTCTCTACTGATTAATATTCGTGCTTTTGGCAGCGTCTTAACGCAAAAGACAAGATTATCATAGGCATCTTGTATGTAAGTGCTACCAAACAGACTGTCACAATATGCACAACCGAAGGACATATAAGCACCATGATGGAACTTACTATAACGTGGTTTTATCTCCCCCATTTTTATATTTAGGTCCGAATTAACATCAAGATATTGCTTTACGCCATTAACTATTTCGGGATAAAAACTATCTATTCCGCTCTCAATCTCAATACCTTCTGTAGAAATCAATTTATTAATAAGGTATATATGATTCTTTTCATGGCACTTCCAACATATCTTCTGATAAAAACACACTTCAACATACTTCACTTTCATTGTCTCTGTATAACGTATGTTGCCTAAAATCATAGAGTGAATAAAGTCGTCGAGCGGAAGCGAATGTTCTTCTTCTCTAATCTTGTGAAGAAGGACATTTACTTCGCCACGAATATCTTGAATGTAAAAACAAGGAAGTTTGCTTAACACAATCTTTCTAAACGAAGGCAATAGCATCCAACAACCACACACTCGTTCTTGACGCATTGCTAAGTACACATCTTCAACATTACGTGGTAAGTTGCACACATTGAAAGCTATTTTGTAAGTAGCACAATCCACTACGACATCAGCCTTCCATTTATCTGTCTTCACCCTTGTTGTGAATGGAAAGCCGATACTTTTGCAAATTGACAAAATGGAGTCTATAACGAATGTTTTCTCCATAGGTTAGAAGTTTATACTATTGACATGGCTTATATTGCGACATCATGTTGCGTATCTCGTTAGCTCTCTGAGCCGACAACGCAGGCGTGTCCATCAACTTGTATTTCTCGCCAAGCTTTTCGTATTTATATGTGCCTAATGTATGGTAAGGTAAAATCTCTATCTTTTCTACACAATTATAATGCGCCACATGATTACCAAGTTTATGCAACCACTTGTCGTTGTCTGTGATTTCGGGCACAACCACATGTCGAATCCAAGTATTGATGCCTCGCTCTTCGAGAATATCCAGGAAGGCAAGGTTATTATTCTGGTTCACACCTGTGAGACGTGGATAGAGTTCTGCATCCATTGTTTTTATATCCAATAATACGAGATCGGTATTGTCTAACACGTTCAGAACCTTATCTGTAATTATCGCACCGCTTGTATCTAACGCGGTGTGCAATCCTTCTTCATGGCATAGTCGGAAATATTCTGCCACAAACTCAGCTTGCATAAGTGGCTCACCACCAGACACAGTGATACCGCCACTCTTTATGAATGAACGATACTTCAAAGCTTCGTCTCTCAATTGCTCTGGTGTCATCTCGTACTGACACTTTCTCTTAATATCCCATGTGTCGGGGTTGTGACAGAACAAACATCTTAAAGGGCATCCCTGCATGAAAGAAACGAAACGCACACCTGGCCCATCTACAGTACCAAACGACTCAAAAGAATGTATTCGCCCTATCATTTATCCTAAAAGTTTTTCTAAGAATAAATTCAAGTCGGAGTCGAGTCCTTCCATAAGATCCTTTCCAATAATCACAGTATCATCGTCAGCGATGTATAACTCTGCTATAGTGTCTTTGTCGTCATTCTCAAGAACAAAGCTATAGGGCTTAAGTATGCCCAAACTATCAGCGATTGTAGACAATGCTGAGAATGTAGATATGAGGGTCTGCTCTACGCCATTATAAAAGTCCTCGTCGTTATTGTTTATCCATTGTTCTACGACACAACGTGTCACTTCATTATCATCATCGTCAAACGCCAACATTTCTCCACTACCTTGAGAGACACGCACATGAATATCTGTCACGATTGAAGTATCTTCACGTGGAGGGAATTTTTGCGCAATCTTTTTTAGAAAGCGTTCAATTTGCTGTGTTGTTTGTTCGGTTGCTTTTTCCATTTCGCTTTTGTTTAGATTATTATTCATTGATAATGCAGTTGGAATTAAATGAAGTTAGTTTCACTTTACGATGTGCATTCAATCATCTGCAAATATACACCTTTTTATTAACAACGCAAACAAATTACAGAAAAATATCTGTGTTTTATTTGCCATTACGAATTATAATATTAATTTTGTAGTAATATAAAGTGTTCTACATGCTTTTTATACGAATATTATAATTAATAGACTATAAAACTTATCTTAGTATTATGAAACAAACAATTTTGGTAACTGGCGGTACTGGCTTTATCGGTTCGCATACAACAGTAGAGCTCATTGAAGCAGGTTACAAAGTAGTAATTGTTGACGACCTCTCCAATTCAAAGATTGAGGTTCTTGACGGCATTGAGAAGATAACTGGCGTTCGCCCTGCATTCGAGCAGGTAGACCTTCGCGACAAGGCGGCTACAGAAGCTGTATTCGAGAAATATCCGGACATCCAGGGTATCATCCACTTCGCTGCTTCTAAGGCAGTTGGTGAAAGCGTACAGAAACCTTTGCTATACTATCGCAACAATATCGTGTCGCTCGTTAATCTACTCGAACTTATGCCCAAACACAACGTGATGGGCATCATCTTCTCTTCAAGCTGTACTGTATATGGTCAGCCGAAGCCTGAGAACCTTCCCGTTACTGAGGATGCGCCTCACCAGAAGGCTACATCGCCTTATGGCAATACAAAAGAAATAAACGAGCAGATTATTGCTGACTATATCCATAGTGGTGCTGCTATCAAGAGCATCATTCTCAGATACTTCAACCCGATAGGTGCTCACCCATCTGCAGAAATCGGCGAATTGCCGAATGGTGTTCCAAACAACCTGATTCCTTTCGTAACTCAGACAGCTATCGGTATCCGTAAGGAACTTACCATATTTGGCAACGATTATAATACTCCTGACGGCACTTGCATTCGCGACTATATTTATGTAGTAGATCTCGCTAAGGCTCACGTTGCAGCTATGGCTCGTGTGCTTGATAAGGAGACTGAACCAATCGAATACTTCAACATCGGCACAGGCAATGGCAACTCGACACTCGAAATCGTAGAGACATTTGAGAAGGCTACTGGCGTGAAACTGAACTGGAAGTACGGTCCACGCCGCGAAGGTGATATCGAGAAGATTTGGGGCGACTGTTCAAAAGCAAACAAGGTATTGGGCTGGAAGGCAGAATCAAACCTCAGCGAAGTGCTCGCTTCAGCATGGAAGTGGCAGCTAAAGCTTCGCGAAGATGGCATAATGTAAAAAAGAATAGGAGATTACAGTATCAGCTATAATCTCCTATTATATTTAATATCACTATCGACTTTAATACTCTGAACCATCAGACTTTATAACACTTGGTCCATCAATCACTTCAAGATTGTTTGCACCTCGCTTTATGTCATTGTATACTCTTCGTAAGTCTTCGTAACGAATGCTTATGTCTCTATTTACCGGGCGTTCTCTGTCAAGCAGACTATGCGAGAATAGCCATTCATAAGTCTTTCGCAGATAGAACAGACGTGCAGGTGCTCCATGGTTTGCTCCCTGCCACCAATCGTAAAGCAGACGAGTGTCGTTGCCGCTATTCTTTAGTTTTTCTACGACAACCTTCGATTGCTTCACGGGTACGGCACGGTCAGCTGTACCGTGTATTATCCAAAAAGGCAGTTCCCCCAATCCGCTGACATCTTTTAATGTTGTGCCACCACATAATGCCATTCCGGCAGCAATGCAATCCGGATAAGTGCCACAAACATCCATTGTGCCATAACCACCAAGACTCATACCAAGTACATATACACGGGTTGTGTCACACGGATAGTTGCGTTTCACCCAGTCGAACACGTCCATAACCTTTTTCGGATTCCATGCACCACCAGGGTTTTGTGGCACAATTGTAAGCGCATCGATATCGCGACCTTTCACTATTGCATCGAGCGGACCATAACGACGTACCCTGTCAAGATTACGACCACAGAGACTTGCTCCATGTAAGAATATGATTACTGGAGTTTGCTCCTGCGTATAGAAATAATCGACAGGTGTGTAAACCCAAAAATTATAGCCATTGGGAATGGAATCTTTCACGGGGCGAAGGAAATCATAAGCCGACATGTGCAATGTCGAAAACACTAAAAACAGAGTAAAAAGTATCTTTTTCATAAATAAAATTCGTTTTCGGGACTTGAATAGATTGAAGCGAAATTACCATTTATATTTCTAATAGAGAAATTTCTCAAGCATCTTTACCACACATTAATAGGCTTTTACCTTTTTTAGTAAGCAATTTATGATGATAAGCCACGCCATAAATAAAAAAATATGTACCTTTGCAAAAACAATAACACTGATATGGAAGTAATTAAAACCGATATTGAAGGAGTGGTTATTATTGAGCCACGTATTTTCAAAGATGCTCGAGGATATTTCTTTGAGAGTTTTTCGCAGCGAGAATTTGACGAGAAGATAGGACACATAGAGTTCTGCCAGGACAACGAAAGTATGTCGTCATATGGCGTAATGCGTGGTCTTCACTTCCAACGTCCGCCTTACACACAGAGCAAACTCGTAAGATGCGTTAAAGGTGCTGTTCTTGATGTTGCTGTAGACATTAGAAAGGGTTCGCCGACATATGGTAAACATGTGGCCGTAGAACTGACAGAAGACAACCATCGTCAGTTCTTTATACCCAAAGGTTTTGCGCACGGCTTCGCAGTATTGAGTGAGACTGCTGTATTCCAATACAAATGCGATAATTTCTACCATCCAGAGACCGATGGTGGCATATCTATTCTCGACAAATCGTTGGGTATAGATTGGCGAATACCTACCGACAAAGCTATCTTAAGCGAGAAGGACACAAAGCATGCGCTATTAAAAGACTTCGATTCTCCATTTACTTTTTAAACATCCAAAAGTATGAACATATTAGTAACTGGTGCCAACGGACAACTTGGACACGAAATGCAGCGTGTGGCACTTGGTAGCAATCATCATTATATCTTCACAGATGTAGCAGATGGCTACGAGCAACTCGACATCACCAATCTTGACGCCATCCGTGCGATGGTAAAGGAACGCAGCGTAAGCGTTATTGTCAACTGTGCAGCCTACACCAACGTAGACAAAGCAGAAACCGACTACGACTTTGCCAATCTGCTTAACAATACGGCTGCAGGCAATCTTGCCACTGCTATGAAGGAAGTAGACGGTACGCTGATACACGTGAGCACCGACTATGTATTTCAGGGCGACCGCAACGTGCCGTGCCGTGAGGATTGGGAGACAAATCCGCTCGGCATTTATGGCAAGACAAAACTCGCAGGCGAGAAGGCAATTGCAGAAACTGGATGCAAACATATCATTATACGCACTGCGTGGCTCTACTCGCAGTGGGGCAAGAACTTTGTAAAGACGATGCAGATGCTCACCTCTACAAAAGACTCACTCAAGGTCGTATTCGACCAGGTAGGCACCCCGACATTTGCGGGCGATCTTGCTGACGTTATCTCACATATAATCGAAACAGAACAACTTGATAAGACAGGCATCTACCACTTCTCTAACGAAGGTGTCTGCTCTTGGTTCGACTTTGCAAAACTTATCTGCGAACTCTCGGGCAATAGCTGCGACATACAACCATGCTATAGCGAGGAATTCCCCAGTCCAGTACAGCGTCCTCACTTCTCAGTGCTCGACAAGTCGAAACTCAAAGCTACATTCGGTGTAAAGGTTCCCTACTGGACCGATTCACTGAAAGTGTGCATCAAGCAGCTTGCAGAGGTTAATAACAACTAAATATTACACTAATAAATTAGTATATATTATGAAGAATATAATTATCACTGGTGGTGCCGGGTTTATCGGTTCACATGTTGTTCGACTTTTTGTCAACAAGTATCCAGAGTATAACATAATAAACCTTGACAAACTTACATATGCTGGCAATCTTGCCAACCTGAAGGATATCGAGGACAAGGAGAATTACACATTCGTTAAGGGCGACATCTGCGACTTCGAGATGGTGCTCGAACTCATGAAGAAGCACAAGGTTGACGGCATTATCCACCTTGCTGCAGAGAGCCACGTAGACCGCTCTATTAAGGATCCGTTTACCTTCGCACGCACTAACGTGATGGGCACATTGTCGTTGCTTCAGGCTGCGAAGATATATTGGGAGAGCCTTCCAGAGAAGTACGAGGGCAAGCGCTTCTATCACATCTCTACAGATGAGGTATATGGCGCGCTCGAACTTACAAACCCAGAAGGTGTTGAGTCGCCGTTCACAACAAAAGCATCTTCTGCTCACCACCATGCTTACGGCACAGAGTTCTTCCTTGAGACAACCAAGTATAACCCACACTCGCCCTACTCTGCTGCTAAGGCAAGTAGCGACCACTTCGTACGCGCTTTCCACGACACATACGGGATGCCAACAATCGTGACCAATTGTTCTAACAACTATGGTCCGTACCAGTTCCCGGAGAAACTTATCCCACTATTCATCAACAACATTCGCCATCGCAAACCACTGCCGGTTTATGGCGAAGGCTTGAATGTTCGCGACTGGTTGTACGTAGAGGATCACGCCCGTGCTATCGATCTTATCTTCCATAAAGGCAAGGTGGCAGATACATATAATATAGGTGGTTTCAACGAGTGGAAAAACATCGATATTATCCATGTACTCATAAACACAGTAGACCGTTTACTTGGTCGCAAGGAAGGCGAAGACCTCAATCTTATTACTCATGTAACCGACCGTATGGGGCACGATATGCGCTATGCTATCGACTCACGCAAGTTGCAGAGCGAACTTGGATGGGAACCGAGCCTACAGTTCGAAGAAGGTATAGAAAAGACAGTGCGCTGGTATCTTGACAACCAAGAGTGGATGGATAATGTAACCTCTGGCGACTATCAGAACTATTACGAGTCAATGTACAAGAATAGATAAGCAATTATGAATATAGGATTTGATAACGAGAAGTATCAGAACATTCAGTCGGAGCACATCAAAGAGAGAATTTCACAATTTGATGGCAAATTGTATCTCGAACTTGGTGGTAAACTCTTTGACGACCATCATGCAAGCCGCGTGCTGCCAGGTTTTCAACCCGACAGCAAGTTGCGCATGTTTCAAAAGATTAGCGACAGCATAGAGATTGTGATTGTCATTAGTGCTACCGACATCGAAAAGAACAAAAAACGCGCCGATCTTGGCATAACTTACGACGAGGATGTGCTTCGCTTGCGTGGCGAGTTTCAGAATCGTGGCTTTATGGTCGGTTCGGTTGTCATCACTCATTACAACGGACAGCCCGCCGCAATCGCCTTCAAGCAGCGTCTTGAGCGCAGCAACATCAAGACCTATTGCCACTACCTCATTGAGGGCTATCCGCATGATGTCAAGCTCATAGCTTCTGACAACGGTTTCGGTAAGAACGACTACGTAAAGACCGAGCGTCCGCTGGTTATCGTGACGGCCCCTGGTCCAGGTAGCGGCAAGATGGCAGTATGTCTTAGCCAGTTGTACAACGAGCACAAGCACGGCGTAAGAGCGGGTTATGCAAAGTTTGAGACATTCCCGGTTTGGAACCTTCCGTTGAAGCATCCGGTGAACATTGCATACGAGGCAGCAACGGCAGACCTTAACGACGTCAACATGATTGACCCGTTCCATCTTGAAGCTTACAACAAGATTGCGGTAAACTACAACCGCGACATCGAGATTTTTCCCGTATTAAACGCTCTCTTCGAAGGCATCTACGGCGAGAATCCATACAAGTCGCCGACAGACATGGGCGTGAATATGGTTGGTTTTTGCATTAGCGATGATGCTGTTTGCTGCGAAGCTTCAAAGAACGAGATTATACGTCGCTATTATGAGGCTACAAACAAATTGGCACTTGGCGCTTGCAATGAAGAGGAAATTAGCAAGATACAGATGCTGTTCAACCAGGCAAAGATAACAACCGACTTCCGTCGCACCACCGTTGCGGCACGCGAGTGCCTGAAGCGTACAGGACACACATCGTCAGCTATCGAACTTGAGGACGGCACAATCATCACTGGCAATTCAAGCCCGCTGTTGGGCTGTAGCGCCGCTCTTCTGCTTAACGTGACGAAACATCTTGCCGGAATCGACCACACAACAAAGCTCATTCCGCAGTCGATGATCGAACCGATACAGTACACCAAGACCAATTATCTTGGCGGTCACAACCCGCGTCTGCATACCGATGAGGTGCTCGTGGCGCTCTCTGTACTCTCTGAGAACGACGAGAACTGCCGCAAGGCATTGGAACAATTGCCTAAGCTGCGTGGCTGTCAGGTTCATTGCACGGTTATGCTTAGCGAAGTGGACAGAAAGATTTTCAAGAAATTGGGCATTGGACTTACATGTGAACCTGTGCAAAAGAAGCAGGTTCAATAGATATTTAGATTTATATACAACTACGTCCGGTTTGTAATATTCTCACAATTACAAACCGGACGTTTCTATTCAACAACAAATTTTAGTTCTACTGGCAACTTTAACCATTTACGATTGACGACAATTTTCATGCGACTACCACTCTTTTGCTTTAGTACATAAGAACCGTCTTTGGGGTTAAATATAAGTGTGGCAGTCAAATCTTCAGAACCATAGTCGTTTGTTATCTCAAGCGTGGCAGTATGTTTGTCCTCTATCTTTGCAGAAGTAATTAACCATTTGCGTGGATCGCGCATAGCACCAAAGTAGCCAGGTGTTTCACCAAAAAGTTCTTGGCCTGGTACAATAATGTTATTTTGATAGAGATTTATATGCATATATACTTGATATTCGTCATTACAGATACGAACATTGAACACTTTGTCTGTTTGTGACATTATTTTTAGAGATACAAGAAAGAAGAAGAGAAGAAAGGGTACTTTTTTCATATTATCTAAGTATTAGTTATATCATTATGTTCTTTATATGACAACTTATTATGCTGTAATGTCTATGCAAAAATAGGAATTTATATCAAGAATAAGGCTATTTTACAAAAAAAAATGTGTCAACAATCGTTTATTTACCTTTTAAATATTATTTTTGCACGCAACATTAAACTTTTTATGAAAAGAGACATTTTATTTCCAGACTATATTTTTGAATCAAGTTGGGAGGTTTGTAATAAAGTAGGAGGTATATACACGGTACTTTCTACGAGAGCTAAGACGCTTGTAGAGCAGCTTGGCGACAAACTTATTTTCATAGGTCCTGACTGTTGGGGAGAAAAAAACAACCTATACTTCACAGAAGACAACAAACTCTTCGCTACATGGAGAAAGAAAGCTGAAGCAGAAGGCTTAAAAATAAAGATAGGTAGATGGAACGTACCAGGCACCCCCGTAGCTATTCTTGTTGACTTCAACCCTTATTTCGCAGAAAAGGATATGATTTATGGTCAACTTTGGGAGAAATACCATGTTGATAGTCTTCATGCATACGGCGATTACGACGAAGCTTCGATGTTCTCATACGCAGCAGCACTTGTTGTAGAGAGTTTCTATAATAGCGAGATAAGAGGCAATAAAAAGTCTGCGAAGGTAATTTACCATGCCAATGAATGGATGACAGGTCTCGGTGCACTCTATATCAACGACCATCTGCCACAGATAGCAACGATTTTTACAACACATGCAACAAGTATCGGACGCAGCATTGCAGGCAACAACAAGCCTCTCTACGAATACTTGGAAGCTTATAATGGTGATCAAATGGCAGCCGAGCTCAATATGGAGAGCAAACACTCGATAGAGAAACAGACTGCATTGCATGTAGATTGCTTCACAACTGTGAGCGATATCACAGCCACAGAGTGCAAGGAACTTATGGACAAACCAGTAGACGTAGTGCTGCCAAACGGCTTCGAAGATGACTTCGTTCCGCAAGGCAAGGCGTTTGACAAGAAACGTACTGTAGCTCGCAAGCGTCTTCTTGACATTGCTCGTGCTCTCTCTGGTGATGATATTGAAGACGACGCAATCATTATCTCTACAAGCGGACGTTACGAATGGCGCAATAAAGGTATTGATGTGTTTATCGACGCGATGAATCGTCTGCGCACCAACGCAGAGAACCTTAAGAAGGACATCGTTGCCTTTATCGAAGTGCCAGCATGGGTAAATTGTGCACGCGAAGACTTGGCAGAGCGTTTGGCTGCAATGGAAAAAGGCGAGAAGTTCGACACTCCACTCCCTACCCCTGTTATCACACATTGGCTGAACGAACAACAAAACGACCGTGCATTGGGCATGATGAACTGGCTCAATATGCACAACGCCAAGGGTGAACGTGTCAAGTTAGTGTTCATTCCATGCTACCTCACAGGAGAGGATGGCATCGTAAATCTTTCTTATTATGACACCATTCTGGGCAACGACCTCTGTGTTTATCCTTCTTATTATGAGCCATGGGGATACACACCTCTTGAAGCAACTGCGTTCAAGGTGCCGTGTATCACAACTGATCTTGCAGGTTTTGGACTTTGGGCTAACACTGTTGTTGGCAAGAAAAGCACCATTGAGGATGGTGTGGAGGTTATCCACCGCACAGATTACAACTACAATGAGGTAGCGGACAGCATTAAAGCTGCAGTAGAAAAGTTCGCCAATGCAACAAAGCAAAAGCAGGGACGCATACGCAACAAAGCACGTGCTCTGGCAGAACATGCATTGTGGAGCAAGTTTATCACCTATTACTATGAAGCATACGACATCGCACTGCGCAAGGCGGAGGCAAGATGCTCGAAAGCTGGCGAGTAATTAAAAGGTAAGAAAAATACAACTAAATAAATAATAATTAATAACTTATGAAAATCAAAGCAGACTATGCTAATACCCCTCAGTGGAAGGAGGTAACCATCAAGTCTACACTTCCTTCAGAGTTGAAGTGTCTTGATGAACTCGCACACAACATGTGGTGGGCGTGGAACTACGAGGCTCGCAACATGTGGAAAAGCCTTGACAGCGATCTCTATGAAGAGGTTGGACACAACCCTGTAATGCTTCTCGACCGCCTTAGCTATGAGCGCAAGGAGGCTATCGTGAAGGATAAGGCAATCATGGAATCGGTAAAACAGGTATACAAGAAGTTCCGCGAGTATATGGATGTGAAGCCAGACGCAACACGTCCTTCTGTGGCTTATTTCTGTATGGAGTATGGTATCAATCAGGTTGTAAAGATTTACTCTGGTGGTCTTGGTATGCTCGCAGGTGACTATATGAAGGAGGCTTCTGACTCTAACGTAAATATGTGTGGTATCGGCTTCCTTTATCGTTATGGCTACTTCAAGCAGACCCTCTCAATGGATGGTCAGCAGATAGCAAAGTACGATGCACAGAACTTCAACTCACTCCCAGTAGAGCGTGTGCTCGACGAGAATGGTCAGCCTATGGTTGTTGATGTTCCCTACATGAACTATCAGGTACATGCATATGTATGGGTAATGAACGTAGGTCGCATCAAGCTCTACTTACTCGATACAGACAACGATTTGAACTCAGAGTTCGACCGCCCTATCACACACGCTCTATATGGTGGTGATAACGAAAACCGCCTGAAGCAGGAGATTCTCCTCGGCATCGGTGGTATCCTCACACTCAAGAAGCTCGGTATTAAGAAAGATATCTATCATTGCAACGAGGGTCACGCAGCACTCTGCAACCTCCAGCGTCTTATCGACTACATCAAGGAAGGTCTGTCGTTCAACGAGGCTCTTGAACTCGTTCGTGCTTCTTCACTCTATACTGTTCATACTCCAGTACCGGCCGGTCACGACTACTTCGACGAATCACTCTTCGGCAAGTATATGGGCGGTTATCCTCAGATGCTCGGCATCACATGGGACGAGTTCATCGGCATGGGTCGCAACAATCCTGAGGATCACTCAGAGCGCTTCTGTATGTCTGTATTCGCTTGTAACACCTGCCAAGAGGTTAACGGCGTAAGTAAACTTCATGGTTGGGTAAGCCAACGCATGTTCGCTCCAATCTGGAAGGGTTACTATCCAGAGGAGAGCCACGTAGGCTACGTAACAAACGGTGTTCACTTCCCGACATGGACAGCTACAGAGTGGCGCAAAGTATATGCTAAGTATTTCGACAAGAACTACATTTACGACCAGAGCAACGAGAGCCTGTGGCACGCTATCTACAATGTGCCTGACGCAGAAATCTGGGAGACACGTATGGCACTCAAGAAGAAGCTCGTCAACTATATCCGCGAGAAGTTCGCTGCTACATGGTTGAAGAACCAGGGCGATCCTTCACGTGTTGTTGCCCTTCTTGACAGTATCACACCGAACGCTCTTTACATCGGCTTCTGCCGTCGCTTTGCTACATACAAGCGTGCTCACCTCCTCTTCACCGATTTGGAGCGGCTTTCTAAGATCGTGAACAACCCAGAGCGTCCGGTTAAGTTCATCTTCTCAGGTAAGGCACACCCGGCTGACGGTGCTGGCCAGGGCTTGATTAAGAAGATCTTCGAGATCAGCCAGCGTCCTGAGTTCCTCGGTAAGATCATCTTCCTCGAGGACTACGACATGCAACTCGCTCGTCGCCTCGTATCAGGCGTTGATATCTGGATGAACACTCCGACACGTCCGCTCGAGGCTTCTGGTACATCTGGCGAGAAGGCTGAGATGAACGGTGTTGTAAACCTTTCAGTTCTCGACGGCTGGTGGGTTGAAGGCTATCGTGAGGGTGCAGGTTGGGCTCTCAAGCAGGAGCGTACATACCAGAATCAGGGTTATCAGGATCAACTCGACGCAGCTACCATCTACTCACTGCTTGAGAATGAGATTCTGCCGCTCTACTACAACCGCAACGAGCAGGGCTTCAGCGAGGGTTGGATAAAGACAATCAAGAACTCTATCGCAACTATCGCTCCTCACTATACAATGAAGCGTCAGCTTGACGACTACTATGAAAAGTTCTACAACAAGGAGGCTGCAAACTTCAAAAAGCTCGCTGCCGACAATAATCGCCTTGCCAAAGAGCTCGCTACTTGGAAGGAGACAGTTGCAGAGCGTTGGGACTCTATTCGCGTAGTAAGCAAGGATGATTCTATGCTCTATGCTGCCGAGACTGGCAAGAAGTACACTCTTCGCTACGTTATCGACGAGCAGGGTTTGAACGATGCTGTTGGTCTTGAGCTTGTTTCTATCAAGACAGACAAGAACGGAGAGGACCACATCTTCAGCAAGCGCGAATTCAAGATGGTAGGCCGTGATGGCAACAACTACACATTCGAGGCTACATTTGAGCCTGACGTAGCTGGTGCATTCAAGAGCTGCGTACGTATGTACCCGAAGAACGAGAACCTTGTTCATCGTGAGGACTTCTGCTACGTTAAGTGGCTTGACTAATTGATTTATAATTCAAGTTGACGAGTAGACTCGTTGACAAATAAATAAGAAGACGAGTAGACGAATAAACGTTTTCGTAGCGTTACTATGATGCTATACAAACCTTTATCTGTCTGCTCGTTTTGCATTTAATGACCCAATTTATAGAAAACTCCGTTAATTAGACATTTAATCTGTTAAACTTTTTAAATTTTCCATTACCTAACACACTTAATAATATAAATAATTTGTACCTTTGCAGCCGATTTAGTCCGTAAAGGCTCAAAGAAGTTGCGGCACGATGCTTGCACGCCTTGCGGAAAAACCCGTTTATATAAATAAATAAATGTACGCAATCGTAGAGATTAACGGTCAGCAGTTCAAGGCTGAGCAGGGCAAGAAGCTCTTCGTTCACCACATCAAGGACGCTCAGGAAGGCCAGACTGTTGAATTCAACAAGGTACTGCTTGTTGACAAAGAAGGTTCAGTACAGGTAGGTGCACCTGCCGTAGAAGGTGCTAAAGTTGTATGTGAAGTTGTAAATCCTCTTGTAAAGGGTGACAAGGTCATCGTATTCAAGATGAAGCGCCGCAAGGACTATCGCAAGAAGAATGGTCACCGCGCACAGTTCACAGAAGTTGCAATCAAAGAAGTAATCGCTTAAATTTAGGAGGAACAAGAAATGGCACATAAGAAAGGTGTAGGTAGTTCTAAGAACGGACGTGAATCAGCTTCTCAAAGATTAGGCGTTAAAATCTGGGGTGGTCAGAAGTGCATCGCAGGCAACATCATCGTTCGCCAGCGCGGTACAAAGCACAACCCGGGCCTGAACGTAGGTATTGGTAAGGATGACACACTCTATGCATTGGTTGACGGCGTCGTTAACTTCCGCAAGGGTCGCAAGGACAAGAGCACTGTGTCTGTAATACCTGAAGCAGAGGCTTAAATTTAATAAAAAAACTATTCCAAACAAACATATTAATCCCAATCCTCATACACTTGAGGATTGGGATTAATGCTTTTTATACATTACTACCCTTCCGTACACTAATAAATTCTTAGTTTTTTATTAGTTTTTATGCCGTAAGAAATATTTTTTATGTAATTTTGTATCTCGAATAAGATAACGAAGAATTTTATAATTAATATTTCAGATATGCTTACACTTAAACTCATCAGTGAGGAAACAGAACGTGTTATCCGCGGTTTGAACAAGAAGCACTTCAAGGGTGCTGAGGAAGCCATTAACGAAGTGCTCGCAATCGACAAGCGTCGTCGCGAGACACAGCAGGAACTTGACTCGAACCTTGCAGAAGCAAAGAAGATGGCAGCCCAAATCGGTACTCTTATGAAACAGGGCAGCAAAGAAGAGGCTGAAGAAATAAAGAAAAAAGTAGCTTCTCTTAAAGAAGTGAACAAACAGCTTGAAGAAACAAAGGCACAGGCAGAGAAAGACCTCGTGGCTAAGCTTTGCACTATTCCTAACATTCCGAACGATGATGTTCCGGAAGGCAAGGACGCAAGCGACAATGTTGTCGTTAAGGAAGGTGGTGAAATGCCGAATCTCCCGGAGGACGCTATGTGCCACTGGGATCTTTGCAAAAAGTTCAATCTTATCGACTTTGATTTGGGCGTTAAGATTACAGGTGCCGGCTTCCCTATCTATGTAGGTAAGATGGCTCGCTTGCAGCGTGCTCTTGAGGCGTTCTTCCTTGATGAAGCTCGCAAGAGTGGCTACCTTGAGGTACAGCCTCCTTACGTTGTGAACGAGGCTTCTGGTTACGGTACCGGTCAGCTTCCTGATAAGGAGGCTCAGATGTACCAGTGCCAGCTCGACAACCTCTACCTTATCCCTACAGCCGAGGTGCCAGTAACAAACATCTTCCGCGACGAGATACTCGACGAGAAAGATCTGCCTATCAAGCGTTGCGCTTACTCTGCTTGCTTCCGTCGTGAGGCTGGATCTTACGGCAAGGACGTTCGCGGTCTGAATCGTCTGCATCAATTCGACAAGGTAGAGATTGTACGCATTGACAAACCTGAGCATTCATATCAGTCGCTCAACGAGATGCTCGACCATGTAGAGGGCCTGCTTAAGAAGCTCGAACTCCCCTACCACATCCTGCGTCTTTGCGGTGGCGATATGAGTTTCACCTCTGCTATCTGCTACGACTTCGAGGTATGGAGCGCAGCCCAGAAACGTTGGCTTGAGGTTTCTTCTGTATCTAACTTCGAGAGCTATCAAGCAAACCGTCTACACTGCCGTTATCGCAATGCAGAGACAAAGAAGACTGAGCTTTGCCACACTCTCAATGGTTCAGCACTTGCTCTTCCACGCATCGTGGCTGCAATCATCGAGAACAACCAGACACCTGAAGGCATCCGCGTACCGAAGGTACTTGTACCATACTGCGGTTTCGAGATGCTCGACGATAAGAATTTTTAATTAATTACAACGGAGATTTGAGAGTTAAGATTTGCACGTTGCGAAAGCGTATGATATTTACACGTATAACAACAGGCAGTCGTAGCTCTCAAATTTTTGTTTTAATTCATCTACAAAGCAAACATCAACAAATCTAATCCGTTACTACCTATGAACAAAATTGTCCTTAAAAAGCAACTTTCTGAAAAGGTATTCCTTTTTGAAATCGAAGCGCCATTGATTGCCAAGAGCCGTAAGGCTGGTAACTTTATTATCGTCAGAGTTGGCGAGAATGGCGAGCGTGTGCCGCTTACTATTGCTGATGCAAGCATTGAGCGTGGCACTATCACTATTGTGGTGCAGAAAGTTGGATTGTCATCAACCAAGCTGTGCGATCTTAACGAGGGCGACTACATCACCGATGTTGTAGGACCGCTCGGCAACCCTACCCATATAGAAAACTTCGGAACTGTAGTATGTGCTGGTGGTGGCGTTGGCGTAGCTCCAATGCTTCCTATCATTCGTGCGTTGAAGGCTGCTGGCAACCGTGTGCTTTCGGTTATCGCAGGTCGTTCTAAAGAACTTGTTATTCTCGAAGACGAAGTTCGCCAGAGTTCTGACGAACTCATCATAATGACCGACGATGGTTCGTATGGCGAAAAGGGTGTTGTGACCGTAGGTATCGAGAAGTTCATCACTCAAGAGGAGCATGTGGACAAGGTGTTCGCAATTGGTCCTCCTATCATGATGAAGTTCTGCTGCCTCATGGCGCAAAAGTATAACGTACCGGTTGAGGTATCGCTCAATACTATCATGGTTGACGGCACGGGCATGTGCGGTGCTTGCCGACTCTCTATTGGCGGCAAGACTAAGTTCGTATGTATCGACGGACCGGAATTTGACGGTTCGCTTGTCGATTGGGACGAGATGTTCAAACGTATGGGCACTTTCCGCGACGTAGAACGCGAGGAAATGGAACATTACGAGGAGCATCTGAATGGGTTTGTAAAGCAAGCGGAACATCATACCTGCGAGACCTGCATGGATGTAGAGCCAACAACTGAGACTATCGAAGAACTCACCAATCGCGATTCTGAATGGCGTAAGGAGCTTCGTGCAGCAATGAAGCCTGCAGAACGCAAGGCTATTGAGCGTGTAGCAATGCCTGAGCTTGACCCCGTGTATCGTGCAACCACACGTACCGAGGAAGTAAACAAAGGATTGACAAAGCAGATGGCTGTACGCGAGGCTCATCGTTGTCTCGACTGCGGAAAGCCAGCTTGTGTAGAAGGCTGCCCAGTTAACATCAATATTCCTTCATTCATCAAGAATATCGAACGCGGACAGTTCCTCGCTGCTGCCAAGGTTCTTAAGAGCACATCTGCTCTGCCTGCTGTCTGCGGTCGTGTATGTCCGCAGGAGAAGCAATGCGAGAGCAAGTGTATCCATCTTAAGATGAACGAACCGGCTGTAGCTATCGGCTACCTGGAGCGCTTCGCTGCCGACTTCGAGCGCGAGAGCGGCAACATCGCTCTGCCCGACCTTGCTCCGAAGAATGGTATAAAGGTGGCTGTAGTTGGTAGCGGTCCTTCAGGACTCAGCTTTGCTGGCGACATGGCTAAGAAGGGTTATGAAGTGCATGTATTCGAGGCATTGCACGAGATTGGCGGCGTATTGAAATATGGCATCCCCGAGTTTCGTCTGCCTAATCACATCGTTGATGTAGAGATAGAGAACCTCAAGAAGATGGGCGTTGAGTTCCAGACCGACTGCATCGTTGGAAAGACGATAACTGTCAACCAGCTCGAGGCAGAAGGCTTCAAGGGTATCTTTGTCGGATCGGGTGCTGGTCTGCCTAACTTTATGAATATTAAGGGCGAGAATGCGCTCAACATCATGTCATCTAACGAGTATCTCACTCGCGTAAACCTCATGGATGCTGCCAATCCACTCGCCGACACACCTCTTAATATAGGTAAGCATGTGCTCGTTGTAGGCGGAGGCAACACCGCTATGGACTCTTGCCGTACTGCTAAGCGCTTGGGTGGCGACGTTACTCTTGTATATCGTCGTTCTGAGGCAGAGATGCCTGCACGTCTTGAGGAGGTGAAGCATGCAAAGGAGGAAGGTATCAATTTCCTCACATTGCACAACCCGATAGAATATATCGCCGACGAGAAGGGCGCAGTGAAGGCTGCCGTGCTTCAGGTTATGGAACTTGGAGAGCCTGACGCAAGCGGACGCCGCTCACCGGTGCCGGTTGAAGACAAGACCGTTACTCTCGATGTCGACCAGGTAATCGTTGCAGTTGGCGTATCTCCAAACCCACTTGTTCCAAAGTCGATCGAAGGTCTTGAGCTTGGCAGAAAAAACACTATCGCCGTTAACGACCAGATGCAGAGTTCGCGTCCGGAAATTTTCGCAGGTGGCGACATCGTTCGTGGCGGAGCTACCGTTATCCTTGCTATGGGCGACGGCAGAAGAGCTGCTGCGTCTATGGACGAAAAACTCAGAGGATAAGACAATGAACGGATAACAAACAGATAACGAAAAATAACGAAAAATAACGAACGAAATAAAGGAGTCGGAAACAAGCAACCGGCTCCTTTATTTCTGACAAGAATGACAACTTACGATAATAACAATTGAAAAAAAACACAATGTCAGGATTCTACACAATAATACTTCTAATATTAAGTAACATCTTCATGACTTTAGCTTGGTACGGACATCTCAAGCTACAGCAGACTGGCACGTCGAGCCATTGGCCGCTTATAGGCGTCATCGTATTCTCGTGGATGATAGCCTTCTTTGAATACTGCTGCCAGGTACCAGCCAATCGTATCGGCTTTCAAGGCAACGGCGGACCGTTCTCACTTGTGCAGCTGAAGGTTGTACTGGAATGCGTCAGCCTCATTGTCTTTGCCGTGATAGCCAACGTAATGTTCCAGGGCGAATCGCTCAGATGGAACCATCTGCTTGCCTTCGTGTTCCTCGTAGCGGCAGTTTATCTTGTTTTCAAATAAGAAGCCATGCCGAAGACTCCCGAACAAATTCTATACTATACGCTATACAAGCGTTTTCAGAAAGCTCTAACAGACTTCTCTATGCTCTCTGACGGTGACCGCATACTTATCGGTCTCTCAGGCGGTAAAGATTCGCTCAGTCTGCTTGAGATGCTTGCACAGCGACAACGCATTTACAAGCCACGGATAGAAGTAGAAGCCGTACATGTGCGCATGGCGAACGTGAGCTACGAATCAGACACATCTTATTTGGAGTCTTTTGCCAAAGAGCACGGCGTGAAGCTGCACATCGTGCAGACTGCATTCGACGATACCACTCCTTCTGACAAACCTGTTTGTTTCCTTTGTTCGTGGCACAGACGTAAGGCTTTGTTCCGCTTCGCACAAGAAAACGGCTTCAACAAGATTGCACTCGGACATCATCAAGACGATATTATTCACACTGCGATGCTCAACACCTTCTTCCAAGGCTCGTTCTCTACGATGCCAGCCGTGAAGCAAATGGACAAGATGCCTGTGACTATCATTCGTCCATTGTGTTTGGAACACGAAAGAGATATAGCACAGTATGCTCAACTCCGCCAATACGTAAAGCAGAAAAAGGCATGTCCGCACGAGCGTAACACCAACCGTACACAGATGAGACGCATATTTGAAGAAATAGAGAAAACGAACCCCGAAGCACGCTATTCCGTATGGCACGCCTTGCAGAAAGGCGGAAAACTCGTGGAATAACACGGTCAAATTACATTTCGGTTACAAATAGTTGGCTATAAAATTGCCTGTTTGATAGAAAATTCATACATTTGCACTAAATTAAGAATACGGACTATGAAGTTAGCAATAATGACTAAATCCACTTTCTTTGTGGAAGAAGACAAAATACTTGCAGCCCTCTTCGATGTTGGGTTAGACAATTTGCACCTTTATAAGCCAGAGACTTCGCCTATTTATTCAGAGCGGCTATTGTCGTTGCTGCCAGATAAAGCCTACGAGAAGATATTCGTACACGGACATTACTACCTCAAGGATGAATATCGTCTTGCAGGAATACATCTTGATAATGCTGCGGAGCCAGTGCCTGAAGGCTATAAAGGTAAAGTCGGACGCACATGTCGCGACCTCACACAGCTTAAAGAACTCAAAAAACAATCAGCATACATTTTTCTTGGTAACGTTTTTAATAGCCAGTCAGAGCCATTAGAACCTTCTACGTTCACGATGAACGATTTGGAAGATGCTGCCGACAAAGGATTGATTGACAAGCGAGTGTACGCATTGGGTGGAATGAATGTTGATAACATACAAATAGCACGCGACCTTGGTTTCGGCGGAGTGGTTATCCGTGGCGACCTCTGGAACAAGTTCAACATCCACAATCAAATGGATTACAAAGAACTCATAAATTACTTTGAGAAATTAAGAAAGCTTATATATTAAAACCTAACAAATAACAACAATTAAAGATGAGTGAACAAAACTCTTTTTTGGTATTCTCAGGTACAAGCACGAGATACCTTGCAGAGAAGATCTGCGCAAGTTTGGGTTGTCCTTTAGGCAATTTGGTAGTAACCAGATTCTCTGACGGCGAGTTCGCAGTATCGTACGAGGAGTCTATCCGCGGTCGCGACGTATTCCTCGTTCAGAGCACATTCCCGAATTCAGACAATCTTATGGAATTGCTCCTTATGATTGACGCAGCGAAGCGCGCTTCTGCACGCCACATCATCGCCGTTATTCCTTATTTCGGCTGGGCTCGTCAGGACCGTAAGGACAAGCCACGTGTTAGCATCGGTGCGAAACTTGTTGCCGACCTTCTGAGCGCTGCAGGTATTGATCGTCTTATCACAATGGACTTGCATGCTGACCAGATCCAGGGCTTCTTTGATGTACCGGTAGACCACCTTTACGCTTCTGGTGTTATTCTGCCTTATCTGCAGAGCCTGAACCTGAATGCTGACGAATTTGTTATCGCTTCGCCTGACGTTGGCGGTTCTAAGCGTGCTAACACTTACGCTAAGTACCTCGGTTGTCCGCTCGTGCTCTGCAACAAGACCCGTGCTCGTGCAAACGTTGTTGACACCATCCAGATTATCGGTGACGTTAAGGGCAAGCACGTGATTATCGTAGACGACATGGTAGACACAGCAGGTACAATCACAAAGGCAGCCGACGTAATGAAGGAGGCTGGTGCGCTGAGCGTTCGTGCTTGTGCTTCTCACTGTGTAATGTCTGGTCCTGCTTCTGAGCGTGTTCAGAACTCTGCATTGGAGGAGATTGTTTTCACCGACTCAATCCCTTACTCAAACCGTTGTGCTAAGGTTAAGCAGCTTTCTGTTGCGGACATGTTCGCAGAGACCATCCGCCGCGTTATCAGCAACGAGAGCATCAGCTCACAGTATCTCGTATAATAAACCGTAGATTGTAAGATTTCTATTAGATATTGAGATACGAGTAAAATATAAAGGGCAAAAGTAGATTCTTATTTTCTACTTTTGCCCTTTTTCCTGTATATATGCCAATTTATATGCTAGTAACAAGGATCACCCCAAAAGTTTAACGCATTAACATATTTTGCACCTGAAACAAAGACCGTAGAATCATGTCTATAAACAGAATTGATACAATTACAAAAAAAATCGTACCTTTGCAAGAGATATTTCAGATAACAAGACATTAATAATTTAATTTTAGAAACGAATGATTTAAATAATAACATGCAGATACTATTAGCAAATGCCAAAATTATGTTTGGCAAGACAGACAGAAAGCCACTCTCAACACCACTCTTCCAGACCACAGCCGACATGCTGGCTGCAGAAATGGCAAAAATGGATATGGAGGATTTGGCTCGTCAACTTAATTGCAGTAAGAAGATTGCCACGGAAAACTGGATACGCTACCAGAACTTCGTGGTTGCCGAAAAGATGCCAGCTCTGCTTGCCTACAATGGTCAGGCATATAAGCATCTGCGTGCTGCCACCTTGAGCGAAGAGGCTTTAGAATACGCTCAGAAACATCTCTGGATTACATGCTTTCTCTACGGATTACTCCGTCCCATGGATGCCGTCGTACCCTATCGCATGGAACATTACGTCTCTCTCGAAACCACAAACGATAAACCCATCAACCATTTTTGGAGAGACAAACTGACAGATGTGCTTATCGCGAGCGTGCAAGCTGATGATGGCATTCTCCTGCATCTCTCTACCGAGGAATACGAGCATCTTTTCGATTGGAAAAGGGTATGCAAGGAAGTGACGGTTGTTCAGCCTCACTTCTACATACGACAAAAAGACGGCAGTTTGAAGACGCAGGCGGTATGGGCAAAATCATGTCGTGGAGCGATGGTACGCTTTATTCTGAACAATCGTCTCGTCACTCCAGAGGAACTTAGCGGATTCAGTTATGAGTGTTTTGAATTCGCTCCACAGTTAGGTGACATGACCGTTCCTCATTTTGTAAGAGAAGCATGACGAACATAAGCCATAAGAGCTGGGTGATTAGGAGAATTTCACCTGCTCCACTTCTTTCACAAGCGAATCCTTTCCGTTGAGCAAGTAATATTTCACTCTTACTACGTTGTTTATCTCGGCGGATCCTTTCACTTTTATATGTAGAGTTTTGCCATACACGGTGGTGTCTCGGCGCGATGGGTAGGACACGAGTTGCAGGAATTGTTTGGTCGAACCGCTACCGATGTAGTACAATCCAACGCTATCTGCAACGATTGTCGTATCTGCCACCTTTGCTCGCGTCTTCTTGTTTATCAAACCAGTGTCGGCAGGTTCAAACACCGAAGACGCAACCGTATCACCCAACTTCGGCGAAGGAGCGAAACGACAGCTTGCAACAGCAAATCCCATAGCAACGATGCACGCAGCAATTAACAATATCGATTTCATCTTATACTTTTTTAGAATATACCATTGTTAGAATATACATGTAAGGAAGGAGGCTAAAGCATCCAACCTTCCTACTCCTTCATCGACAGCGATATACGCTGGCGCTTGCAGTCCACTTCCGTCACACGCACTACCACATGCTGATGCAGCTTCACAACATCGTTCGGGTCCTTCACATATCGGTCAGCAAGCTGCGAGATATGTACCAGTCCGTCCTGATGCACACCTACATCTACGAAAGCCCCGAAGTTCGTGATGTTCGTCACGATGCCAGGCAGAAGCATACCCACCTGCAAATCGCCTATCTCGTGCACACGTGGGTCGAACTCGAACACCTCAACCGCAGCACGCGGATCGCGTCCCGGTCGCTGCAGTTCAGCCATGATATCAGTAAGCGTAGGCATACCGACGCTATCCGTCACATAGTCAGCAAGCCTTATGGTCTTCTGCAGGTTCTTGTCCTCAATCAGTTGTGCTACGGTACAGCCTTTGTCCTCTGCCATGCGCTTCACGATGTCGTAGCTTTCTGGATGTACGGCACTGTTGTCAAGCGGATTCTTCGCATTCGGAATGCGCAGGAAGCCGGCACACTGCACGAACGTAGCCGGTCCGAGTCGCGGCACCTTCTTCAGCTCCGCACGTGACTTGAACGCTCCGTTCTTCTCTCTGTACTCTACAATGTTCTTAGCTGTCGTGGTGTTCAGACCGCTGACGTATGTTAGCAGATGGCGACTGGCGGTGTTGAGATTGACACCGACGGTATTCACACACGACTCTACAACCATATCAAGAGATTTCTTCAGCTCCGACTGGTCTACGTCGTGCTGATACTGTCCGACACCGATGCTCTTCGGGTCAATCTTCACAAGCTCAGCAAGCGGGTCCATAAGGCGTCGTCCGATAGAAACTGCTCCACGCACCGTGACATCCTCGTCGGGGAACTCCTCGCGTGCAGCCTCCGAAGCCGAATAAACCGAAGCACCGTCCTCGCTCACCACGAAGACATGTATCTTTGGGTCAAGACCTATCTCCTTTAGGAAAGCCGACGTCTCTCTGCTTGCCGTACCATTGCCGACGGCTATTGCCTCGATGGCGTATCGATCGACCATGGCGAGCACCTGGCGTGCTGCGCCACGGGTGTCGCTCTTGGGCGGATGCGGATAGATAGCCTCGAAATGGAGCAGTGTGCCCTGTGCGTCGAGACAAACCACCTTGCAACCGGTGCGGAAACCAGGGTCTACACCCATGACACGCTTCTGTCCGAGCGGAGCAGCAAGAAGAAGTTGGCGCAAGTTTTCAGCGAATACGCTGATAGCCTCTTGATCGGCAGTCTGTTTGCTCGACACGGAGAACTCTGTCTCGATGGAAGGCTTGAGTAGTCGCTTGAAAGCATCGTCGGCAGCCTCGGCAACGAGTTTACTGCACTCGCCGTAGCCACGGACGTATTGCGCCTTTATCTTATCCTTGCATACCTCGTCATTAGCAGAGATGCTCACCTTCAAAAATCCCTCACGCTCACCACGACGCATTGCCAACAATCGATGCGACGAACAACGGCGGAGCGACTCTGAGAACTCAAAATAGTCGCGGTATTTCTGCGCCTCCTCCGTATCCGCTTTAGCCTTCACCACCTTCGAGGTGATGACGGCTTCGCGTCTGTACACACTTCTTACCGATTTGCGCACATTCTCGTTTTCGTTGACAGCTTCGGCTATAATGAACTTCGCACCCTCAAGAGCCTCTTCCATTGATTTCACTTCGCCTTTCACGAAACGCTCAGCTGTACGGTTAATGTTCTTATCGAGTTGCAGCAGAATGGCGTTGGCAAGCGGTTCGAGTCCGTTCTGACGGGCAATGTCTGCCTTTGTACGGCGCTTCGGTTTGTATGGCAGATATATATCTTCAAGTTCGGACAGCGTCCAACAATCTTCAATACGCTTGCGCAACTCGTCGGTAAGTTTGCTCTGAGCCTCGATGGTAGAAAGTATTGTCTCCTTGCGCTTCGCAATGTCTGTGAGTTTCTCGCGCATCAGCGCAATGTCTGACACCTGCACCTCGTCCATGTTGCCGGTCATCTCCTTGCGGTAGCGACTAATAAACGGTATAGTACAGTTCTCGTCGAGCAACTGTAGCGTATTCTCCACTCCGCGCTGTGGCAAACCAAGCGCATCAGATATTATTCGTGTATATGTATTCATCTTGTTTGTTTTATACTACAAATTTAGTGGAAATAGAAGAGAATACAAAATAGAATACGACTTTTTTAGCCTATACTTCTAACTTCTACCTAAGTAAAGTTGATGTTTTACTATCTGCAAGTGGCACTTAAGCATAGCAGATGTGGCACTTAAACATTGTAGAAGTGCCACTTAATCACGATATCTAAAGAACTAAAAGACAATATATAGGATTTTTACAAAAGCCTGTCAAATGAAAAAAATGAGAACAGACCATTCGGAGTTGCCACAATCGTGCATTTCATAACATGAAACTCCGAACGGTCTGTTCTCAATTGTAATTAATTATGTCCACTTATCTTCTTTGTAACATAAGCATCAATCACAGCCACAGCCGTAATGTTCACAATGTCACGTACCGAACTCTCAAAGTCGGTAAAGTGGATTGGCTTATTCAAGCCCATCTGAATCGGACCTATGATTTCGGCATCCGGGTCAAGTGCCTGCAACATTTTGTAGCTGCTCTGTGCACTGCTCATATTCGGGAAGACGAGCGTGTTGACGTCCTTGCCCTTAAGGCGTGTGAACGGATACTTGTCGTCGCGCAGCTGCTTGTTCAGGGCAAAGTTGACCTGCATCTCGCCGTCGATGCACATATCGGGGAAGCAGCGCTGCAACTCGTCGACAGCTGCATGCACCTTCACCGGACTACCAATCTCGTCTGTACCGAAGTTGGAGTAGCTGATCATGGCTATCTTCGGCTCCTCGTTGAAGAAGCGCACGGTGTGGGCCGTGAGGCGTGCCACGTCGGCAAGAATATGCTCGTCGGGATGGCGGTTGATGAGTGTGTCAGACACAAAGAATACGCCTTTTTTTGTATTAAGGATATGCATTGTTGCAAATGTGCTATACTCCTTACGAATACCAATCACCTCCTTCGCTACCTTGATGGTGTTCGAATACTTGGTGTAAAGACCGGTGATGAATGCATCGGCATCGCCCGTCTCTACCATCATCATACCGAAGTAGTTGCGCTCATACATCTTGTCGTATGCCTCCTCGAAGGTGTAGCCCTGACGTGCACGTTTCTTCGCGAGATGCTTGGCGTATGTGGCACGGCGTCCCTGCTCCTGATCGGCACGCATGTCTACGATGTCAATGCCCTCAAGACTTAGCTTCAGACGCTGGGCAAGTCGTTGCAGACGGTCGGGGTTGCCGAGAAGTACTGGATGGCAGATGCCCTCAAGGCGTGCCTGAACGGCAGCCTTCATCATAGACGGGTGACCGCCCTCGGCGAACACTACGCGCTGCGGATGCAGACGGGCTGTGTCGTGGAGGTTGCGCGTGAGCTTTGTCTCCTGACCCAGCAGCTCCATAAGATTCTTCTTGTAGGCGTCCCAGTCGGTGATGGCTTTGCGTGCTACTCCACTCTCCATTGCAGCCTTGGCAACAGCCGCACTCACCTCTGTGATAAGACGGGGGTCGACGGGTTTCGGTATGAAGTATTTCGGACCGAACGTGAGATCGTTAACGTGATATACCTCATTCACGATATCTGGCACGGGCTGCTTCGCGAGGTCGGCAATGGCATGAACGGCAGCCATCTTCATCTCCTCGTTGATAGCCTTGGCGTGAACGTCGAGTGCTCCACGGAAGATGTACGGGAAACCGATTACGTTGTTTATTTGGTTGGGATAGTCGCTTCTGCCAGTAGACATGAGCACGTCGGGGCGGCTTGCCATTGCGTCCTCGTAGCTGATCTCAGGTACGGGGTTGGCAAGGGCGAACACGATAGGCTGGTCTGCCATAGAGCGAATCATATCCTGCGAGAGCACGTTGCCCTTAGAGAGTCCGACGAACACGTCGGCGCCCTTCACGGCTTCCTCAAGGGTGTGTACGTCGGTGCGCTTTGTGGCGAATAGAGCCTTCTGCGGAGTAAGGTTCGGACGGTCGGCGGTGATAACACCCTTCGAATCGAGCATCACGATATTCTCTACTTTTGCGCCAAGCGCTACGTACAACTTTGTGCAGCTTATGGCAGCTGCACCTGCTCCGTTTACAACAATCTTTACATCGGCGATGTTCTTGCCAGCTACCTCAAGCGCATTCTTCAAACCGGCTGCCGAGATGATGGCTGTGCCGTGCTGGTCGTCGTGCATCACGGGAATGTCGAGGGTCTTCTTCAGACGCTCTTCGATGTAGAAGCACTCAGGAGCTTTGATGTCCTCAAGGTTGATGCCGCCGAAGGTAGGCGCAATCTTCTCTACTGCCTCGCAGAACTTCTCCGGATCTTTCTCGGCAACTTCGATGTCGAACACATCGATGCCGCCATATATCTTAAAGAGCAGGCCTTTGCCTTCCATAACTGGCTTGCCGCTCATCGCTCCAATGTCGCCAAGACCTAACACGGCGGTGCCGTTTGAAATCACAGCGACAAGATTGCCTTTGTCTGTGTACTTATACACATCGTCCGGATTCTGCTGAATCTCGAGACACGGGAAAGCTACACCAGGAGAATACGCCAAACTAAGGTCGGTCTGGGTGTGGTAAGGCTTTGTCGGCTTCACCTCAATTTTGCCAGGACGTCCACTTTCATGATACTCCAATGCACTTTCTTTTGTGATTTTAACCATTGTATTAAATAATTATTAGATATAGAATTTCACCGCAAAGTTACTGAAAAAGCTTGGATTAAAAGCATTGCTTAAAAGATTGTTTCGCCCGTTTTATTTAAAATAACATAAAAACTCACAACACTTTGAAAGTTTTTTTATACTTTTGTGAAAAATTATTGCGATATTCATCATATTATAAACAAAGATTTATGCACAAGGAAAGTTCTCAAACATGCTATAAGTTGGAATTGCGCAACAGAATACTAAAGGCTGCTATGACAGAATTTTTACACAAAGGCGTGAAGTCTGTAAAAATGGATGACATAGCAAATGCTCTTGCTATATCCAAACGCACGTTGTATGAGATTTACTCTAACAAAGAGGAGCTTCTGCTTGAGGCAGTGCGTATTCATGAGGAGGAGTTCAACGACCACATGGTGCAGTATAGCCAGAACAAGAATCATAGTGTGATGGATATCATTATCGAGTTTTACAAGAAGAAACTACTTGCTATTGCAGACGTATCTCCTTTATTCTTAGTTGAACTACGCAAGTACAAGCAGGTTGTAGCATATCTCGAACAGTTAAATGCTGAACGCCACAACAACGCCTTGCTATTCTTCAGACGTGGTGTAAGAGAGGGGTTCTTCCGTTCGGACATCAACTTCGACATTATTCTTAAAACAAGTTCTGCGTCTGCCAACTACGCTATGGAAACCCAAATGTATAAAGAATATAGCATAACTACAATCATGCACAACACCATTTTCCTTTATCTGCGCGGTATTTGCACCACGAAAGGCATAAAGGAACTTGACGCTGCAATCGCCGAATAAGCATCATATAAAAATTTAATAAAGCCTTAGTAAAACATTCGTACACAACAATGTACGTACATTTACCAAGGCTTTATTTTGTATATAAAAAGTACAATTTTATCTTTACAAACGTGTAACCGACTTCACTCCCTTCACGGTGCGCAGCTTCTTCAACAATGCGTCGAGCTTCGACGTGTCGTCGATAAGCACGTTAAGATTGCCGCTGAACAGTCCATCGTGACTGTCGATGTTTATCGACTTCATCACTATCTTTTGCTCCTTAGAGATGATGCTTGTGATGTTGTTCACGATGCCGAGGTCGTCGTTTCCTACAACGCGCAGCGTGATGTTATACTGCGATGTTCCCTTGCCGCTCCATCTTGCTTTCACTATTCGATAGCCGAAGCGTTTGCGCAGTTCGGGGGCGTTCGGACAGTCCTGGCAATGTATCTTGATACCGCCGTTCACGGTCACGAAGCCGAATATTTGGTCGCCGTAGATAGGATGGCAGCATTGTGCCAGCGAGTAGTCTACGCCTTTAAGGTTGCGGTCGATAACCAGTTCGTCGTCTGACGACTTTGTGCGGAAGTTGTTTGCATTATTGTCTTTGTCAAGCACAAACTCTTCTGCCGAACGTATCGCAGCGCCCATCTTCTGGTTTGCGCCGTGTTCTTTCTCGGCTATGTATCCGTCCACAACATCGTTGATGTCTATCTTCTCGTCTACGAGTTGTCTGTAGAAGTCGGAAGTCTCCTTGAAGCCCATCTTCGAGATGAGATGGTAAAGCACGCTCTCCTCAAGTTCTATCTTTCGGTTCTTGAACTTGCGCTCAAGCATCTCTTTCGCAAACACTCCGTCCTTCACCTTCAGCTCCTTCAGCGCAAGGCGTATCTTCGACTTCGCACGCGAACTTTGCACGATGTTCAGCCACTCCTGCTTCGGCGTCTGGTTGTTCTGCGTCAGAATCTCTATTGTGTCGCCCGAGTGAAGCACCTCTCTGAACGACACGTTCCTGCCGTTTATCTTTCCGCCGACGCACTTGTTGCCAACGCCTGAGTGTATGTGGTAGGCGAAGTCGAGCACGGTCGATCCTTTCGGAAATTTCAGCAGATCGCCTTTCGGAGTGAACACGAACACTTCGTCTTCATACAGATCCATCTTGAACTGGTCCATAAGCTGCAAGCTGTCGCCTGCTTCGAGCGCTGCTCGTATGTTGTTGAGCCAATCGTCTATGCCCGAATCGCCCTTGATGCCCTTATAGCGCCAGTGCGCTGCCAGACCTTTCTCGGCTATCTCGTCCATGCGCTCGGTGCGTATCTGCACCTCCACCCACTTCTGCTCCGGACCGAGCACGGTTATGTGCAGACTCTCGTAGCCGTTCGACTTCGGCACCGAGAGCCAGTCGCGCAGACGCTTCGGGTTAGGCTGGTACATGTCGGTGATGAGCGAGTAGGTCTGCCAGCATTGCATCTTCTCTTCGCTCAGCGGCGAGTCGATAATGATGCGTATAGCGAAGAGGTCGTAGATGCCCTCGAATCCGCATTGCTGCTTCTTCATCTTCTGCCATATCGAGTGTATGCTCTTCGTTCTGCCTTTTATATGACTCTTTATGCCCATGGCGTCGAGCTTCTCGGCAATAGGCTTTATGAACTTCTCTATATATGCGTCGCGCGAGCGCTTCGTCTCGTTCAGCTTCTCCTTTATCATATAGTAGGCATCGTGCTCAAGATACTTCAGGCTGAGGTCTTCCAGCTCGCTCTTCAGCTTATAGAGGCCCAGCTTGTGTGCCAGCGGAGCATACAGATAGCTCGCTTCTTCGGCCACTTTCTGCTGTGCCTCGCTGTTCTCCGTGTCGCGGATATGGCGCATAAGCACCACGCGCTCCGATATCATAATCAGTACCACGCGCATGTCCTCGGCGAACGAGAGCAGAAGGTTGCGAAAGTTCTCGCTCTCTATCACCGGCGACTTGCGGTATAGCTCATGAATGCGTACAAGGCCACGGATGATATGCGCTATGCTCGTGCCGTATTCCTTCTCTATCTGCTCGATTGTGAGACTCTCGTTCGCCACACTATTGTATAGCAATATCGACAGCACGCAGTCGCGCTTCATGCCTATTTCTTCGAGCTCGAGCAGAGCCGTGCGAAAACTCATAAGTATAGGGTTTAGCCCGAAAACATCTCTATTTATCTTATTCTCCTGGAGTTCTGATTCGATTTGGGCACGTACCTTGACAGCATCTTCTTCCGCATACTCGTCACCCATCAGCGACTTCAACTGCTCGGCTATCTCAAGGAGCGTTGTCCTTTCTTCGTCTGTAAATTTGAACTTTTCTTCCATAATTACTATGTTGTAAAAACATTTAATATGAAGACAAAGGTAAAAATAAAATCTGACAAACAATAGCTTTACACAATTGTTTATTCGTCATTCACAGAATTTATAATTAATTTTGCATATAAATACTAATCTCATATATAATAACAATGGCAAAGATAAAGATCGAGACACCGAAGGGCGACATCATCGTGCGCCTCTACGACGACACCCCGAAACATCGTGACAATATGCTGAAGCTCGTTGAAGAAGGCTTCTACAACGGAACGCTGTTCCATCGCGTCATCAAGGACTTCATGGTGCAGGGCGGCGACCCCGACAGCAAGAATGCGCCGAAGGGAAAGCAGCTTGGTGCAGGCGGCCCCGATTACACTATTGAGGCTGAGTTCACACCTACACACTTCCACAAGCGCGGAGCTCTTGCTGCAGCACGCTTAGGCGACGAGGTGAACCCAAACAAGGAGTCGAGCGGCAGCCAGTTCTACATCGTGCTCGGCGAGAAGTACAACCAGGGACAGCTCAAGCAGATGGAGAAGCAGATGAAGCAGAACCAGGAGACCATCACCTTCAACGATCTTGTGACCTACTACAAGAAGGAGATTATGGAGATGCGCAAGAACCGCGACCGTGCCGGACTGCAGGAAATGCAGGAGCGTCTTATGAAGGAGGCGAAGGAGATATGCAAGCAGAATCCCGTGGGCTTCAGTGCTGAGCAGATGGAGGCTTACACAACCATTGGCGGCACTCCGTTCCTCGATGGCGAGTACACCGTGTTCGGAGAGGTAGAGGAAGGACTGGACGTTGTAGACGCTATACAGAACGCCGACACCGACCGCGCCGACCGTCCTACTGAGGACATCGCCATGACTATCACACGTATTGACTAACAATCCATTATGACACCGACAGAAGAGAAAGCACTTACCGTATACAAAGCAAGTGCGGGTAGCGGAAAGACGTTCACGCTATCCGTAGAATACATAAAGTTGCTCATCAAGAACCCGATGAGTTTCCGTTCGACACTCGCTGTTACGTTTACGAACAAAGCTACTGAGGAGATGAAGACACGTATTCTCAGTCAGCTTTATGGTATATGGAAGCAGCTCCCGAAGTCGAAGGATTATATAGAAAAGATAAAGAGCGAACTTGGTGTGACCGAACAGTTTATGTCCGATCGTGCCAAGATCGCTCTTTTTAATATTGTACACAACTACAGCTACTTCCGCATCGAGACCATCGACTCGTTCTTCCAGAGCGTGCTGCGCAATCTTGCACGCGAACTCGACCTCACTGCCAACCTGCGCATCGAGCTTAACGACCGACAGATTGAGAGCATCGCCGTCGACGAGATGATCGACGAACTGGGCGAAAAGGACGAACTGCTGAAGTGGATTCTCGGTTATATAAAGGAGAACATCGACGACGACAAGAACTGGAACGTCATCGGCTACATAAAGTCGTTCGGCGAGAACATCTTCCGCGAGTTTTACAAGACAAAGAGCAAGGAGCTTAACACATTGCTGCACGAGAAGGGCTTCTTCGAGCAGTACACCAAGCGCATCAGAACCATACGCGACGAAGCCGAAGCGGAACTGAAAAGTGTTGCGGCGGAGTTCTTCGAGGCTCTCGAAACGGAGGGCGTTGACATCACCGACCTCAGCTACGGCAAGTCGGGTCCTGCCGGCTACTTCATCAAACTGCAGAACGGACAATACGACGAGAGCATCATCACCAGCAGAGTGCAGAAGGCGCTCGACGAAGCCTCTGCCGACTGCTGGACGAAGAAGAGTGCGCCGCAATCGCTGCGCCACTTCGCCGAGGAGACCATCGTGCCGTTGCTCGAAAAGGCAGAATCTACACGCCGGAGCAACTGGAAGATGTACGCATCGGCGGTGCTCACGCTGAAACATCTCAACCAGCTGCGCCTGCTCAACAGCATTGAGCGGAAGGTGCGCGAGATGAACGTCGAGGCGAACCGCTTCTTGCTCAGCGACACCCACACCCTACTCCACTCGCTCATCAAGGACACCGACTCGCCGTTCATCTTCGAGAAGATAGGCTCGCATCTGGAGAACGTGATGATCGACGAGTTCCAGGACACGAGCACCGTGCAATGGCAGAACTTCAAGGTGCTGCTCGAGGAGTGCATGAGCCACAGCGAAGAGCACGGCAACCTGATTGTGGGCGACGTGAAGCAGAGCATCTACCGCTGGCGCTCTGGCGACTGGCGTATGCTGAACAACATCAAGGGCGAGTTTCCGCAGGTGAGCGACATGCTCGACATACGCACGCTGACTCACAACTACCGTTCGTCGCGCCGTGTCATCAACTTCAACAACGCTTTCTTCGAGCGTGCCGCCGAGATAGAGTTCAACGACCTTAAGAAGTGCTGCGGCGAGGACGACATGCAGCTTGCCGAACAGCTGAAGAGTGCGTATGCCGACGTGTGTCAGCAGGTGCCCGACAAGCGCGAGGACACCGGATACGTACACATCGAGCTGCTTCCGCAGGACGACTACATCGACATCACGCTCAACAAGACCGTAGAGACAGTAGACCATCTGATAGAACTCGGCGCCGACCCGTCGGACATAGCCATCATCGTGCGCTCCAACAACACCATACAGCAGATTGCGGAGCACTTCGCCTGTGTACGCCCCCAACTGAAGATTGTGTCCGACGAGGCTTTCCGTCTCGACAACTCTACGGCGCTGAACATCCTCGTAGCGGCGATGCACTCGCTGACGCACCAGGACGACAAGCTGACAAGGGCGTACATAGCAAAGGCTTACCTCACGAAGGTGAAGGGCGTAGACCTCGAAGCTGCCAACCGCATGGTTTCTACCGAGGAGGGCGTAGAGGAAGCGTTGCCTGCCAGCTACCGCGACCACAGCGACGAACTGCTCCAGATGCCTATCTACGAACTTGCCGAACGTCTTTACAAGATATTCAGTCTTGAGCGCATCGTGGGCGAAGACGCCTACGTGTATGCCTTCTTCGACTGCCTCACCAGTTTCCTTACCTCAAACACAGCCACACTCGACGACTTCGTTGAGGAGTGGAACGAGAACTTCGCATCGAACACCATCCAGGCACGCTCCATCGACGGCATACGCCTTATCACCATACACAAGAGTAAGGGCTTGGAGTTCAAGCACGTCATCATTCCGTTCTGCGACTGGCGCATGGAGAAGACCAACACTATATGGTGCGAACCTACGGAGGCTCCGTTCAACGAACTGCCGCTTGTGCCGGTAGACTTCAGCGCAAAGCAGATGATGGGCACGATATACGAGCACGACTACATCGTGGAGCATCTGCAGAACTGCGTAGACAACCTCAACCTGCTCTACGTAGCGTTCACCCGCGCTGAGCGCAGCCTCATTGTTTTCGCACGCCGCGGCAACGCGTCGCTACGTTCCTACGTGATAGAGCAAGCGATAAGCAACATGCAGCTGCCCGACTGCTCGCTCGAAGGCGATCTCACCACCTCACCATCTCACCACCTCTCAGGGGGTGCACTTAAAGGGGGTGCACTTGTCTCAAGTGCACCAACCAATCTCACCACCTCACCATCTCAACATATCACCCTGACCTACGGCAAGATAGACACCACCAAGGAGAAGAAAAAGGCGGAGGAGCCGAACATCTTCACGCCGCACGTAGAGAACATCCTGCTGCCGATGAAGACCTACGCCTCTAACGTAGAGTTCAAGCAGAGCAACAAGAGTCGCGACTTCATCAGCGACGAGGCTGACGACGAGCAGGCAGAGCAGCAGTCGTACATCAAGACGGGTCTGCTGCTCCACTATCTGTTCTCTAACATCGAGACCGCCGACGACGTAGACCGCTGTCTGCACGACATGGAGATGGAAGGTCTGTTCGACGAGAGCGTCATCACGCCTACCAAACTGAAGAACATGCTCCACAAACGCTTCTCTAACCCAAAGGTGAAGGAGTGGTTCGGGGGTGGCTGGACGCTCTTCAACGAGTGTTCCATCCTCAGCTACGACCCGACCGCTGACAAGCTGACGGAACACCGCCCCGACCGCGTGATGAAGCGCGGCGACGAGGTGCAGATTGTCGACTTCAAGTTCGGCAAACCGCAGCCCGAACACACCGACCAGGTGCGGCGCTACATATCGCTCACACACAGCATGGGCTACACCGACGTGAAGGGCTACCTCTGGTACGTCTATTCGGACAACATCGTTGAAGTTTAACAATAAAAGAAAACAACATGAACAAGACATTCTTAGAATATGTCGCAGAAGATATAATCAGCAAATACGGCACCGACCTCTCGCGCATCGCCGTCGTGTTCCCCAACAAGCGCGCCGCTCTCTTCCTCAACGAGCACCTTGCCCGCCTTGCGGGTCAGCCCGTATGGAGCCCTGCCTACATCACTATCAGCGACCTCTTCCGCCAGCATACCGACCTCAAGACCGCCGACCCTATAAAGCTCATCTGCGACATACACAAGTCGTTCACCAAGTGTACCGGCATCGACGAGACTCTCGACCATTTCTACGGCTGGGGACAGCTCCTGCTTGCCGACTTCGACGACATCGACAAGAACATGGCAGACGCCGACAGCATATTCTGCAACCTTAAGGACATTCACGAACTCGACGACATATCCTATCTCGACAACGAGCAGAAGGAGATGCTTGCGCGCTTCTTCGCCAACTTCAGCGACGACATCGACTCCGAACTGAAGAAGCGCTTCCTCAGTCTGTGGTCGCACTTCGGCGACATCTACCACGACTACAACCGCCGTCTCACCGAGCAGGGCATAGGCTACGAAGGCGCCATATACAGAAAAGTGGCAAGCGAGCAGACGCTCCACCTAAAGTACGACAAATATCTGTTCGTAGGCTTCAACCTCCTGCAGAAGGTGGAGCGCCTGCTGTTCAGCCGACTAATGAAGGAGGGCAAGGCGAAGTTCTACTGGGACTTCGACGAATACTACATGCCCTCACCATCTCACCACCTCAACACCTCACCATCCCAACACCTCAACCTCTCCGACTTCCCCAACGAGCTCGACAACACCGACCGCGACATCTACGCCAACATGCGCCGACCTAAACGCATACGCTTCATATCCTCGCCCACGGAGAACGCGCAGGCGCGCTTCGCGGCCAACTGGCTCCTCGAGAACCACCGCTACCGTGCTGGCCGCAAGACAGCCATAGTGATGTGCGACGAAAGCATACTGCTGCCCATAATGCACAGTCTCCCCCCCGAAGCCGACAAGGTTAACATCACAAGCGGTTTTCCCCTCGCCATGACGCCCGTAGCCTCGCTCGTGATGCTCCTCTTCGACCTCTACACGCTCGGCTTGCGCAAGAAAGGCACCGCCCTCAACCCCCACTACCTTAAGAAGCTCATGGCGCACCCATACGCACACCACCTCACCATCTCAACACCTCACCATCTCACCACCTCACCATCTCACCACCTCACCATCTCAACACCTCACCATCTCACCATCTCAACCATCCTTCACCACATCGCCACCCTCATAAAGCAAGTCGGCATAGCCACGAAGCCCGAGGGCGACCCACTCACCCAAGAGTCAGTCTTCCGCATGTACACCATACTCAACCGCCTCGCCACATTAGCCGACAGCGGCGACCTCCTCGTCGACAACACCACGCTGCGCCGACTCGTCTCCCAGCTCGTCAGCACCTCCTCCATACCCTTCCACGGCGAGCCCGTTGTAGGCGTGCAGATCATGGGCGTACTCGAGACTCGCAACATCGACTTCGACCACCTCCTCCTCCTCTCCTGCAACGAAGGCAACATGCCCAAAGGCATCAACGACTCCTCGTTCATACCCTACACCATACGCAAGGCACACCACCTCACCACCATCGACAACAAAGTAGCCCTCTACTCCTACTACTTCCACCGCCTCCTCCAGCGCGCCCGCGACATCACCATCGCCTACAACAACTCCACCGACAACGGACACACCGGCGAGATGAGCCGCTTCATGCTCCAGCTCCTCGTAGAAAGCGGACAGAAGATAGGCCACTACACCCTCACCGCGAAGAACCACCCCACCCCCCTCATGCCGAAGCCAATCCAGAAAGACGAAGCCACCCTCAGCAAGCTCCAGCAAATCAGTCGCCTCTCCCCCTCAGCCCTCAACACATACATACGCTGCCCCCTCGCCTTCTACTACCAGTACATAGCACACATCCAGGAGCCCGACCCCGAGACCATCGACAACCGCCTGTTCGGCAACATCTTCCACCGCGCAGCCTACCTTATATACAAAGACATCACCGACCGCAGCCCCCTTATCGAGAAGACCCACATACAGGCCTACCTCAGCAACCGCACCCTCCTGGCAAACGTCGTCGACCGCGCCTTCGAAGAGGAGGAATGCACCCCCAACAACGGACTGCAGATCATCAACCGCGAAGTGATAATCCAGTACATCACCAAGCTCCTCAAGATCGACCAGCAGCTCTGCCCCTTCTCCATCCTCGCCATGGAAGAAGAAGCAAAAGTCTACACGCAGCTGTCGTTCACCACCCCACCATCTCACCACCTCACCACCCCACCATCTCACCACCTTATCACCATCGGCGGCATCATCGACCGCCTCGACATCCTCACCGACAAGCAGACCGGCAAGCCACGCATACGCGTCGTCGACTACAAGACCGGCAACCAGCCCTCCAGCCCGATCAAGAACATCGACGAAATCTTCGACCCCAACAACATCCGCAGCAAACACTCCAACTACTACCTCCAGGCGATACTCTACTCGCTCATCGTCAGCCGTTCTACGGAGTGGAACCCCGCTAACCACCCCGTCAGCCCCGCCCTGCTCTTCATAAAGCAAGCCCCCACCAACCACTACGACCCCACGCTCCACATCGACAAACACCCCATAAGCGACGTCACCGTCTACGAAGAAGAGTTCCTCACAAAACTCAAGCACACCCTCGCCGACATCTATTCCCCCGACACCCCCTTCACGCCCACCGACGACAGAAAGAAGTGCGAGCTTTGCCCCTACCGAATGCTCTGCGGACTATAGCAACTCTTTTGCAAAAGTCATCGTCACCCGTACGCCGTCCGATCAGACCCCGAACGCAACCCAATCGGACGGCGAACGCAATCTGATCGGACGGCGAACGCGAACGGTGACGCTTCGACGGCAACAATAATACTAAATCTGCACTATTGGGAATAGAATGATAGGCATTTAATCCTAAATATATAATTCCAACAGCGAAGATTAAGGTTGGCGAGAACAAAATGGTTGACTAAAAAACCGACCAACCAATAGCTATTATAATGAACAACAGAAAGCAAGTTAATTTACAATATTACGACTCGCCATGCGGCAGACTCGTCTTAGCTTCTATTGACGACGAGTTGTGCCTTTGCGACTGGAACGACATGCCGAGCGCCGAGCGCAACATGCGTCGGCTTGCAAGGTATACGAATGCCTCTTTCAAGACAGAAACATCCTCTGTCCTGGAAGAGACAAAGAGGCAACTCGACGAATACTTTGCCGGCAAGCGCAAGTCTTTCGACATACGGCTACGCCTAGTGGGTACCGATTTCCAGCATGAAGTGTGGAACGCTTTGCTAACCATTCCGTACGGAACGACAATGAGCTACAAGGATATAGCTCAAAGCATCGGCAAGCCCCAAGCCGTAAGAGCCGTTGCCGGAGCCATCGGGGCAAACGGCATCAGCATCCTCATCCCTTGCCATCGCGTCATAGGCTGCAACAATTCCTTGACTGGCTATGCAGGAGGATTGGAGGCAAAGAAAGTTTTGCTTGGGATAGAGACACAAAATAAATAATGTCATTAAGGGCATCAGCGGTAAGTATGGAAACAATTCAAACGATTAGCGTGTACAGAAGCAAAAGCATGCCTTCGCCTTCTCCAACATCAACCAGGGTATCTACAAATACATGGACGATAAAGGCAACATCAAACTGCCAGAAAATAGACCATAAAGTTTTTATTCTCACATATTTTTAGTAACTTTGTGGCGCATTCGCAATAAGTGCGTTTGCAAACATACATAAGGCGTCGTCAACGCTTTGCTCATTGATCATTCTGAACGTAGGAAATTCAAAGTGGTTATCAATGACATTGCAGAGAAGGTGTCACGGGTAGGTTGTATTATCAACCCTCGTAGTGTGCCAAGGAGGATTAACCTCATCGGCACACTTTTTTGGGGGTACGTATAACTTTCAACGTGAGATTCTATCTGTTCGTCATTAACCATAGGTTTCCTACGACCTTGAATGAGTGGCGAGCAAGTGTAGAGTCTCACGTTTTTTTTTTATAATATTAAAGTAATACGATTATGTTTGGAATATTAAAGTACAATAAATACCAAGTATATACAGAATGGATTATTGCCACAATTCTTCTGCTTATAGGTTGTACTATATATTTATTATTTCGTCCACAAAATCTACTGATGTTTAAGATTATAGACGAATTGGGATTTATGCCAAATATAGTATCTTTGAGAATGTATGTTAATCCTAATTGTTTTCCTGATTTTATTATATATAGTCTACCTGCAGGTTTATGGATTGCGTCATATTTCATGATGATGTATCTTACAACAAAAGGCTATACAAGAAAGTCAAGATTGATGTTGACATTACCACTTCCAATCACAGCTATAGTTCTTGAATTTATGCAACTTTTAGGTTTGTATATAGGCACATTTGATGCATATGATCTCATTTGTTATACTATTCCGCTAATATTCTTCGTAAAATCTATAAAGTAAACACTATAAAATCTTATCATTATGAAGAGACAAGACAATTGGGGTGTGGGAAGCTCTATATTCCTCTCCATTGTATTTGCAGGTATGGCTATTTTAACATACCAATCAGCCCCCTCCATTGCTTTTATACCTGTCATTGGTGTATTGGTAGGGATAGTAATGGCAATAAAAGCTGCAAATAAAGCTGCCGATGAAAGTGCAAAAAAAGAACAACAAGAAAAGTTCTCTAAATCTATTGTCCATGATAGCAGTTTCGGAAATGGAGATATTAAAATATATTTCGACACCGCAAATAAAAAGGCGACAATCTGTGCTACTACTGCATATGGTACCAGCCAAAAAGAAATCGAAGGGTTTGTGATATATAAATCGGTACAGACAGACGAACATTTGGTTGCATTAGATTCTTCACACAACAAAATTTTGAGCGTGAATAACAATAACGGAAATATTGTTTTAAAAGAGTGTTGCATCAACGACGAACTAAAAGAAATGGGAATTGATGTGAAGCCAACATCTCCAACGATAAAGCCATATAATGACTATGCGTTTATTACTGATGACATTAATGAGTTTATAGCAATCGTGACTCCTGCAAACATTCATGTTCTTCGCTATTCTGATATCGTAAGTATCTCATATGAAGAAAATGGCAGTAATGTGTTCAATAAGTCTCTTGGAGGAGCCGTTGTCGGTGGACTACTTTTCGGAGGTGTTGGTGCTATAGTTGGGGGAAATACAGCTAAAGCAACCCAGAATAAAGAGATTAGACTTATGACGATAAAGATTCTACTAAAAAGTACATCTAATTCAACAATTATACTTAATATATATGAAGCAGGTAAAGATGGGGCAATCTTAGAAACAAAAAAATCCGAAGATCAGATGCTTTATGAAGGATTAATGAAAGAAGTATCTGGAATAAAGGACATTTTCTCTATCATTATTGATATTGTTGACAAGGACATCGCTATGCAGAAAACTTCCATTAATACACGTTTACAGTTTAATAATGGCATTGCAGACGAACTAACAAAACTAGTTAAGCTTAAAGAGTCTGGCTATTTGTCTGAGGAAGAATTTAATATTCAAAAGACAAAACTTCTCAATCGATAGTAAAGACTACTATTTAATAAAACAAATAATATCAACAAAAGATTAAATATGAAATTAACACCTTTTATTGTCCTCGCCATTATGCTATTTTCATGTACTGGAAATGGAAACAAATCTGAGAAAAATCAAAAAATAATGGACATGGACTCTGAGTCTGTTGTAATTGACACAATGGAGACTTCTACCATAGAAAGTGAAGAAAAAGCAGAAAAGCCAACAAGAGTAAAAACAAAAGATTCTATTGTGGGTTTATATTATTGCAAAAAAAGTGGCGACACATATGTTCTCAATGACGATTATAGTGGACTATTTCTTCCTAAATCAGGAAATAGTTGCACTATTGATTGGTACAAAACAGGTAATTCAGTTACTGTTACTTTTACTGGGGAAATGGAGTTCTTAGGTACGCAAAGACTTGACTATAATAAAAACGGAAAGTTTCTTATCGAAAAGTCTGAAATTTATGGATCCTTAAAATATACTAAACAATAAATATAGAATAATATAGCATTAGGAATCTAATAAAATACTTGCAAGCATGCAGGTTATACAAGTATGATCTAATCAACAAAACCTTAAAGACATGGCAAATAAAACACACCCATATGGTTACTGGACTGATGATAGAATCATTGAAGAGTCGAAGAAATACAAAACTCCAATAGAGTTTAAGATAAATGCACCTACAGCATACAAAAAGGCTAATGAAAAGAAGCTGATAAAAGAGATGATATGGTTGAAAACAGACCGTCATAAGAAGCGTGGACCACGTGCAAATCACAAATACACAAAAGAGGTAGTTGTTTCTGTTATACAAGAACATAAATGTATAACATATGCTGATTTTAGGCGCATAAATGAATACGCATATAACCAAGCAAAGAAAAATGGTTGGTTGCCTGAATTAGGTTTAATACAGGACAATCCAGGAAGGAAATTCTGGACTAAAGAAAAGGTATTTGAAGTAGCTCGAAACTACTCAAATAAAACGGATTTTGAAGAAAAAGAACCAGCAGCATATAGTTGGGCAAGTGAGTACAAAATCCTTGATAAATTTGACTGGATGAAGCCGCGTAGTTATGACGAAATGAAAGAAGAGCATAACTCAACTATGTAGGCCTATGTTGATGAAAACGATAAAGTTGCATATATAGGTCTGACAATAGATAAAAATAGTAGAAAGAAAAGTCATAAATATGGTTCTAATAGTGCGGTAAGAAAATACTTTGGCAAAAACATCCCAGAACCAATTAGTTTGAAGGATGGACTGACTGTATTGGAAAGTCAATACTACGAGGATTATTACAAGAAGCAATATGCAAATGATGGTTATACCCTTTTGAATGTAGCAGCAACAGGAAAAAACGTTGGTTCTATTGGTGGTATCGCTAAGTGGACTTCAAAAGAAAAAGTTTTTGAAGAATCAAGGAAATACCATAGTAGAAGTGAATTTCAAAGAGAGGCTGGAGGTGCGTATAATCATGCTAAGCATAACAAATGGCTTAAAGAAATGACTTGGTTAACAACACCTGAAAGAAAAATTAAATGGACTCACGATGCTGTTATTGAAGAGAGCCACAAATACGAATATAAATGTGACTTTAGAAAATATGCATGTGGAGCACATCAGACCGCAAGTGAAAATGGCTGGCTTAAAGAAATGACTTGGCTTAAAGATAAGCATAAGCCACATAACTATTGGACAAAAGAAAAGGTATTTGAGGAGAGCCACAAGTATTCAAACAAAAAGGATTTTGAGAATAAAGCCAAGACAGCTTTCCTAAAAGCCATGAGTAATGGATGGCTACCTTTGATGACATGGTTAAAGCCTCTTCCTTTAGGCAAAATTTCGAAATGGACAAGAGAAGCAATCATTGAAGAATCAAAGAAATACACATCAAGAACAGAATTTGCAATAAATAGCCCGACAGCATACCAACATGCATGTGAAGACAAAACAATATTCAAGGAAATGCCGTGGATAAAAGAGAAAAAGAAGCCAGATGGCTATTGGGATGTAAAAGAACATGTAATGGAAGAAGGTAAAAAGTACAGAAATCGCAAGGCTTTTTCAGAAGGGGCTTATACCGCATGGAAAAAGGCAAAACAATATGGATGGATTGACGAAATAGAATGGGTGAAAGACTGAACAACAAATAACACCACTAAACATCTAATTTAAAACAGGAACATGACATCACTCGGGTTTTCTGTATTTTTAAAAGTCGGAATCATCCTTCATACAATCCTCTACGATTTCTCTTTCACCACATGTAATAGCCACTCACAGGCTGGAAACGACCTATGAGAACTGCAATAGCATAGAGAATCTGCTGATTGCAAGTTAGATGGAGACGCAAGCATGACTTTCGCAAGTTCGGATAATTACATGATAAAACCTGTTGGTGGAATTAATTTAGTGCATACTTAATTCTGCCAATGGGCTTGTTGTTAATGAAGTTTACGTATTGCAGAATGGTAAGTGCACTAATTGCCCTATCCGCAACGTCCTTGCGCGTATAGGTGACAAATGGTCGCTCCTTGTGCTGTACAACCTGCGGCACAAGGAGTCTGTGCGTTTTAAGGAACTACAACGGCCAGATTCCCGATATATCGCAAAAGTCTCTAACACAAACGCTCCGCACCCTTGAAGAGGATGGCTTCGTAAGCCGTGAAGTTTTCCCGGAAGTTCCCCCACGTGTGGAATACAACCTAACACCACGCGCCCTCTCCTTCCTGCCGCTCGTGGAAAACATAATAAACTGGGCAAAGGAGAACATGAAAGAGATAATGGCGGACAGAGCGAAGAACAGATGTTAAATAAGATAATTCTTGTTAAACGAAGCATATATAATCTCTCATGTTTATACCTTTGCGAACAATTTGATAATCTAAAGGATAACATTGTTTAATAAAAAAGAGAAAAACATGAGAGAAGATACAGAAAAATCGGTAGCCTGCAACCATCATCAAATTGGCTTTTTGGGATTGCTCGTCACTTTAGGCATCGTGTTTGGCGACATCGGAACATCACCCCTATATGTGATGAAGGCCATACTGCATACAGGCGAGACCATCGACGAAAGCACCATCCTCGGCGCATTGTCCTGCATCATCTGGACACTCACCCTACAGACCACCATCAAATACGTATGCGTGGCGCTGCGTGCTGACAACAATGGCGAAGGAGGCATACTCGCTCTCTACGCCCTGCTGCGCCGACTCAAGAGCAAGTGGATTTACATATTGGCCATCATAGGCGCCAGCACCTTGTTGGCTGACGGAATCATCACCCCTGCCATCACGGTTACCACAGCCATCGAAGGACTCGAAAGCATCAGTCCCGATCTACCGGTCATACCCATCACGCTTGCCATCATCACCATCATCTTCTTCGTACAGCGGTTTGGCACAGAGAGCATAGGCAAGTCGTTTGGAGTATTCATGCTGCTATGGTTTCTGCTGCTGGGCGTGGTGGGAGCCGTCAGCATCACGTCTTACCCCATGATACTGAAGGCTTTCAATCCCTATTACGCAGTTGTTCTGCTAACACAATCGCCTGAATGGTTCTTAATCCTTGGCGCCGTGTTTCTCTGTACAACCGGTGCCGAGGCTCTCTACTCCGACTTGGGACATTGTGGCAGAAAAAACATCACCATCAGTTGGGCATTTGTAAAGACCATGCTCATTCTCAACTATCTGGGACAGGGCGCTTGGGTGCTGAACCATGTGCCAACAGCCTTGTCCGTGAATCCGTTCTTTTCCATCATGCCGCAGAGCATGCTGTTCTTCGCCATCATCATGGCCACGGGTGCGGCTATCGTGGCAAGTCAGGCACTTATCAGCGGCACCTTCTCTATATTGAGCGAAGCCATGAACCTGCACTTCTGGCCGCGTATGCGTATAAAGCATCCTACTCATGTAAAAGGACAACTCTATATCCCAATGATCAACCTTGCCATGTACATCGGCGTGGTTCTCATCATCCTTCTCTTTCGCGACTCCTCGCACATGGAGGCTGCGTACGGACTCGCCATCACTATCACCATGCTGATGACCACCCTGCTGCTAGGTTTCTACCTGCACAGTAAGGGCGTGGCACGAGTCTTCACGCTGCTGTTTATGGGCGCATACTGCACCATCGAAGCCATCTTTCTGGCAGCCAACCTGTCAAAGTTTCTCGCTGGAGGATGGTGTACGATGCTCATTGGCGGAATCCTGTTCCTGATGATGTATGTATGGGTTAGAGCCATGAAGATACGACGCCATTATGTCTGCACCAAACCGCTGGATGACTATTATCAGATTATCTCCGACATCAAAGCCGACGAGAGCATCCCCAAGTACGCCTCCAATCTTGTCTATGTAAACCATGCCAGCAAGGAAGGCGCCGTAGACGACAAGCTGCTCTACTCCATCATCAACAAGCAGCCGAAACGTGCCGATCATTACTGGTTTATAAATATGGAGTTTGTAGATACTCCAGACACGCTTGAATACAGCTGCGAGCCCCTGATTCCCAACACCCTCTACAGCATTACGATGCACATAGGTTTCCGCATTGAGCCTCGTGTGAGTCTTTATCTGCGACAAGTGGTGGAAGACCTTGTGGCAAACAAGATGGTAGATTTAAAAAGCACCTATCCTTCGCTTCGTAAGAACGGAATACCTGGCGATTTCCGGTTCATCATCATTCATCGTGTATATTATCCAGAGAGTTCCGCCAACCGTCAGCAAAACTTGTTGATGAGTTTCTACGCTCTTATCAGCAAGATAGGCATCGACGAGCCTAAGGCATTGGGGCTCGACACTTCTATGGTGGTCGTAGAACGTGTGCCGCTCATCATCAACCAACGTAACAGAAGCATCAGGCGCATAACGCAGATTGTGGACAAAAAGAAAAAACAGAAAGAAAAAGAATGTTTCTAATAAACCTTCGCGAACGATTTGCGTCTAATTGAATGTGTGATGTTTGAAGATTTCTGTCCGCTTCAAGAACGAGTAGAATTTACTTCAAAACATCAATCATATATTTATAAACTTTTAATTTGTAGCTTTATGAAAAGAATTATGAGAATTTTGATGATTGCCATTTGTTGCATGATGTCATTCAGTTTCGTAGCAAATGCCGGCAACGACAAACCTATCAACGTTAAAGAACTCCCTGCCAAGGCCCAGACCCTGCTCAGCAAACACTTCAAGGGTCAGAAAGTCATGCTTGCCACGATTGAGTCCGGCGTTCTCAGCAGAAGCTATGACGTCGTTCTGCGGAATGGCACAAAGCTGGAGTTCGACAAGAAAGGCAACCTTACTGAGATTGACTGCAAACAAGGCATCATGCCCAGCCAGCTCATCCCGCAACCCATCAAGAACTACCTGAAGGAGAACTATAAAGGACAATCCGTGAGAAAGATAGAGTTGAACACGAAGGAATACGAAGTGGAACTGACGAACGGAATTGACCTCACCTTCAACCGCCGCTTCCAACTCATTGATATCGACTGATCGGCAGGATAAATATGGGCATGGTCAACCGTCACGGTTGTTCATGCCCATTAACGTCCATTATGATTTATTCAATAATTAATCACGCCTATTTTAGTTTCCTGTAACCGTAAGCAGCGTTATCCCCCAACTGCTCCTCAATACGGATAAGCTGGTTGTACTTTGCCATACGGTCCGTACGGCTCATCGAACCGGTCTTGATCTGACCCGAGTTTGTTGCCACAGCAATATCAGCGATAGTAGTATCCTCAGTTTCACCCGAGCGGTGCGATGTAACAGTTGTGTAGCCATGACGGTGAGCCATCTCTATCGCATCCAAAGTCTCGGTAAGCGAGCCAATCTGGTTCACCTTGATAAGGATAGAGTTCGCAGCACCCATTTTGATGCCCTTCTCCAAGAACTTCACATTCGTAACAAAGAGGTCGTCACCAACCAGCTGGCAACGGTCGCCGATGGCAGCCGTAAGCTTCACCCAGTTGTCCCAATCATTCTCGTCAAGACCGTCCTCGATGGAATCAATAGGATATTTGCTTATCAGTTCTTCCAGGAACTTTATCTGCTCTGCAGCCGTGAGCTTCTTGCCGTTGGGATCCTTCTTCTTGCCGTCCTTCAGCTGGCGATAATCGTAATACCATTCCCCATTCTCCTGAACAGCAAACTCGCTGGCAGCACAGTCCATTGCTATCTTCACATCCCTTCCCGGCTCATAACCGGCATCCCTGATTGCCTGACAGATGCTCTCAAGCGCATCCTCTATACCATTGAGTGCAGGAGCGAAACCACCCTCGTCGCCGACAGCAGTAGAAAGACCGCGACTCTTCAGGAGCTTGGCCAAGGCATGGAACACCTCTGCACCCATACGGATGGCCTCTCTCTCATTAGCAGCACCCACAGGACGGATCATAAACTCCTGGAAAGCGATTGGCGCATCAGAGTGAGCACCGCCATTGATGATGTTCATCATAGGAACGGGAAGGCTGTAAGTGTTGCAACCGCCGATGTAGCGATACAACGGGATGTGAAGATACTCCGCAGCAGCATGAGCCACTGCAAGCGATACGCCAAGAATAGCATTGGCTCCCAGGTTTGACTTGGTCTTGGTGCCGTCCAACTCCAACATCTTATGGTCGATAGCACGCTGCTCCAAGGCAGAGGAACCGACCAAAGCCGGTGCAATCACGTTATTCACATTCTCTACAGCCTTTAATACTCCCTTGCCACAATAGCGGCTCTTGTCACCATCACGAAGTTCCAAAGCCTCATTCTCACCCGTTGAGGCACCAGACGGGACTGATGCGCGACCAACGATGCCAGACTTTAATGACACCTCAACCTCTACAGTAGGATTGCCACGAGAATCCAAAATCTCTCTTGCATGAACATTTTCGATAATCATAATACAATAATCTTTATAATTATAAAACTTTTATATAAACCGCATGAACACAACCATCGGTCGTGTAAATACGATTCTTTTCCAAGTGCAAAAATAGTAATCATAAAAGAAACCACCAAATTCGGAGCGTCATCAAAAATAGGTATTATACTAACAAAACAGAAATTCCACGGCATTTAGTTAAAGAATACCAACATCCGACATCAAAGAAATAAAAATACCCACAAAATAGATATCTTTGTGCAGTAAATGATACATTTCATGGGCTTAATCATATTATATTTCTTAGGTGCTCTGTCACTATCCTTTTTATGTTCCGTCCTCGAGGCGGTACTCCTATCCACTCCTATGTCGTTCATCTCGATGAAGGAGAGTCAAGGCAACAAGACAGCCTCCTTAATGAAACAGTACAAGAACAATGTGGACCGTCCCGTAGGCGCAATCCTTTCACTCAACACCATTGCCCACACCATCGGTTCGGCAGGTGTCGGCGCGGAGTCGATGAAGCTCTTCGGCGAAGAATACTTCGGATTGATATCAGCCATTCTCACACTGTTGATACTTGTGCTTTCCGAAATCATCCCCAAGACCATCGGAGCATCCTACTGGCGTTCGCTCGCCATGCCTTCCACCAAGATTATCCACGTGCTCATCTTCATCACCTACCCTCTCGTTCTGCTCTCAGAGCTAATCACAAAGGTGTTCACCCCGAAGGCGCATCAAGCTTCCGTGAGCCGCGAAGAAGTGTCGGCGATGGTTGACGTAGGCACCACGGAGGGCATCTTCCGCGAGTCAGAAAGCAAGATTATCAAAAGCTGCATCCGTCTGGCTGCCGTTAAGGCACGCGAGGTGATGACACCATCCATTGTGGTAGAATCTGCCAACGTGAACCTTACCATCAAGGAGTTCTACGAGCAGCAGACATGGAACTTCTCACGCATACCCGTCTACGACAAGAGTAAGGAATATATCATCGGCTACGTGCTGAAAGACATGGTGCTGAAGAAGTTGTCGGACGACAAATTCGAAACAAAACTCTCCGACCTCATGCGCCCGATACTTTCCTTCAACGAAGACGATTCGGTATATCAAATATGGGAGAAGATGCTGGAGAAGCGCGAACACATTTCCATCATCCTCGACGAATACGGCTGCCTACGTGGCGTGGTCTCAATGGAAGACATCATAGAAACCATGACCGGCGTAGAGATTGTGGACGAGGATGACGTGGCTGTGGACATGCAGGCTTTCGCAAAAGAAAAGTCGCGTAAGATGTTGCAAAAAGGAAAATAGCAAGAATCCATGCCACAAGTAAACATCCAACATTAAGAGCGCAAAAGGTTGCTCATCTCAGATTGAATACATATCTTTGCAACATAAAACAAAACAAAAATAAAAACAAAAACAACCCAATTATGAACATAGGAGACAAAATACCCGAGATTCTTGGCATAGACCAAGACGGACACGAAATCAAGGCAAGCGACTATCAAGGTCGCAAAATCGTACTCTACAGCTATCCCAAGGCAAACACCAGCGGATGCACAGCCGAGGCATGTTCCCTCCAGGCACACAAAGAAGAGTTGGCAGCTGCCGGCTACGACATAATAGGCGTCAGCAAGGACAAACCAACCCTGCAGAAGAAATTCGCCGACGCTCAGGGACTGCAGTTCCCGCTTATCGCCGACACCGAGACAACACTCTTGCAGCAACTTGGTTGCTGGGGCGAAAAAGTAGCCTGCGGCAGAAAAACCATCGGCATCCTGCGCACAACATACCTCGTTGACGAAAATGGCATCATCCAGAAAATCTTCACACCCAAAGAGATAAAGACGAAGATTCACGCCGAACAAATCCTGCAATACATCAATAAAGAATAAAGAATAAAGAATAAATATCAAACCCGAAGCTCCGCTCACACGAAACTTCGGGTTTTCTTTATATGATCTCTCTTTACAATCTACGCTTTGAAAGATTTGCCATCATCACCGCACTCAGACCCGCAGTCTCCGTACGCAACCGACTCCTGCCAAGCGATATCGACTCGTAGCCATGCTCCATAGCCAACCTCACCTCATCGATAGAGAAATCACCCTCCGGACCAACAAGCACCGTGACTGGCGTCTCCGCGTCCATCGCAGAAAGCTCGTCAAACAAATCCCGACGCGCCACCTCCTCATAACAATGAGCAATAAACTTACGACCCTCGCGCTCCCTCGCAACAAACTCCCTGAAGCCACACATCTCGTTCACCTGAGGCTTACAAGCCTTGTGACTCTGCTTCATAGCCGAGACAACGATACGCTCCACCCTGTCCGTACGCAACGTCTTGCGCTCAGAGAACTTACAATCCAAGAAGCTAATCTCGTCGAAGCCAATCTCAGTAGCCTTCTCCGCCATCCATTCCATACGATCCATCATCTTCGTAGGCGCAATGGCAAGACTAATACGTCCACGCCACTCACGCTCATACGGCAGAGTCTCCAGAATGTTGTACAAGCAATGCTTGCCCGATGCCACACTAACCTCAGCATCAAACAATCCCCCCTCGCCGTCTACGAGCACCATACGGTCGCCACTTTGAAGACGAAGCACCCTAACAGCGTGCTTCGCTTCCTCTTCCGGCAGTTCACCAACGCTCGCAGCATTGGGAACATAGAAATATCTGATTTCCTTCATGCCCTAAGCCTTAACCTCCTTCTTCGTTCTGAACATCACAAGGAACAGCAATGCCACAACAAGCGCATAACCAGCAAAAATGAACCAACAAGTCTGCCAATCGCCTAACAGATAACCACCCTCTGTCCAATGGCAATAATGATTGATCACCTGACCGGCAAGCAATGTACCGACCGTTGCGCCCAAACCATTAGTCATCAACATGAACAAACCCTGCGCAGAAGCCTTCACATTCTCATCACACTCCGCGTTCACAAACAATCCGCCCGACACATTGAAGAAGTCGAACGCCACACCATAAACCACGCATGACAACACGAAGAGCAGCACACCCGGCATCATCGGGTTACCCAAACCGAAGAAACCGAAGCGCAGCACCCAGGCGAACATCGCGATGAGCATAACCATCTTTATACCATAACGACGCAGAAAAAATGGAATAAGAAGAATACACAAAGCCTCTGCCACCTGACTGATCGAAACGAGCAGCGTAGCATTGTTGGCAGCGAAAGAGTCAGCCATCTCTGGTATGCCCTTAAAACTTGTAATAAACGGCGTTGCATAACCATTCGTCACCTGCAGCGACATTCCGAGCAAACCAGAGAAAATGAAGAACAAAGCCATACGCTTAGTCTTGAACAGCTTGAACGCGTTCAAGCCGAACGCCTCCGCAAGCGACTGCGCCTTCTTTGCCTGAAGCTTGCATTGCGGCAGCGTCATACAATAAACAAAAAGTACAAAGCTCAACACACCCGAAACAAGAAACTGCAAATGAGTATATTGAAACTTATTAGCGTTATCAGCAAGTGTCAAACCAAACGAGCCACCATCTACGACAGCACAATTCACAAACCACATCGTAGCGATAAAACCAACAGTACCAAATACACGTATCGGCGGAAAATCCTTAACCGTATCAAGACCATGGTTAGTAAGAATAGCAAAAGCAGCTGTGTTAGACAACGCAAGCGTAGGCATATAGAAAGCCACACTCAACGTGTACAACGACATAAATAGTGTCTTGTCCGGAGTCGCACTATTCATGCCCATCATAAACAGACCAACCATAAACACACCAGCAAGCAAATGACAATAACCAAGCAAACGCTGAGGTTGTATAAGGCGGTCAGCCACAATACCCATTAAGGTAGGCATAAAAATCGAAACGATACCCTGTATCGCATAGAACCAAGAAATCTCGGCACCCATACCAGCATTTCCGAGATATTGACCCATACAAGTGAGGTAAGCACCCCAAACTGCGAACTCCAAGAAGTTCATTAATGCCAAACGCACTTTAATATTCATAATTGTAATAGTATTTGTTTTCTGATTATGAGGTTAACGACCCAATTCATAGCCGTATATTTCGCAAAGGTACAATCTTTTTTAAAAATACAACAAGAATGAAGAACAAAATACACGCCACGCATAAGTTTTGCATATTTAGATTTGTGTGTATCGGCAAAAAATCGTACCTTTGCAGGGTTTTCGTAACCTTTGCGAAAACAGACATCAGTTTATTACGCGTAAGAAAGTTTAGGTATATAAGATGAGACAACTTAAAATTCAAAAAAGTATTACAAACCGTTCCAGTGAAGCACTTGACAAATATCTTGTCGAAATTGGTCGTGCTCCGCTGATAACCATTGATGAAGAGATTGAGCTTGCGCAAAAAATCAAAAAAGGAGGTCCGGAGGGCGAACGCGCTAAGGACAAACTTGTAACAGCCAATCTGCGATTTGTGGTATCTGTTGCCAAACAATACCAGCACCAAGGACTTACCCTTACCGACCTTATCGACGAAGGCAATATAGGTCTGATAAAAGCTGCTCAGAAGTTTGACGAGACTCGCGGTTTCAAATTCATCTCATACGCCGTATGGTGGATTCGTCAGAGCATACTTCAAGCCATTGCAGAACAGAGTCGCATCGTACGTCTGCCACTCAACCAAGTTGGTTCATTGAATAAAATCAACCACGAGATTAACAAGTTTGAACAGGAAAACCAGCGACACCCATCTGTTTCAGAACTTTCTGAAGCTACAAACATAGACGAAGAGAAAATCGGTCAAAGCCTCATGGCCGACGGACACCACGTAAGTATCGACGCTCCTTTCCAAGATGGCGAAGACAATTGTATGCTCGATGTCATGCCGAGTGGCGAAGACAGCCGAACAGACCGTCAAGTCGACCACGAGTCAATGGCATTAGAACTCAACTCGGTGCTTAACAAAGTGCTCAAGGATCGCGAAATCACAATCATTCGCGAGTGCTTCGGCATCGGCTGCCACGAGAAAGGTCTTGAAGAGATTGGCGACCAGCTCGGTCTGACACGCGAGCGTGTACGCCAAATTCGCGAGAAGAGCATTGCGAAACTCCGCGATAGCGGTAACGCAAAGATTTTGATGAAGTATTTAGGTTAGGCTAAATTTTAATTGTTCAGTAAGTGGCGAACAGTTAGCTTCCGAACTGATTGTCACTTATAAAAGTGCCCTCGAAAAAGCAACCGCTTTATTTCGGGGGCACTTGTCTATTCATTTCACGAGCGAAGCGAATTATCGTAGTGTGCAGAACGTGCAGACCCACCAAAAACAATTTAGGCGGCAAGTCTCTTTATTATCAGAGACTTGCCGCCTAACTCGTTAGTTACGAGGGCTTATCTTATTATTCCTCTACTGCGGCCTGCGCAGCAGCGAGACGTGCGATAGGCACGCGGAATGGAGAGCATGAAGCGTAGTTCATACCAACCTTTGCGCAGAACTTAACTGATGAAGGCTCACCACCGTGCTCACCGCAAATACCGGTACGGAGGTTCGGACGAGTAGCGCGACCATTCTCAACAGCCATCTTGATAAGCTGACCAACACCTTCCTGATCAAGAACCTGGAACGGGTCAACCTTCAGAATCTTCTTCTCCATGTATGCAGGGAGGAATGAAGCAATATCGTCACGAGAATAACCGAAGGTCATCTGTGTCAAGTCGTTTGTACCGAATGAGAAGTACTGAGCCTCTTCTGCAATCTTACCTGCAGTAAGGGCAGCACGTGGAATCTCAATCATTGTACCAATCTCAAACTCTACCTCTACACCATACTCAACGAATACCTCCTTAGCAGTAGCAAGGATGATAGACTTCTGCTGCTTGAGCTCCTGAACTGTACCGATGAGTGGCACCATAATCTCAGGACGTGGGTTGAAGCCTTCCTGCTTCAACTGGCAAGCTGCACCGAGGATAGCACGAGTCTGCATAGCTGTAATCTCAGGGAATGTGATACCAAGACGGCAACCACGGTGACCGAGCATTGGGTTGTTCTCAGCCAAAGAGTTTACGCGCTTCTTGATTTCCTCTACGCTTACGCCCATTTCCTTAGCCATTGTTTCCTGACCAGCCTTATCGTGCGGTACGAACTCATGGAGAGGTGGGTCAAGCAGACGAATATTTACGTGGCAGCCATCCATAGCCTTCAAAATGCCGTAGAAGTCAGCCTTCTGATATGGGAGAAGTTTAGCAAGAGCCTTCTCGCGACCCTCTACAGAGTCTGCCAAAATCATCTCACGCATAGCAACAATCTTCTGATCATCGAAGAACATGTGCTCTGTACGTGTTAAGCCGATACCCTTAGCACCGAATGTGCGAGCTACCTTTGCATCGTGTGGAGTATCTGCGTTGGTACGGATTTCCATCTTTGTGTACTTATCGCAGAGGTCCATGAGTTCCTTGAAGTCGCCTGAAAGTTCAGCTGCCTTGGTCTCAATCTGACCTGCATAAACCTGACCAGTTGTACCGTTCAAAGAGATGTAATCACCCTCCTTGTACACAACTCCTTCAATCTCTACGGTCTTAGTCTTGTAATCAACATTGATAGAGCCAGCACCTGAAACGCAGCATTTGCCCATACCACGAGCAACAACGGCAGCGTGAGAAGTCATACCGCCACGAGCTGTAAGGATACCCTCTGCTGCAGACATACCTGCGAGGTCCTCAGGAGATGTCTCGATACGAACCATGATGACCTTCTTGCCGTCCTCATGCCATACCTCAGCATCGTCAGCGTGGAATACGATCTGACCACAAGCGGCACCTGGAGAAGCAGGAAGACCCTGTGTAATAACCTTAGCTCTTGAGAGTGCCAACTTATCGAATACTGGATGCAAGAGCTCGTCGAGCTTCTGCGGCTCACAACGCAAGAGGGCTGTCTTCTCATCAATCATACCTTCGTGGAGAAGATCCATCGCAATCTTAACCATAGCAGTACCAGTACGCTTACCGTTACGTGTCTGGAGGAACCAAAGCTTACCCTCCTGAACGGTGAATTCCATGTCCTGCATATCGCGATAGTGCTTTTCGAGCTTATCCTGGAGTGAATCGAGTTCCTTGTAGAGCTCTGGCATTGCTTCCTCCATTGAAGGATAATTTGCTACACGCTCTTCCTCTGAGATACCAGCACGCTCAGCCCAACGCTGTGAGCCAATCTTTGTAATCTGCTGCGGAGTACGAATACCTGCAACAACGTCCTCGCCCTGAGCATTAATCAGGTACTCACCGTTGAAGAGGTTCTCGCCGTTACCTGCGTCGCGGCTGAAGCATACACCTGTTGCAGATGTCTCGCCCATATTGCCGAACACCATAGCCATAACAGAAACGGCTGTACCCCACTCGTCAGGAATTCCTTCCATCTTACGATAGAGAATAGCACGCTCGTTCATCCAGCTGCGGAACACAGCACAGATAGCACCCCAAAGCTGCTCCTTCGGATCAGTTGGGAAGTCGCTACCTGTCTGCTCCTTGATAGCCTTTTTGAAGAGCTCAACGAGCTTCTTCAGCGACTCTACAGAGAGGTCCTTGTCAAGAACAACGCCCTGCTCCTCCTTCACCTTTTCAATAATAGCCTCGAACGGATCAATATCCTCTTTATTCTCTGGCTTCATGCCAAGAACAACGTCACCATACATCTGAACAAAACGGCGGTAGCTATCGTATACGAAGTGCGGGTTGCCAGTCTTCTCTACCATACCCTCAGCAACCTCGTCATTCAAACCAAGGTTGAGGATGGTATCCATCATACCCGGCATAGAAGCACGAGCACCTGAACGTACAGAAACCAACAGAGGATTCTTCGGGTCACCGAACTTGCAATTCATCAGTTCTTCAGTGTGAGCCACAGCTGCGTCAACCTCAGCAGTAAGCAGCTCAACAATCTTATCCTGACCTACCTCATAATATTCGTTACAAGTATCAGTTGTGATTGTAAAACCAGGAGGCACAGGAACACCGATGTGGTTCATCTCGGCAAGGTTTGCACCCTTACCACCGAGTACCTCACGCATTGAAGCATCACCTTCGGCTTGTCCATTACCGAAAGTATAAACTCTTTTTTCGCTCATAAATAGTAATTATATGTCTAAAACGTTAATATTTTTTCTTGATATTACATCATATCTTTCTGCCAAAGCAAGCGTTTGCATATCGTTTTCAATACGATTGAGAACGTTTGCATTATCTAACTGCAAAGATAATCTGTATTTCGCAAAACGCCAAAGTTTTTCAACTAAATTTGCTAACTCTATGTTGCATTTCATGTTGTTTACGCAAACACATCAGTAGCAATTTGCTTTTTTATGCACGCAAATAGCCGTTGTAGCCCATTGTCTATATTTAATTATTTACAAAATGATATTTAAGCAAGCCTTCAAGCGGACTTTTTAATATTTTTTCCAATCGATAACCCTGTCTGTTTGCAGCCTGTTCCAATTGTTTGTGATATAGGTAAGCCACGCTACCCACAGCATTTATCACTGGTTCTGCATACGCATAGTTTTTAACATTATTAATTATAAAACTTTCAAAGTTCCGAACGACAAGTGCTTCCAACTTTTCATTACTAATGCGTGGCAATATAAACTTAGAAAGCGATGCAAGAAAACGGTTAGGTAAAGCAGAATGATACACATTGTTTATAATATCAGCTTGGCTTGTATGATACTCTTCAAAGAACTCGTCACGCAACTCCTGTGGCAGGGTGCCTTTCAATATACCATTAATAAAAATGCGCCCCAGAACTGCACCACTACCCTCGTCACCCAAGATATATCCTAACGCAGGTGTATGTTCTTTGATTTTATCACCATCAAAGTAGCACGAATTAGAACCGGTTCCTAATATACATGCTATACCAGGATGCGTACCACAAAGCGCACGTGCTGCTGCCAATAAATCGCTCTCAACATAAACCGAAACACTTTCACCAAGAGCCGAGTGCAACGCCTTTTCCACAATATGGCTATGCTCAGGTGTACAACCTGCTCCGTAAAAGAACACATTCTCCAAAGATGCCACATCTATAAATTGCTGCTTAGCGCGAGTAAGCATTTGATCTTGCACAACAGACACGATTTCATCGAATGATTGCACAATAGGATTTATTCCGTCTGTCTGCACTAATACATATGTATCGGAAGATTGCGCAAAGCACCAGTCTGTCTTGGTACTTCCGCTGTCTACAATCAACTTCATCTGAAAGCTAAATGTTTTGTGGGGTTAAGCAATAAACTTGAAATACATGAATGCTATAGCAGCTAACACTACAAGTGCTATTACAACTTTTATCATACAACTTGTAATTTTCTTAACTACCAGAAAGCCGACCACTGCAGCCAATATACATAAAAGATAATAAAAGAAATGATTTTCCATTTTCTTATTTATTTGTTTTATTTGTTCCAAAATGCAAAGTTAGCAATTTTAATTTGTATTTGAACATAACACATCCATTAATCATTTTTAGGTATTTGAAAAAATGTACGACATGAAGTTATTTCTTTTTCAATTTTTATGTGTACTTTTGTGCCCTTATAAGACATCGTATATTAATAACATTCACTTTCAAGAGGGATAATATCATCGAACAAATATTGAAACAATATGAAATTATCTGAATTAAAGACTGGCGAACGCGGAGTAATTGTGAAGGTCATGGGACACGGAGGCTTTCGCAAACGTATCGTCGAGATGGGATTTATCAAAGGAAAAGTAGTTGACGTGCTATTAAATGCGCCACTGCAAGACCCCGTAAAATACAAGATTCTGGGCTACGAAGTTTCTCTTCGTCGCTCTGAAGCAGACATGATAGAAGTGATTTCGGTAGAAGAAGCAGCCGAGATAGAAAAGAATAGACCCAAGATTTCAGAACCACTTGAGAAAGGAAGCGATAGCTTGAGCGACACACAGCTACGCGATGCCGCGATGAAAAAGCGTCGCACCATTAACGTAGCATTGGTTGGCAACCCGAATTGCGGAAAGACATCGTTGTTCAACTTCGCCTCTGGAGCTCACGAGCGAGTTGGCAATTATTCAGGAGTTACTGTTGACGCAAAGACGGGACACGCCTCTTTTGAGGGTTACGACTTCAATATAGTCGACTTGCCTGGAACATACTCGCTCTCTGCATATTCTCCAGAGGAGCTTTATGTGCGCAAAGAGATTATTGAGCACACGCCTGATGTTGTTATCAACGTGATTGATGCAAGCAACATTGAGCGCAATCTTTACCTCACAACCCAACTCATAGACATGCACTTACGCATGGTTTGTGCTCTAAATATGTTCGACGAAACAGAGAAGCGTGGCGACAATGTCGACTATGCGAAGCTCGGCGAACTCTTTGGCGTGCCAATGATTCCCACAACGTTCACCACTGGCAGAGGTGTCGAGTTGCTTTTCCACATTATTATTAATATGTACGAGGGTCTCGACTTCCTCGACGACAAAGGCAACCTCGACCCTGAAGTAGCTGAGGGCATACGACAGTGGCACGAGCAATACCGCAAATCGGAGAAGGAGGATGCAGAGCACGAGGAGGACTTTGCAAGCGGTGTAAAGCCCAAGCACAACGTGTTCCGTCATATCCACATCAACCACGGTCCATACGTAGAGGAAGGTATTGAGGCTATACAAGCCGTACTAAAACAGGAGAATGATTTGCGACATCGCTACTCCACTCGCTACCTCGCCATAAAACTCTTGGAGAAAGACAAGGAGACCGAGCATCTCATCGTTTCATCAACAAGCCGTGCAGAAAAGATATTCTCTGTGCGCGACAAGGCTGTTGCTGATGTACAGAACTACACCCATGAAGACTGCGAAACGGTCATCATGGACGCGAAGTATGGCTTCATTCACGGTGCGTTGCAAGAGGCAGGCTACCAAACTGGCAACAAAAAGGACACCTACCAGCTGACACACCTCATAGATCAAATTATCACCAACAGATACGTTGGTTTCCCCATCTTCATCCTTATGATTTGGATAATGTTTGAAGCAACATTCTCCTTGGGTCAGTACCCTATGGGGTGGATTGAGAGTGGTGTTGAGTGGATTGGAACAACAATAGCCGGCACCATGCCAAGCGGTCCTCTAAAGGATATGCTTATCGACGGTGTCATCGGCGGTGTTGGCTCGGTGATTGTCTTCTTGCCACAAATCTTGATACTCTACTTCTTCATATCTTTCATGGAAGACAGTGGATACATGGCTCGTGCTGCTTTCATCATGGATAAACTGATGCACAAAATGGGGCTTCATGGCAAGTCGTTCATACCGCTCATCATGGGCTTTGGCTGCAATGTGCCAGCCGTAATGGCTACACGCACCATTGAAAGTCGCCGCTCACGACTCATAACCATGATGATACTTCCACTTATGAGTTGTTCTGCACGCTTCCCTATATATATAATGATTATAGGAACGATGTTTGCGCAGCAATATCGCTCCAGTGTGATGATGTCTCTCTACGTCGTAGGCATAATCATGGCTATACTCATGAGCCGTCTCTTCAGCAAGATGTTGTTCAAAGGTGAAGACACTCCGTTCGTTATGGAGCTTCCGCCTTATCGCTTCCCAACAGCGAAAGCTATCGGCAGACACACTTGGCAGAAAGGCAAAGAATATCTGAAGAAGATGGGTGGTATCATCCTGGTTGCAAGCATCATAGTGTGGGCTCTTGGCTACTTTCCACACAACGAAGAACTTTCGCGCGTAGAGCAGCAGGAGCAGAGCTACATCGGACGCATCGGTCGCGCTATAGAACCCGTTTTCCGCCCACAAGGCTTCGACTGGAAGCTTGATGTAGGTCTTATTTCAGGCATCGGTGCAAAGGAGATTGTTGCCTCTTCCATGGGAATTCTCTACCACAACGACGATGTGGTAGAGGAAGGAAGCGAAGAGTCTTATTCTAATCTGCGCAAGCAGATGGTAGCCGACGGCATCACTCCGCTCTCATCATATTGCTTCTTGTTGTTTGTTCTGCTCTACTTCCCTTGCATCGCAACCATTGCTGCAATAAAAGGCGAAACTGGTTCATGGAAGTGGGCATCATTCGCAGCTGTTTACACAACAGCATTAGCATGGATTGTATCGGCTGTGGTCTATCAAATAGGAACTATGTTGGGGCTATAAAAAACAATGGAAATAACACTTCCAATATAAGACAAATATTGTAAAACGATATTAAAAACACCATACAAAGTACGTCCGTTTACTTAAATTATATTATTTTCAATGTGTTATTTTAGAACAACACTTGTCTATATTATAAATTCAGACTATCTTTGCAACGTGTTTTTCATGGTATTAGATTATTAAGGTTAAGAAAGCATAGGTTGTCGTGAGACAATCTATGTTTTTTGTTTTATATCCAAATGAAATATTCTTGATAATACAACTCGAAAAATAGAGAAGCGGACTAAATCACTTTTTAATCCGCTTTATAAGTTTACCATTAAACTCTACAATAGATTCTACCATATAGCTTATTGATGTCTCTGGCATAGCAAGAACAGAGAAAAAATGTAAACCTTCCGCATCAATACGATCAAAATACAAATCGCTATAAACTGCTTGTTTTAGAAACTGTTCTGGCACCTCATTGACGAATGCCTCCTTACGCATATCGGCAGAGAATAAGCGTTTATTTCCATTGAACACCGTTAGGTTAACAATATTGTCATAATACACATTGTCCACCTCTACTCCGTCATCATTAACAGATGGCTTCACCACCTTATATGTTGTTGGATTAATCTGTATGTAGCAATGATACTTCTCATCGTTGAAGAAGACAACACTATCGCGCTTCACCACTTTCTTTTGATTAATATTCTGCACCGCCTTTGGCACGAAAGCATCCATGTACGACGCGTCGTTAGTCTTGTAAAGCTTCACAATCTCACCACTTTGGTTCTTAAACTCGAACACATTTGGTGTCTGCTTCATTATCTTATACTTAGTAGTCTTGCCTCCTATGAGCACAAACGAGTGGTTCTCGATGCGGAAATACGTAGGTACACTGGTCGAATCGGGGAAATAAACAGAGTCGCCCTTCACACGAAAAGCCACATCTTCCCCATCCTCATCAAGCCATATTCCTTGCAATTCATGCTTTGCTGTTAAATCTTCTGTCGGCTCTACCGCCTTATTCTGACGATTTCCACACGCACTTACCTTGAGGACAAGCAGCAGAACAAATAAAGTTTTTGCTATATTTTTATACATAATTATTACACGTTACTCAATGCTGATTTCACAGCCATAACACTTGCAAAGTTAGCATATTTCGCAAGAAAACCAAAACAATAAGCATATTTTAATCTTTTCCACTCACTTTTTATTCATTTATATCAAAGTTATAATTAAAAATTCGTAAATTTGCAGATATGAGATATTTGGAGAAACATATAGCAAGGTTACTGTTGAACAATGATTGTGTCATTGTTCCGGGCTTTGGTGGATTTATGGCTCACAATATTCCTGCCAAATACGACGAAGAGAACTGCATCTTTATTCCTCCGATGCGCATTGTTGGCTTCAATCCGCAGCTGACTATGAACGACTCGCTCTTAGCCCAGGAATATGTCAACACATACGACATCAGTTTCCCTGAAGCACTTAAACAGATAGCAACAGATGTTGAAAGTCTCAAACGTCACATCGAAGAAGAGCACATATACGAGCTATTAAGAATCGGTAAATTTGTCATCAACGGCTCCACATTAGAGTTCATCCCCGAAGAGACTGGCGTTATCACTCCTGCGCTCTACGGACTTGACGCTATCAACATACGCCCTGTGGCAAATACTGTTGAGGAAAAAGCCATAGCTACAGCAAAAGTAAGCGAAACTATCGAGCAGACCGAAACAGAAGAGGACGTGGCAGACGAAACACTGTCTGTACACATTCCGTTGCGCTACATAAAACATGTGGCTGCAGCTTGCATTGCCATCATCTTCATGCTCACAATGCCTGCCAAGTTGGGCGATTCGAGCAAGCCCAACATCAACCAAAGTGCTATAAACGCAAACTGGTTCTACGAGATTATGCCAAAAGACATAACCAGTGGCACGCCCGATAAACTGAACGACATGACAGCAACCGAAGCGGCAGAAGAAGGCGCAACAAACACTGAAGCGAACACAGCAAATAACGCTGAGAACAAAGAAGTTGCAACAATAACCAACAACACTAACGAGCAAACATCAGAGCGATACTTCAGCATTGTGCTTGCAAGCCGTGTAGCAAAAAAGAACGCAGAGGAGTATGTAAGCAAACTTCATCGTAAAGGCATGAAAGAAGCTCGTGTCTATATCGGTGCCAATGGTCACGTAAAGGTGATATATCGCAAGTTCAGCACTCGCGAAGAGGCAAACAAAGCAAAGAACATGCTGACAGACAACATCGAATTTGAAGGATCTTGGATAACAGAAATAAAATAAATGAAAAGAGTAAGATGCCCAAAATGTGATAACTTCATCACATTCGACGAGAAGAAATACACCGAAGGACAGTCGTTAGTATTCCAATGCCCCGACTGTGGCAAGCAATTCGGCATACGCATTGGTGTTTCAAAACTGCGCAACACGCAGAAAGAGGATATTCCTGAAGAAAATGCAGAAGGAAACGAGTGTGGCTACATCACCGTTATCGAAAACGTATTCCATTACAAGCAGGTCATTCCGCTACACATGGGTGTGAACGTCATCGGACGCTACATGAAGAATAGCGGTGTAAACTGCGCTATCGAGACAAACGACCCGAGCATCGACATCAACCATTGTTCTATCACAGTAAGCCGCGACAAAAAGGGCGACTTGAAGTATGTGCTTAAGGACGGACCGAGCTACACTGGTACCTTCGTCGACAACGTTATTCTTGGCGACCGCGAGCAACGCGTTATCGAGGACGGCACATTGTTCACAATTGGTGCTACGAGTGTCATTCTGCACACAGACAACATCAACGACACAACGCAAGAATAGACAACATTACATCCACAAAATTACGCTGTGAGTTTGCCACGCTACGGCAACATTGTTGTCGCGCTACGGCAATTAAGTTTCGGTAGCACAACAACAATGTTGCCGTAGCGTGGCAAACTCGCAGTTATAATTTATTGACAATTTCCTTGCCCATTTGCATTACGTAGGTAAGGTTTATATCCTTGTCGTAGACAACGATATCGGCATCCTTACCCTCCTCTATTGAGCCTTTGCGGTCGAACACGCCCATAATCTTTGCAGGTGTCTCGCTTGCCATACGGAACACATCTATCATCGGTATTTCTGCCTTTTGTATGCATGTGCGGACGAGCACATCCATAGTGGCAATGGAGCCGGCAAGCACCGAGCGGTCGGCGAGTTTACACACACCGTCTTCCATAATCACACGAGCCTCCGGAGACACATCACCTTCGCTTGCTGCATAAGCCAAAGAGTCGGTGATGAGGGCTGTTCTTTCTACGCCTTTTATCTTATATACAATCTTAAGCATTACTGGTGGCACGTGTATACCATCGGCAATCACCTCTACCGTCATATCCTGCAGCGCATAAACACTCTCCACGGTGCCTGGCACCTTGAACTCGTGCTCCTTGTACACTACGGGCATTGCGTTGTAGAAGTGCGAGGCATGTGTCATTCCGGCATCATGCGCTTTCACCACATCCTCATAGGTAGCACGTGTGCAGGTGAGAGCAGAAAGCACGCCATGCTTGCGTAGCTCTTTGATAAATCTAACCGAGCCGGGCAACTCTGGTGCCTCATCCCAACGCTTGATGCACTTATACTTTTTGAGCAGCGTCTCATATTCATATATAATAGGTGCCTTTATCAACACTGGGTTTTGTGCACCAGCTTGCTTTCTATTGATATACGAACCTTCGATGTGCAATCCAAGCACTGGACTATCTTTCTCCGCCATGAGCTTCTGACACACGTTGCAGGCAGCCTCAATGGTAGGTATTGTCGACGACGATAATGTTGGGTATATTGCGGTGGTGCCATGCTTCAGATGAGCATTGACACCTGCACGAAAAGCATCCTGCGTGGCTTCAATGAAGTCTCGACCGCCTCCGCCATGAGCGTGCATATCAATGCCGCCTGGGACGATATAGCCTCCTTGGACATCGATGATTTCAGCTCCCACAACATGCAAGTCGATGTTCGAGACGGCTCTGATTTTGTTGCCGTCCGTCACTATGGAGCCGCCATCAAGCCATCCTTTAGGTGTTAGGATGCGACCATTGACAAATTGTTTCAACATATTATTTCTTTTTAGAGTTCGTTAGTCACCTCGTTACCCATCTGCATTACGTAGGTGAGTTTAAGGTCTTTGTCGAACATCATGATATCTGCGTCCTTACCGTCCTCGAGCGAGCCCTTACGATCGAACACGCCCATAATCTTTGCCGGTGTCTCGCTCGCCATACGACATGCGTCCTCCATCGGTATGTTTGCCATCTGCACACACGTGCGGATGAGACGATCCATTGTGGCGATAGAACCAGCGAGGGCTGAGTGGTCGGCAAGCTTGCACACGCCGTCTTCAAGTATCACGCGTGGGTCGAACGCCACGCCCTCTTCGCTTGCAGCACATGCTAACGAGTCGGTGATGAGGGCAGTTTTCTCTACGCCCTTTATCTGATAAACCACGTGGAGCATCACTGGGGGCACATGTATGCCGTCGGCAATCACCTCTACGGTCATATCCGGAAGGGCGTACACGCTCTCCACGGTGCCCGGCACCTTGAACTCGTGTTCCTTATATACCACTGGCATTGCGTTGTAGAAGTGTGTAGCGTGCATCATACCAGCATTGTGTCCGGCTACGACATCTGCGTATGTGGCGCGTGTGTGACCGATAGATGCCACTACGCCGTGCTTACGACACGACTGTATGAACTCCACAGAGCCTGGCAGTTCCGGAGCTTCGTCCCAACGCTTAATGCATGGATACTTGTCGAGCAATGGTTCGTACTCTTCCGCCAACGGTGGCTTTATCCATTCGGGTATCTGTGCGCCTGCCTGCTTCGGGTTGAAGTATGGACCTTCAAGATGGAGTCCGAGTACGGGGCTATTCTCTTCTTCCATGAGTTTCTGACAGGTCTCGCAAGCTGCCTCAATCATTGGCACGGTAGAAGACGAGAGGGTTGGGAATATAGAGGTTGTGCCGTGCTTCATGTGTGCTTTTATGGCTACACGGAACGCCTCCTCTGTGCCCTCCATGAAGTCGCGTCCGCCTCCTCCATGCACGTGCAAATCTACTCCGCCTGGTACTACATAGCAGCCTTTAGCGTCGATAATCTGAGCGTTAACGATGTGCAAATCACTGTTCGATACGGCTAAAATCTTATTACCGTCAATGATTACAGAGCCGCCTTCAAGCCATCCTTGTGGAGTAAGAACGCGACCATTAATTATTTGTTTTAACATAACTGAATGATTAGTTTGGGGACTATTGAGCAGCACATCCTGCTTGTGCAGATTGTGTGTGCAAAGTTCCGTCATCCATTAGTAGGTTTTTTCACAAGCAAAGGTACATATTATTTTTTATTGCAGCCAACAAAATAACAAAAAGAATTATTAACTTTGTAACAAAATAACAAAATACAACAAATGATAACAGGCGAGATAAAAAACAAAATCGACCAGATATGGGACACGTTCTTTGTGGCTGGCATCACTAACCCCATCACCGTACTTGAGCAGATGACGTACATCTTTTTTATGAAGATGCTCGACGACAAGCAGTTGCAAGAGGAGGAGAACGCACGCGACTGGGACTGTGAGGTAGAGAACCCCACCTTCCTCAACGGACAGCTGTGGGTAAATCCGGAGGCTGTGAGCGACGAGGAGCGAGCAGGTGTACCCTACGAAAATCTGCGCTGGCATGTGTTCAAGAACTTCGGTGCCGACAATATGTTCAAGGTGGTTCGTCAGAGCGTGTTCGAGTTTATCAAGCACATCGGCACTGGCGAGGAGTCTGCCTATAGCCGCTACATGAAGTCGGCAATCTTCCTCATCCCCAACGCCCGCACCCTTGCCAAGGTGGTGGACGGTGTCGACTCGCTCGATATGAACAACCGCGATGCCATGGGCGATGTCTACGAGTACATCTTAGGCAAGATGGCAGCCAGCGGCACCAACGGTCAGTTTCGCACACCTCGCCACATCATACGCATGATTGTGGAGCTGATGGAGCCTACCCCACAAGACTACATCTGCGACCCTGCGATGGGTTCGGCAGGCTTCCTCGTAGAGGCTGTGAAGTACATCAAGGAGAAGCACGCAACGGCGATGTACGTAAGCGAGGAAGTGCAGCACATGAAGACATCCATGATTAACGGTTACGACACCGACCAGACCATGCTTCGCATCGGTGCCATGAACCTCCTGCTGCACGACATAACCGCTCCCGAACTGGCTTGGCGCGACTCACTTTCTGAACAGAACGAGGACCAGAGCTGCTACACGCTCGTCATGGCGAACCCTCCCTTTGCAGGCAGTCTTGACAAAGGTAACGTGAACAAGCGCATCCTCAGCTACGCCAACACCAGCAAGACCGAGCTGCTGTTCCTTGCGCAGTTTGTGCGCTCGTTGGAGATAGGCGGACGTTGCGCCAGCATCGTGCCCGACGGCGTGCTCTTCGGTACCAGCAAGGCTCACGTGGCTATACGCAAGGAGATTGTAGACAATCAGCAGTTGCGTGCCGTCATCTCCATGCCAAGCGGTGTGTTCAAGCCCTACGCCGGCGTGTCGACGGCTGTGCTCATCTTCGCTAAGACCAACTGCGGAGGCACCGACCGCGTGTGGTTCTACGACATGCGAGCCGACGGTTTCTCGCTCGACGACAAGCGTTCAGCCATCAACGACAACGACATACCCGACATCGTCGAACGCTTCCACAACCTCGCTGCCGAGGAACAGCGCACACGCAAGGAGCAGAGTTTCTTTGTGCCCGTCGACGAAATCCGCCAGAACGACTACGACCTCTCCATCAACAAATACAAGGAGATAGAGCGCGAGCGTGTGGAGTACGAACCGGTGAAGGACATACTCGCACGATTGGAGCAGAACGAAGCGGAATACGCCAAGGGGTATGAAGAGCTGAGAAGCATGTTGGAGGAGTAAAAAAGTATGGCACAATCACTTTGCAAAATCTATTTGCACATCATATTCCACATCAAGACCACAAGTCCATGTATTCTTGATGACGACCTCAAACGTGTGCACGCCTATATCGGCGAAATAATCAACGACTCTAAATGCACGACTATTTGGGTTGGTGGTGTTGGCGACCATGTACATGTGTTGTGTCTATTAGGGCGTGAGGTATCGATAGCGCAACTTGTGGAGGCTATGAAACGCAATAGCAGCCGATGGATAAAATCACTATCACCAAAATATTCATGGTTTGCATGGCAGGGCGGTTATGCGGCTTTGTCAGTAAGCCAGTCGGTTGTAGACAAGACAGTGGCGTACATCAAAAACCAAAAGGAGCATCATAAGAAAACGTCATTCCAAGATGAATACAGGCAGTTTTTGAAATTGTATAATATTGAATATGACGAGAAGTATGTGTTTACGGATTAGCAAGGACGTGAAACCAATAACGTTTGCAAAGACGTGAAACCAATAACATTTGCGCAAAGACGGGCTGAAAGCCCAATGTTTCCATAGCCCAGGGCATCGCCCTGGGTAAACGAGCACAAACGCCAAGCGCCCTGTAAGGGCAGCTATAAAACAACAAACTATTAGAGCTGCCCTTACAGGGCGCATAGCTCATAATCACATCATACCCAGGGCGATGCCCTGGGCTATGGAGAGGTTGCCCCTCCGGGGCGCACAGCTAATAACAATAACGACAAGGAAGAACAATGAAACAAGGATGGGAATATAAGAGGTTTGAAGCGTGCATAAACAAAACGCCCAAACCAAAGCAAGTAAAAACAGAAGAATACAATAGTGGTACTAAATATCCTATTGTTTCACAAGAAGACAAACTTATTTCTGGATATTATGATGATGAGTCTTATGTTTTTCACATTGACTCTCCAGTCGTAATATTCGGAGACCATACCCGTGTCCTAAAATATATAGATTTCGATTTTGTTGTTGGCGCAGATGGTGTAAAAATAATATCTCCAAAACAAGAATTAAATGCAAAGTTCTTGCTTTACTACTTGCAATGGTACAAAATACCTAACCTTGGTTATTCAAGACATTACAAATTATTAAAAGAAATTCAAATTCCCCTCCCTCCCAAGTCCACCCAACTCTCCATTGTCTCCGAACTTGACAAGATTAACGAGTTGATTCGTCTAAAGAAGGAGCAACTGAAAGATTATGACAACCTCGCACAAAGCATCTTCTATGAGATGTTTGGAGACCCCGTGGAGAATGAAAAGGGATGGGAGGTTAGTACATATTCTAAATGTTTTAATATAGGATCTGGTGGAACACCTTCAAAGTCTGTACCTGAATATTGGGACAATGGAAATATTCCATGGATATGTTCCAACATGTGTCAAAATTGTATTATTACAGAAACAGATGGCAAATTTATAACACAGGAAGGTTTAAATAATTCAAGTACTAAATATCTTGAAGTAGGAACCGTTCTTGTAGCTCTTGTTGGCGCAACAATTGGAAAGGTTGCATTACTAAGGACTCCGACTTGCACTAATCAGAATGTTGCCTTTATAAAAGCAAATGAATCTAAAGACTTTGTGCCAGAATATGTGTTTTACAATTTAATGGGGCAATATGAGGAGTTTATGAAGATTGGTAAAGGAGATTTTAAAATGGCAAATCAAGCTTTTATAAAAGCCTTACCTATATTATCTCCTCCTCTATCTCTCCAACACCTCTTTGCCCAGCGCATTGAGAAGATTGAGCATCAGAAGTCAGAGGTAGCGAAAGCGATAACCGACCTTGAAACCCTCCTCGCCTCTCGTATGCAGCATTGGTTTGAGTAACGGTAACTTAGGAGGGTTGGGCATCCCTGCCCTACCCACTCTGCCTTAATTTGCAGTTGATCGAGTGGATATAGCAGGGATGCTATACCCTCCTATAGATAGCCAGCTGCTTGCACAAACTACAGCGAGGACGCCATAGCCTCCTACGCTTTGCATCAACCATCCATATTATAGACGACTCTAAAAACTTGAATATATGGCAAAGAAATTTGAAATACGAAATAGTACTGCCGAATTCCTTATCTTCATGGCAGAGGGTAAGGAGGATGGCGTTCAAGTGGTTTATAAAGACGAAACCATTTGGTGTACGCAGAAAGCTATGGCTACGCTTTTTGATGTAGGAGTTCCTGCTATCAGCAAACATCTTAGTCACATTTTTGCAGATGGCGAGCTTGACAAAGAAGTGGTTGTTTCCAAAATGGAAACAACCACTCAACATGGTGCTATTGAAGGAAAGACACAAACAAAAGCAACCGATTTTTATAATCTCGATGCTACCATCGCCGTAGGCTATCGTGTCAATTCTCGTCGCGCTACCCAGTTCCGCCAATGGTGTACCTTCGTACTTCGCCAATACGCCATCCGTGGCTACGTGATAGACAAAAAGCGTATGGAGAACGGCTCGTTCATTGGTGTTGACTACTTTGAGCAACTCTTGGAGGAGATTCGCGAGATTCGTCTGTCTGAGCGCAACTTCTACCAGAAGCTTACCGACATCTACGCCACAGCCATCGACTACAACCATGAAGCTCCTACCACAAGAGACTTCTTCAAGAAGGTGCAAAACAAAATGCACTATGCCGTACACGGTCATACTGCTGCCGAACTAATAGTAGAGCGTGCCGATGCAGACAAGGAACACATGGGACTAACAACATGGGCAAAGGCTCCAAGCGGAAAGATCCTACGATCGGACGTGAGTGTAGCAAAGAACTATCTTAAGGAGAACGAGCTGCAAGCCCTTGGACGATTGGTCAACGCCTATCTTGATATTGCAAAGGATATGGCTGAACGACATATACCAATGACCATGGAGGACTGGGCTAAGCGTATAGACAAATTTCTTGACGCAACAGACAGAGATATCCTACAAGGTGCAGGAAACATTACTGCAGAATACGCCAAGCAACATGCCGAAAGCGAATTTGAGAAATATAGAGTGATACAAGACAGATTGTTCCGTTCGGACTTTGATCTGCTTAACGAAAACCAGCCTACAATACCCTATGAAGAATTTTGACTTTATCAAGAAACTGGCGGAGATAATACCCGACTTCGCCCAGCTACACGAATACTGCGACAAGGCAGAAATATTTCAAAGCACATTCCCAGAGGAGAGTGCGAGCAATGCGCGTAAGGCATTGGAATGGTTGGTGAAGAACCACCTTTCGATGGCAAACGTAACCTTAGACCCTTACGAAACGCTCAGCCAAATGATAAAACGCCCACAGATAGACGCGTTCATCAACGACGACTGGAACTTTGAGCAACACATGCGCACGGTGAAGAAGATTGGCAACTACGCCTCGCACATTGGTTCGCAGCCGGTGAGGAAGAACGATGCCTTCGTCTGTCTGCGTGCCTTGTACTATGTAGTGAGCGGTTTTCTCTTCCGCTGGCAAGCCATAAAAGAAATTACAGCCTTCGATGCTACGCTTGTGCCTACTGGCTTCAGTGGAATGCACGTGGCAGACCAGTCGGAGCCTACCGTGTCGTTGCAGGTGGTAGACAGCGTGCCGGCTGAGGCGATAGAGCACCCAAAAACACCTGAGCAGGAGCCGAAGGAGTCGCTCGCGAGCGAGGCAATCACACGCAAGTGTCTCATCGACTATATGCTAAACGAAGCCAAATGGGAGATCCTTAATGTGAAGGGCGACATACAGGGTGGCAAGGCTGCCATCGAGGTGAAGATTGACGGCATGGACAAGGCTACGTATCCATCGGGCGTTGGCTACGCCGACTATGTGTTGTACAGCAAAGGCGGCAAGCCACTGGCGGTGATTGAGGCGAAGAGCACCATACAGAGCGCAGACAAAGGACGCAAGCAAGCTATGGAGTATGCCGACGGACTGGAGAAGAAGCATGGTGTGCGACCTGTGATATACTATACCAATGGCTACGAGACCAAGGTGATTGACGGCTTGGGCTATCGGGATCGTGAGGTCATCTCGTTCCATAGCGAGGACGACCTTGAGCGTATGATACAGAAACGTGGACGTGCCGACATCACCGACCTCACCATCGACGACGAGATAACCAACCGTCCGTATCAGAAGACAGCTATCAAGAGTTTGGTGGAATGGCTCAACAAGAAGCATCGCCGTGGACTGCTTGTGCTTGCTACCGGCACGGGCAAGACACGCGTGAGCATATCGCTCTGCAAACTGCTCTCGAACAACAACTGGATAAAGAAGGTGCTTTTCCTTGCCGACCGCACCGAACTGGTAAATCAGGCACATGGAAAGTTTGAGGAGTTTCTGCCCAGCGAGTCGATGAGCTGTCTGTCGGAGGACGAAGACCCCGACTTAGGTGCACGCTTCATCTTCTCTACCTATCAGACGATGATCAACTACATCAACGCGGTGCCGGTGAAGTTCTCCGTGGGACACTTCGACCTCATCATCATCGATGAGGCTCACCGAAGCGTGTTCGGCAAGTATGGAGCTATTTTCCAATATTTCGACTCGCTCCTCATCGGATTGACAGCAACGCCACGCGCAGAGATTGACAAAAACACATTCAAGCTGCTTGAGCTTGAGAATGCGCCCAACTACGAATACACATACGACGAGGCTATCGGCGACGGATATCTCTGCCCCTACCGTCAGAAGAACTGCACATCGAAGATGATAAACCGCGGCATTAAGTATGACGAGCTGAGCAAGGAGGAGCGCGACGAACTGGAAAAGGTGTGGGAATACGAGAAGGCTCTGAAGGGCATACCGAATGCCCAAGAGTATCACCGCGACATACAGGGCAACGAACTATTCCGCTACCTCATCAACGACGACACCATCGACAACGTGCTCTCGGAGCTGATGACCAACGGCTTGAAGATTAATTGTGGCGAGGATGTGGGCAAAACAATCATCTTTGCATACAACCACAAGCACGCAGAGCGCATAGTGGAGCGTTTTCGTGCGCTTTACCCAGAGCGTGGTGCCGACTACTGTCAACTGATAGACAATCAGGTGAAGCATCATTCGGCTATCATAGCCGACTTCAGGGAGGCTGAAAAGATGCCACAGATAGCGGTGTCGGTGGATATGCTCGACACCGGCATCGACGTGCCGGAGATTCTTAACCTCGTGTTCTTCAAGATAGTGAAGTCGAAGATCAAGTTCGACCAGATGATTGGTCGCGGCACACGTCTGTGCCAGGGCATCTTCGGTCCAGACCAAAACAAGAAGGAGTTCTACATCTTCGACTGGTGTGGCAACTTCACCTACTTCTCGAAGAATGGCGACGACATAGCACCGACAAACATAAAGACACTAAGCCAGCGACTCTTCGAGCTGCGCGTAGACATTGCGAAAGAACTGCAGAGTGCCGAACATCAGGAAAAGCCGTTCGACAAGCAACTGCACGACGATTTGAAAACACTGCTGCACAAGCAGGTGGCTTCCATCGGCAAGGAGCGCAAGGAGACGCGACCGTTCCTGGGCATCATTGAGCCGTTCCGTGAGAAGGACAATTGGACATATATCTCGGAGGTGGGTGCCCTGCAACTAAAGAAGATTAGCCACCTTGTACCGGTAGAAAAGGACGAAGAGGAGACAAAGAGGTTTGACGTGGTGATGCTTCACATAATGCTGGCACACATCAACACAACGGTAAGTGTGGGACAATTCCGCCAAGTGGTGGTGAACGTGGCTGCAATATTGGAGAAGAAGGCTACTGTGCCGGCTGTAATGGCACACATCAACACCATACGAATGGTGCAGACACCACAGTTTTGGGAGAACGAGTCGCTTGACGCATTGGAGGGTGTGCGCAAAGAGCTGCGCGAAATAGTGCACTTGCTGAAGGAGCAACGCCAAAACAAGAAGTTCATCATCGACATAGAGGACGAATACACCATCTCCAAAGCCCCCGTCAACGTGGTTATACAGACTACGTACAAGCAGCGAGTAATCGATTACTTGGCAGAGAACAGCAACAACGAAACACTGCGAAAGATACAGAACTTTGAGCAGCTCACCGCTGCCGATATACAGGAGTTGGAGCGCATCTTCTTCGAGGAGCTGGGCACCAAGGACGAGTACAACGCACTCACCGAGGGACATCCGTACAAGAATAATGTAGCTGCCTTCATACGTGTCATCAACGGCATCGACCACAAGAAAGCGTTACAGATATATCAGCAGTTTGTAGATGGCTATAATCTTACTTCGGAACAGGAGCAGTATCTGAAGAATATCATCGACTACGTAAGTATGAATGGCGATATTGAAACAAAAAACTTTATGGAGTATCCGCTGAAACAATACAACTGGCGTACTATCTTCGGCGACCATTTTGTAAATCTAAAGGATTTCATCAAGCAGATTCATGAGGTCATCTCTGCATAAACAGAAAACAAGTTAAGTGTTTTTTGAAAGAAGATGGTTGTAGATTTTCTTCACGGCAATGTGGTAGCTTGCTTTTAAGGAGCCTTCTGAGGTGTTGAGCAGGCTACTCATTTCCGAATACTTCATTTCTTCGTAATAGCGAAGATTGAAGACAACGCGCTGCACATCGGGCAGTGTTGCAATAGCTTCTTGCAAAGCTGCTTGCGTGGCATCGCCGTCAAAATATTCGTCGGCAACAAGGTGCGAACCAACTCCATCGGTAAGATCGGAGTCGTAAGCTACGAAGTCGCGCTTACGGCGTAGAAAGTCGAGCGACTCGTTGATGGCTATACGATAAAGCCAGGTGGATGGTTTCGAACGCTCTTCAAATTGATCAAGGTTGTTCCATGCTTTTACAAAGACATTCTGCATTACATCGTTGGCATCGTCGTGATTGAGCACAATACGACGTATCGTCCAATATAGTTTTTCGCTATATTGGGCAACCAATTCAGTAAACAGTTTATTCTTTTCTGTATCTTTCATTTTGCCTTGAACATCTTGGTTAAAGATACTTTTGTATGTTGTCGTAGATTATACTGTCATAGCCATATATGTCGTCATAGCGAACAAGATTGCCATTGCTATCAGGATAGAGCGTATAATAGGTGATGTATATCGGCACTAATGGTTCTACCTTCAAGCTACGCACCATCTTTGAACGATTAGGACGTTCTGCTTCTGGCGCATCTTCGCGTGGCCGTTCGCTAAAATCGGCAGCCATAGAGTACTTCATCTTTTCCATCAGCTTCTCGTTTTTATCGTTCAACATGAAAACAGCCAACTCGTAGGGTTTCTCTACACGTATGCAACCATGCGACACCATGCGGTTATTACGGGCGAAGACTCTGGGCGAGGATGTGTCGTGCAGGTATATGCTATAATTGTTGTCGAAACGGAAAATAACTCTTCCAAGCGCATTGCCACGCCCACCCCACTGCACAACGGAATAGTTGGCACTAAGGAGCATGTCGCGTGTAATGTTCTCAGGTGCTACAATCTTACCCGTGTTGCGGTCGCGCACAAAGTAATTGTTATTATCGAAATATGAGTGATTGCCGACATGGTGTATTACGCTTGTCTTCACTATGCTTTTCGGTATTATCCACTGCGGATTGAAGTCCATACGTTTTATCTTGCTGCTTAATAGCGGAGTCTTCGTCTCAAGACTACCTACAGCCACCTTCATAACCAGACGTTCGTCACCATCATGGGCAAACAGATACAGAGCGGGCACGTTCACAACCACATACTTCTTGTGCAGCTGCGGGTAGTCGCCATCGTTTTCCCAACGACAGCGCTCTATATTGCAAAGCAAACGACGGCGATAGTCCTTGTCCCTGGTCTTGTTCAAAGCAGAAATGTATTTGGCGTATAATGGATTGTGGGGCTTCGACTTTGCGAGAAAGTCTGCAAACTTATCCATATCACCCTTTATCACAGCACAAGCGGTTGCAAGATAGGTGTCATTGGGCAGACTTGTATGCCAACCATAAAGTGAACGATATGTGACGTGTAGGGTGTCGTCTTTACGCTGATCGAGTCGATTGAACGCTTTGTAAGGGTTCATAAAGCCAAAACGCTGCCCCTCTGTGTAGCGCAAGAAGGCTTTTGTAAGATAATACTCTAAGCGTGCGAACACTTTTACAGCCGAATTGTCGGCTGTTTTAATAGAATCGAAATCAAGGGTGCGTACACGTTGTAAATCTTCTTTCAGTAAGGAATAATAGAATTTGTCACGAGAGAAGCCCAATGAATCGACGCGAGAGATGTAACTAAGTAAGGTGTCTGCTTTTGAAGAAACATCACCACGCGTTATCCACAGCATCTCCATACTGGTGTTGTAGTGCTTGCGAGCGTGTATGTCGGCTGGACTGTTAGACTTGTCGGACAGAATGAGTGTGCGGATATTAGAGAATACTCTATCCGCAGAAATATCGTAACGGGATGTTCGCAATGTAGCAAAATCGTCTAACGATACATACATACGTTCTTCTTTCTTATGACATGAGCATAAAACAAAAGCCATAAGAAAGAAGAGAAACAATGAGAACTTGCTAATATTCAAATTGGATATTGACAAAACTTGTTACTTAATCACAATTTTACGTGCTATCTTACCAACTTTAACAATGTAAATACCCTTTGGCAAGTTCAAATCAAATCGTTTGTCCTGACTATCAATCTTTACAGACATAACTGGAGCGCCTCCTGCCAAATTATAGATGCTCATTGTCATTCCAAAAGCATCTGTGACACGCACAACGTTATCCTCTATGGATATGACGGGCTTCTGTACATTGTCAATGAGCTCAATTTCTGGCATACACTCAGCCATTGCTGATTTTGGAGCACCTACCATAAAGATAGCAAGTAATATAACGAGTATATATTTTGTCATAAGCTAACGTTTTAATGTAATGATTTGTTTTTGCAAAGATACAAAAACTTTTAATACGACAATAATAATAGTGTAAAAAAACTGAGTTGTTCAGTTTTTTTACACTATTTATCGAGATTATTGCATCACAAATGTCAATGTTCCACCTTTCAGAATATCTTCATGCGAAATGTTCGTGCTACGAAGTCGCTTACCATTGAGCAGTACTTCCTTTACAAGATACTTCTCTGGCGAATAGCCTTCTGCCTCGACCTTAAACGTATTACCATTCTCCAAGTGGATTGTTGCGTTGCGGAAGAGCGGTGAACCAATCTCGTACTCGCAACTAACAGGATTTAATGGATAGAAACCTAACGCACTGAAAACATACCAAGCAGACATCTGTCCGCAGTCTTCGTTTCCACAGAGTCCGGCAGGTGTGTCATTGTAGAGTTCTGTCAGTATTTGGCGAACATACTTCTGCGTCTTGTGGGGCTGACCTATCTTGTTGAAGATATATGCAGCATGGTGACTGGGTTCGTTTCCGTGTGCATATTGTCCTATCATACCCGTACTAAACAATGGCAGTTCGGCATTGGCAGTTGGCGTATAAGTGAAGAAGCTATCAAGTTTTTCAGCAAAACGTTTCTTGCCAACAAGTTTCTCAAGTCCCTTTATATCATGCTGCACCGACCACATATAGTGCCATCCATTGCTCTCACAGATGTGCGCTGTATATTCGTCAGGCGAGTAAGCCGGCTGGAAACTGCCGTCGGAATGGCGCGGTTGCATGAACGTAGAGCCCTTACAGTACACATTGCGGTAGTTCTGCGCGCGCTTGCTGAACTCTTTATAGACGTCGATCTTGTTCATCGATTTGGCAAGCTCAGCGATGCATGCGTCGTCATAGGCATACTCAAGCGTACGCGAAAGCGACCAGTTGTCACCGAGTGTAGGTTCCTTCACATCATAAGGTACATAGCCCAACTTCTTATAAAGTCCGATACCTCTATAGTCGTCTAAGTTGGCTGTCTTCACGCACTCTGCTAAAGCCTCTTCCTTGTTGATATTAGGCACACCTTTCAGAATAGCTTCAGCAATAACAGAAGCGGCATGATATCCAATCATCATATCCGTCTCCGACGACCACATATTCCAAATTGGCAAACGTCCGTTCTCCTTACTAAACGCAATGAGCGAATTGACCATATCGCTGGCACGTGTAGGCATTAGGATATCATAAAGCGGATGGGCAGCACGATAGGTATCCCACAACGAGCAAGTCTCATAGTTGAACCACCCATTCGCCTTATGCAGCTGACGATCAGCACCAAGATAGCTGCCGTCAACATCGCAGAGCAACGTAGGCGCAGACATGGCGTGGTAGAGTGATGTATAGAAAACTGTTTCCTGCGACTGCGAACCTCCCTCTATCTCTATCCTACCCAATTCCTTGTTCCAGAGGCCTTCAGCCTGTCTTTTCACTGCGTCGAAGTCGTCAGACACTGCTTCTGCCTGCAGATTCTTTTGTGCTCCTGCAAGGCTTGTTGGCGAAAGAGCTGTTGTTACCACAAGTTTGTCAAAACCCTCTGAAGCAAACTTAAAGCGAGCAATGCAGCCTACTCCATCCCGATTATTCTTCAACGCTTTACTATCAATCTCTACAGATTTGATAGGTTGTGAGAAACGTGTTCTGAACCAAACTCGCTGATTGCGAGCCCAACCATCCGAATAACGATAGCCTTCAATGGTGAAAGAGTCAACAACGCTTATCTTGCTGTCAACCGTTGCGTCCCAGTTCATCGCCTTGTTCAAATCTAAGATGACCATACGTTCCTTGCCATCATTAGGGAATGTATAGCGCTGAACTCCACACCGGGGCGTTGCGGTTAGCTCTACGTTAATGTCATAGTCGGTTAGACGCACTTGGTAATATCCTGCATGTGCCGTTTCGTCCTTGTGAGAGAAGCGCGAGTGTATGCCCAACGGCTCTTCAGCCTCGTTGTACGGCAACGTTACGGGCATAAACGAGATATCATACAAATCGCCAGCACCCGTTCCTAACAAGTGAGTATGACTAAAACCGGCTATCGTACTATCAGGATAGAAATAACCAGCAATACGATCCCATCCAGGCAAACCGTTGTCTGGACTTAGCTGCACCATTCCGAAAGGCACCTGTGCTCCAGGATAAGTATTACCGGTATAGTCGGTACCTATAAGCGTATTCACTTTTGAAGCATAATCCTTGGCATACGTAGTAGTATGTAAGGTACAAGCAGCAAAAAAAATAATAGAAATTAATGTCTTTCTCATCATTATAAGATATGAAGATTTGAATTGAAAAGATGAAAGATAAAAATAAAGTCCACTTAAGGAATGTCCAATTTGGCCATATCTTTAAGTGGACTTATCTATTATTATATATTCAAATTGCAACTTCCGAGGAAGCTGTATTTTAATTAGTCAAGGTGAAGCGACTTCTTGATAGCTTCAATCTTATCGTCGGCAGCCTTGCTGCAACGCTCGTAGCAACCAGCGCACTTGAACGACGGATCCTTAACCTCAAGATAGAACTTAATCTTAGGTTCTGTACCCGATGGGCGAACGCTAACCTTAGTGTTGTCGTCGCAGAACCACTGGAGCACGTTGCTTGTTGTAGGCATATCGAGCTTCTCTACAGTGCCGTCGGCCTTTGTAGATGTGAGAGCCTGATAGTCCTTCCAGAGAATCACCTTGCTACCACCCAACTCCTGAGGAGGATTGGCACGGAAGTCAGCCATCATCTGCTTGATTTCGTCAGCGCCAGTCTTGCCCGGGCGAACTACGTTCACTGTGAACTCCTTGCTAAAGCCATACTCCTGATAAATCTGCATCAAGAGGTCGTAGAGAGTCTTGCCTTGGTCCTTAGCCCAAGCAGCGATCTCGCAGATAAGGCAGATTGAAGCTGGAGCGTCCTTATCGCGAACCTTGTCGTAAGGCAGGAAGCCGAAGCTCTCCTCGCCACCACCAATGTAGTCCTGCTTGCCCTCAGAGATAGCAATCTCACGTGCAATCCATTTGAAGCCAGTGTAGCAGTCGCGAAGTTCCACGTTGTTCTTCTTAGCGATTTCAGCAATCACCTCTGTTGTAACGATAGTCTTAACAAGGAAGTCTGTCGGCTTCAGCTTACCAAGCTTCTTCTTATTCTCAATGATGTAATAGCAGAACATCATGCAAGTCTGGTTACCATTGATAATCATCCATTCGCCCTTATCATCACGGCAAACGATAGCAAGACGGTCTGCATCGGGGTCAGTAGCAACAACCAAGTCGGCATTGAGCTTTGTACCAAGCTTCATACCTAATGTCATTGCTTCTGCATTCTCTGGGTTTGGAGAAACGACAGTTGGGAAGTTACCGTCAACAACCATCTGCTCCGGAACAACATTTATGTTCTGGAAGCCCCATGAACGCAAGCAGAGAGGTACAATAACACGACCAGTGCCATGCATTGCAGAATAAACGATATTGAGATCCTTCTGGCGGTTGATAACATCCTGGTCAATCATTGCAGAATGAACAGCTGTCATATAGTCGTAGTCCATCTCGCCACCAATAATCTTAATCTTATCCCAGTTAGCCTCAAACTTAACGTCATCAATAGTCACCTTGTTAACCTCATCAATGATGCCCTTATCGTGCGGAGCCAATACCTGAGCACCATCGCTCCAATAAGCCTTATAGCCATTGTATTCCTTCGGGTTGTGAGAAGCTGTTACGTTTACACCTGCTTTCGCACCGAGCTGGCGGATAGCAAATGAAATCTCTGGTGTAGGACGGAGTCCCTCGAACAAATAAGCCTTAATGCCATTTGCAGAGAAGATAGCAGCAACAGTCTCAGCAAAGAGACGAGAATTGTTACGGCAGTCGTGACCTACAACAACAGAAAGGTTCTCCTCGCCTGGGAACGCCTTTAATATATAGTTAGCAAAGCCCTGTGTTGCCATGCCAACGATGTACTTGTTCATACGGTTTGTACCAGCACCCATAACGCCACGCAGACCACCAGTACCAAACTCGAGGTTCTGATAGAAAGCATCGATAAGTGCAGACTTGTCCTCTGCCTCAAGCATTGCCTTCACCTCGTTACGTGTTTCCTCGTCGAAAGCAGGGGTAAGCCACTGCTGTGCTCTTTCCTCACACTGCTTTATGAGTTCTCTATTGTCTCCCATAATATAAATGTATGTTAACGTTGTTAATAATTTAAGTTTCTAATTAATATTACAAAGTTAGTTATAATAAATGAAACAATAACCTTTCGCCACTTATTTTTCACTTAAATTATTCTAAAATCTTTGTCATATTCAGCTCCGTAATTCTGCCATCAGGATTAACCTTGGCATTAAAACGAAATCTTGTCTCGCTTGAACTGTTGTCTGTATGTTCCACTTTCTGCAACCCAGAGAAGACAACAGTGTACTCATATTGCTGATCGCCAACTTCCTTTTTCGTTATGGCGTAATCCTCAAGCGACATCCAATTCATCGAAGCCACGTCACTTTTGTAGATTTTGTGCATAAACGTAACTACGTCGCTGCGTGTGGCGTTTGCCTTTCCAAGAAACTTTGCAATCAGCGGACTGAATGAATTCATCAATCCATTTTCATCTCGGTTGTTTAGACTTTGGAACAATCCATCAAACACTGTTCCTACGAGTATTTTATCCTCTGGGGTCACCGTGTTTGCATTAAGCATTTTCATCTTATCTGTAGCTTCATCGAAGTGCTCACCATCAGGATGCTGCTCCAAATAGAGTTGTACAGCCTCAAGGGTGTTCGCCGCATCAGCCCTCGACCAATCAATAGAGTCAATCTTGTGTTGCGCAACTTGGCAGAACGGAGAGTTTGGATGTTGCTCGATGTATCGTTGAAAGTCGCTTTTTGAACCACTAACAACAACATTAGTCCAATCGCGGTCAAGCTGTGCAAAATATTCCAAATGTGCAGAAATAGAATCGCGATGAGCTTCAGGCGCATCTGTGTATGTATTCAGATAGTTCTGCAACACTTGGGGATCGTTGCTCGAAAGGGCGAACTCATACGCAGACTCCTCCTTATCGCTTTGAGCATTTCTATAGAAAGCGTATAAAACAGCACCCAGAACCACTACAACCAATGACACAACTGCTATTACAATACGATTATTGCGTAAGCCCGAAGCCTTTTGATTGACTTTACAATCACTCTCGTCTCCACACATTGTAGTATTATCAACTGTGGTTTTATGATGGCATTGTGGACATTCCGCATTGCTATTAAAATACGTAAACCCACATTGCGAGCAGGTTGTAACATGTCCTGCAATAGGTACTCCACATGAAGGACAGACTGGGGCTTTGTCACTAATTTCCTGATTACACTCAGGACATTTAATTATTGCCATGATTTTAAATTAATTATATTATTCTATTAAACACTTTCATCTACTGATGCAGCTGTCATTTATATATTTTTCACTCTCAACGTCTTTGGTATTTAAGTTCGCGCAAACTATGTCTACCCATAAAGCGACTTTTATCTACATAGCCCTTAATGCCATCGATGTATCCCTTACCAGTATACTGCCATAATATATAGTCCTTATCATCTGCCAATATTGGTTCGTTTTTAGAATATTGCGCAATCATCAGCTTGTAGTCATCTAACACTCCTACAAGATATTTGTTATAGAAATTGGTACCTGTGTACACAAGAGGTTTCTGATGATAAGCCTTTTCTACCATAACAAGAAACTTCGCAACAGAATCGCGGAATGCCTCTGTGCTCATCCCTTGCTTTACTTCGATATCTATCATCGGTATCAGATCTTGTTGGCTGGGACGGCACTGGGTCTTAAAGTTTGCTAACTGCTTTGAGAGGTCGGTCTTTGGTCTGAAAAAATGATACGACCCTACCTTCAAGCCATACTTATGTGCTAAATCAATATTCTGCTCGTACATGTGATCTATACGATCGCCACCTTCAGTAGCCTTTAGATAGACATAAGCCATTTTTGTATTATTGCCTATTACTTCCCAAAACACCTCGCCTTGATAATGACTCAAATCGATACCATGCACATGTGCACAGGTGTCTTCGCATTGCACAAGATTGTCTTGAGAAAATACGGGGCAAGAATAAAACAGTCCTAATATGATATATATATGTATGTAAAAAATCCTCTTCATAAATGCAAAGTTACTGTAAAATAGACAAAGAGGCAAAAAATCATTACATTTTTAAATTGTATTAATACAACGCAAAAAAGACCGTCCTTGTACAAAAGTGTACAAAAACGGTCTTTGCTATAAAATAATAATCGATTATTCTTCTTCCTCTGCCTCTGCTGCGTGCTCCTCAATAAGCTTCTGCTGCAAATCGTTCGGAACAAGCTCATAGCTTGCGAACTTCGTTGTGAACGAAGCACGACCACCTGTCAAGCTACTCAACGAGATTGAATAGTTGCTGAGCTCCTTCAATGGTATTTTAGCCTGAAGTTTCTGATAGCCAGCCTCACTATCCATACCCATAATGAGCGCGCGACGACCCTGAAGATCAGACATTACGTCACCCATATAGTCGCTCGGTACGTAAACCTCGAGATCGTAAATAGGCTCCAAAATCTTCGGACCTGCCTCCTTAAACGCTGCCGAGAATGCATTGCGTGCCGCCAGCATGAATGAAAGCTCATTAGAGTCAACCGGGTGCATCTTTCCATCATAAACGATAACACGCACATCACGTGCATAGCTACCAGTCAATGGTCCGTGCTCCATGCGCTCCATAATACCCTTTAGGATAGCAGGCATGAAGCGTGCGTCGATGGCACCACCGACAACAGAGTTGATGAATACGAGTTTGCCGCCCCATTCCAAGTTAATCTCTTCGCGACCCTTGATATTAATCTTAAACTCCTGTCCGTTAATCTTGTATGATGTAGGATCGGGCATTCCTTCTGCATACGGTTCAACGATGAGGTGTACCTCACCAAACTGACCTGCACCACCCGACTGCTTCTTATGACGATACTCAGCGCGTGACATCTTTGTGATAGTCTCACGATAAGGTATGCGTGTCGGCTCAAACTTGATAGCGAGCTTCTCATTGTTCTCAAGACGCCACTTCAATGTGCGGAGATGGAATTCGCCCTGACCACGTACGATAGTCTGACGCAACTCCTTGCTCTGCTCGACGAGCCATGTCGGATCCTCCTGATGCATACGCAGCAATGCCGACATAAGTTTTTCTGTTTCTGCTGTATTGACAGCCTTGATTGCACGTGAGAACTTAGGGTTAGGATATTTGATAAAGTCAAAGCGCCATTCGCAATCTTTACCATTGAGGGTGTTTCCTGTCTTTACATCTTTCAACTTAACTGTGCAACCGATATCGCCGGCAACGAGTTCGTCCACTGGTATTCTGTTCGCACCAGCACAAGCGAATATCTGACCGATACGCTCCTTTGAGCCACGATCAGCGTTTGTCAAGTCATCACCCGACTTAATCTTGCCGCTCATAACCTTGAAGTAGCTTACCTCACCAATATGCGGTTCCAAACCTGTCTTGAAGAAGTAAACAGACTCCGGTCCGTTTGTATCAGCAACAATCTCCTCACCACGTGTATTGTGAAGCTTCGGCATTTCGCTTACGAAAGGTACTACATTGCCCAAGAACTCCATCAAACGACGAACGCCCATATCTTTGCCTGCACAAACACAGAACACGGGGAATATAGAACGTGTAACGAGTCCCTTGCGGATGCCTTCACGCAATTCGTCCTCAGAAAGAGCTCCTTCCTCAAAGAACTTCTCCATCAATGTCTCATCGTTCTCGGCTGCTGCCTCAACAAGAAGCTTATGGAGTTCCATTGCCTTATCCATCTCTTCTGCAGGGATGTCAACGATAGTAGGCATACCACCTTCTGGTCCCCATGTGTACATCTTCATCAAGAGCACATCAACGATAGCATTAAAGCCTGCACCTGTGCTTACCGGATACTGAATCTGAACACACTTAGAGCCGTAGATAGCATTCATGTTTACCATGACATTGTCGAAGTCGCACTTATCAGAGTCCAACTGGTTGATAAGGAAAATGACTGGCTTATGAAGTTTCTCGGTATAACGGAAGTTGTTCTGTGTACCAACCTCAGGACCATACTGACCGTTAATAAGGATAACAGCCTGATCGGTTACGTTGAGAGCTGTGATTGCACCACCGATAAAGTCGTCAGAACCTGGGCAATCGATAATGTTGAGTTTCTTGTTGTTCCACTCTACATGGAACACTGTGGGGAACACCGAGTAGCCATACTCATGTTCTACCGGGAAGTAGTCGCTTACCGTGTTCTTTGCTTCCACCGTACCACGGCGCTTAATAATACCACTACCATAAATCATAGACTCGGCAAGGGTGGTCTTGCCGCTACCCGCACTGCCTAAAAGGGCAATGTTCTTAATCTCATTTGTTTGATAGACCCTCATATTCTTCAGGTTTTAAATGGTTAATAATAAATTCAGGCGGATTGACTTTGGGGCGGGTGTCTATCCGTCTACTAAATTATATATTTATATGGTATTTCCAAAAGAATTGCACAAAAACTAATCAAAATTTTAAACTTATTAGTAAATTTGTAGCCATAAAACATAGTGTAGCACTATGTACACCTTATTATATAGTGAATGAAAGCAGGAATATACGTACATATACCATTTTGCGAGAGCCGTTGCATCTACTGCGGCTTTTATAGTACAACGGCAAAAGACTGGTGTACTCGCTACGTAGACGCACTTTTGAAGGAGATGCGTATGCGCAGCGATGAGTTACGCAGCCTTTATCCTGACAACGAATGTACGATTGATACTGTTTACATTGGCGGCGGAACACCTTCTACACTCTCCACTGAAGACATCGCACGCATCATAAACACTATAAAAGAGGTTTATCCTTGCACTACGCGCGAGATAACGATGGAGATGAATCCCGACGATGTTACGCCCGAACTCATCACCTCGGTACGTACGCTTGGCGTGAACCGCATCAGTCTTGGCGTGCAGACCTTCAGCGACGAACGCCTGCGCTTCATCCGTCGTCGCCACAACGCTGCGCAAGCCGTAAAAGCCGTTGAGACAATCCGGCGTGCAGGCATCGATAACATTAGCATCGACCTTATGTTCGGCTTCCCAGACGAAACATTAGATGATTGGCAGAACGACTTGAACACAGCCTTGAAGCTACGCCCAAATCACATATCAGCATATAGTCTGATGTACGAAGAGGGCACTCCACTCTATCTGCTGCTTCAAAACGGCAAGATCAAACAGACCGACGATGATACTTGCTTTGCTATGTACACCATGCTTATGGACACGCTTTCAGCCAATGGTTACGAACATTACGAGATAAGCAACTTCTGCTTACCTGGCTATCGCGCCATACACAACAGTAGTTATTGGAACGATACGCCATACTTAGGTTTTGGAGCAGCTGCCCACTCGTATAACTTACTGACACGCAGCTGGAACGTTGCAGACATTAAAGAATATATTAACACCATCAAACGTGGCAAACTGCCGTCTGACAGCGAGCGCATTGACGACGACACTCACTACGACGACATCATTACGACTGCCATGCGAACCCACGAAGGCGTAGACTTGAAACGTCTGAAACCTGAGTATCGCGACTATGCTCTGCGTTCTGCAAAGAGCGATATCGACGGCGGACTTCTCGAACTCACCAACGACCATCTGCGACTCACACGTAAAGGACTTTTCGTTAGCGATATGGTGATGAGCAACCTTATGAAAGTCTGATAAAAGTAAAAAGGTAAAAAGTAAAAAGGACATATAAATCACATATTAATTATAATCAACAAATAAGAACATGGAAAAGAAACTTCGCACCGCTTCACTTTGTGTGCAGGGCGGTTACAAGCCAAAGAATGGCGAACCTATTGAAGTACCAATCATACAGAGTACTACATTCAAGTACGACAATTCAGAGGAAATGGCTATGCTCTTCGACCTCAAGAAAGAAGGCTATTTCTACTCACGATTGCAGAACCCTACAAACGACGCTGTAGCCAATAAGATTGCGCAACTTGAAGGTGGCATAGGCGCAGTGCTCACCAGTTCTGGTCAGGCAGCCAACTTCTACGCTGTATTCAACATCTGCGAGGCTGGCGACCATATCGTAACATCTAACGAGATTTATGGCGGAACATACAATCTCTTCGGCGTAACATTGAAGAAGCTCGGCATAGAGTGCACTTTCGTTAATCCGAACGCATCTGAGGAAGAAATACAGAAGGCATTCCGCCCGAACACAAAGGTTGTATTCGGTGAGACAATCAGCAACCCTGGTTGTGCTGTGCTCGACATCGAGAAGTTCGCACGCATCGCTCACAAGAATGGTGTACCTCTCATTGTTGACAACACCTTCGCTACACCTATCAACTGCCGCCCGTTTGAATGGGGCGCAGACATCGTAACCCACAGTACAACAAAGTACATGGACGGCACAGCGAGCCAGGTCGGCGGCGTAGTTGTAGACAGTGGCAACTTCGACTGGATGGCTAATGCTGAGAAGTTCCCAGGTCTTTGCACTCCCGACGAAAGCTACCACGGACTCACTTACGTGAAGGCGTTCGGCAAGATGGGCTACATTACAAAGCTCGTGGCTCAGCTCATGCGCGATCTTGGCTCTATCCCAGCTCCGATGAACTCGTTCATCCTCAACCTCGGCTTGCAATCGCTCCACCTGCGCATGAAGCAACACTGCGAGAACGCACAGCGTGTTGCCGAGTTTTTAAAGGCTGACGAGCGTGTGGCATGGGTACACTACTGCGGTCTGCAGGGTGACGAGTACCATGAACTTGCACAGAAATATCTGCCCAACGGTTCTTGTGGCGTAATAGCGTTCGGACTGAAGGGCGACCGCGAGACTGCTATCCGCTTCATGGACTCGCTAGACATGATTAACATCGTGACCCACGTGGCTGACGCTCGCACATGCGTGCTCCACCCAGCAAGCCACACCCACCGTCAGCTCTCCGAAGAGCAGCTGCGCGAGGCAGGCATTGCGCCCGACCTTATCCGTCTCTCTGTAGGCATTGAGGACCCTGAGGACATCCTCGACGATATCAAGCAGGCTCTCAACAAGATGTAAACCGACATGAGCATGACAAACAACGAAGACAAGGAGCAGCTTTTCCGCGATGACCTCCATCAGTTTCTACTCTCTGTAGACATGATTGATGAGCGTCTGCCGGAAGCTCCCGACCTCGAAGAGTTGTGGCAGCCAATAGCTCAGAGCTACATGCCCGATGCCATACGCGAGTTCAACGGTGAATATCCGCGTGTGGCGTTCGGTTGGATAATGTACGTGGGCATGGCACTCGCAAAGTATTGGGACGTGGAATGGTCCACCTACTCGAAGGTGACCGACCTCTATGCCTATCTGCGCGACCGCATCGACTTCGACCACATGGACGACTATATCTGCGAAAAGGTGCTGTGCCTCGATGCTAAAGAGCACGAAGTGGTGAACAACGTGGTTGGCGAATGCGCTGCACGCACCTACACCAAACTCTGCCGTATGCGCCTTGAGGCAGGATCAAAAGAGGCGTTCCGCACCTTTGTAGCAGCACTTCACCAGATGTATCTGATGGGGATTGCCGTAGAGTTGCGCAGCCTTGGCTATCACATGACAAAAGTACAATAGCATGACTGACAGGGAATTTGAGACTTATTGGAAAGAAAACCGCATGACGATACTCGAGAAAAACGACGAGTATCGCCATGCGAAAGAGAATTTCAAGATACACTCCGGCGCCGACCTTATTCTGTTTGGCATACCCGTAGTGGCAGGCATAGTGTCTATAAACAACGTGCCGCTGCAGAACGAGCTGCTCAAATGGATTGTGAGTGCGGTTATCACCATTGTATGCTTCGCCCTCAGCGTGTGGGTGAAAAGCTTGATAACCGGCACGGTGTCGCCCGATGAAGTGGAACAACGCCTTAAGGAGGCAAAGAGGCGCGAGTTGGTGGAATAGTGCTTACTTTCCACCACCTTCTGCGCTCTTAACGTCGTCGTTAGAGATAGATCGCGCCACCTTCTTAACGCCCGACGACAATTCGCCAATGCGCCAGCTCACGTTTATGCCGACGCGCCACGGATTATACGACGAGTCGCTACGCGTTATGAAGTTCGCGCCTGTGACCGTCGATTTATAATGGCGCTTTGCATCAAGGAAATTACTTGCATACAAGTAGAAGTTGAGTCTATCCTTGAGGAACGACTTCTGTACATTCAAGTTATAGTTGTATATGCCCTCCGTCTTCGATTGAAGATTGGGGTTGCTCGTACAACCATAGAAACCAACATTCACTCTCCAACTCTTAGGCAGCGTCTGCTGCACACCTACATACGCTGAACCGTAATAGCCATAATTGTGCAGCGACTGACGGTCGTTGTAGTCGGAATAGTCGCCCCACAGGTTCATGGTCAGGCGTGTGTTCTTGAAAATGTTCCAATTGACATAGCTCGACAGCGACGCGGTCTGTGTGCGTCCGATGTTGCGGTACGTGGTGTAGCTGACGAGCTTGCCCGTCGGATTCTTCACGCTCTCAATAGTGTTATCCTCCACGAGCGACGTAACGCTTGAAATATTGTTGTTCGTGAAGCTGTAGCGCATGGTGCAACTAACGGAGAACTTAGCAGCAAAGTAGCTGTAGGTCAATTGCACGTTGTGGTTTTTCTCGCTCACCAGATTAGGGTTGCCCTGCTGTAGCGCTTCGGGGTTAGTCTGGTTGAGATACGGATTGAGCGACCAGATGCCCGGTCGGTATATACGCATATTGTAGCCGAATCGCAGATTGTTCTCGTCGTTTATGCGGTAGCCGAGACTTGCCGACGGCACCACATCGTCGAACCCGGTGGAGAAGTTCTCGCCCTCGCCCAACTCATACTTTATCTTCTGGAACGTGTGCTCGTAGCGTGCGCCGAGTCGTCCCGACAGATTTCCAGCCTTCAAGCCATAGCCCAAGTAAGCGGCGAGGATGTCGTTCTCGTGACGATAGTGCGACGAATACTGTTCGTCGAACGTGTATTCGCCGTCGGTTCCGTTCTGACGCACATAGCGGTCGTCATCCGAACGGTTGTCACGCAATATATATTTTGCACCCACCTCCACGTTGTGCGCCTTGCCGATAGGCGTAGTATAGTCTGCCTGCAACGTGTGCTCCATGCTTCGTCCGTTGCTTTCGGTATGCTCATCAGACAAGCGCTTCACGAACGGCAGCCACTCGTCGGTAGCTTCAGCCACATCATAAGACGAATAGTTGTCGCCGCCATTGGTGCCTCCGCTTATCTTGTAGGAGAACGTAAGCATACGACCCTTCTGCTTGAAGAGGCGCTGATAGTCGATGTTGCCGTAGAGATACGTATTATCCGAGACGCCGCGCCCATTGTTTGCATACGAATAGAACGTTGCGCCAGACAACAGCGCAGTGGCGTTGCTTCTTGACAGGCTGTGCGAATGTGACCGATTAGTCCAAATGCCGAACGAGGCTGTGACGAGTCGCAGCGAGTCCACATCGTAGCTCGCCTCAAAGTTGCCCGAGTGCGAGTGGTTATACGAACGGCTATCGCCCGTCTGATAGCGGTTGGAAGCAGAAGGCGTTGCTGGGTCGCCCGTGAACAGACGGCTATAGCTGTTGTGCATATTGCGTCCGTCGTAGTAGTTGTACGAGTAAGTTCCGCTGACGGTGAGCTTACCCTGCTTCACCGTAGCATACATGCCCGCATCAACATCGGTATTCGACACTCCGGCGTTCGTCGTAACGGTGTAGCCCTCAATGCACTTGCCCACGGTCACGATGTTTAGGATGCCGCCCACGCCCTCAGCGTCGTACTTCGGACCGGGGTTGGTTATCACCTCTACCTTCTTTATCGACGACGCAGGCATACTCTTCAGCACCTCCTTCGGGTTGTTCGACATCATACTGTTAGGTCGTCCGTTGACGTACACCTTGAAGCCCGAGCTGCCATTCACCTTGATATTGCCGTCGCCGTCTACCGTCACCATCGGCACCTTGCGCAGCATCTCCAGTATGTTGTTGGTCTTAGAGTCGGGGTCTTCCTCTATGTCGTACGTAATCTTGTCGATGTCGGCTTTCACGAGCGGCTTCTGCGCCACAATCTCAACGGCACCCAGCACGTGCGAAGCCTCTTTTATATATAATGTATCAAGCGACACCGTGGGTTCGCTGTCAGACACAATAAAGTTGCGCACGATGGGCTGCTTGCCCATTGCGTTGACAAAGAGGCGATAGCTGCCCGCCTTCTTCAGAGTCATGCTGAACGTGCCGTCGGCTTCTGACACGGCGAGTGCGGCGGTGGATGTAGAGTCGGTTTGCGATGTAATTTTCATGGTGGCGTACTGCTCGCCTTCCTTCGTAGCGGCATCAGCCACTACACCCTTCACCACGAAACGCTTTGCGGTCTGGGCTGTTGTCTCGGTCGCTGCAAACAATAGTGGAGTTACGACAGTGGCAGTCAGAAGAAACTGACCTTTGAAACAAGTCATATATTACAAGATTATTGGTTCATACTTACATTAAAACGCAGAGGACTTACGCCACTCTGCGCCATTAAGAATTCAAAGTTAATTATTATGTATAAACCAAGAGCTGTTTCGTGTGTTCTTTTAACAATTCTTACACTAACCGCACCTCATATTGCGGAAGCGGAACACCTCCGCAACACTTAATTGTCACTAATGCCACTAACGGCGGCTTCCGAACGGGTGCTTCTCATACCAGTCGTCCTTATCGTATTTACGATGCTTGTCGTGCTTATGGTGTTTGTCGTGCTTATGGTGTTTGTCATGCTTATGGTGTTTGTCATGCTTGTCATACTTATGATGTTTGCATGGCTTGCACGACTTGTAGTGCTTATGGTGCTTACAGGGTTTCGACTCGTGTACGACAACCACTCTGTTTGGATATTTTGCATATATATTGTGTACGTAAGCGTTGCTGCGCCAGTCGATAGGCTGATAGAAGTAATAAGACTCCTTATAGCGTTTCCATTGGCGGTCGCTCATCATTCTGCGCAACTCCTTGTTGCGGTGCTTCCATGCCTTGCCGTTTATGTCGCGATAGCTGTTGATGGCATCGAGATAGCTGAGGTTGAGCTGCAGAATGTTGTTGCGCTGCACATTTGAGAGTCCCAGTTCGAGAACCATCTTGTCGGTTATAAAACGTGCCTCCACCTGAATATTGGCGAGTCGCTGTGCGCTTGCTGAGAGTGCCGTTACGAGAGCTACGGCGAGTGTCAATACTAATCTTTTCATAATCGTAAGCTATTAAGTTATTAACTATTGTTTTTCGATGTTGCAAAATTACGCCAAAGAAAACATAAAAACAAGGGTTTTTTCATATAAGAGCATAGGATTTACCCTATAAGTGCTTAGTATTTTCCCCATAAAACATCAAGACAAGCAGACGGACAGCGGACGCAATCTAATCGGACAGCGGACGCAATCTGATCGGACGGCGGACGCAATCTGATCGGGCGGCGGACGGAGCACGATGCAAGAAGCAGAAGAAACGACAAATAAACTTAATTATTTTACACAACAAAACAACAATGTATAAAAAACTTGCACGCATGAATTATTCTGTATAATTTCGCAACAAGTTTCCCGAGATTTAGTCGTAGATGCTCTGAAAGGACTGCAACAGGAGACCGATAACACACACATTATTATATATATGTATATGAGAAAACTGATCGTAACACTTATACTTGGCATTGCAATCGCACACAACACCACCGCACAGACACGCTCCGACCTGCGCGATAGTCTTTCGGCAGCGGTGCAGGTATTGGCGTTCCACCCCGACTCGCTCGAGCTACGCATGAAAAAGGCGGCTTGGAACATAGAACTCGAACAATGGCGATACGCCCAGGAGGAGTACGACTTTGTGTTGAAATGCGACGAGCGCAACATTGCCGCCCTATTCTACCGCGCATACGTCAACGAACGACAGGGCAGATACAAGTTTGCTCGTCTCGACTACGAGAACCTGCTGCGCATCGTGCCGGGACATTTTGAGGCTATGCTTGGGCTTGCGCTGCTCAACCAGAAGGACAACCGACCGACAGAAGCACTCAACCAGATAAACATGCTGGTGGCGCAGCACCCGAACAACGCCGTGGCATATGCCGCACGTGGCGGAATAGAGCTGGAACGCAAGATGTACACACCGGCAGAATATGATTTTTCGCGCGCCATAGAGTTACAACCAACAAACACCGACTACCGCCTAAACCGCGCAAACATACGCCTTCTGACCAACCGAAAGAAGGAGGCACGTGAGGATTTGGATGCTATGGTGCGCCTCGGAATACCACGCGCAAACCTTAACGAATGGTACAAAAAGTGCAGATAAAGCGGTGTTCGTTTTGCCATTTACACAAAATGTTGTAATTTTGCCCGATATTTGAAATCCAACAACATTTAGAAATGGCAGAATATTTAAGCTCAAGTAAGAAGAAAGTAACTGCACCCCTGTTTTTTGAAATGAAGAAATGTGGTGAGAAAATCTCATGGCTCACAGCCTACGATTACACCACTGCATCCCTCCTCGACCAAGCAGGTATCGACACCATACTTGTAGGCGACTCTGCATCGAACGTGATGCACGGTAACGCTACAACACTCCCTATCACCGTTGACGAGATGATTTTCCACGCTCGCGCCGTGGCTCGCGCCGCAGAACACGCCTTCGTTGTGTGCGACATGCCCTTCGGCAGCTACCAGATTTCAGAAGAAGACGGCATACGCAACGCAGTACGCATCATGAAAGAGGCGGGCGTAGACGGTGTGAAACTCGAAGGCGGAGCAGAGATAGCCCCTATGGTCAGCAAGATTGTGGCTGCAGGCATCCCCGTATGCGGACACCTCGGACTAACACCGCAGAGCGTTCACCAGTTTGGTGGCTATGGCTTGCGCGCAAAGGAAGAAGCTGAAGCCGAGAAACTCATCGCTGATGCGAAGGCACTTGAGGCAGCTGGATGCTTCAGCATTGTACTTGAAAAGATACCTGCAAACCTTGCCGAGAAAGTAAGCGCAATCATAAAATGCCCGATTATTGGCATCGGAGCAGGCAATAAGTGCGATGGACAAGTGCTTGTATATGCCGATATGCTCGGCATGAACAAAGGTTTCAAACCGAAGTTCTTGCGCCAGTACGCTGACCTTCACTCTATCATAACCGACGCCGTAGGCAAATATGTAGCAGACGTAAAGTCGTCGGACTTCCCTAACGAGAACGAGTCATACTAAGACATGGACACTCAATACACACCCACTTACAACCGATTGTGGAACCGCGAATTCACGCTGCTCACAATAGCCGAGCTATTGTTGTGCATATCGTGCTACATGACAATACCGCTACTACCGTTCCGCCTCACAACTGAGGAGCACGCAAGTAGTTGTTTGGCAAGTTTCACAATCGTCACTTTTATTATAGGAGTCTGTATATCAGGCTTTTTCGGCAGTTGGTTAATACAAAACTACCGACGTAACAAGGTGTTCCTCGTATCGGCAATATGCCTCGGTGCTACAATTCTCGGACTCTCTGCTTTTGAATTTCAAGAGCAACCGATAGTGCGCGAGATAGAAGAATACACACTATTAGCAATCTGTTTCGCAAGCGGAGCTGTTTTCGGCACAGCCAAGCGTGTGCTCTCGTGTACGCTCCTGATAGACAAAACAGAATCGTGTAATCGCACCGATGCCAACTACACGGCTATATGGATAGCACGCCTAACGGTGATAATAGGTCCGATACTCGCCTTACTATTGCGCGAAGAGTTACGTGGCTCACTGTTCTACATCGTTGGAGCAGCCATGTCGCTCGCTTCAGCCGTGCTCGTGATGTGCGTAAAGTTCCCATTCCGTGCACCAGAAGAAGGTGTGCATTTAGTTTCTATCGACCGTTTCTTCTTGCCACGTGGCGCAACAATAGCACTTGTGATAGCACTTATCACCGCCTCGCTCGGCATAATGATGACCACACGCCTAACGATGGAGTTCTGCACATCGGTGATGGTAGGCTTCTTCTTGGCAGCATGTGCACTACACATACCAGCCATAAAGAACGCACGCTTCGCTTCTGCCGTAGGAAACACATTGGCGATAATAGCTATTCTCACAATGTTCGCACACGACGACATTCTGGACAGCACCATAAAGCCCATGCTCTTCGGCTTCGGCATAGCACTCAGCTCGTCAGAGCAACTCTACAAGCTGCTCGGTAGCTGCGACCACTGTCAACGCTCTACAGCCGAAAGTACCTACTTCCTCTCAAGCGACGGAGGATTGTTCCTCGGCATTGCAGCCGGATGGCAGCTAACAACAGCCGTGAAATCAGCCGAAGAAATAGCATTGGGACTACTCGTCGTAGCAACGATAATATGCTCGCTAAACGTGCTCATAAAGAAAAAGCAAGCAAAACATCATGCATAATAATTCTAAAAAAGGAGGTACAATATGATTATCGATTTTGAAAAAACAGAAGAAAAGGTAGTCGAGAACTTCAAAGGTGGCAACGGCACACTTATCATGCGCGCTGCCGACGATGGTAAAGTGAAGATAATGCGTAACACACTGACAGCTGGTAGCTCGATTGGTATGCACACACACGAAGGCAACTGCGAGGTGATGTATATAATAAAAGGTGAAATCACCTTCGTATGCGACGGAACAGAAGAGACCGTGCACGCCGGAGAGGTTCACTACTGCCCATGCGGACACACCCACAGCGCAGAAAACCGTACAGCTGAAGATGCCGAATTCTTCGCCATTGTGCCCGAAATGAAGTTGTAGTTTTCGACAATTAGCCCTACCCCACCCACCATCCGATGCTTAACAACGTGAAAATTAATGAGTTCGGAGGGCAAATATTATGATATAACACAAAAAAGTTACTAAGAAATTTTCGTATAACACGAAAAACTTGTATCTTTGCACGTCCTTAGAAAAAGGTAATAACAAAAGAAATAATAATATAATACATTCAAATGACTAAAGCAGATATCATCAACAAGATTGCAGAAAGCACCGGATTACAGAAAAAAGACGTATCAGTAGTCGTAGAAAGCTTCATGGAAAATATCAAAAACAGTTTGTTGACAGAGAAAGAGAATGTGTACCTGCGTGGATTTGGAAGTTTCATCGTTAAGCATCGCGCCGCTAAAACAGCGAGAAACATACTCAAGAAGACAACAATGAAAATCGGCGCACACGACCAGCCAAGCTTCAAACCGGCGAAGTGCTTCATTGAGGAGATGAAGAACGCCACAATGGAGAAGTAAGGATTGACCAACATTCATTTGAACAAAAAGAGAATACATCATTAATATTAATATTAAACAATAAAAATTTAAAGCTATGCCAAACGGAAAGAAAAAAAAGGGACACAAGATGGCTACTCACAAGCGTAAAAAGAGATTACGCAAGAACAGACATAAGAGCAAGTAAAAAAGCCTGCCCATAAGGGTCAGTTCCGATATGGGGGCGCGTCAAAAACCCATTGCATCAGCAATAATTTTGATGCGCCCCCATGCTTTTATATCATTATTTAAAGAAAGTTCCTAAATTAGAAAAACAAAAGAGAAATGACCAGCGAAGTTGTAATCGATGTACAACAGAATGAAATCTCCATCGCGTTGCTTGAAGACAAGCGACTTGTGGAATATCAGACTGAGCCAAGGTCTGTTTCATTCTCTGTTGGAAACATCTATGTTGCAAAAGTAAAGAAGCTCATGCCTGGACTGAACGCAAGTTTTGTTGACGTGGGCTACGAACGTGATGCCTTTCTCCATTATCTTGATTTAGGCAACCAATTCAATTCTTACGAGAAGTACCTCAGACAGGTACAAAGTGACAGAAAGAAACTTTATCCTTTTGCGAAGGCTACAAAGCAGCCCGACCTCAGAAAGGACGGAAGCGTACAGAGCACACTAACAGTAGGACAAGAGGTATTGGTTCAGATCGTGAAAGAACCGATATCAACAAAGGGTCCACGACTCACGGGCGAACTTAGCTTCGCAGGACGCTACTTAGTACTCATGCCTTTCGGCGATAAAGTTTCGGTATCGACAAAAATCAAAAGCGGAGAAGAGCGCGCACGACTAAAGCAACTCATCAATAGCATCAAGCCAAAGAATTGCGGTGTTATTGTGAGAACGGTAGCTGAGGGTAAACGCGTAGCAGAGCTGGATGCAGAACTCAAAGTTCTGACAAAAAGATGGGAGGACGCACTCATAAAGGTGCAGAAAACTCAAAAACGTCCACAGTTGATCTTCGAAGAGACAGGTAGAGCTGTAGCCCTATTAAGAGATTTGTTCAATCCAACCTACGAAAACATATACGTCAACGACGAAAATGTTTTCCATGAAGTAAAAAACTATGTTTCACTCATCGCCCCAGAGAAAGCAAACATCGTTAAGTTATACACAGGAACAGTTCCCATCTTCGACAATTTCAACGTCACGAAGCAAATTAAATCCAGCTTCGGCAAAACCGTCAACTACAAACATGGTGCTTACCTGATTATTGAACACACAGAAGCACTGCACGTTGTAGACGTGAATAGCGGCAACCGCTCACATTCGGACAACGGTCAAGAAGCAAATGCTCTCGACGTAAACCTCGGAGCAGCTGATGAGTTGGCACGCCAACTGCGCCTGCGCGATATGGGAGGCATCATCGTGGTCGACTTTATTGACATGAACCTCGCCGAAGACCGCCAACTGCTCTACGAGCGTATGTGCAAAAACATGCAGAAAGACCGCGCCCGCCACAATATTCTACCTCTAAGTAAGTTCGGACTAATGCAGATTACGCGCCAACGTGTCCGTCCTGCTATGGATGTGAATGTGGAAGAGGTATGCCCCACCTGCTTCGGAAAGGGAAAGATTAAGTCGAGCATTATTTTCACCGACCAACTGGAAAGTAAGATTGACAGGCTTGTCAACAAGATTGGAATAAAGACATTCTATCTTCACGTACACCCATACGTGGCTGCCTACATCAACAAGGGACTCGTCTCGTTGAAGAGAAAGTGGCAGATGAAATACGGATTGGGCGTACATATCGTTCCATCACAGAAACTTGCGTTCCTGCAGTACGAATTCTACGACAACAAACGCCAGTTTATCGATATGAAAGAAGAGATAGAAACAAAGTAGAAAAGAACGAAAAGTAACACCATAAGAAGAAAGGATATGTAGCATTTCGCACAAAAAGCGAGACTATGTATCCTTTTTTCTTGTAAAAGAGGCTATTATCTGCTGTTTAGAACGAAAATAAGCAGAAAAACATTTCGACATTCAAAATAAACTTAGTACCTTTGCAGTCGCTATTACGAGATAGTAGCATAATTCAAACCACAAATTAAAATTAAATTTTAAACAATGGCAACAAAGATCAGACTTCAGCGCGGCGGTCGTAAGAGCTACGCTTTTTATCGTATCGTAATCGCTGACGCAAGAGCACCACGTGATGGTAGATTTACTGAGAAGATTGGTACTTACAACCCTAACACCAATCCTGCTACTGTAGATTTGGATTTCGACCGTGCACTCTATTGGGTAGAAACAGGCGCACAGCCAACAGCAACAGCTCACAACATCCTCAAGGGCGAGGGCGTTTATCTTATGAAGCACCTCCGCGGTGGCGTTAAGAAGGGCGCATTCGATGAGGCTACAGCACAGAAGAAGTTCGACGCATGGAAGGCAGACAAGCAGAAGGGCTTGGACACCGTACGCGAGAACGAGGCTAAGGCTAAGGCAGAGGCTGCTGCTAAGGAGCTCGAGGCAGAGAAGAAACTCAACGAGGCTATCGCTCAGAAGGTAGCTGAGAAGAAGGCTGCTGAGGCTGCTGCAAAGGCAGAAGCAGAGGCTGCTGCTAACGCAGAGGCTACAGAGGAAGCTCCAGCCGAGGCTTAATCAACGAAAATTCCGTCACAAGACACATATAAATCCCAAGAGCACCAGTTCTTGGGATTTATTGTTTTATAATCATACTACTTCAACCACAACAACTACCCCACTCACATTCTTCCTAAAAACACAACTTATTGTGCAATAAATTCTTAATAAGAAAGAATTACATTAAAAAAACAAGCTCATAAATGGGGTAAAGCAAAGAAAACAAGCGTTTTCTGAGTTTTTTTTTGTAACTTTGCACTTGTGCTTATGCGTACACTTTGACGAACAAAACCATAAGTAACGCAAACTACGCACATATTAAATATCAAAGCATGGCAAAGAAAGTACTTTTTATCAATCAGGAGATTGCTCCGTATGTTCCCGAAACAGCACTCTCAATCATGGGAAGAGACCTTCCAACCAAAATGCAGGAAGAAGGTTTTGAAATTCGCACGTTCATGCCCAAATGGGGAAATATCAACGAGCGCAGAGGACAACTTCATGAGGTAATCCGCCTTTCAGGAATGAACCTTGTCATCGACGACACCGATCATCCGCTGATAATCAAGGTTGCGTCTATCCCACAAACACGCCTTCAGGTGTATTTCATCGATAACGACGACTACTTTATGAAGCGTAAGATGGCTCTTGACGAGAATGGTGAGGAATACGACGACAACGGCGAGAGAGCTATTTTCTTCGCACGTGGCGTACTGGAAACTGTAAAGAAGCTCAGATGGTCGTCAGAAATAATACATTGTCAGGGTTGGATGTCATATATCGTACCACTTTTCGTCAAAGCTGCATACAACGACGAACCGACCTTCACCGACACCAAAATTGTTACATCAATATTCAAGGATGGTTTGTCTAAGAACATCGGCGACAACTTCAAAAATTGCCTTGAGTTCAAAAACATCACTGTAGATAGTCTTAGTGACTACAAGGACGACTTCGATTTTATGGAGTTCTGCAAATTGGCGATAGATAATAGCGATGCCGTAATTGAAGCAGAAGAAAACGCCAATCCAGAATTGATGGCATATGCCGAGAGCAAGGGCCTGCCAATATTAAAATATCCAGGAGAAAACTATACTGAAGCCTACAGAGATTTCTACGAGAAGCTGTAGAGTGGAGAATTCAAATTAATCAATTTTGAATATGAAGCTAAAATATTTGGCAAGTCTCATGCTTGCCACCTTAATATTCACATCGTGTGACGATACCACTGGCGACATCGGCAGTGGTACGCTCATTGATGGTAGCGACAACTTGAATATAGTTACTGATACCTTTGAAGTAAAAACACGCTCAATTGTTGCAGACTCGGTTTTGGCAAGAACATACACCAGCTACATTGGTAAGGTGCGTGATCCGGAAACAGGTGCATACCTCAGCAGCGACTTTATGACACAGTTCTACATGCCCGAAGGTTTTGAGTTCCCGAACAAGGATAGCATAAAGATTGCCAACAAAGGACAAATCAAAGCAGATTCTTGCGACATACGCCTTTACTACAAGGAATTCTATGGCGACTCATTGGCACCTATGAAATTGACAGCTTACGAATTGTCTGCGCCCATCCCCGAAAAGGTCTACTATTCGAACTTCGACCCAAAGAAGGAGGGATTTGTGGACGAGAGCACTGCTGTCAATAAGGTTTACACGCTTACAGACCTAAATGTAGACGCATCTGTACGTAATGGCTCAGACTACATCAAGTCAATATGTATTCCGCTTAACGATTCGTTCGGTACAGAGCTTATCAATCAGTTCTATGACCACAAAGAGGACTTTAAGGATGCCTACACCTTTATAAATAAGGTTACACCTGGCTTCTACTTTAAGACTCAAAGCGGACTTGGAGCTATGGCGCACATATATCTGAGCCAGTTGAATGTCTACTTCAGACACAAGACAACCACAACAAAATCAGACGGCACCAAACGAGATACAGTCATTATCTCTTCGGCTTCATTCCCCGGCACAGAGGAAGTGTTGCAAACAACGAATATCATCAACGACAAAGCCGCTATTAAGCGACTCGCCGAAGAGGACACATGCACATACATCAAATCGCCAGCAGGCATATTCACCGAAATGACAATCCCTGTAGACGACATATTGCGAGGACATGAAAGCGATACAATCAACACCGCAAAGGTCAGTTTGACACGTATCAATCCAATCGCAAATGGCGATTATGCGCTGAATGCACCTACTACGTTGCTGATGATTCCGAAGACAGAGATGTATAGCTTCTTCGAGAACAAGCAGGTGGCAAACTATAAAACATCGTTCCTTGCTACATATAGCAGCACGACGAACCAGTACACCTTCAACAATATAGGTAGCTTAGTACGCTATATGGGCGAAAATCGCTCAAAAGAAGATTGGAATAAGGTGGTGATAATACCTGTTACTGTTACAAAAAACACATCGGGTGAGCTAACAAACATAACCCACGATATGTCAATTGCAAGTACAAAACTGGTAGGCGGTAGTAACAATCGCAATGGAGCTATAAACATCACTGTCATCTATAGCAAATTTAAATAAACACGCCAATGGCAGACAATTTTCTTGAACGCCAACGACGCGACTACGAAGAGCGTAAGCAACAATGGCAGAAATCGACTAAGAAGGTTGCAAGCGTGTCTGAGATTTTAAGAAAGGCGCGTGAGAAATTCAATAACGACTAATTTGAACACTTATAAAAGCCGTTCCATCATATATGGAGCGGCTTTTTGTATTAAAAACTTTCGAAAAGTTTTGGTAGAGAATTTATTTTGCTTAACTTTGCGAAATAACTAATAACTTAATAAATTAACCTAACCGACAAAAACTTTATGGCAACAGAAAAGAGAAATCTCCTTAAAGGAGACTTTAGCAAGAAAAACGCCCTACTCTTTGCTTTAGCTGTTCTTGTAACAATTGTGTTATGGAATCTGCCGACAAGCAGTTTCGGAATCGAAGGTCTCACCGTTATCCAGCAACGCATTATTGCCGTGTTCGCATTGGCAACAATACTATGGGTGACAGAAGCCATTTCGCCTTGGGCAACATCCGTGTCGCTCATCGGCTTACTGCTTTTCACAACATCAGACAATGCGTTCCACTTCTTCCGATCAGGCATTGAAAAAGAAGAACTGCTTGACCACAGCGCACTAATGGCTACATTCGCCGACCCTATAATCATCCTCTTCCTCGGTGGCTTCATACTTGCTATCGCAGCAACGAAGTCAGGACTTGATGTGCTCTTAGCACGTACACTGCTCAAACCTTTCGGCAATAAGAGCGAGAACGTACTACTCGGCTTCATCCTCATCACTGGTGTATTCTCTATGTTCGTCAGCAACACCGCTACAGCAGCGATGATGCTCACTTTCCTTGCCCCCGTATTCAAGGCTCTTCCCCCAGAAGGTAAAGGACGAGTTGCTTTGACACTCTCTATCCCCGTGGCTGCCAACATCGGTGGTATGGGCACTCCTATCGGCACACCTCCTAACGCTATCGCACTGAAATATCTCAACTCACCAACAGGTCTGAACCTTGGTATTGGTTTCGGCGAATGGATGATGTATATGCTTCCACTCACCGTGATATTGCTTCTTATTGGTTGGTTCTTACTGAAGAAGTTCTTCCCATTCAAGAAGAAGACCATCGAGCTTGAGATTGAAGGCGAAGTGCAGCACAACTGGCGCACAATGGTAGTTGCCGGAACATTCATCGTTACTGTATTGTTGTGGATCTGCGACCGCTGGACCGGTGTTGGATCTAACACAGTTGCTATGTTGCCAATCGTTGTGTTCGCATTCACTGGCGTAATCAAGGCACGCGACTTGGAGGAAATCAACTGGAGCGTTATCTGGATGGTAGCCGGTGGTTTCGCACTCGGACTTGCACTCAACGAGTCGGGTCTTGCAGAAAATGTTATCAAGAGCATTCCATTCGGTTCGTGGTCTCCGGTAGCCATTCTGCTTGCTTCTGGCCTTATCTGCTACATACTTTCAAACTTTATATCGAACACTGCGACAGCAGCACTCCTTGTGCCAATACTTGCCGTTGTATGTAAGGGTATGGGCGACTCACTCGAGAGCATCGGTGGTACACCGACTGTACTCATCGGTATAGCTGTAGCAGCATCGGTAGCGATGACACTGCCTATATCTACACCTCCAAATGCCATTGCTCACTCAACAGGCTTAGTAAAACAGAACGAGATGATGAAGATTGGTTTGACAATGGGTATCATAGGTTTGGTGCTCGGTTACTCACTACTCTTCTTCCTCGGCGAGATGCACGCATGGCAATAGTACATGCATGATTATATATTGCGTGCAATAATATCATAAACCATATTATTGCACGCATAATAATATAAGGATATAAAAATGTCTTTTTCACAGGAAACTCTCTACGCTATAGCGTTGACCCGCATTAGCTATTTCAACATTGCCACATGCTTACAACTATATCGCAAGCTTGGTTCGGCAACAGCTATCATGGAGAATCGCAATAACATTAAGGATGTTATCAGCGATGCTTCTCCAAGATTAGTTCATGCACTAAGCGATGTTTCCGAAGCCTTGCATCGTGCAGAGGCTGAATTAGAATTTGATAACGCACATGCCATTCGTCCATTGACGATGGCATGTGACGATTATCCAGAACGTCTACGCGACTGCGATGATGCGCCTATTGTGCTTTTCTATCGCGGCAACGCTGACCTCAACCAACGTCGCATTGTGTCTATTGTAGGTACACGTCATTGCACAGCGTACGGACAAGACATCCTTACAAAATTTTGCAAAGACCTAAAAGAGTTGTGTCCTGATGTGCTCATTGTAAGCGGATTAGCCTATGGGGTTGACATCTGCGCTCACCGAAACGCTCTGAGAAATAGTTTTGACACTATTGGCGTTTTGGCTCATGGTCTGGATATGTTATACCCTTCTGCCCACAGAGACACAGCTAAAGATATGCTCTCGCATGGCGGACTACTAACGGAGTTTCTTACAAACACGAACCCCGACAAGATGAATTTCGTAAGGCGAAACCGCATCGTGGCAGGCATAGCAGATGCGACTATTGTAGTGGAAAGTGCGGCACGTGGCGGAAGCCTCATCACTGCAGACATTGCACAAAGCTATGCTCGCGACATATTCACCTTTCCGGGCAATGTAAACTCGACATATAGCGAAGGCTGCAACAACCTGATTAGAGACAATAAAGCAGCACTCATCACCTGCGCAGAGGACTTTGTCAAAGCAATGGGTTGGGAACAAGACAACCAAGTAAAGGAAGCACGAGCAAAAGGTATCGAACGCCAACTATTCCCCGAGCTGACCGCAGAAGAGACACGTATTGTCGAACTTCTTCAACGTAACAACGACTTGCAGCTGAATATCATCGCTGTACAAACAGGATTGCCGATTGGCAACATCTCTGCACTATTATTCAGCCTCGAATTGAAAGGTGTTATCAAGCTATATGCTGGAGGAGTTTACCATTTGCTGGGTTAATATTGGAATTTTTAGGTTAAAAATTTTGCACTTACTCCTATTTGTCGTAACTTTGCATTAAGCAGTAAGAAAAAGTATAACATAAAATAAACGCAAATGCCAGAAATTTCAACACGAGGACTTGAAATGCCCGAATCGCCGATTCGCAAATTAGCGCCTTTGGCAGTAGATGCCAAAAAACGTGGTGTGAAAGTCTATCACCTCAATATCGGACAGCCCGACCTTCCTACTCCAGAAGTAGGACTTGACGCATTGAAACATATCGACCGCAGTGTGCTCGAATACTCTCCGTCACAAGGTTATTATTCATATCGCGAGAGACTGACCGGATATTATAAGCGTTTTAATATTAATGTATCGCCTGATGACATCATCATTACAGCAGGTGGTTCAGAGGCAGTACTCTTTGCATTCATGTCGTGTCTAAATCCGGGCGATGAAATTATTATTCCGGAACCAGCCTACGCCAACTATATGGCTTTTGCAATCTCGGCTGGCGCAAAGATTAGAACTATCGCAACAACAATAGAAGAAGGCTTCTCGTTGCCTAAGGTGGAGAAGTTTGAGGAACTCATCAACGAGCGCACACGTGCCATCTTGATTTGTAACCCAAACAACCCTACTGGCTATCTCTATACACGTCGCGAGATGAATCAGATTCGCGACTTGGTGAAGAAATACGACCTCTATCTGTTCTCAGATGAAGTCTATCGCGAATACATCTACACTGGTTCACCTTACATCTCTGCCTGCCACTTGGAAGGTATCGAAGATAATGTGATACTCATCGACTCTGTGTCGAAGCGTTATAGCGAGTGTGGTATCCGCATCGGAGCCTTGATTACAAAGAATTCGCAGGTGCGTGCAGCCGTAATGAAGTTGTGTCAAGCACGTCTTTCTCCTCCACTCCTGGGTCAGATTGTAGCCGACGCATCGCTTGATGCGCCCGAAGACTACTACCGCGATGTTTACGAAGAGTACGTGGAGCGCCGTAAGTGTCTCATTGACGGACTAAACCGCATACCAGGTGTCTACTCACCAATTCCTATGGGAGCCTTCTACACAGTTGCAAAGTTGCCAGTAGACGATAGCGAGAAGTTCTGCCGTTGGTGCCTTGAAGAGTTCCAGTACGAGGGTGAGACCATTATGATGGCTCCTGCTGCTGGTTTCTACACCACACCAGGTGCTGGTATCAATCAAGTTCGCATCGCTTACGTACTGAAGAAAGACGACCTTGAACGAGCACTCATCGTGCTACGTAAAGCACTGGAAGCATACCCGGGCAGAGTAGATAGCAACGATTAAAACTATCGAAATATCAATAATATTTAGATATCAATACTTTTAGGATATAGAGATTAAGGAGCTAAGAAGTTAAGCCAATGGTTTTACAGCAGATGCTACAAGCTATAACAACGGCTCAACTTCTTAGCTCCTTCTTTATTAACTACCAAACAAAAGATAATGAACTTTCCTCTTTTTGTAGCTCGACGCATATATTCAAACCAAATAAGCGACCGCCAAAAGGTATCGAAGCCTGCTATCCGTATAGCTACAATGGGCGTAGCAATCGGATTGGCGGTGATGATTATCAGCGTGTGCGTGGTGCTTGGCTTTAAACATACTATACGCGACAAGGTAGTTGGCTTTGGCAGTCACATACAGGTTGCGAACTTCTATGCGCTACAATCGTCAGCCACAGACCAACCGATTATTATCAACGACTCATTAGTAAAAGTGCTTAAAGGCATTAACGGTGTGAGTCATGTGCAACGCTTCGCTCTGAAGCAAGGCATCTTGAAGACCGACAACGACTTCTTGGGGGTTGCATTCAAAGGCGTAGACGAAGCCTTCGACACCACCTTCATCCATAACAACATGGTCGAAGGCTACATACCACAGTTCTCAAGCGAGAAGAGCAGCAACAAGATACTCGTATCGAAGACGATGGCTGACAAGCTACAGACAAAGTGTGGCGACCGCATCTTCGCCTACTTCATCGACCAAAACGGAGTGAGAGTACGTCGGTTCACCATCACTGGAGTTTATCAGACTAATCTCAGCCAATACGATAAGACAATCTGTTTCTGCGATTTATACACAGCCGTTAGACTGAACAATTTCAGTGAAGGACAAGTTTCGGGTGCCGAACTCACTGTGGCTGATTTCAGCAAGCTCAATGAGACGGAGGACATAATTGTGCGCAAAGTGAACCGCACAATGGATAGCAATGGTGCCACCTACTCATCAAAGACAATACGCGAACTATCGCCTCAGATATTCTCGTGGCTCGACTTGCTCGACCTTAACGTTTGGATAATTCTCGCAATTATGACCGCCGTGGCAGTGGTAACAATGATTTCAGGACTTCTCATAATCATTCTTGAACGCACAACCATGATTGGTATACTCAAAGCACTCGGAGCCCGCAACAGAACTGTGCGCCATACCTTCCTTTGGTTTGCAGCATTCATCATAGGTAAAGGATTGCTTTGGGGCAATTTATTGGGTTTGGGACTTGTCATACTACAACACTTCACAGGTTTTGTTAAGCTCGACCCTGCTACCTATTACGTTGATACCGTTCCCGTAGAAATCAACTGGCTCTTCATTGTCGCCCTTAACGTTGCAACTATGTTCATAGCCATCGTGGTACTCATAGCTCCGAGTTTCCTCATTTCGCACATTCACCCTGCGCGCTCTATGCGCTACGAATAATAAAAACACAACTCATAAAAAGAAACATATACAATATGGATATAAAGAAATCAGAATTTACGATATCGTCTGCAACCGTAAGCCAGTGTCCGAAAGACACAAAGCCTGAATTTGCATTCATCGGACGCTCGAACGTAGGCAAGTCGAGTCTCATCAATATGCTGTGCAACCATAAGGGGCTCGCTAAGACATCAGCTACACCAGGCAAGACCCTACTCATCAACCATTTCATCATCAACAACGACTGGTACTTGGTTGACCTTCCGGGCTATGGTTTCGCTAAGCGCTCCAAGACCGTGCAGAAAAAACTCGACCAGATGATTACATCATATATACTGCAGCGCCAACAACTGGTAAACACCTTCGTACTCATCGACATCCGCCACGATCCGATGAAGATTGACACCGATTTTATCAACTGGCTCGGCGAGAGTTCTGTTCCCTTCTCCATTATATTCACCAAGGCCGACAAGCTCGGACCTGTGCGTGCGAAGCAGAATGCAGCGAAGTGGATGAACTCGCTAAAGGAACAGTGGGAGGAACTGCCCCCCTACTTCATCACAAGTTCGGAGAAAAAATTGGGACGTGACGAGGTGCTCGACTACGTTGGAAACATATTGAACGAAATTAAAGCAACTGAATAAATGACTCCATTACTTGACGTTCAAAACATATCAAAGGCGTTCGGTGCGCATGTTCTGTTCGAGAATATCTCGTTCTCAATTGCCGAAGGACAACACGTCGGACTGATTGCAAAGAATGGCACGGGCAAGTCTACTCTACTCTCTCTACTCTCAGGCAAGGAGAGTGTCGACTCCGGAAGTATCATCTTCCGCCGTGACATAAAGGTTGGCTTTCTCGAACAACAGCCTAAGTTCGACCCAGAGGAGTCAGTGCTCGACGCTTGCTTTAACCATCAGGGCGACCCCGACCGCATATTGAAAGCGAAGCAGATTCTGACGCAGTTGCACATCACCGACCTCACACAGCCTATGGGTCAGCTGAGTGGCGGACAACAGAAGCGCATCGCACTGGCTAACGTGCTCATCACCGAGCCCGACCTGCTCATCCTCGATGAGCCTACCAACCACCTCGACCTCGAGATGATAGAATGGCTTGAGGGGTATCTGCAACGTGGCAACAAGACTCTGCTCATGGTGACACACGACCGCTACTTCCTCGACCGCGTATGCAACCTCATCCTCGAACTCGATAACCACACAGTTTATTCATATCGTGGCAACTTCCAGTACTACATGGAGAAGCGTCAGGAACGCATCGACGCAACACGCGCCGAGATTGAACGTGCTAACAACCTTTACCGCCGCGAGCTGGAGTGGATGCGTCGTCAGCCACAAGCACGCGGACACAAGGCGCGCTACCGTGAGGAGGCATTCTACGACCTTGAGACCAAGGCAAAGCAGCGTATTGAGGAACGACAGATGCGTCTGAAATCGAAGAATGTGTACATTGGTTCTAAGATATTCGAGTGTCAGTACGTATCGAAGGCGTTCGACGAGAAGGTGATACTGAAGGACTTCTACTACAACTTCCAGCGCTTCGAGAAGATGGGCATCGTGGGCAACAACGGCACGGGCAAGTCTACATTCATAAAGATGTTGATCGGCGAAGTGGCGCCCGACAGCGGACGCTTTGACGTGGGCGACACTGTGCGCTTCGGTTACTTCTCACAGGACGGCATGAAATTCCGCGACGACCAACGTGTCATAGATGTGATAGCCGACATCGCCGACTATATCGACTACGGCGGCGGCAAACACATCACCGCGACGCAACTCTTGCAGCACTTCCTCTTCACGCCCGAACAGCAATACGATTATGTTTACAAGCTATCTGGTGGCGAACGACGCAAACTGTATCTGTGCACCGTATTGATGCGCAATCCCAACTTCCTCGTGCTCGACGAGCCCACCAACGACCTCGACATACAAACGCTTGAGGTGCTTGAAGAATATCTACAGGACTTTCCAGGCTGCGTGATAATCGTGTCGCACGACCGCTTCTTCATGGATAAGATTGTAGACCACTTGCTCGTGTTCCGTGGCGAGGGCGAGATAAAGGACTTCCCTGGCAACTATACTCAGTTCCGCGAGTGGGAGTCGCTGAAACCAAAGGAACTTGCCGACAATAAGAACAACACTTCAGACACAGAAAAGAAAGAGAAACGCGAGTTTGTTGGCGAACAACGCCGCAAGAAGACATATAAAGAGAAGTGCGAGTTCGAGCGTTTAGAGAAAGAAATCGCTGCACTTGAAGAGGAACAGAAAAGCATCGAAGAAGCGTTGTGCAGCGGTATGCTCCCTATCGACGAACTTACCGAAAAGAGCAAGCGCCTCCCCATCATCAAGGATGAACTTGAAGAAAAAGAGATGCGCTGGCTTGAACTTTCAGAAATAAACGGATAGAAAAATGAATATCTTTAAGAAACTATTTGGTAGTCAGACTACTTCCAAGGAAACCAGACAAGAGGAAAATAAAAACTTCGATGTGTTGAAATATGACGGAGTACGCGCCCTTCGTATGCAGCAGTTTGAGTATGCTGCAAAATGCTTTGTACACGCCATCGAACTGAACGCTGACGATCTCGAATGTCGCGATTATCTTTCACAGGCATACATCTCGCTTGGCGACTTGGAACATGCTTACGAACAGCTACAAAAAATTTCAGAGAAGCAATCTGACAACATCGCCGTGTTGTTACGTATGGCGGAGGTGGCATATATGATGGAAAACTACTCCACAATGGCAGATGTATGCGAAAAAGCCCTGCTACTTGACGACAAAAACGTAATGGCATATTATCTCTATGCCAAAGCTTATCACGGACAGGGCGACCTTAACAATGCAACATCAATGCTGACAAAAGCAATCGAGTTACGCGCAGACTTCGATGTGGCTCGCTTACTACGTGGCAACGTGTTGTTGGAGAATAAAGCTATCGAAGAGGCTGCAATTGATGCCAACTATCTATACGAACGCATAGAAAGCAACGAAGATGTATTGTTGCTTAAAGCCCGTGTGGAGAAAGCCAAGGCGAACCTCAAAGAAGCTGAAAAAATCTATAGCGAAGTAATTGATTTCGACCCATTCTCAATAGAAGCTTACAAAGAACGCAGCGAGGTACGCAAAAGCCTCGGTGATATCGTTGGGGCGACGGAGGATGAGGAGAGAGCTAACGAAATGGAGACAGCGACACCCCAATCCTCAGAAGGAATTGAGCAGAAGATCAAAAAGAAAATGCAACAAATGGATCCTTACAAGGTTTTTCATAACTTCTAATAGCTACACCTTCTACCACCCCATCATCCTTTTACTAAACAGCAGTAGTTTTTATAGCTATCCCCACCATCCGCGTCGACCGACGCAGATGCTCGTAACGACCGACGCGGATGCACGTAACGACCGACGCGGATGCACGTATCGACCGACGCGGATGCTCGTATCGACCGACGCGGATGCTCGCAACGACCGACGCAGATGATATACTCACACCATTAGCGATGATAGCATTTCGGATATTGAAGATAATTATGAGAGCGAAGGCGGTTTGCAAGGGGATTATTCATCTCTGACTACATCCTTCGAGGCAGCCTCCTTTTATGGTGTAATCTTAGAAATTAATATGCAATTAACAATAATGTAGTCTATTAATGATACATAACGATATAAATTTGTAATTTTGCAAATAAACACTTCAATTTGTAACGAAACAATAGAATTACATATGGATATAAAAGATTTTTCTGCAAAGATATTTTCTTCTGCATTTAGTGAGTCACAACATAATAATACAAGTATAGAAATCGAACTTGCGCGTAAATATTTAGACATTATGAGTAAGTATGGAGAAATTGTATCTTATGAAATTTGCCCTTTTAAAAAGAATCATGCTTCTTTAACAGCTTATTCATATAATGAAGAATTAGATTATCTTGACTTATTCTTATTCTATAAACCAACATCCATCATAGGCAAAATAAGCATAGATGATGTCCATGAGAAATATGATAGTTTAAATTATTTTTATAGAGAATCTTTAAGAAATGCCCCATTCTACGGAGCATCACTTAATTGTGAAGTTAAAAGTGCTATTAATCTTATCAAAGAAACTAAGGATAAAGTAAAAAGAGTACGTCTCTACTTTCTTACTTATGGCATTGTCGATTCTTCATCATCTCCTGATTTCTCTGAAGTTATTGAGAATGTAACTATTGATTATATGACTTGGGATATAACACGCTTTTATAGAATCAATTCATTGAATTATGGCGACACTACTATAGAAATAGATTTTTTACTTAATTTTAAAAAGAAAATTCAATGCCTAAGAGTCGAGGATGAGAATCCAAAGATTGATGCATATTTTGCTATTATGCCAGGTGACATATTGGCTAAAATTTATAATCAATACAAACAATCATTAATGGAAAATAATGTGCGCTTGTACCTTCAAAAAAACAACAATGTTAATAGACAAATATGTAAAACTATTAAAGAAAGACCAGAAATGTTCTTTTCTTTTAATAATGGAATTTCTGCAACTGCAAAACAAGTCGAATTTGGCTCAGGTGGAAGTAAGACCGCACCATTCATTACTAAAATTAAAGATCTACAAATTGTAAATGGAGGACAAACTACAGCAACCATAGCTGCAATGCAAGAGTATGATTTAAGTAAAGTCTTTGTGCCTATGAAAATCAGCGTGATTAAAGATTCTGAGAAATATTCAGAAATAGTAAAAGACATCTCAACGTCTGCTAATAGTCAAACAGCCGTTAAACGTTCAGATTTCCTTTCGGGAGACGAATATCTTCTGAGGATTGATTCTATCAGTAAACAGGAAATAGAACCATATTCAAAAACCCAATGGTATTTTGAAAGAAAAAGAGGGCAATATAAAAATGAATTGATGAATCTTTTAGGCTATGATAAAACGTTATTTAATGTCACATACCCTAAAAACCAAATAATAGATAAGTCAGAACTTGCAAAGCTTGCTACACTTTGGGATATGAAACCTTATATAGCTTGTAAAAGTAAAGAAATTGTTACTATTACGTATTTTTCTTCATTAAACGAAGAAAATACTGCTAATATTGGGTCTATTTTTTATAGGAATATCGTATCTTTACACTTGTTATATAATGAAATTTACAATTATATAAAAAATGATTATCCCCGTCTTTTTGGAACATATATAAATAGAATCACAATTTATACAATATCATCAATTGCATACATCACAGAAAAACAATTTGATCTGTCCTACATATGGACTAATCAAAAAGTACAAGATGGAATTTTAAAAACAATAAAGCCCATTATATCATTGATACACAAACATTTGTACGTTTACAACTACCAACCTAATTATTATAAAGATTCAACTTGTTGGGATGAATTAAAAGAAAAATTAAATAATATGGAAGATGTCAAATATACGATTAAAAATGTATGCGAACAGAGTTTAGCATTAAATAATAGACTTTCAGAAGAAGAAAAGATTATTAACAAAGCAATATCCACTCCTGCTGCAGTTTGGAAAGCAATTGGTGAATGGGGAAAGAAAACTGGAAATTTGTCAATGGCAGAGCGTCTAAGAGTTGCGAATTACTCCATAAGATACAGAGCATTAGAAATCTTCAAAAATGTTAATACTGCCAAAAGGGCACTTGAATTAGAAGAAAAAGCAAGGTCGTTAGGTTTCTCTACTGACATAGAAATGTAATAACATCAATTTAAAGTGCAAATATAGCAGCCGCTTCCCAATCACCACCCTCCGCAAAATCCTCTCCAGTCCCGAATCCATCGACATCCGTCTATGGACTCGCAGCGGTGAGATCCAGTCCTGGCATCGCTGCATTTCCCTCAAATATGACTTCTACAAAGGCACAAGACGAATGAAGCTGCTGGACTCTAACGAGATCCGGCAGCTTCGCGATAACGCTTTGACGGAGGTAAAGGAAGCCATTGCCAGAAAGCGTAAACTTCAATCTGCAGAAAGTTTGCTCGATGAGTTGTAATATTACAGTATCGGTTTCTGACGACTTTGCAAAAGAAGCAAAACGTCTCGCGGTAGTGTAAACTGATGTGTCACGGCTCTGTTTACACTACCGCAGAATATCAAAAAGAAAATGCAACAAATGGATCCTTACAAGGGTTTTCATACGTTCTAATAGCTACACCTTCTAATCATCCCATCATCCATTTACTAAACAGCAGTAGTTTTTATAGCTATCCCCACCATTAGCGATATATAAAAACTATTATTTCTTTTCCACATCAGGCTCTGCTGCCATCACTCTTTCTTCTTCCTGCATCTCATACCTCTTTACCTTGTGGTCTTCAAGATAAATGTGGCATAGCGTATATTCAAGCGACTGCAAGGTCTTTTCCCTTACTTTCGGTTTCAGTTGACACTCCCACACCGTAATGCAGTGCCAACCCATTTCCGCCAACTTCCGTTGTTCCTCCAAGTCCCTTTCCCTGTTGCGTTCTATCTTCGCTTGCCAGAACTCCGTCCTGCTCTTCGGCAACACAAAGTACTTGCATCCTTCATGTCCGTGCCAGAAACAGCCATTTACAAAGATGACCGTACGATACTTGCGCATCACGATGTCTGGATGTCCCGGCAGTCGCGGATGGTTCAGCCGGTACCGGAACCCATGAGCAAAGAGATACCGCCGAACCAATATCTCCGGTTTGGTATTCTTGCTGTGTATGGATGCCATACAATGGCTGCGCTGTTCCTTTGTCATCTTATCCATATATGGAATTTTATTTAGTTTAGGCACAGCTGCTTGACCCGAATGGAATCCAGCAGCTTCGCAATGTGTGTATAATATTTGAGGTGAATGGGATTGAGGTGTATATGTAAAAAAGGATGTGTTGTATAAAATAAAAGAGGCGGTATCGCCCGTATATGGGATGCCGCCGTAGGGTTTATTTTTGTCCCGATGGTTCATATACTCCAACTGGCTACTAACCCTCCCACAACAAAAGTTGATGTGCAAATATAACAATAATTTGTGTAACAACCAAAAATAATGACTAAAAAGTGTAGCTCAAAGATAAAGTATGTATACGAGGGAAACATTACCATTCATATGAATCACTATATTTATTCTTTTGAGAATCCATATAGTCTTGTTCTGTCAGAATACCTTTCTTTGCCTCTTGAGGACTTGTTGCGTCCTTATAGAATATCCAACACTCTATATATTTACCACTGTAAACAGAAGAGTGAGCTTGTTGAAATATCCAACCTTTTTCTACCATATAGTTGGCGGCATCTACCATGCTATGAAAATTTATAATCTCACCACTCTCATCCACAAATTTTAGTTTACTGCTCAAACTGCCCCAAATAGTACAAGAAGCGTTTTCACCAAAATCGAAAATAATTTTAAGACCAGTTCCCAATTCTTTTTCGATGCCTTTCACTTCGCAATAATATCTGCGAGTCTCGGCAAATACAGAGCATGTTATCATGCATAATAATATCGATAATACTATTTTTCTCATAATTTATTACAATCTAAACTTTATTAGTTCTTTACCACTCATGAATACCGGCTGTCCTTCAGCATATTCTTCTTTCCGTTTCGTATCTGCTTCGAATTTATCCTTATCGGCATTGATAATGCCTTGAATATCAAATTCGCCTAGCGTTATCTCTTCATCGAAGAAATAACACAAATACTTATCGTGATGCGGATCTCGATAATCTTGCTTTATCAGCTGCTCACGAGTCAATTCACCTATGTTTTTGACGCGGAACGCTTTATACACCTTGTTCTCACCTGCATTATACAGTATCACAAACTTTGCATGTCTTACATAGTCACGACTCTTGACAACACCACCAGGAACATCCTTACCAAGTCGCACATTATAAGCATCATCACGCTTACCACCTTTGCGACTGAATATCCAATGTAGATGATCAAGTCCATTTACTATGCCGATAAGAAACATTGCCGTGGGATAATTTTCCAAATAGTGCATCGTGAGAAACTGTTTCGGTATATCATCATGCATCCGTGGCTCTATCACTGGCATGACATCTTCTGGAAGAGTACGAGGATCAACACCTAACTCACAAGGAGCGATATAAAACGCTTGTCTTAGGTCAAACTTCACCTGTTCATTTTCGTCAGCTATCCGCTTGCGCGCCTCTTCTGCTCGTACCGCATCACGCTTCACCTTCTTGTAATACTCATATTCCTTATCCGGATTGCGCAAAGCCAAAGAGTAGTATTGCTGGTCGCTGCCTTCTCTGTTTTCAAACGGGTGGAACACCTTACCAAGCAAGGTCTGGAAATTATCTTTGATATAAGCTTCTGCATTGACATCTGCATGTGCCGTAATTGCATAGAACTCAAAGTTTTCTTTGAGCATATTCTGTATTTCCATGCGGAACAACTGGCGGACACGATTACGCCATTCTGCTTTTCGGTAGTGTAAACAGAACTGTGTCACGGCTCTGATTTTTTATTCTTTCCCTCTTATTTGTATGCAGATTTCATATCTGCATACAAATAAGAGGAGCCTTTCACAGGCAAAGTTATATAATCTTGAACC